>ENA-ORNR01000968-ORNR01000968.1-human-gut-metagenome-genome-assembly--contig:-NODE-968-length-27206-cov-4.176715_pt1 | contig 27206 bp, 19 predicted proteins | sample MGYA00242114_ERZ509020 | MGnify/ENA primary metagenome ERZ509020 (study PRJEB26280, sample SAMEA2338758) | human gut metagenome | biome: human gut; feature: human-associated habitat; material: faeces...
GGAGATGTCCGCAGTATGGGCTGTTTCTTCTGTGCCTGCATTTGCCAAAGTAGAGGATGCTAATTTATCACAGATAAAAGAAAAAATAGCGGCTGCAGAGATGAAGCCTGTCCGTTCGCGGAAGATAGTTCCTGTGTGGCTGAAGGTGGCTGCTGCAATTATTTTGTTGTTGGGCTGTAATTACTTCTGGTACACTTATACTGAAAATCTTACGGAAGTATATACGAATGCGGATTCTCCTTATGAAATTAAAGTGCCGGCCGGTTCGCGGACGAATATTGTGCTTCCGGATGGAACAGAGGTTTCATTGAATGCGGGTTCTGTGTTACGCTATTGTCGCGGGTTCGGTATTCGTGAACGTGATGTTACGCTTGATGGCGAAGGATATTTCAAGGTGGCGAAAAATGAGAAGATTCCTTTCTTTGTAACGACGAATGGTGTGCAGGTAAAGGTGGTGGGGACTGTTTTTAATGTCCGTGCTTATGATGACGATAATTATGTAATGGTATCTCTGTTGGAAGGTCGTGTCAATTTAGCCACTTTGTCCGGTTCGGTGATGAAGCTATTCCCTAGCGAACAGGCTTTTTACGATAAGAATACGGGCCGCATGGAGAAAATGAAATCAAATGCTAGTTCTGCCTGTGACTGGTTGGATGGTGGCCTGACATTTGAGGATGCTCCGTTTGCCGACATCGCACACCGTCTGGAGCGCAAATTCCAGGTGAAGATCAGTTTAGGGAGTGAACGTCTGAAAGCGGAACGCTTTTCCGGATGTTTCAATAGTAATCAAAGTATCAATGATATATTGGGAGAAATCAACGTTGAGAAGCAATATACATGGAAAGTTAGTGGAGACACTATCTTTATAACTGACAAGAAAAAGGAGGTAAAATAAGAAAAAGTAAAGTATGATTGAGAACTTAGTCGATAGATATATCGGCGGTTCAGCGTTGTATAGAAAGATATTATGTTAACCTTTAATAGTGAAAAATATGAGATTAATAGTAAAAAGAATATTATTAATGCTTCTGCTTTTGTCTGTAGGAAATGCTTTGACTGGTGGTTTCCAGCTATCGGCACAGGTACAAAGTAAAAGTTTCAGTGTGAAAGTAGATAATATTACTTTAAAAGAAGCCATTGAAGTAATAAAGAAGCAAGGCAATTACTCTTTCCTGATTCGTAATAATGACATTGATTTGAATAGGAAAGTTTCTGTGAATATAAATAACGGTACTATTAATGATGTGATGGGACAATTGCTGGCCGGTACGGACGTCAGTTATGAAGTGAACGGAACCCGGGTGATTATGTTCCATGCAGTGACACCGCAGAAAGAACAGGAAAAAGCGTTTGTCTTAAAAGGACGGATCACTGATCCTACTGGTGAAGGGGTGATTGGGGCAAATGTGAAAGTGGTCGATTCTACAGAAGGTACCATTACGGATATGGATGGCAATTTCTCCTTGATGGTTACTCCAAATGCCCGTTTATCCATATCATATATCGGCTATGCCACACAGGAAGTGGTGGTAAAAGATCAACGTCCTCTCAATGTAACTTTGAAAGAAGATACCCGGTTAATAGACGAAGTAGTAGTTGTTGGTTACGGCGTACAAAAGAAAGCGAACCTGACAGGTGCGGTGAGCAGTGTGAAGATGGATGATGTTTTAGGTGACCGTCCGGTGGTGTCTGTGAGTGACGCTTTGAAAGGGGCAATGCCCGGTTTGCAGATTACAGGTAATTCTGGAAGACCCGGTGAAGAAATGAGTTTCAATATTCGTGGTGTCAACAGTCTGGATAAGAATGGAAAACCGCTGGTACTGGTGGATAACGTGGAGATGGATATTAATATGCTCGATCCGAACGATATCGAATCGGTGACTGTTTTGAAGGATGCGGCATCTTCTGCTATTTATGGAGCACGGGCAGCTTTCGGGGTGATTTTGATTACTACAAAGAAAGGTTCGGATGCAACTAAACTCTCTATTAATTATTCAAATAATTTCTCCTTCAGCAGGCCTGCCAATATGCCTCATAAGGCTACTCCGCTCCAAACGGTACAGGCTTATAAGGACATGGGGACAATCAATTATCAAAGTGGTCAGAACGTAGATACCTGGTTGGGACTTTTGAAGGAATATAATGCTAATCCGTCTGCATATCCGGATGGTTATGCAATGGTGGACGGGCTGCGTTATAGCTTGGCAGAAACTGATCTTTTCGATGATATGATGGAGACTGGTTTCCAGCAAACTCATAATATCTCGGTAGGTGGCGGTACGAAAGATATTTCTTATCGTTTCTCCTTCGGTATGGTGAATGAAAATGGGGTACTGGCTTCGGATAAAGATACGTACAAGCGTTACAACGTGTCTTCTTATCTCCGCTCGGATGTGTTTTCATGGATTACTCCGGAATTGGATATTAAATATACGAATTCCAACTCTTCATTGCCGGAAACTTCCGGAGGATATGGTATATGGGGAGCAGCAGTCGCATTCCCTTCTTATTTCCCTACCGGAACAATGAATATCGACGGTGAAGAATTACCGATCAATACTCCTCGTAATTTGATTGACCTGGCATATCCGACCACTATTCAAAAGAATAATCTTCGTATTTTCGGAAAGGTTACGATCAGTCCTTTGAAGAATGTGAAGTTGATTGGTGAGTACACATTCAATCATCTAAGTAACGAGAAAACGAAATTTGAGAAGAAGTTCTATTATGCCCATGGAGGCAATTTTGTGAAAGAGGTTTCCACTGCCAATTCCAAGTATGAATACTCCAATGGTATTACGGATTATAATGCATTGAACTTCTATGCTAACTATAACAACTCATGGGGCAAACATGATGTAACGGTGATGGGAGGTTTCAATCAGGAAAGTAGCGACTACCGCTATGCGGAGATGTCGCGTATGAATATGATTAATGAAGATCTGCCGTCTATCTCGCAATCGACAGGTGATTATTTTGCTAAAGACAAATTTGAACGTTATACGGTAAGAGGGTTATTCTATCGCATTAACTATTCGTTTGCCGGCAAGTATTTGCTTGAAACGAACGGACGTTATGACGGTTCTTCCAAATTCCCGAAGAATAGCCGTTTCGGTTTCTTTCCTTCTGTTTCCGCCGGATGGCGTATCAGCGAGGAAGCGTTTATGAAACCTTTGAACTCTGTTCTTTCGAACTTGAAATTGCGTGGTTCTTGGGGTAATATTGGAAATCAGAGCATCACTCCTTACGCATATATTCCCGGTATGGATGCTGAACAGGCTTATTGGACTGTTTCCGGTATTAAAGTTACTACTTTGAAACCTGCTGCATTGGTCAGCAATAGCTTTACTTGGGAGAAAGTTACGACAATTGATGTCGGATTCGATCTTGGGCTATTGGATAACAGATTGAATATGGTGTTCGACTGGTATCGTAGAGATACTAAGGGTATGCTTGCTCCGGGTTCTGAACTTCCGGGTGTATTAGGTGCAAGTGCTCCTTTACAAAATACGGCTGACCTTCGTTCTAAAGGATGGGAAGTTTCGGTTGACTGGAATGACCAAATCGGAAAAGTGAAATATAGCTTAGGTTTCAATCTTTACGATTCGAAAACAAAGATTACTAAATACAATAACGAAACAGGATTATTTGGTAAGGACAAGAATGATAATGAAACATATCGTGTAGGAATGGAGCTGGGTGAGATCTGGGGATATGTAACCGATCGTTTGTATACAGTAGATGATTTCGATGCGGAAGGTAAATTGAAACCGGGTATTGCCAAAGTGGAAGGGTATAATCCGAATCCGGGAGATATATTATACAAAGATTTGGATGGTAATAATATTATCAACAGTGGTACCAGTACAACGAAAGATCCGGGAGACCGTAAAATCATCGGTAATAATACCCGGCGTTATCAGTATGGTATTCATGGTAGTGCAAGTTGGAACGGTTTTTCTCTGTCATTCTTGCTGCAAGGAGTTGGTAAACGGGATTTATGGGTGATGAACGATCTGTTTTATCCACATTATGATGCTTGGACTACCGTTTACGATTCACAGTTGAATTACTGGACTCCGGAAAATACGAATAGTTATTTTCCCCGTATTTATGAGAAAGCGGCCGGAAATACAGATGCCAATCCAGTGTACAGACACCGGAAGCCTGCGAGAAATTACCGCTGTCAGGGAATGCGCCTGCACACCGCTTCCGACGCACAGCGCCGCCAGCACGGTAAAGACGGAAAAAAGAACCGCCAGCAGCCGATTGTGCAACAGCTGCTCCATCACATACATCGGTCCGCCATAAAAGCTTCCGTCTGCCCGCTTTTTCCGGCACGCTGCGGACAGCACGCTTTCCGCATAGCAGGTCGCCATCCCGAAAAAGCCGCTGATCCAGCACCAGAAAACCGCCCCGGGTCCTCCGAGCGCAATTGCACTCGAAATTCCGATGATATTTCCGGTTCCGATTGTCGCCGCCAGGGCGGTTGACAGTGCTTCATAGGGTGACAGCCCTCCTGATCCGGCAGAGGACAGGCTTCGGCGCAGTCCATCCGGCAGCTTCCTTTGAATAAAGCCCAGTCGAATTGTAAAATACAAATGTGTCCCGGCAAGCAGCACCAGCATTGGAAAATTCCACAAAAGGTCGCAGACTGTCCGCACCGCGTCATTGAATCGTTCCATCCTGATTTCCGTTTCAGACAGCCTTTCGCCGCACGTTCCGATACCCGGCTGTCACAGTCGTTTTTTCTTTTCCAATATATGACGCAGGATGTTTTTTCTATGAATATATAAAAAAGAATCCTGCGAAGCAGGATTCTCCGCCTGCGGCGGGTCGCGCAAGCGACATTCTTCCATTCCGCTGCAGTGCGATCCGCGCGGAGCGTTTATTATCGTATGGAAACGAAGTTTCCTATACGATGAATAAATGCGCGTCAGCGATTCTGCATGAACCCTTCGATTTCATCCGGGTCGCGGATAATCTGCTCCGAAAGGACTTCGCATCCGTCCTCCGTAATCAGAAGGTCGTCCTCGATTCGGATGCCGATTTCCCATTCATCGATATACAGACCCGGTTCGTCGCTGATGACCATTCCGGGAAGCAGCTTATCGTTCTCCAGCGTGTTGACATCGTGCACGTCGATTCCAAGATGATGGGATACGCTGTGCATGTAGTAAGTGCCGATCTCCTCCTCGTTTTCAATCAGACCGAGACGAATACATCCCTCCGCCAGCACCTTTTTGCAGACGTCATTCAACTCCCGAAGCGTCATGCCGGGCTTTGCCGTTTTTGCGATCGTCCGGTTTGCTTCCAAAACGACCTCATAAACCGCCCTCTGCTGCTGCGTAAAATGCCCGTTTACCGGATAGGTTCTCGTGATGTCCGCACAGTAGCCCTGGTATTTTGCGCCCAGATCCATCAACAGCAGCGTGCCGTCCTCGCAGATATCCCGGTTGGTTTCGTAGTGCAGCATTGTACCGTTTGCACCGCTTCCGGCAATCGTCGGGAACGAAGTTCCATCCGCACCCTGATACATGATCTGATATTCAAAATCCGCCTGCGCCTGATATTCCGCCATGCCCGGTTCCAGATGCTTCATCACATACTGCAATGCATTGTCAGTGATTCCGATCGCCGTTTTGAGCTGTGCGACCTCGTCTGCATCCTTCTGCATCCGCATCTGCGCCACATACGGGAATAGATTTCTGATCGGATGTCCCGGATACAGCGCTGCGTATTCCTTCGCCTTTACCGCATTGTAATCCGGCAGATCCTCTTGCTGATGGCGATAACAGTCAAAATACAGGCTTTTGACATCCTCGCGGGTCATCATCATATCGAACACCCCGTCAAAGCTTTCCAGGAAACGCACATCTTCGATCTGACTGATCTCTTTTGCCTCATCGACCGTCACCTTCCTGCCATACCAGCGCTCCTGCGTCGGGTCAGCCTCTTCTATAAATAGGATTTCCTTCGGATCGCGTTTCGTCTTTTTCATGAGCAGGATCATCCGCTCCCGGCGCAGTCCCGTCAGATAAAAGAAGTTGCGGTTCGCCTCAAACGGCGCGTACTCGTCCGCGCTCACATGTGTTTCAATTCCAGAAAATAAAATCAGTGCAGCATTTTCCTCCATCTGATCGAACAGCTGCTGTCTTCTTTTTAAAAAATTCATCCTTCCCTCTCATTTCTGCGCACGCTTTTTGCGCATGCCGAGTTTGTGTCAAGTGCGCGCAGACACAAATCTCGTGATTGAAAAAATTTATTATTCAATCTCCCTTCATTCTGCAGACGCTTTGCGCCATGCACTTTGTAGGCGCAAACGCGATCCCGCTTCTTTCATGTATTGGATAAATCCTCCGTTCAGTCGTTCTCTTCCAGCTCCTCCAGATTCTCGTCCGACGCAGACGAACCCATCCATGCCGCGACTCCAAAAATCAGAAGCACCGTTCCGACCACAATCCATACCGTGCTGTCCGAATGCATCCAAATCGCCGCAAATCCGCCGATTTCCAACGGAATAGCCGCGATTTTCAGTCCCCAGAACCGCAGTTTTTCTACATCGTTCAATTGCTGATACGCCTGCTTCTGGGCCACCACAGATGCTGCACACATAATAAAAATGTTACCGGAGGCTTTGTGTCCTCTTAACAACCACGCGATTCCAAAACAAATCGCCGCCAAAAACCATCCAACAATCAGCAGCAGGAAGCTGTCGCCTTCAACGAAATCCTCCACATACTGATAGAAATCATCTTCTGTCCCGTAAAAATAGAGATATGCGTGTCCCTCGGACGGCTTCTGCACCGTCACTTCACCGTTTCCGACAAGCGCTACCGCCGTCAGCTGCGCATCCTCTCCCAGTCCCCAGATCTGATAACGGGTGTCTCCATTTTTTCCGCCCGGGTAAAATTCGTCAAACCATTCCAGACCGCGAACATTATCCTCCGTCAGCTCTGTCTGATCGTCCAATGCAGCTGCGACATGATCCCCCCGGACTGTGTAGCTGCCACCATCCTCTTTTTCCCAGCCGGAAGAATCCTCATCCTCTTCTTTCTGATAGATCCATTTTTCCACTTTCAGATAATAAAACTGCCCATCCAGAAACTTTCGCGGATCGGAAACCAGATCGCCGGTCAGTGGAATCTGCGTCACCACAACTTCCTGCTGCGTGTCCTGATTTTTCCATTCCTCCAGATCCTGCATGGTGACAACCGGTGCGTCATAAAGCGCCTGCGCACGCGCACTCGTATCTTTCGTATCAGCTGCGCAGAACACAATTCCCGCAAGTACAAAAAATATCCCCAGTCCGATGAAAAACTTTTTCATAATCCGCTCCTTTCCATAGCTGCTCTATTTCGGGATGTCCGTCAAAAAAAAGAATTGAAGCTTCCTGCATTCCTGCCTTATACTGATAGTACCTGATAATATAGGAGGGCTTCCACATGATCCGTTTCGCTGTAATCGGCACAAACACCATTACCGATAAATTTCTCCAGGCAGCCTCTGCACTGCCTGATTTCAAGCTCTGCGCTGTCTATTCCAGAACGCTTGCGCGGGCGCAGGAGTATGCACAAAAAAATAACGTTTCGCTTGTCTTTGATTCTCTGGAGGCGTTGGCCAACTCCGACCAGATCGACGCAGTCTACATCGCCAGCCCCAATTTCTGCCATGCTGCCCAGAGCATCCTGATGATGCAGCACCACAAGCATGTGCTCTGCGAAAAGCCGATCGCCTCCAATGCTTCGGAATTTCAACAGATGTATGACACTGCCATAAAAAATCAGGTCATTCTGCTCGAAGCCATGCGCTCTGTCTTTTCTCCTGGTTTTGCAGCGATCCGTTCCCTGCTGCCTGTGCTTGGAACAATCCGGCAGATAGATTTTTCTTTCTGTAAATATTCCAGCCGCTATGACCATTTCAAAGAGGGGATCACCGAAAACGCTTTCCATCCTGCGCTTTCCAACGCTGCCCTGATGGACATCGGCGTTTATTGTGTCCATCCGCTCGTCTCCCTGTTTGGCATGCCGGCTTCGATTCAGAGCAGCAGCATTTTTTTATCCAACGGCTTCGAAGGCGCCGGCACGGTTCTTTTACAGTACACGGATATGCAGGCAACGCTCCGGTATTCCAAAATCTCGGATTCTTATCTGCCGTCCCAGATTCAGGGAGAAGCCGCAACCCTGCTGATCGATAAAATTCAGGATCCCCAGCAGCTCACGCTCCTGTTTCGAGACGGTCATACCGAAAATCCGAACATTCCAGCTGTTTCCAACAACATGGTCTACGAAGCAGCTGAATTTGCCCGCTTAATCGACCAGCTGCAGCAGGCGCTGGAAAATGACTCAACGGATGGGATACCTTCCCTCATCCGTCATTCCTGGCTGAAGGCATCCTGCCTCGAGCTCGAAATCATGGACACCGTCCGCAGGCAACAAAAAATTCTTTTTCCGGCAGACCACTGAGGTCTGCCGTTTTCATTCATGACAATAGAATGCTCGCAGAGCGTGCATTCTATTGTTTCGGAAAGAGCTTTCTCCGCCATAAGCAGCGGTAAAATGCACTTTTCTTTTTACATCGAAATCCACCCAAACGCATTTGCCACGGAGCTGATCAAAATGATCGCCGCAAAGATCGGGCATAAATACCGAATCATCACGTTAAAAATCTTCTTTCTCCGAAATGTGCTCTCGCCGTGCATGACTTCTTCTTCAATCCTTTTTGTTCCAACTACTTTCGACACCAGCAGACAGGTGGCAATTGCTGCGATCGGCATCATAACAGAGTTTGTCAGAAAATCAAAGAAATCCAGAAACTGCATTCCGATCAGCTTTACCCAGGACAACGGGCCGTATCCCATACAGGATAAAGTACCCAGCCCCAGCATGATCACGCCAACCAAAACAACTGCCTTCTTGCGTCCCCAGTGAAGCTCATCCTCAAAGGTAGACACTGCACTCTCTGTCAGTGCAATCGAGCTTGTGATCGCTGCAAATAACACGAGTACGAAGAATAAAATTCCCGCTACTGTTCCAAATCCCATGCTTGCAAACACTTTCGGAATCGTAATAAACATCAACGCAGGTCCTGCCTGCAGCGTATCCGGATCTCCGCCGGAAAAGGCAAATACTGCCGGGATGATCATCAGACCCGCCATAATTGCGATGGCTGTATCGAATACTTCTACATTTCTCGTCGAATCTTCAATCGATACGTCCTTTTTCATATAGGATCCAAACGTGATCAAAATTCCCATAGCAATCGACAGGGAATAAAACATCTGTCCCATCGCCGCAACCACCGTCATCCAGGAAAAATTCTTCACATTCGGTACCAGAAAATATTTCACACCTTCCAGTGCGCCCGGACGCGTCACCGAATACACTGCAATAATCACGGATAGCACGATCAGTATCGGCATCATGAATTTCGACACGCGCTCGATTCCATTGCGCACGCCCGCATAAATAATCGCCAGCGTAAACAGCGCAAATACGGCAAAGCAGATTTCCGTAGATGTTCCGTTTGAAATAAAATCGGAAAAATAGCCGTCTGCTGCCAGCTTCTGACCGTTTCCTTTGACATATTCAACCAGATATTTGATGACCCAGCCACCGATTACGGAATAATACGGTACGATCAGCACAGGAATGATCGCGTTGATCCAGCCGCCTGCAGACAGCCATTTCGATTTGCCGAAAGAGGAAAAGGCTCCCACCGGGCTTTTTTTCGTCATGCGCCCAATCGCGGTTTCCGCTACAATCATGGTATAGCCGAAGGTCAACGCCAGCAAAATATAGATCAGCAGGAAAATGCCGCCTCCGTACTTTGCTGCCAGATACGGAAATCTCCAGATATTTCCCAGCCCGACAGATGCTCCCGCAGCCGACAGGACATATCCGAGTTTGCCGGAAAAGCTGCTTCTTTTGTTATGTTCCATTTTCAGTCTCTCTCCTTTTTGTGAAATACGTTTTTACTATACCATACTTTCATCAAAAAGGATTCCTAAATTTTCGGAGGATTTTTATGCATTTATGTAGATTTTTAGATGATGCGCTTCTGACCATTTGTATTCTCTTTTACAAATATTCTCTTATATAAATTTTAACATTTTAATCCACGCTCCCGCGAAGGGAGCGACGTATATATGTGACGTTCTTGACCTTGACTATGAATTTCAATCCACGCTCCCGCGAAGGGAGCGACTATTTGTGCGAGACAACAGGATGTAAATAAAAATCATTTCAATCCACGCTCCCGCGAAGGGAGCGACAGGTGCAGGAGCTGATGATTCGAGCGGAAAGAGCAATTTCAATCCACGCTCCCGCGAAGGGAGCGACAGGATGGCTTGGAGCGGATCGAACAGTATGACGCAATTTCAATCCACGCTCCCGCGAAGGGAGCGACATGGCATGGTTATGTGCCCGTTTGGTGAATGGGTGATTTCAATCCACGCTCCCGCGAAGGGAGCGACAATGCCACAAAAAAAATATAGACGTATGATAGGAGATTTCAATCCACGCTCCCGCGAAGGGAGCGACCCAAAGCGGAGATCACGGATCCGGAGGTAATGCAATTTCAATCCACGCTCCCGCGAAGGGAGCGACGCCGAAAGCCGAAACAGGGTACAAACCATGTCAATATTTCAATCCACGCTCCCGCGAAGGGAGCGACGCACCGAATACGAGACCTGCAACGTAAAGACCGATTTCAATCCACGCTCCCGCGAAGGGAGCGACATAGGCTGCATTTGATTAAACGCTCCGATATGAATTTCAATCCACGCTCCCGCGAAGGGAGCGACGTTGCAGCCCTTGCAATTTGTGATGCGAATACAAATTTCAATCCACGCTCCCGCGAAGGGAGCGACGGAAAATACCTTTATGGTATACGACGACAGCATCATTTCAATCCACGCTCCCGCGAAGGGAGCGACGATTTACGGCAAATGGGGCAGGGTAGACCTTGCAGATTTCAATCCACGCTCCCGCGAAGGGAGCGACTGCCCATTGGATGGTCCCACCCTAGTTGGTCAAATTTCAATCCACGCTCCCGCGAAGGGAGCGACGTCCACAGTACCGGACGATTATCCACAGTATTGTGTATTTCAATCCACGCTCCCGCGAAGGGAGCGACAAATTAGTATTTGCAGTCACCAACCCTTCCAACATTTCAATCCACGCTCCCGCGAAGGGAGCGACGGGAATGCCGATATACGCGGAAGCAATCGAAGAAATATTTCAATCCACGCTCCCGCGAAGGGAGCGACGACAGCGGTCAGGAGATACCGATATACTACTGGGAATTTCAATCCACGCTCCCGCGAAGGGAGCGACTATGTCCGCGTGAGAGTTTCCGGCGCTGGACCTATTTCAATCCACGCTCCCGCGAAGGGAGCGACGCGGCTTTAGATTCTCTCAATCGCAAAATGGAAATTTCAATCCACGCTCCCGCGAAGGGAGCGACCATGGAATACACACATTCAGCCAGTTATCGACAATTTCAATCCACGCTCCCGCGAAGGGAGCGACGAGAGCTTGCAAAAGTCCTGCAGACCAGCAACATTTCAATCCACGCTCCCGCGAAGGGAGCGACGATATCTTACACTGTTTCTTAGTGCACCCTGCCGATTTCAATCCACGCTCCCGCGAAGGGAGCGACGTCGCCCTGTATCATATGGAGGTGTTTTTTATGTGATTTCAATCCACGCTCCCGCGAAGGGAGCGACGGATTCCGCGATGTAATTGACGCGCAGAACGCCGATTTCAATCCACGCTCCCGCGAAGGGAGCGACAGCTGCAGGATGCGTTCCTGCGGGGCAGCAGGGTGTAATTTCAATCCACGCTCCCGCGAAGGGAGCGACGCTCTTTTAGCGTAGTCGGCTCCGAACCGCCAAGATTTCAATCCACGCTCCCGCGAAGGGAGCGACTGCATTTATTAACATCTTTTCGCTTACAGTACGGCTATTTTTATTTCATCTCACCAATAAAATATAGCTCCTGTTTTAAAAAAATAAATTAATAAATGTTATTTCATAATTTTTCAGGTGCGAATCTCCATAAGAATTCATATGCACTTCCTGTTCGCACCAGTTTTTTAGAGGAGCAAGACCTGATCGGCAGCAATACCTTTTTCGACCCCGACATGCTCCACTTTCGTCTCGTATTTATTACCAAGATAATAAAAGCGCAGACTGTCTACTTTGCTGTCGATAATATCTGTCAGAAGTGCTTTCAGTGCGATGCACTGAGCGTTATCCAAAATGCATTCAAATACAGAATTTTGAACCCTTCTTCCATAGTTGACGCATTGTTTAGCAACCTTCCGCAGTCTTGCTTTACCGGCTGCTGTTTCTGTGTTCACATCATATGTGATCAGTACAAGCATTTGTCACCTCATTTCCAGAGAAAAACAGGATATTCGTCCAGGTCTCCGCGTAAATATCGGGCAAGGAGCATTGCCTGCACATAGGGAACCATTCCCCACTCCACTTTTTCCCTAAGATACGGATGTGTAATAACTTCCTTTTTTCTATTTTGCCATTCTGTCAAAAACTTTTTCCGCAGCTCATCATCCATCAAAACTGCACCATTTTCTTTTTTTGTAAAGTTTTTTCCGCTAATAATCTTCTTATTAATCAGAGATAATACAAACCGATCTGCCATTACAGAGCGAAGTTCTTCAACCATATCCAATGCCAGTGAACTTCTTCCCGGACGTTCTGTATGCAGATATCCGACACAGGGATCTAAGCCAACACATTCCAGAGCAGACATGATCTGATTCGTCAAAAGTGTATAGGCAAAAGAAAGCATCGCATTAACCGTATCCATTGGAGGACGTTTTGTCCGTCCCTGAAACTGAAAATCCTTTTTCTGCTGCAGAATCAATTCATTGAATACACCAAAATAAATGCTGGCAGCTTCCCCTTCATATCCTCTTAACTGATCCTTGGATGTACAGTTTTGAATCCGCTCCAGGGAAGCTTTTAATTGCATTGATGCTGCTTTTACCTTTTCCGCATCAATCTGCATTGCATGATCCCGGATTGCCCGTTCCAGAACCCAGCGCGAATTGTATACTTTTCCAAGAATACAAGTTTTTGCAATTGTAAGGCTCTTTTCCTCATCTTTTCCTGTATCATACTGCTGTTTTCGTAAAATAACATTTCCTCTTACTTTTCCAGTCACCCGGGCTAAGAATTTTCCCTGCGGCGTAAGGTAACACAAGGAAATATTTCGGTCTGCACAAGCGCCCATAAGCGCTGGGCTTGTCCCTCTGTAACCAAAAGAAACAATTCCCTCCAGATTATGCAGCGGCAGCCTTCCAAGCTCCTTCTGTTCTTCATAAACAACAATATTTTCTCCATCCAATCCAAGGTAGCTGTTTTCCGAAGTAACGTACAATGTATTGAGCAGTTTTTTCATCCCGGTTCCTCCTCCAGCGCCCGTTTCAGATATTCCTTTACCGATCCGGCTTTTTCGAGCTTTGGAAGGCATATTTCCTTCAGAGAACAGGAAGCGCATGCTTTGCTGTATTTTACTTTCGGTGTATACCGTCTGTCATAATATTGATGCATTTCTTCAAATATCTGACAAACCTCATTTTTCAGCTCTTCCGTAATTGCAACGACTTCACGTCTTCTGGTTTCTCCATAAAAAATTGCCCCTTCCGATACTGTCGTCGAAAACATTTCTTCCAAACACATTGCCTGCGCTGTCAGCTGTAAGATATCCTCCTCTGAATGTTTTGGTTTCCCTTTTTTATACTCTACCGGATAAATACTGTAAAATCCCCTGTGTCCGTGCAGTTTCACTCCATCTTCGCATTTCCGAAATTCTACAATATCGCATTCGCCGCTGACTCCCATCGTTCTGGAACTGACCGGCAATGCCCTTACCACAAGCAAATCTTTCCGCTTTTCCGTCAGATATGGATCATGCGCCTTTTTGTGCATCAGCTCTCCAATGACAGTATGTTCATTTTCTGCCCATTGCTGTTCCACATGAATCAATGCCCATTGTCTCCTGCAAAATTTAAAATGCTGGATACCAGATATCATCAAATAATCGTCTTCCGCATATTCCATTATACGACACCTCTTTTTCAACGCATTTCAAACAAAGTGTGCCTTTTTCTGCTTTCTGATTACTATGCTCTTCTTGTCACTTCAACAGATTCCGGTATCTGATCCTGATGAATTTTAACTGTATAATCTTTATAGTTTCTGGGATAAATAATATCGTCGTTTTTCTTTACTTCCACTGCATCAAATAACTTATATGCGGGACAATCTCCCAGCTCCTTGCTGTGTTTGAAAATAATCAGTTCCCGAACCGCCATCTTTCCTCTTGCTGCAGAATGATCATTTTCAAACATGTTGATAATCGCCTCCCATAAAAGCTCCAGATCTTCCTCAGAAAATCCGGTTACCTTTCTGGCAAGATTTGCAGAAACATATCCCTCTGCACGATATAATCCATAGGGCACAATGCTTTTTCTGCCCATTTCCGTGCTCTTATTTTCCGCGTCTTTTTCTGTCGTAATCGCAACTCTCGTAATCGTTACTTCCTGACTGATAATCGGATCAATGCTTCTGGCAAAGCCAATCTGCACAGGCCCCCTTACCTGCCCGCAATTCAGCGATGCTTTCACAAATGTTGTCATAACCGCGCCAAAAGTTCTGATATCATAAAAATTCTGGCACATATAATCCCGAATTTTCAGATCTGCATCCGGATCGTTCTTTTTCAGCTTTTTTAATCCATCCGTCACTTTTTTTTCATCTGTCTCATGGATTCCAAGGCTCTCGCATGCGGTTCTATCGCTTCGGTTCAACGGTACGTCTTCACGGATATAAATCTGGAACCCCGGCTCCTCCTCTTTTACTGTTTCCACATAATTTCTGATCTTTCGTTTCAGACAAACATCTGTCACAAGACCGAGACCACTTTCCGGATCAATACGCGGCATATTTCCTGCATCAGGATCTCCGTTCGGATTCCCATTTTCCACATCAAACAATACTACAAACTCATATCTGTTTTTGATTGTCTCACTCATTTACTTTTCCTCCCGCTTTTCATATTTTTTCTGCATCTGATGATAATATCCCAGATCAAATTGTCCCTGCTCTTCCAGTGCCAGACGGTTCGGCATTTTTTCTCCGAGTTTCCCCATAATTTCCATAATCTGCTTTTCGTAATATATTTTTGCACTCGGATTATCCCGTTCCAGCTTTTTGATATGGCTGTTTTTTAATTTGAACAATATCGGAAAAACAATTGCCGGTGTCGCACACGCAGAGTTAAAATACCGATCCCGGATTGTTGCTTTAATTCCCGGATTGGCGTCCATCTGAATTGCTTCCAACATAGCAAACAGCCTTCCTAAAACGTATGCCTCTTCCCTACATCCCTCATTTAGTCCCATATAATGTTCCCCCTTTTCCAAATGGTAGTTTTGAATCAAATAAGCCTTGAGGATCGCAGCTTTTTTCCAGGTGACGTTTCCCTGCTCCGCCCTGATACGAATCATCGTATCTGTATACAAACTTGCCGGATAACGGTTTCCTGCAAGGATTGCCTGCAGCACCATAGACGCCATATTCGAAATCGGATTTTTATCCTTTGCTTTCTGATTCACCGTTTCCGCAAGCATGTCTCGGATTCCAAGATAACTATTCTGTTCCCATACCGGTTTTACAATTTCAATTCGCTGATAATGTTCTGCAAGATGCTTCAAAATATTTCCAAAAGAATCTTCATAAAAGAAACGAACCGCTAAACGAGCAGCATTTGGTGCAAGTCCAAGGATATAAAACTTTTGATTTGGATTCAATTCAAACTGATCCAGATCGAGATATTTCTGTTTTTTCAATCCTGCAAAAACAGCTTTCAGCATCTCCTCATTATCCGGTTTGGGTTCCAGAAAAGAAGCAAAAAAATCCTGATATGCCTCTTCTCCACTTTCTGCCCAGAATACCACTCTTGTATCACCAAGCTGAAATCGGTATTCTTCCTGTCCCAGCAGGTAATTTAAAGCTGTCGTATAAGCAAACTCTGCATACTTTCCAACCGGCGCATTGTAGCTTTGTTCTTTTCCGTAAGATTCAAATGCCGGTGCATTAAAAGACACCAGTGCTGCGCCACTCGACTGTGCCCCCGGAACCCCTTTAATGGATCTGTGAATTCTGGAAATCGGACCATAATTTCCGGTTACAAGACAAATGCCTGATGTTTCCTCCTCTGTCTCAGACTGACTTGCGTTCCACATTTTCTGTATTTCCGGATCATCCTGTGCATAGAATTCGTTCATTCCAAAAACAAGATTCCCGCCATCTGTAATTCCTTCCCATTGCTCTTTCAACTCCGGACATTCCTGAACGCTTTCCGGGTTCCAGTTTTTAAAAAAACGGCAGATTGCCTGCGCCATTATGCCATCTGTTCCTTCCAAAACAGAGAGGTGTCTTTCCTTTGCTGCCAGAAAACAATCCATTATCCGCCCAGAAGTCCCTTCTGCATCAATTCCTAACAGATATTTTGCGTTATCACACAGAAAATTTGCCGCTATTCCAGAAGATCGGGTGACCATCTGCGGTACTTTCATCGTTTTGGGAATTAAAACCTTCTTTTTCCCAATTTCTTTTTCCTGCTTCAAGCAGATAATTTGTTTGATTCGTCCATCCGCATACAAATTGATTTCATAGGAAACCTTTGCCTGACACCACCCCGGCTGCGATACTTTCCCCTGCTCTGCCAGACTTTCATATTCCTTTACAAGTGCCTGTAAAATCACCGAATCACCTCACAGTCTCTCAGATCAAGAACACCGTTTCTCATCACCGCCCGAAAGAACATCGGCTGAATATCGTTCGGATCAGAGTAATCCATGTCGTATAGCATAAAACCGAGATCCTTTTCCGGAACAACAGCATAACAGGATGTAGTTTCCTCTTCGCACAATTCGAAATGCACCGGGAATTCCCGGCATCCAAAATACGGCATGTGATAGCATTCTCCGCGCTTTAAACGACGCATCATGATATCCTTGAACTTACCGGGATTGTCTGTTTCATTTGCCTGTTCCGTCATTTCAAAATGTGCTTCAATGACATATTCCACATCACACAGCAATAAAGATGCCCGCTGTACAATTTCCTCTTTTGTACTCAAATACAATTCCTTATCCGCTCCGTTATATGCCTGAAGCACATTGCTGGCAGAAATTTTGCTTTTCACTTCATTTCTCCGAACGCTGGTAAACCGGATTGGTTTGTTTACCTGAATTTTGTCGATCACCCATCGAAGCCCCGGATGCCAGTAAATCGCTTCCAGAATTCCTCTTGCAGCAGATGGCGTCATTACATCGTAAGAACACCGTTCCACTTTCATCTCTGGTCTTGAGAAGAGCGCATATGGTCCCCATACTCTGACTTTTACACCCATGCCCATTTTATCACCCCTTTTCATCTATAATATCGAACCATCCTGATAGCAGGCTGCCAGATAATCTCTCGATTGATAGTAAAAATCCGTATTATAATCAGAAATGCTGGAATCTATCCAGGAATGATATACCTGCCAAAGCCCTTTCTCCATATCCTGATCAGAATAGGAATCTTCAATCAGCCGTTCATACACTTCTCCGATATCCCAATAATCCGGTACTGTATATCTGCATGCTCCCACATTATCAAAGCTGCCCTTCGGAATATTGCATTCTTCAATCAATTCTTCTGCCACCTTTTCAATTGGTTCACAATGAAATACATCTGCATGTTCGTAAATCCGATGAATATGCTTTCTTCCCAGATAATCTGCTACTTTTTTCCGAGGCTGTTTCGTTTTCCTTCCGATGTATTCGATCAAGCTGCATATATAAAATAAATCATTATTATTTTTTGTCCCCATACACGGCCTCGCTTCCTACAAATGTCAATGTATCCAGCGCTGAAATCGTATGAAAACTGATTTGATGCGTCGGATATTTAAACTTTGCCAGTTCCCAAAATGCGGCTCTCGAAATTTTGCCATCCAGATAGTTCTGGATATAATTGTAAATCGTATCATCTGCCATCGGTCCTTCCACAATATCATATTTGTGTGGAATTCCTCTACGACATGCCACAATAAAATCCAGCCATTCTTCCGTCATCTCTTCAAAATACAAACAATTCAAAGTACTGCTTGGTACATATTCATATTTATTGATGTACCCATCACCGTATCTGGTTGCCCAACGCTTCGCCTGCTCTGCATAAAGTGTGCAGTAAAATCCAAAATAGAAATCTTTTTGAAATCGTGCTTTTCGAATTTCAGGATATTCCACGATTTCTTTACTCCCATGATATAAGACCATCTCTGTTCCCCTTTTTATAAAAACTATCGTTTTTCTCACTGTCCTTTTCTTTATATTTCCACTATACTACACTGTTTTATATAATGCAACAACGTTTTCATTAGCTGTGGGAAAATATATTGAAGTTTCTATAAAAATATTTACACTGGATTATATGGAATAACTATTATATAATAAACATCGTCTTTTCCTGCCATTTACAATGACACGGAATTGGGGATTGAAAAAATATTTTTTCACACCATGTGAACCAAGCGATGCGGAACAGAAGTTGATGATTTCTCTTCTGTTCCGTATGCTTTTATCCTCTAACCTCCCGCCTACAGCACTTGCTAAAACAATTACCAGAACACTCCGATGCCTTCTTCAATATCCATTTTTAATCCCATTTCTTCTGTATACAGTTCTTCCGAAACCAATTCATAGAAATCTTCTATATCACCGGACACCGGACGCAACGCTCCCTGTCCGTTTAATTTTTCAAAATCCCTGTCATAAATATTGATACAATACTGTCCTGCCTGTCGCATCAAAGTGCGGGAATACCCCTGGTTTCGAATCTGTCCCAATAACTTCGCCGCTTCCTGCTCTCTTTTTACAAACACTGTTACGGTATTCTCTTCAATCAGATGAAACTTTTTAGCAGCTGACGCAAACTGATAGTTTTGATTTTCGAAGCAGCGCATCACACCGCCCTTATCCATTTCATCCTGTTTTAACTGATACAGCATCTGAAAATACCGATCTACTGTCGCCAGGTCTTCCGTCTGATATCCATCCAGTAAAAGCGCTTTGGACGTATCCATCTGCATCTGCTGACCGGGAACAAACTCTTTTCCTTCCATTCTGAAAATATATACCGGACTCTCCTCTATGGAACGATCTCCATTTCGATTTCCGCGTCCTGCCGCCTGAATCATAGAATCCATTCCCGCAAGCTGTCTATATACAGATCGAAAATCCAGATCCACTCCAGCTTCCACCAGACTCGTTGCAATTAAAATACACTTTTTACCATCTTCCAGTCTTTTCCTAATCTGCTCTAACACCCGTTTCCGATGCTTTGGATACATTGTTGTCGACAGATGAAAGACTCCATCCCCTTTGATTGCATTATAAACTCTCTGCGCTCGTTTCTTCGTATTGACAATACACAACGCCTGTGTTTCTTTTGAAAGCTTTTCCTCCAGTTCTTCTTCTGTCACCGTTCCGATATCTTCAAATCTCGTCCTCTTGAAAAAGCGAAATTGCTCTTCCATACATGGACAAAGCTCAACCGGCTCCCAATTTCTCTGGAAAAAATTCTGAAATGTTGGCTGCGTTGCTGTACAAAGCACAACAGATGAACCATATTGCGCTGCCAGTTCCTCTATAACCGCAAGACAAGGCTTCAGATGCTCCGGCGGTATCATCTGTGCTTCATCAAAAATGATCACACTGTTTGCAACATTATGAAGCTTCCGGCATTTTGAAGATTTCGATGCAAAGAGAGATTCAAAAAACTGTACATTGGTCGTAACAACCACCGGCTTGTCCCAGTTTTCCGAAGCAAGCTGCATCGGTCTGAGCTCTTCCGAACTGGTATAATCAATGTTGCAATGGCTTTCCAACACATTTTCCTCTCCCAGAATCTCCCGAAATACCTGCGCATTCTGTTCGATAATATTGGTATATGGAATGACATAAATAATCCGCTTCATCTGATGCGCTGCCGCATGCCGAAGTGCAAACGCCAGCGAGGCAATTGTTTTTCCTCCACCGGTCGGAACAGTCAGACGAAACATTCCCTTTTCCTGGGTTCCCATGTCCATACAATGCCGCAAAATCTCACTTCGTCTGCCGTTGATCGTATCGGGTTTTTTATTTTCCATCCATCTTTTATTCTCAAGATATTTATCTAACTTTCTGTACAGTTCTTCTATTCTCGTGCCGGGATCTCGTTCTGTCTTTCCCTGCTTCATAAAAGCTTCCGTATCCAGAAAATCTGCGTCTACCAGACAGGAATAAATCATTCGCATAAAAAAACTTAACGAAAAATATGGGTTCGGCACAGCTTTTGGATCAATGGGCGCCGAATGAAGTAGAGGAACCTCAATCTCAGGCTGATAAGCCTGATAATCTTCTATTTTTTTCTTTAGGCGGCCGCTCAACGTAGACTCTCCGCCATTGTCCGTATTACTTCCGCAATCTGGCAAGCCCGCATGATGCCCTGCAATGCAATAATTTAGAAACGAGTAGTATCCTCCTTTCGCCGCACAAAGTTGTGCTCCGGCCGTCGAATGGTCCACCTGAACATCTCCTTTTTGAAGTCTTCTCTGGAACCTGAGACTGTACTTTCCAATATCATGCAGCATACCACTGCAATATCCCCATTCATACTTTCCAAATTCTCCGGCAAACATTCCAGCAAGTCTTGCAACCCCCTCCGAATGCTCCAAAACACTCTGTTTTCGTTTCCCATCAATATGCGCAAAATAATCCATATGCCTCTCCCCCATTTTCTTCGACATTTTTTCTGTTACGATCCTTTTCCTGACATGCTCCCGCGAAGGGAGCGACGCAAACCAAGCTTGATGTACTTCATTCCGATTGCTGATTTCAATCCACGCTCCCGCGAAGGGAGCGACCAATGGCTGCCCATACTTTTCGTACATAGCAAGATTTCAATCCACGCTCCCGCGAGGGGAGCGACTGAGGTGTTCCGAATAACGCCATCGATGAAGTTATTTCAATCCACGCTCCCGCGAGGGGAGCGACGAAGCAGGCGGCAGCGCCTTTTCGAAATTGCTCGTATTTCAATCCACGCTCCCGCGAGGGGAGCGACCGTGGTCTCAATCTTAACGTGCCCCAGCAACTCCTATTTCAATCCACGCTCCCGCGAGGGGAGCGACGTCTGTTTCCGGGTCTATGAACGGCTCTCGATATATTTCAATCCACGCTCCCGCGAGGGGAGCGACAACGTGTACTATGAATATTCAAAATATCGTGGAATTTCAATCCACGCTCCCGCGAGGGGGGCGACAATAGCGTCAAGCCCTTTGTCATCCGGATTGATTCGATTTCAATCCACGCTCCCGCGAGGGGAGCGACGCTATTCAGGAATGTAATGCAGCTGGAAACACAAATTTCAATCCACGCTCCCGCGAGGGGAGCGACAGTAAAAGAGCTTTGCGAGATTGTATGGGGCGAATTTCAATCCACGCTCCCGCGAGGGGAGCGACGGGTGTTTCTCTGCCATGTAACGGATAATCGTTCTATTTCAATCCACGCTCCCGCGAGGGGAGCGACGAAGCAGGCGGCAGCGCCTTTTCGAAATTGCTCGTATTTCAATCCACGCTCCCGCGAGGGGAGCGACGGTAACGATGGTACGAATGGCAAAGATGGTAAAGATTTCAATCCACGCTCCCGCGAGTGGAGCGACGCTAGAGGTCGTGGAGGTGGTGCGGCGGAGGGTATTTCAATCCACGCTCCCGCGAGTGGAGCGACGGGCGACGAGTACCTGGAGCTGTTGCCGGAGAGTATTTCAATCCACGCTCCCGCGAGTGGAGCGACGAGGAAAGATCTATGTTGTTTGCAGCAGGGGTGCGATTTCAATCCACGCTCCCGCGAGTGGAGCGACCGTTATATTCCCGTTATCGTCCTGCTCCGTCACATTTCAATCCACGCTCCCGCGAGTGGAGCGACGGTACAAAAATGTTCATACTCTTTTTCGTCATAATATTTCAATCCACGCTCCCGCGAGTGGAGCGACAAAGCCCGGTAGATATCTGATCACATTTTCCGGATTTCAATCCACGCTCCCGCGAGTGGAGCGACAAACGCAGGGACAATTCCTGTGTTAGTAGACAACCCATTTCAATCCACGCTCCCGCGAGTGGAGCGACGGCATTTATTGACATTTTTTCGTTTACAGTACGGCTATATTTTATTTCATCTCACTAATAAATATAGCTTCTGTTTTTAAAAAACTAAATTAATAAATGTTATTTTATAATTTTCCAGGTGCGAATCTCCATAAGAATTCATATGCACTTCCTGTTCGCACCAGTTTTTAGGAGAGCAAGTCCTGATCGGCAACAATACCTTTTCGCCCCGTTATTCCTCGCCTCCGTCTCATATTTATTATTCCGATAAAATTATTCCAGACAATAGAATATTCGCATAACATGCACTCTGTTGCTTATTTCTATTTATTCAGCACGATCACCGATGCAGACAAAATACCGACCTTCTGCAGCACATATTCCTCCGACCAGTCATCATCCTGTGTGCGCCAGCTGCCGGGATTCAGGAATCTGTCATCCTCTCCAACCATATGGACTGCGCCAAAGGTATTGACGCGGTTTCCAAACAGCACCAGATCGATCGAATCAGCCTGTCCAACTTCCAGATCATAGGGTGCAAATGTCGTCTCACCCAACCGTTTTCCATTTTTTTCTATTGCAACGAGTGCGCCGCGATAATGAGGAATATGTACAACAGCGCCATTTGCTCCGATCGATACCGGCAGATGATAGGTAATATTTCCACCATAAAAAGGAAGTCCCTGGGGTACGATATCTCCAAAGCTTAACGCTCTGACAGGTGCTGTCACAACACCGGCTCTGCCTTCTATACGCACGCCAAAATCACCCAGCAGATAGCACCATTCCAGACCGATTCTGTGCGTGAAAGGAACTGTCGCTTCCACTATATTTGTGCCTTTCTGAAGTGCGCCGATTTCAATCGTCCCGATGCAGTGGTCCGTATACCAGCCGGACACCTTTTCGTTCACTGTTTTCCCATTCAGTTTTACAGATGCATGCTCCGCTTCCTCCAGTGCCAAACGTACCGGTACTTCCACTTCACTCTCTACCGTAAAGCGAAGTGTCGCAAAATGTTCCGTCTTTTCCTCCGGCAATACCCATGGCTGGGCAACTTCTCCGCCGCGCGCCGGGAAACCGAGCTGACTACGCAGGACATTGTCTGCCCGCAACAGTTCCTGTGCAGGCTGATATTCTCCGTTGTCCATACAAAATTCCGCACGATCCAAAAGAAGCACATTCGGCTCACTTAAGGTAACGGCAACGCGATTCGGAAGGGTTTTCGGCGCTGCGCCGGACGCAAGGAGCTGTTCCCGGAGGGCTGCAGCTAAAGCAGAATCGCCGCATGCTGCGCAGCTTTCTACCTCGCCGGATGCGCCAGATACCGCCTGCATCGCGCCAGGCACGCCAGCTGCTTGTGTTGCATCGTGCGCATCAGCTGCCTGCACGCTGCCGCTCGCCTCGCCCACTGGCATCAGCTTCAACAGCAGGCTGCTCTGGTTATAAAAGATATGATTTACAACCGTCTGCGCCCCTCTTTTTGCTGTCTTCACATCCCGGATTCTTCCGGTCATGGTATCGTATTCTTTTACCGTGAACCTGCCGTTTAATACAATGTTCACAGGATCCTTTTTCACAAAATCCGGATTTCCTGCAGGCTCTCCCACTGCAATAAACAGCCAGCTGCAGTCCTGATCCATCCGCAGCTGATAGATGTAATGGTTTGTCAGGCTTCCCGTCTCATTTTCCAGGCGCAGTGTGCGATATGGCTCAACCGCTTCCAAAAGCGCCGCTTTTTCAAATACGATCTGTCTGGAAAGGGCTGCAAGCTCTGCACCATCGTTACTGGGCACTGCATCGGTCATAGTCGGTGCTTCTCCCATCAAGATCAGCTTACCGCCCGCTCTTGCAAAGGTTTTCAAACGTTCTATTGTCGTACTGCGCAGCGTTTCACAGCCGGGAATGATAACAGCATCATAGGACATTGCACCGACCTTCAGCGGGTTTCCTGCCTCCGTACACAAATCGGGCAGAAGCGATTCATCCAGAAAGTCAAAGTCACAGCTGCCAAACAACAGCCAGCGGGTCACATTCTGAAACCGTTCCTCCATCTGCTCCCGGATCGATCCGGTCTGGGACTCCGGCCCCCAGTGAAGCCAGTAGCTTTCGATTGGATGGATGACGCCAACACGCACAGCTGCCTTCCCACGCGTCATGACTGTGTTTACTCTTGCAAAATGATCTTCAACTGTTTTATATTCCTTACACCACGGAGACTGATAATTGATGCTCGCCGGATAATCCCGCTTTGCCTCCCCCTTCATAGAAACCCAGGACAGATGCGGCACACGCAGTGTAATGCCCAGCGCCGCCTGCCAGTCTCCCTGCAGCTTATGGCGTCTGAAATCAAAGCTCCAGCTCGTTACACCATAAAGCTCGCTCATTACGCCTTCACGACCAAACTGATGAGACGCAGACTGTGCCTGCTTTGCCGTCGTGTATTCATGGCCGTCACACAGCATGTCGATGCCGGGCAGTTCAAAGCTTCTGTACGCACGCATCGCCTCGCCCAATGCTGCAGTCTGACTGCGCAGTGTGGGCTCTTCCATCATATGTCCGGTCAGCGCGATATTGTGCTTTTTGCACCATGCCCCAATATTGTCTGCAAACGCGCGGGTAAAACGCTCCGTCACATGGTCATGATAATGATACCGGATCGTGGAAACGCTTCTGTCTGCTTTTTCCCAGATCAGCTCAGGGAGCTTTTCCAGAATATCCTCCTGATACATTTCCTGATAGGTCTGAGCAAAATCCTCTGTCCAGGGCAGGATCACATCCCGTTTTTCCTGCGGAAACTGCAAAAGTGTTTTATGAGAGAACTGCGGCTCATCCGTAAAGATCGTCGGCACCGTTTTTCCAAACTCGTCCCCGATCTCCTTTGCATAAGCCTCGTGGGTGATTTCCAGGAAACGATCCATTGCCGCTTTGTCCAGCGTATTTACATAGGTCTGATGATTGTACCAGGTGCTCGGCAGCGGGCGTTCCAGATAAGCATACCAGCAGGTTCCCTGTGGCTGCATGCCTTCCTCCAGTTTTTTACCGGAAACCAGATAACCCTTTTCATCCAGTACGACATCGTAAACCTCAAGCAGCCTGCCGTTTAAGGTTCTTGCTGCTCTCGCGCTGGAGTCTGTCTGCCTCTGTGCCTCTTCTCCTGCTTCATAAGGCTTGTTTGTAAACAGAAGATACTGCGCACGGTATTTTTCCTCCTTCGTCACAAGACCTCCCGCAAATCCGGACGGCCAACGATCCTCATCATACAAATAAACCTGTAGATTTTCCTGCTTTGCTTTTGCCAGGCAGCCCTTGATCCGATCCATAAATTCCTCGCTTAAATACGGTGTTTCCAGACCGGTACGGGGATGAAGATGTGCACCGCCAAAGCCCATCGACTTTAAGATCTCCATCTGCCTGTCGAGCTCTTTTTGCTCCAGCATCGTATTCCACGCCCAAAAGGGAGCTCCCCTATACTCCGCTGTGGGCTGCTCGAACAAGCTGTCTTCCAGTTTCTCTGCCTGATTCTTTTTGTACAGCATTTAAACGCTCCTCCTCTTATGTTTTCCCCTTTATCTTTATCGCTTATTTCTGCTGCATTTTTCTGATCGCTTCCAAAATGGCAGCATACGCTGCTTCCGGACTGACGCAGGAAGAAACTGCGCATTCCATTGGACATAATCCGGTATTTTGACGATTTCGGATGTTCTCTGTCAGTTCCTCTGCTTCTGCAGGTATGTTGTATTCCGCCAAAAGCTCTTTCGCCCCCCGGCTCATTACAGATGCATACACCCCGGCTGCTCCGAGCTTCACATATAAAAATGCCGCCGCGCGTCCGACAATTTTATCTGCCGCGTAAAATCCGCTCAAATCCTTCCCCTCCCGGATACGTGTCAGCAGCAGACGCAGACCGGCTTCCTTACTGGTCAGAAGCTCGTCGCCCCTGCACCAGACACAGGTATAATTTCCCTGTGCAAAAGTTTCCTTTGCTTTCTGCATTGCCTGATTCATCTCTGCTGTTCCTCCCTGCCTCTTTGCTCAAGAGGCATACCATTTCTATATGTGCGTCATTGTCCAAACTCAAGCTCATATTTTCCGCAATGATTGGAGCTTGAGCTGGTTTTCCGTATCCTCGATCTTATCATACATCTTGTAAAGCCGGCCATCAAGGTCTGCTTTGCGTTTAATGTAGTGCTTATCATCCGGGTCGAGGGAATCAATCTCCCCCATCAGTCGTGCCTTTACGGAATAACTCTGCCGAAGCTGCTTTTCATGCGCCGCGATCTCCTGCTCAATGGCAGAGATATCCACCTTCATGCTGATCTTTTCCTGCATCATGGCGGCGAACTTCGGATTGCTTACCAGCTTTACGATAACCTCTACAACAGTGCTGTCCGGCAGCTCTTCATTTTTTCTCAGGGTGCTGCGGTAAAGCGCACTGGTGTACTGGGTACCACGATCGTAGTGAAGCACTGCACCTCGAATAAGCGTTACAGCGGCTTTTGAAAAATCTGTATTGATTTTTCTGCGCGAGGTGCTATAATCGGTATATACCGAAAACAAGAGGAGGAAAGCGTCCATGCCAAGACCGCCACGGTGCCGTCGGATTTGCGGAATACCAAAGATCGATGCATTCTACCCCAGCGGATGTGAGGATGCCGAGCCGATCCTGCTGACGCTGGACGAGTACGAGGTCATTCGGCTGGTTGATCTGGAGCGGCAAACCCACGAGCAGTGTGCCGCACAGATGGATATTTCCCGCTCTACCGTGCAGGAAATTTGTGAAAGCGCACGGCGCAAGATCGCAGCGTGTCTTGTCCACGGGAAGCCGCTGCACATCACCGGAGGAAACTACCGCATCTGCGGAGGACAGGAGGCAGCCCGCTGCGGCCGCTGCGGCCGGATGCAGAGAGCTAACGCAGAAAAATCCAACAAAAATTGCAAAGGAGATTCCATTATGAAAATTGCAGTTACCTATGAAAACGGTCA
>ENA-ORNR01000983-ORNR01000983.1-human-gut-metagenome-genome-assembly--contig:-NODE-983-length-26888-cov-3.217344_pt1 | contig 26888 bp, 19 predicted proteins | sample MGYA00242114_ERZ509020 | MGnify/ENA primary metagenome ERZ509020 (study PRJEB26280, sample SAMEA2338758) | human gut metagenome | biome: human gut; feature: human-associated habitat; material: faeces...
TGCCGGCTCAAAACCGCCGTCCAGATAGATCGCGCCCAGAAGTGCCTCGGTCGCATCGGCCAGGATGGACGGGCGCTTTCTGCCGCCGCCGTTCTCCTCGCCGTGGCCCAGACGAATCTCCTCCGGAATGCCGAGTTCCCTCGCGATCTCGCACAGCGCACCCTCACACACGACCGCCGCACGCAGCTTGGTCAGCTCGCCCTCGGGCAGCTCAGGATAATGCGTGAACAGGTAATCCGCCGTGACAAAGCCCAGTACGGAATCGCCAAGAAACTCCAGACGTTCGTTGTCGTGCAGGCCACGCTCCCGGTTTTCATTGGCATAGGAGCTGTGCGTCAGCGCGTTTTCGAGAATGCTCTTGTCCCGGAACGTGTAGCCCAGCCCGGCTTCCAGTTCACTCAGCATGTTGATACTCCTTTGGTATGACCATATGGTCCATATTTGCGGCCAGCGTCGCGGCCACGTCCGCCTCGACAGCGCCGATGGCCTGCCGGATGGCGTTGCGGATGGCCAGCGCGTCAGACGAGCCGTGCGCCTTGATCACGGGCTTACTCAGGCCGATGAGGGCCGTGCCGCCTGTCTCGCGGTAGTCCATCTTTTTCTTAAACGCCTTCACGCCGTCCATGCACAAAAGCGCCGCCAGCTTGGTAAGTACGTTTTTCTTGAACATATCCTTCATCATGGAGGCCATGAACAGCGCCGTGCCCTCAATGCCCTTGAGCAGGATATTGCCCGAGAAGCCGTCGGCCACGACCACGTCCGCGCCGCCCAGCGGCACATCGCGCGCCTCAATGTTGCCGGTAAAGTTGATCGCCCCGGCCTCGCCTGCCTGCTTCAGGAGCGGATAGACGGCCTTTTGCAGCTCGCCGCCCTTGGAATCCTCTGCACCGATGTTCAAAAGCGCGACGCGCGGGTTTTCGATACCCAGCACCTTTTCGGCGTAATACGAGCCCATGAACGCAAATTGCAGCAGGAATTCCGGCGTGCAGTCGGCCGTTGCACCGCAGTCGATGAGCACGGCCTCCCGGCCGGTCTTCGTCGGGATCTGCGGACCCATGGCCGCGCGGCGGATGCCCTTGACGCGCCGGACGATCAGCGTCGCCGCAGAAAGCAGTGCGCCCGTCGAGCCGGCGGAGACGAACGCGTCGCCGCCGCCCTCCTTGAGCATGGTCAGGCCGACGACCATGGAGGAATCCTTTTTCTTTTTCACGACCGTCGCCGGGTCGTCGTGCATATCGACGACGTCGTCGGCGTTGGCGATCTCCACGCCCTTGGGAAGCGTCTCGATCCCTTGGTCCTTGAGCGCCTGCAAAATGGCCTCGCCGCGGCCGACCAGTACGGCCTCGCAGCCAAAGTCCTTCGCGGCCTGGATCGCACCGAGCGCGATCTGATCCGGGGCGTTGTCGCCGCCCATGGCGTCTACGAGTATTCTCATTCGGTTCCCTCCTGCCCTGTCATTTGATCGATGATCGCAAGCGAACGCTGTGCGATGGCGAGATTCTTGTTGGCCTTGCCCTTGACGCGGCGGTCCAGCGGCGTCAGAATGCCGAAGTTGACGTTCATCGGCTGGAACACGGTCACGCTTTCATCCGAAATATAGGCCGCCAGCGCGCCGATGGCCGTCTCGCGCGGGAAATACTCCTTGCGCCGCAGCGCCTCTGCCATGACCCGTTTCAGGTTCAGATAGCTGCGGATGACCTGCTCATCCCGATAAAACAAGATCACGCAGCGCCCTTCGCTGAACGAGATGGGAAACAGGTCGCTGACCAGCAGCCTGTCTTCCAGATAATAGTTCGTGTGATGCTTCGCACAGCTCTCCTCCACGACAGGCAGCAGCGCCTTTCTCTCCTGAACGCTGGCGAAGGGCTGAGAGATCGCCAGCTGCTTCATCCCGCTGCCGACCATCTCGTTCAGCGCATCGATCGTCTTTCCATGATCATCTTTCTGATTCATCGATAATCCCTCATTTCTCTTTTGTATCCATTTTACTACAGAATCGGGCAGAGGGACAATGTCCGCCAGGCCAAAGAAAAAGCGCCTTGCATCGTATTCATTGATGAAATTGATGCCGTAGGACGTGCACGCGCCAAAGCTGCCGCCATGGGTGGCAATGATGAACGCGAAAACACATTGAACCAGTTGTTGACAGAAATGGACGGTTTCGGTTCCAACAGCGGTGTTATTATTCTTGCCGCAACCAATCGCGTGGACGTTCTGGACAAAGCATTGCTGCGTGCCGGACGCTTCGACCGTCAGATACATGTAGACTTACCGGACGTGAACGAGCGCAAAGAAGTATTCGGTGTGCACCTGCGTCCTATCAAGATAGACAATACGGTGGATGTGGAACTGCTGGCCCGCCAGACTCCCGGTTTTTCCGGCGCCGACATTGCCAATGTGTGCAACGAAGCAGCCCTGATTGCTGCCCGTCATGGAAAGAAGTTTGTAGAGAAGCAGGACTTCCTGGATGCGGTAGACCGTATCGTAGGCGGCTTGGAAAAGAAAACTAAAATCACTACCGAAGAAGAACGCCGTTCCATCGCCATACACGAAGCAGGCCACGCCAGCATTTCCTGGTTATTGGAATACGCCAATCCTCTGATTAAAGTAACAATCGTTCCACGCGGCCGCGCCTTAGGTGCAGCTTGGTACCTCCCCGAAGAACGCCAAATTACAACCAAGGAACAAATGTTGGATGAGATGTGCGCCACTTTGGGTGGACGCGCCGCAGAGGATTTATTCCTCGGAAGAATCTCAACCGGTGCAATGAACGACTTGGAACGCGTAACCAAGCAAGCATACGGCATGATTGCCTACCTAGGCATGAGCGACAAGTTACCGAATCTCTGTTACTACAACAACGAAGAATATTCTTTCAACCGCCCGTACAGCGAGAAGCCCGCCGGAGAGTGGAACGAGGCGAACATCTTCGTGAAAGACGGCGTCATCACCGTTTACATCAACGGCGTATACCAGAACACCGGAACCAACAAGGTGAAGGAAGGCCATATCGGGCTACAGAGCGAGGGTAAGGAGGTTGAGTTCAGAAACGTAACCCTCACCAAGTGGTAAGCGGAGCCATTTCCGGCGCATCTGTAATAATTAAACGGAATCTTTTAAATAGTATTAAAATAATATAGTACATTCGCGAGGATTCCTTTTCAATGAGGAACATATCATTGCAATAACCAATTTAAGAGGTAATGAAAAGAGACAACATCATTTTTGACATTATCGAGAAGGAGCACCAACGCCAATTGAAAGGCATTGAGTTGATCGCTTCCGAGAACTTTGTCAGCGACCAGGTCATGCAGGCCATGGGAAGCTGTCTGACCAACAAATACGCCGAGGGATATCCCGGCAAGCGTTATTATGGGGGTTGCGAGGTAGTAGACCAAAGTGAAACGATCGCTATCGAACGGTTGAAAAAGCTATTCAACGCCGAATGGGCCAACGTGCAGCCTCACTCCGGGGCGCAGGCCAACGCAGCCGTATTCTTCGCCGTATTGAATCCGGGCGACACGTTCCTCGGGTTGAACCTGTCGCATGGCGGACACCTGTCCCACGGTTCACCAGTAAATAGCTCCGGCGTTCTCTATCACGCTACCGAATATAATGTAAAGGAAGATACCGGACGGGTGGACTACGACCAAATGGAGGAAGTAGCCCTTCGTGAGAAACCGAAATTGATCGTTGGCGGTGGTTCCGCTTATTCCCGTGACTGGGATTACAAACGTATGCGTGAGATAGCCGACAAGGTAGGCGCCTTATTGATGATCGATATGGCTCACCCGGCAGGCCTGATCGCCGCCGGTTTACTGAACAACCCGCTGGAGTACGCTCACATCGTAACGTCTACGACGCATAAGACCCTGCGGGGTCCTCGTGGCGGTATCATCCTGCTGGGTAAGGATTTCGAGAATCCTTGGGGCAAGAAGACACCGAAAGGCGAGATCAAGAAGATGTCTCAGTTGTTGGACTCCGCCGTATTCCCGGGTATCCAGGGTGGTCCGCTGGAGCATGTGATCGCGGCCAAGGCCGTAGCCTTCGGAGAGGCTTTGGAGCCGGAATACAAGACGTACCAAGCACAGGTGAAAGCGAACGCCGCCGCTATGGCCAAGGCCTTCACGGACAAAGGGTACAAGATCATCTCCGGCGGTACGGACAACCACAGCATGCTGATCGACCTGCGCACGAAGTTCCCCGACCTGACCGGTAAGGTGGCCGAGAAAGCCTTGGTAGCCGCCGACATCACGGTGAACAAGAACATGGTTCCGTTCGACAGCCGCTCGGCCTTCCAGACCTCCGGTATCCGTGTGGGTACGCCCGCTATCACGACCCGTGGCGCTAAAGAGCCGCTTATGGGCGAGATCGTGGAACTGATCGACACCGTATTGGCCGCTCCCGAATGCGATAAGACTATCGGCGCCGTTCGTGAGAAGGTGAACGGTATCATGAAGGAATATCCTATCTTCGCATGGTAAATAGGAAATTGAGAATTGAGAATTGAAAAGGATGCCAAACGGCATCTTATCTTCAACTCTCAATTCTCTTTTTAAACTCTCAAAAACATCTAAACAATATTCAATTTTCAACTTTCAATTTTTAATTCTATGAAAAAGCTCCTTGCTACAATCTGCGCCGGCGCTGTCTTGGGCCTGATGGCCTCATGTGATGATGCTCCCGGTAAAGCGAAAGCTTACAACCAAGGTATCAACATCATCCCGACACCGGTCAGCCTTACGCAGAACGAAGGAAACTTCAAGCTAAACAAAAACACGAAGATCTACGCTTCCACCCCGGAGGCGAAAACCGTAGCCGAGTTCTTCGCGGCTAAAATGAACACGGCGACAGGCTACCAGATAGCTACCGCCGACAAAGAGACTTCCGACGGTATCTCGTTGGTTATCGACGGCGCTCTGGACGTAAACGACGAGGGATACACGCTCGACGTAGCCGACAGCGGCGTCCGTATCAAGGCCAAGACCCCTCAAGGTCTTTTCTACGGTATGCAATCGTTCCTGCAATTGCTGCCCGCCGAGATCGAGAGTCCTTCCGCCGTGCAAGGTATCGCATGGACCGCCCCGGCCGTATCTATCAAGGACGAGCCTCGTTTCGGCTACCGCGGTATCATGCTCGACCCCTGCCGCCATTTCATCCCGGTAGAGAATATCAAGAAGCAGCTGGACGTATTGGCCCTGTTCAAGATCAACCGCATGCATTGGCACCTGACCGACGACCAAGGATGGCGTATCGAGATCAAGAAGTACCCGAAACTGACCGAGATCGGCTCTAAGCGCATCGATGGCGAGGGTACCGAGTACGGAGGCTTCTATACCCAAGAGGAGGTGAAGGAGATCGTTCGATACGCGGCGGATCGTTTCATCACGATCGTTCCCGAGATAGAGCTTCCGGGACACGAGATGGCCGCTATCGCCGCCTATCCGGAGCTGTCTTGCGAGGGTAAGCAGGGTACTCCCCGTATCATCTGGGGCGTGGAAGACATCGTATTATGCGCCGGCAAGGAAGAGCCCTTCCAGTTCTTCGAGGACGTGATCGCCGAGGTAGCTCCCCTATTCCCGGGCGAGTATTTCCATATCGGAGGCGACGAGTGCCCGAAGACGAGCTGGGAGAAATGCCCGCTTTGCCAGGCCCGTATCCGTAAGGAAGGCTTGAAAGGCGACAAGGAACATTCCGCCGAGGAGAAATTGCAGAGCTATTTCGTACAACGCATGGAGAAGGTCGTAAACAAGCACGGCAAGAAGATGATCGGATGGGACGAGATCCTTGAGGGAGGTCTGGCCCCGTCGGCCACGGTCATGTCTTGGCGAGGTGAGGAAGGCGGTATCGCCGCCGCTAGCATGAACCACGACGTGATCATGACCCCGGGAAGCGAGGGCATGTATATCGACCAGTTCCAAGGCGACTACAAGATCAACCCGGTATCTATCGGAGGATTCACCACGGCGGAGCGGGTCTACAAGTACAACCCCGTCCCCGACACGCTGGCAGCGGCCGGTAAAGGGCATTTCATCAAGGGCGTGCAATGCAACGTATGGAGTGAGTACCTGTATAACACGGACATCATGGAGTACCGTATCTATCCCCGTATCCTAGCCCTCTCCGAGATCGCTTGGAGCCCGCTGGACCGGAAGGATTACAAGGACTTCGAACGCCGTCTGGACAACGCTCAGGTTCGCCTAGACGGACACGGTATCAACTACTACATCCCGCAGCCCGAGCAACCGAACGGTTCTTGCAACTTCGTGGCTTTCACGGACAAGGCTACCATGACATTCACCACGAACCGTCCGATGAAGATGGTCTACACGCTGGATGGCACCGAGCCTACCCCGGAATCTACCGTATATACGGCTCCTTTCGACATCACCGAGACTACGACCGTGAAGATCGCTTCCGTATTGCCTTCCGGCAAGATGGGTAAGCCTCGCACGATCCTCGTGGAGAAACAAACGCTGGCTCCCGCCAAGGAGGTAGCCAAGACGGCTCCGGGCCTCGACATGGAGGTATTCGATGGCATGTACCTGAGCGTAAAGGATCTGGAGGCCGCCCAGAAGACCGGTAAGAAACAGGTCATCAAGACGACCCGTGAGCTGACCAACCAAGTGCCCGCCCCCGAGTCCATGCGAGGCGTGAAGCAATACGCCGCTATCGCTACCGGCTACGTGAATATCCCGGAGGATGGCGTTTATTACATCTCTTCCGATTTAGAGGAGGTATGGATCGACGGCAAGCTGATGGTTAACAACGGTGGCGAGGTAAAACGCTTCTCCCGCCATGACACCTCCGTGGCCTTGGCGAAGGGCTTGCACGAGATCAAGCTGGTATTCCTCGGACACATCATCGGAGGTTGGCCTTCCAACTGGAACGACGGTAGCGTACAACTCCGTAAATCGGATGCCGAGAAATTCACGCCGATCACGGCTGAGATGCTAAGTCATTAAGATCATTTCCGAAGGGGGGAAGCGAGCGATCCTCCCCCCGATATATAAACCGCAGGGGCGGGATTCGTCCGCCCTCCCACGCATACACGGGAGGGCGGACAGATCCCGCCCCTACCGCATTCTTCCGGCGAATATAATTGTGTTTAATAGCGAACACTACTGTGTTCAACCTTGAATACAATTGTGTTCAACCGCGAACACTACTGTTTTTTTACCCTCAACTCATACAAGTCGTGGCGACGGTCCCGAAGGTTACGCACGCTACCGTACGTATGCAACTCGTTGAGCAAATCAAGGTCCACGTCCGATACGAGGATCATCTCCGTATTCGGGGTTGCCTCCGCACGCTTGCCATCGGTAGGGAAAGCGAAATCGCAAGGCGTGAACACACCCGACTGGGCGTACTGTATATCCATATTATGCACACGAGGCAGGTTGCCCACGCTGCCCGCTATCACCACGAAGCACTCGTTCTCGATCGCCCGGGCCTGGGCACACACACGAACCCGAGAGTAACCGTTCTGCGTATCCGTAAGGAAAGGCACGAAGAGTATCTGCATCCCTTGGTCGGCCATGATACGGGAAAGCTCCGGGAATTCCACGTCATAGCAGATCAGCACGCCGATCCGGGCGCAATCCGTGTCAAACGTCTTCACCATCTTCCCGCCCGAGAGTCCCCAGCTCTTCTGCTCGTCCGGGGTGACATGTACCTTCTCGTACATCTCGTAGGAGCCGTCACGACGGATCAGGTATCCCACGTTATACAGCGCCCCGTCCTCCTTCAGCAAAGGCATGCTACCGGTGATGATATTGATATTGTAACTGATGGCGAGGTTCACGAATCGCTCACGGATCTCCTCGGTGTACTGTGCCAGCCCACGGATGCTCTGCGCCTCCCCCAGATGGTTGAACTTGGCCATCAGCGGAGCGTTGAAATACTCGGGGAAAAGGACGAAGTCGCTCTTGTAATCGGACACGGCGTCGACGAAGAACTCCACCTGCTCGAACACGTCGTCCAGTGTCTTATAAGGCCGCATCTGCCATTGTACCAGACCGACACGCACGGTTGTCTTCTTATCCACGTAATCCGTCGTAGGCGGCTGGTAATAGATATTATCCCATTGCAGCAGGGTAGCGCAATGCTTCGACTCCTCGTCGTTCGGCAAGTAGTTCATCATCACTTTCCGCACGTGGAAATCGTTGGAGAGCTGGAAGGTGAGCACCGGGTCGTAGATCTGGCGTGAGCGCACCTTCTCGATGTATTCCTTCGGACGCATATGATCGGCGTATTTATAATAGTTCGGGATACGTCCGCCGAACATGATCGCCTTCAGGTTCAACTTCTCGCACAGCTCCTTCCGGTACTCGTACATACGGCGGGCCAGCCGGAGGCCCCGGTAGTCCGGATGGATGAACACCTCTATACCATATAATATATTCCCGTTCGGATTATGCGTGCTGAACGTCTCGTTGCCCGTTACCTTGGCGTAGGTATGATCCCCTTTCACCATGTCATAATCCACGATGATGGAGAGGGCGCATCCTACGATCCGGTCATCCACCAGCGTCACGACCTGTCCCTCGGGAAATATCCGTATCAACGTCTCGATCTGCTTGCGGGTCCAGAAAACATCCTTGTCGGCGTATACCCTCTTGAAAGATTGCGACAACTGCGTATAGTCCTCAAGCTGCAAACTTCGGAGCTCTACCTTGTTTATCTTATGCATTGGTTCCATAACACATTTTTTTTGTTAAAGTCGCCGCGAAGTTAGGATAAATACAGATAAAGTGTACCGGCCCTCCTGCCCTATCTGACCTACTCCATGTATAATTTCAAGATCGTCACTGAATTAGGCGGGAAATTATAGATAAACGGGCCGCTCATCGGGAATACGATAGGCTCGGTGACAGGCGTTACGGCCCCCGGGTTCTCAAACGTATTACGAGCCTCCGGCTCCCCTCTCAATTGGATCAGCTCCGCCTCGTTACGGATATTCACTCCCTCAATACGCAAAGAGGTCTTCTCCTCGTGGCGGGTCGTATTCACGACCTTCAAGTAAATCACCCGGTTCTCCTTGTCGAGGGTAGCCACGGATACCAACGACGGGATCGGACGCATATCCACCTCATGCAGCAATACGCCGTCCACATAGCAACGGACACGCTCGTACTCGCACGTCATGCGAACCGTATACCACCGGTTACTCTCAAAAGGGAAGCGCACAGGAGAGACCAAGCTATCCTTCACGCCACCTACCTGATGGTACAGCTCGCTCGTTCCCGCCCCGATCGTCAGGGCGATATAATCCGCCTGCTCGCCCGTCCACCCGTTGTCGCGGAGGCGAAGCTGTATCTGCCCGCTACCTTTCGTACGCCGGACGGTAGCCGTATATTCATAGGCGTAGCTCGTAGAGTCGCCGAACAATACCTGGTTCCACCGGTTGGCCTCCGGCACCAACATACCAGCCTCCGGGACCTTCCATCCCCCGCTCATCACGGATATATCCGATACGGGCACGCCGTCGATCCGCACGTCCTTGAACTCATAGCTATTATCAAACATCTCTACGCCCGCCCGGCCCGTACGTACCTGTGGCTTCTCGTAGGTATCCACGATCGTCTTCAGCACCTCATCCCCCCGATGGCGGGTAAACATCTTTAATAAATGGTAGGAAGGAGAGACCACCGCCTGATGGGTGTTGAAAGAGATCAACGGATGGCGCTGGTTCTCGAACCCGGCGTTGCCCAATACCGGGGCATACGCCAAGCGGCGTACCATATCCGGGTTCTCCTCCGCCCCGACCAAGAAACAGGCCTCGGCCACCGCCGCCCGGAGCGTACCGGCCAAGGGCCGCTCCGTCGTCCCGAACTCCCCGATAAACACCGCCGGCGAACGTCGGGAATACCGGTCGCTATTAAACCTGCTGGCGTTCGAGAGGAAGAAATGCTCCCCGGCGTAATAATGGGAATCCACCCACTCGCTACGGCCTCGCTTCGTGAGGGGCGAACTGCTGATAACGGTAATCTCCGGATAGGCCTCCTTGATCGCCTTGCGGAAAACCTCAAAGCGCCTGAAATACTCCCCGCCAAAGTTCTCGCTGCCGATCTCGACATACTTCAAGTTGAAAGGTTCCGGATGCCCGTTCCTCGCACGCAGGGCGCCCGGCAGGGAATCCGCCGGGGCGTTCGCGTAGGCGATAGCGTCCAAGGCATCTCCCGTGAGCTTATCCATCGCCGTGATATCCTCGTAGCGGGGCCGGCGGCTTTGGCTCGTGATCCCGCTATTAATAACGTAGATAGGCTCCGCCCCCATATCCTCGCACATTTGCAAGTACTCGTGGTAGCCCATGCCGTTCGTCGTACCATAGGCCCATACGTTCCAGAAATGCTTACGCTCCGAGATATCGCCCAGCGTCTCCCTCCAGATAGGGTACGTACCCGCCGTATACCCCTCCACGAAACTGCCTCCGGGGAAACGGATAAAACGAGGGGCCAAGGAATCGACCAGCGCCGCCAAGTCCGGTCTCAGCCCGTTCTTCCGTCCCTTCCACGTATCCTCCGGGAAGAGGGATACCACATCCAGCCAAAACACGGCGGAGGTATCGGCCGTGATCGTCAAGACCGCGTTCGGCGCGTCCTCCGTAGCCGTAAACGTATGCCTGTATCGTTTCCACTCGTATAGCGGCGCTACCTGAAACACATCGCTCAAGACCGTATTAGCCATCGAGTCCTCCAAGGCCACCCGGATGGTACGGGGCACCATATTCGCCCCCTTGGCGAAAAACGATAGATCGTATCGTTCCCCTTTCCGGATCGGTATCCCCCGGTATCCCTCGGCTATCACGCCTCCGCGCCCCGACTCCCCGGAAGTCGATACGGCCACGAGCAACGACCGCCGGTTCTTATCATTCACCAGCTCCTTCATATCCGGGTATATCTGTGTATTAGGGACGATCCGCCTCCATCCCGGTACGGAATCTCCCCGCATGAAAGGGATCGTCCAGCCATTCGGGGTAATCAAGACGTTCCGGGCGGCGTCGTAAGGGCAGTTCAAGGGTGGCACGCCATCCTCGAAGCTCCGGTTCTGGATCAGCTCGGCGTACAGCCCCCCATCGATCCCATGGTTAATCTCCTCAATGGTCAAACCATACAGATCCGGGTTCACGGGAACCGTCAGGCCATCCGCCTCCACGGTTATCGTAGAGATCACCGGCATCTCCGGCTGGCAAGAGGACAAGCCCATCCCGACAATAGCGCCAACCAATAAATGAATAACATCAAAATCTATATATTTCCTCCAACGCATCTTCGAATACTCATCTCATTTATGTGCGTACAAACTTAATCAAAAAATCGCAGTTTCCCCTATTTTCAAAGTCCGAACTGTTTTTTCAAAAAAACAATTGAAAAACATAGATTTTTTCAATTTAATATCCTAAATTTGCATAATAGATAAAACAAAAGACGACAATATTATACGACTCTATGGAGAAATCTGTTCTTTTAGTGGATGACAAGCAAGAAATCGCAAAGATAATCATGCTTTATTTATCAAGTACTTACAAGGTATCCTATAAAGAAAATCCTTTGAAAGCGATCGCTTGGCTTCAAGAAGGCAATTTACCGGATTTGATCATCTCTGACTTGAATATGCCAGAAATGTCCGGAGAGGAATTCTTGGTTTATTTAAAAGCGAACGATATGTTCAGCCATATACCGGTCTTGATCCTATCGAGCGTAGAGAGCAGCTCAAATAGAATACGTTTGTTTGAGGAAGGGGCGGAAGACTTTATCTTGAAGCCTTTCAATCCAGAGGAATTAAGGGTAAGGGTAAAACGAATATTAAGATAATGAATTATGTCTTTTTCGGTAATAACGTGCCGTTGGCCGAACGTTTACGTAAGGCATTAGGCACCGGGGTCATAGAATGTATAACGCTTCTGCAGATGAAAAACACGCTTCTTCCTGCCGAGGAAATGGATTATTGTGTATTCATCGAGAAAACAGATCCTACGTTAAACATTCCTGCGATCATGCATTTGCATAAGACGTTTCAAAATATCTATATCGTATTAATCGCCCCGGAAATGACCCGGGAGGAGAAAATATCCTATTTGCAAGCCGGAACGGACTGTGTCATCTCCGAGTCTACCTCTAAGGAAGATTTAGTGAAGCTACTGGGTATCGCCGAGAAATGCAAGAGAATGGAAAAAGCGCGTAAGCCTCAAATAAAAGAGCCTGATCTCGCCATTTTCAAGCTGCCTTTATGGAAAAGGGTCTTCGACATCATTTTCTCATCCATGGCGCTCCTCTGCCTCTCCCCTATCTTTATCATCACGGTGATTTGGATCAAGCTGGAGGACAAAGGCCCCGCTTTCTACAAGTCGAAACGAGTAGGCAGCAACTATAAGGTTTTCGATTTTTATAAGTTCCGCTCTATGTATATGGATGCGGACAAGCGCATAACAGAGTATAAAAAGCTTAATCAGTATACGGAATCTATTGCTGAAGAGGCTGTAGCCTCTTCAGCAACTTCTGTGAATTCACAGAATGCGACCTCTTTTTTTAAAGAGAATAAACAAAATATCATTTTATATTCTGATAATGACGCTACTCCTGAAAACGACTATTTAAAAGTAAAACGTCACGAACGTTCCAACGCTTTCATCAAATTAGAGAATGATCCCCGTATAACAAAGATCGGCCATATTATCCGGAAATACAGCATTGACGAACTCCCCCAGCTATTCAATATATTAAAAGGAGACATGTCAATAGTTGGTAACCGCCCTCTTCCCATATACGAGGCTGAGCTACTGACCAGTGACGAATACATACAACGCTTCATGGCTCCTGCCGGCCTTACAGGCCTCTGGCAAGTAGAGAAACGTGGCAATTCTGGTAGTATGTCCGCCGAGGAACGTAAACAATTAGACATCAAATATGCTCATACATTTTCTTTCTGGCTGGACGCAAAGATTATATTCAAGACATTCACGGCGTTCGTGCAGAAAGAGGACGTATAAACTATACATAGCTGATAACAAACATAATTCACATGAAGATACTATTTATTCTATTATTCATATTAAATGCTTTTTCAATTGTCGCACAAAAAAAGAAGACATACTTCGATAAAGCTACAACAATAGAAGTAACTTCCGGCACGGATTCTATAAATGCCATGCTAGATGACTATGAACGTATTCAATTACCACCTCTATCGGTTTTTCTGGAATCCGTATATGACCATCCTTCTGTCAGAATTTATGAAGCTAAAAGAGATGAGGCTAACGCCGATATGAAGATTACAAAAAGAGAATGGTTGGACTATTTCAGGGTATACGGCCAATATCAATATGGGCGATTAGTTCAACTTTCTACAAGAGAAACCATAGAAGATCCTTCATTTCTCACCAGTATAGGCAGTAATCAGCATACTTACAGTGTAGGTATTTCCGTGTCTATCCCATTCGGAGACTTATTCAGCCGAGGCCAAAAAGTACGGATGAAGAAAGCTCGTTTCCGTCAATTGGATTATGAGTATGAAATGTCCATAGAAGAACGGAAATTAAGAATACTGGAAGCTTATAATAGTGTCTTACAAGCATTGGCTACATTAAAAGCTAAATCAGATGCTGCCGCACTTTACAACGCCCAGATGAAAATCTCCGAACAAGATTTTATTAATGGAAAAATTGATATTATCTCATTATCAATGGAACGTGGACGTCGTTCTGGTGCCGTGATTTCTTACCAAGAAGGTCGTGCGACCTTGCACAATGCCGTAACTTTATTAGAAATGCTCACAAATGTTAAGATTATAAATCGATAACCCATGGATATAACACTTTATATATCGCGTTTTATATATAGAATCCGGCATCAATTAGTATTCGGAACGCTAATAATAACAGCGTTGGTTGCTTATTTCAGTCAATTCTTAGAAAAAAAATATACAGTTACCACCTCAATTTACACTGGCATTACGTCTAATACAGGATTAGATGATGAGACTCGGCCTGATTGGCAAGCAGTGAATAACACCTATGATAACTTGGTAAATCTAACCAAATCAAGAGGAACCTTAGAAAATGTCTCATTGAAATTACTAGCTCTAAACTTAATGCATGGAGATCCGGAAATAGATAATCTATATATAACAGCAAATAACTATAAAAAGTTGATAGCTTCCGTGCCAGAAGAGATCTTACTTTTAGTTGATACAACTTCTCTTGACAAAACCGTTAACTTATTCAAGGAGTATAAATACAGCGACAGTCGTAATTATTTACATGAGTTGTTTAATGGATCTAGTGCATTTTACAGTTACAATGCCTTATCCAGTATTATCATCAGAAGGCAAGGAAACAGCGACTTAATAGAGATAGCTTATACTTCTACCGATCCCGGTATTACATGGAATACGGTCAAATTGGTGAGTGAAGAATTAAAATATTCGTATAACAACTTACGATATCAAACCGCAAATGATATTGTTAAATATTATGAGGAAGAACTTAAGAAACTTCGTGTACAACTGAATAAGCAAGAAAACGAGCTTACTGATTATAATGTAAAGAATAGTGTTATTAACTATATTGAGCAAACTAAAGCTATCGCCCACTCTTTCGCAGACTTTGAGAATCGGTATGAGGAGACACGGCGAAATTACGAGAGCTCATCCAGCATTATCAAAAATCTGGAGCAGTACATGGATATTCGTACTAAATTAGTTAAGTCCAATGAGGAATTCATTAATACCTTAGCCGAGGTATCCCGTATTAGTGGTAAAATAACAGAAATAGAGACTTTCACCTCCGATGAAATGCTAAGTAAAGACCAAGAGTTAGTAAAATACAGGGAAGAACTACGAGATGCCGAAAAGAAAATAGGCCTAATTACTAATAATATTAATAGTTATAAAGAAAGTAAAGAAGGTATAGCCATTGAAGGTTTAGTTCAAGAATGGTTAAATCAAACACTTATACAAGCGAAAGCACAAGCTGATTTGAAGGTTCTAAACGAGCGCAAGAATGATTTTGCAGATCAATACAAGAATTATTCTCCTATTGGTACACGAATAAATCAACAAGAACGTGAGATTCATGTAACCGAGCAATCTTATCTTGAAGTACTTCATGCTTTAAATATGGCAAAGATGAAGCAGAAGAATCTTCAATTAACCTCTTCAAACTTAAATACGATCTCGGATGCCTCCTATCCTTTATTCAGTGATAAAGGAAAGCGGTTTCTATTAGTTGTTGCCGCATTTATTGGTAGCATTATCTTTATTATCGGATTAAACCTAGTTATCGAGTTGCTAGATCGTACGCTCCGGGATGCCGAACGGGCCAGACGTCTTACTGGCATGAATATATTAGGGGCTTTCACAGGACGTAATTCCCAATTAAAATATCGTGGATTCGTAAAAACTTGTAACCGTATCTCTGCGGCTTATGCTTGTAACCGGTTAACACCTTACATCAAAAAGGGCGATACACTTTGTATCAATATACTAAGTCTAGAGGAAAAAGAAGGAAAAACGTTTATCTCACGATATTTCCAAGAATCTTGGGAAGAGCTTGGCTTCAACGTAAAATATCTGAGGATCGGTCAAGACATCCCTATCGATGCCTCTTTATTGATGGCTGAACGGATAGAGAAACATATCCAGCTCGAAAGTAGGCCGGATATATTAATAGTCGAGTATCCTGCCATCCAGCAGTATGGTACTCCATCCCACTTATTAGGATCAAGCCAAGTCAACCTGTTAGTCGCTAACGCTTGCCGGGTTTGGAAGAATAGTGATACGGTACTAATTAATTATCTACGTGACATTACAGAAAGTACAGCGTTGTATTTATATCTGAACAATGCCACCCGAGAGGCTGTGGAAGATTTCACAGGGCAATTACCCCCTAGAACATCTATGCGATCATTTGCTAACCGAATGATGTATATGGGACTAACAGCGACTAATACCGCAGTAAAGTAACGAGGAGAATGGAAACGTCAAGGTATACAGAAAGGGTCAACATCCCATTTAAAATATCTCAACTCATTCTTATTCTAGGATTGGGAGGGATTGGTATCTCCTTGCTGTATAATTCTATTCCTGTATTCATACTTATATCCTTGATTCCATTATTATGTGTAGGAAGTATCCTTTTATTAAGATATCCGTGGTTTATATTATTCGTAATCTTCACGATTAATTATCTCATATTAGGTATTTCTCGGTACGTTTCCGTAGAAGGTATCAGTGTCATTATGGAAATCCTGTATGTATTAGCTTTGGTACTGATCTTTATACAGGCCGCCCTCTTCCAAAACATAGAATGGCGTAGAGCAATTAATATTCTAAGCATCACATTATGTGTCTGGACGGGCTATTGCATTTTAGAAATCATCAACCCAACTGCTTCTTTAGAAGGTTGGATATTATCAAGAGGATTAATATTCAACGGATTAATCATTGTCGTTATTACATCTTTGTTATGTACGCGATACTCCATCCTTAAAGCCATAATATTCTGCCTATCCATATTCACATTATTGGCCATAGTGAAAACGTTGATACAATATATTATTGGATTTGACAGTTACGAAACTAAATGGTTAAACGAAGGAGGAGCTACAACACATATCATTTGGTCGGGAACTCGCTATTTCTCATTTTTCACGGATGCCAGTAACATGGGTGCCAACATGGGTGCAGCCAGTATGTTTTTCGGTATAGCCGCATTCCATATGCGATCGATCGCATGCAGGATATATTATCTCTGCGTCGCTATTTTAGCTCTTTACGCCATGTTCCTCTCCGGGACAAGAGGGGCGATGGTTGTGCCATTAGCAGGATTAGCTCTATACACACTGGTCAGTAAACAAACTAGAGCTATTATTGGAGGAGCGAGCATGCTACTATTTATCTATGTTTTTTTCGCTTTTACAACCATAGGAGAAGGTAACTCATCGATCAGGAGGATGCGAACCGCATTCAATCCAACCAAGGATGCCTCGTATATCGTACGTAAAGAGAATCAAAGAAAATTGGCTACATATCTAAAGCACAAACCTTTCGGAGAAGGGTTGGGGCTATCCGGAGATGGATTAGGGGTAAAAGTTTCCAGACGTTTTACGACCTCAATTCCGACTGATTCTTGGTATGTAAAAATCTGGGTAGAGACCGGTATCGTTGGATTGATACTTTATCTTGGCATGATCTTCTCAGCTATAGGATGGGGAGGCTGGATTATTGCGAAACGAATAAAAGATCTTGAACTAAAAGGATTATTATCTGGACTACTTTGTGGTATATTCGGTATGTTCATTAATGCATACACAAACTCCTTTTGGGGACAATTTCCAACAATGATAATCGCACTTATGGGACTAACTTTTGTATTAAACGGTCCTTATTTCGATAAGGATATAGAAATAAAAAAATTAACTATTTCAAATAAATAATACCATGATTGAACAATTCTTTCAAATAGGAGAAAACTGGATTGATAAGGAGCAATATGCTTTTCAATTAGGAGATGCCATATTATTTCTTTGTTTTCTGATATTTGTACTATATCTATTTGTATTTTCCGTTTATTCCAAACGAAAACCACAATATAATTATCCTACAGCCAAGAAAAAATATCGTTTTGCGGTCTTGTTCCCAGCTTATCAAGAAGATGAAGTTATCATAGACTCAGTAAAAAGTTTTCTCTCTCAAGAATATTCAAAAGGGCTATACGACATTATCGTAATTTCTAATCAGATGCGACAAGAGACTATTGATAACTTAAAAACATTATCAGCGAAAGTCGTTGAGATGAATAGTCCCCAAAGCACAAAGATTGAAGCCCTTAAGGAAGCCATACATTATATTGAAGAAAGAGATATCAAGTATGATAATGTAGTTATTCTTGATGCGGATAATGTCGTAAAACCAAACTATCTCGAGAAAATAAACGATGCTCTTTACGCAGGTTGTTCCGCATTGCAAACACATCGGGTCGCTAAAAATCGAGATAACAGTATCGCAGTACTCGATTCTGTCAGCGAAGAAATTAACAACTCAATCTTTCGCAAGGGGCATACCCGTCTCGGTTTCTCTTCCGCTCTAAGTGGTTCGGGAATGGCTTTCGAATATGATCTTTTCAAGAATATCATACAAGATTGTCACGACATTGGAGAGGATAAATACATGGAAAGGAAACTTTTGTTACAAAATGTTTATATCGAATATTTAGAAGAAGTATATACTTATGACGAGAAGGTCAGAGGTAAGAGAGATTTTTACAATCAACGACGTCGTTGGTTAACGACTCAAATCAGCAACTTATTCTCCGGTATTTTCCAAATGCCGGGAGCCATATTAAAAGGGAATTGGGACTATTGCGACAAATTGTTCCAATGGATGATGCCTCCCCGTGTATTACTCTTGGGTTTTATTGTATTAATAGCCTCACTCTTAACCATTCTTGATTTCATAACATCCATTAAGTGGTGGCTTTTATTGATATTACTAGGTATCACATTCAGCATAGCGGTACCAGATTATCTCGTTGACAGGAAATTCAAGAAAGCGATAGCGAGTGTCCCTGTTTTATTCATACTTATGTTTCTCAATATTTTCCGTATAGGGGGACGTAAATTCAATCCAACCAAACACTCTTTCAAATCATGAGAATAGCGATTGAGGCACAGCGTATCTTCCGGCCCAATAAACATGGAATGGACTTTGTCGCTCTCGAAAGTATTAGGGAGTTACAGAAAATCGACAGGGAAAACGAGTATTTCATCATCGTAAGCCCGGGTGAGGACCATTGTTTAGAGGAAACAGATAATGTACATATTATCGAGGTGAAATGCCCTACCTACCCTCTTTGGGAACAGGTTGCCCTTCCCCGGGTCGTGAGTAAAATAAGGCCAGATCTTTTGCACTGTACGAGTAATACAGCTCCGATACATTGCCCCGTTCCGTTAGTGCTGACATTGCATGATATTATTTTCTTGGAACCCCGTCAGGGAGGGAATAGATCTTGGTATCAAAACATGGGATGGTATTACCGCCGCATGGTAGTTCCTCGCATACTTTCCCAATGCGAGAAGATCATCACAGTTTCTCATTTTGAGTGCAACCGCATACGTGAGGCATTGCAATTGCCGAAGGACAAAATCACAGCCATCTATAATGGATATAGCGAACATTTCCGTCCTTTATCGGAAACATTATCCATTACCCGCAAATACATCGATGATGACGATTATATTTTTTTCCTAGGCAATACAGATCCTAAAAAAAACGTCGCTCGCACCCTAAAGGCGTATAGTCTTTATCTGAAGCAGTCTGATAAAAAACGCCCTCTGCTTATAGCTGATTTAAGCAAGGATAAATTAGACGCTATCCTCCGGGAGCAGCAGATAGAAGAAATCAAACCTTATCTCTCCTATCCGGGATACATTCCAAACAAAGACCTAGCTTATTTATACAACGGTGCTTTCGTCTTTTTATATACTTCCCTCCGGGAAAGTTTTGGTATCCCTATGTTAGAGGCCATGGCTTGCGGCACACCTGTAATTACCGGGAATACATCTGCTATGCCAGAGATAGCAGGAGAAGGAGGAATACTGGTTAACTCTTTGAATGCAAAAGAAATAGCAGAGAAAATACTTTATTTGGAGCAAGATCAAATTTTCTATCAAAATCAAATAAAGTATGGCTTAAATAGAGTCCAAAAATTCTCTTGGGCACAAACCGCAGAAAATCTATTGTCTCTATATAAAACGATTTAAACCAAATAAATCATGGATTTAGGCCCAATCAAACAGAAAATCAAGCAAAATGAGTTTTTGAAGAAAATAGTATTCTATTCAATAACCTCTCCTAAAAATCCTAAACCTCGTTGTTGGGTAAAATGGTTTGTCAATCCTTGGATCCATAAAAAAGGAAAAGGAGCTATCATTCGAAGGAGAAGATCCCGTATTGATGTATTCCCTTGGAATCAGTTCACGGTAGGGAAAAATACCGTTATTGAGGATTTCACGACCATTAACAACGGAGCCGGCGATGTTATCATAGGTGACAACGCTCGTATTGGTATCGGCTCCGTGGTGATTGGCCCCGTACGATTCAAGAATAAAGTAGGATTAGGCCAACATGTCTTCATATCCGGTTTCAATCATGGATACGAAGATGGAAATATGGATTCCAATGAACAACCTTTGGTAAAGAAGATCGTGGTAATAGATGAAGACTCTCATATTGGGGCGAACAGTGTAGTTGTGGCAGGTGTTCATATAGGCAAAAGATGCCAAATTGGAGCCGGAAGCGTAGTTACTAAAGATATTCCAGACTATTCCGTCGCCGTAGGTAACCCTGCAAAAGTTATCAAACGCTATGATATAAACAAACAAAAATGGATAAGAATCTAGTAAGCGTAATCATACCAGTATACAATACAGAAGAATTTGTAGAAGAGGCAGTAAGATCCATCATGAACCAAACTCTACAGGAAATAGAGATCATTGTCATAAATGACGGTTCAACAGACGGCAGTCTATCTATTATAGAACGCTTGGCTAAAGAAGATAAACGTATACGAACCTATACGCAGCAGAACCAAGGATTATCAGCTACTCGTAACAAAGGCAACGAATACGCTCAAGGCAAATACATTTATTTTATGGATAGTGATGATTATTTGGAACCGGAAACCTTAGAAACATGTTATATAAAATGTGAACAACAGGCTTTAGACTTCGTTTTATTCGATGCTGACATATTAAACAAGGAAAAACATAAAAGCTTACATTTAAACTACCAACGAAAAGATTGTACGAATCCGGAGTTAGTATATCAAGGTCCACATATCTTAAAGCTATTAATGGATCACAAGGCATATTCTCCATCCGCATGTCTTAATTTCATAAGAAGAGAATACCTAACAGAGATCCAACTCGATTTTCTTCCCGGAATCATCCATGAAGATCAATTATTCACATGCTTGTTATATTTACAGGCCCAAAGAGTATCCTCCATACACAAGGATTTCTTCAAACGTAGGCTACGGGAAGACTCAATCATGACCAGTAAGTTCTCAATGCGAAACATGGAAAGTTACTTTACGATAACTGCCCATTTAAGCAAATTCGCAGACTCACACCCAATGTTCCGTGAAATAATCGACTTATATTTATCAAGAATGCTCAACGCCGCAGTATGGCTATCCTATAAAACACCCTTTAAAGATCGCTTGAAAATAGCCAGACGATGTCTAAAAGAATATAGGCAATACGTGACAACAAAAAATCTAATAGTTTTATTATTCAAATCATTCCTATAAAAACAAAAGAAACTATGGCATCCATAAAAAAAGAATTAATATCAGGAGTATTATATACGGCCATATCCAAATATTCCGGAATAATTATTTCTCTGGTTGTCACCGGAATATTAGCACGCTTAATTGCCCCCGAAGAATTTGGTATAGTAGCAATAGCAACTGTAATTATTTCTTTTTTTGGTATTTTCAGTGACCTAGGTATTGCGCCCGCTATTATTCAAAATAAGGATTTAACAGGCAAAGATCTTAACAGAATATTCTCTTTTACCTTATGGTTGGGAATCATGATATCTATTCTTTTTTTCCTATGCTCTTGGCCCATTTCTTTTTTTTATAAACAAAAGACATTACTGACAATATGCCAACTACTATCCATCAATTTATTTTTTGCTTCGGCAAACATCGTTCCTAACGCACTCCTATTCAAGAATAAGGAGTTTAAGTTTATCGCATATCGTAGCTTAACTATCCAATTTATTGGAGGAAGCATAGCCATCAGTGCCGCCATCGCAGGTGCCGGACTATATGCATTAGTCATTAATCCTATTTTCTCCAGCATTCTCTTGTTTATCATATCATATCGGAAAAACCCTCAAAAGTTACAATATACATTCGGTCTGGATTCGGTCCAAAAGATATTCAGTTTCTCAGCCTATCAATTTTTATTTAATGTAATTAATTATTTCAGCAGAAACCTTGATAAATTATTAATCGGAAAATACATGAATATGAATGCCCTAGGGTATTACGAAAAATCATATCGGCTAATGATGCTTCCTTTGCAAAATATAACCCATGTGATCTCTCCTGTCATGCATCCAATCTTTTCCGGTTTTCAAGATGACTTGCATAAGCTAGCGGATTCATACGAGAAGGTTATTCATATTCTAGCCTTTATTGGTTTACCCCTGTCTGCGTTATTATGGTTTTCCGCAAGGGAAATCACTCTCATTTTGTTTGGGGATCAATGGATGCCCTCCGTTCCGGTATTCCAGATATTATCTATATCTGTTGGTATACAAATAATATTATCAACATCCGGCTCTATTTTCCAAGCGGCCAACGACACTAAAAGTTTATTCATTTGCGGCGTATTCTCCACTTTATTAAACGTATCTGGCATTGTAATAGGGATATTTGTATTTAAAACGCTCGAAGCGATCGCATGGTGCATTACTATCACATTTACGATCAATTTCATCCAATGCTATATATGGATGTATAAAGTGACATTAAAGCGTAATGTGAAAATCTTTATCCGACAATTTTTATCACCTATTGTATTAACAAGTATTTTGATACTCTTACTATGGCCTATATATGAGATATCATACAAGATGACTGAGCTAGGAAGCTTATCCGTTAAGATTCTGTTAGCTATATCTTTTTCTTCCATATATATACAATTAAGTGGAACTTATGATATTATTAACCTACTTAAATCCAAGATACAGAAATGAAAGCTTTATTCCTGATATTTCACGGTCTTAATCCTGCTAATGGGATCAGCAAGAAGATCTACTACCAAGTCAATGCCTTAAGAGCATGTGGCATTGATACGAGACTCTGTTACCTAAATGAGTCTAACGGCAGGAAATTGAGAATGATAGACTCCGAGGTACTACAAGATTATGGAGCAGGGTTCAAGGGTAAAATACTGAAAAGGATAGAATATTCTTCAATCGTTGAATATGCGAAGAAAGAAAATATTAGTTTTATTTATATGCGATCTGATCATAACGCTAATCCATTCACGATTCATATGGTTCATCAAATGCGTAAAGCGGGGATAAAGGTTGTAATGGAAATACCAACTTATCCTTATGACCAAGAATATATAGGTTTCTCTCGTCGGAAATTACTATTTATAGATCAATGTTTCCGTCATTCCTTGGCCAAACAATTATGCGGGATCGTGACTTTCTCCGACTATAAGACCATATTCGGCATTCCCACTATACAAATATCGAACGGCATTGACTTCTCGCAAATTAAATTGAAACAACAGGTCAACGATACAAACAAGGAACTTCACCTAATAGGAGTAGCGGAGATTCATTACTGGCATGGATTTGACCGTCTGGTTAAAGGTCTGGCTGATTATTATGATTCACATCCCAATTACAAAGTCTTTTTCCATATTGTAGGAGATTTCTTCGGGCAACGAGAAAAAGATGATATCCTTCCAATCATCAAACAGCATAAATTAGAGAACTACGTAACCCTTCACGGCGCTAAGCACGGCGAAGAGCTTGACCGGCTTTTTGAGAAAGCAGACATGGCCATCGGTAGTCTTGCACGGCATCGTAGCGGTATCACCCATATTAAAACATTAAAGAACAGGGAATATGCCGCCCGGGGCCTTTCTTTTATTTACTCTGAGACAGATAGCGACTTTGAGAATAAACCGTATATACTTAAAGTGCCCGCAGATGAAACCGCCATCGATATAAACTCATTAATACATTTTTATGAAAAGCAATCTCTTTCTCCCCTTGAGATCAGGGAATCAATTCGATCTCTCTCATGGGAAACTCAAATGAACAAAATAATTAACTCTATAAAAATCTCATAAGAAAAAAACATGGTTATTCCTTCGCAAAAAGGTAAGACGCCTTCTTTTTCCTATGATATTTGTAGGGAGCACTTACTATACATAAATAATATTCACATGACTAGAATTCACGAGTTATAGGCCATTATCTACAAATATATTTTAGTGTCTAGAATCAGCCTCAAGGCTGCACAATCACTCATAGTTTATTAAAATATTCAATCCCTAAAAAAATATCTATTTTCCAATTAACATCACATAATAATCCTCCATAAATTTAGCTATTACTATCTAAATAAAGCGTACTATAACACATGTTTGTAAACATTTAATATCTTCGTATATATTTTGTTTTATTACAATTTTATTCCGATCTTTGCAGAGATTTAAACAACAATTATAAATCCTCACGATCTTCATAAAAAAAGAGTGGAATATTTATTCATTCATGATTTACGGCCATTGTGAAAAAACGATCTAAATGAAATGGTTCTTCAAAAAAGACGGAAACGACACGTTTCCTATTTAAATCTTTTAATAACTCCCTTGTATATTTATATATAGCGGTGCGAAATCGTGGCGAAAAAAAGCAACGATTCCAAGCTTATCCGCTAAGGATTAAGAAGTTCAGAGTTTGATCTAGAATGCGATTCAGAGTACGATATTTATTAACACGCCCTAAAGGGGTATAATTCAAAACATTATGTATAAACTATTCAACACGGATGAGCTACGGAAGAACGGCTACATCCGCTATCCCAGAGTTTTCTTGGATATGCTCATAAGAAATTGTTGCAAGGGAAAGCGGATCCCGACGCAAATAGGGATCATGCTGTACCTGTACAGCAAAGTCGCCTATAGCCCTTACCAATGTCCATGGAAAAATGACACATACACCATCCAGAAAGGGCAATGTATCGTGAAAATACCCGAGCTGGCCACTTATCTTGGCTGCACGGTCTATGCCATACGGAAAGGATTGGAAGAGCTAGAACAAAGCAGCGTGATAACCAAGAAAAAACTAGATCACGGTATGGCGGTGGAAATTATCAATTATCAGTCGTTCATACTAAACAAAACATCTTATGGCAAATAAGAAAACGCTAACCCCTACCTCCCTCCCCGCCAGCCTCACGCTACCCGAAGAGCGGAAAGCGGAGAAAGCCCTGCTCTTCGGGCTGCTGGCCTCACGCAAGAGCCTTCCCGAGATCGCCTTCAGGATAAGGCCCGAGATGTTCACCCACCCGGATATCGCCTTGGCGATAGAGGCCTACCTCAGCCTTCACGGGAAGGGGGAAGGAACGGATATACTCTCGGTGGAGAAAGAGATACGGAGGCTCTCGCCGGAGAGGGCCGGGCAACTGCCCGACCTCTTCGAGCTGGCCCGGCAAGACGGCTACATGGAGGTAGGCGGAGAGTTCGTACGGCAGCATTGCCAGTACATAAGGGAGGCCTTCGTGGCAAGGCGGCTTATCCTGAGGTGCCACGAGCTGGCGCATAAGGCGGCGGCCGACGACCGGGATACGCAAAAGCTGATATCGGAACTGGGAACGGTGGCCGACGAACTGGGCGAGCAGCTCTCCCTCACCCACGAGATACCGGACATGCCTACCGCCACCGCCGAGGCCATGGCACGGGTACGGGAGATACGCGAGCGGGTAGCCCGGGGCGGTACGGCGGGCATACATACCGGGCTGGGGGGACTGGACAGGCTTATGGGAGGGTTGCGGACAGGCTCGCTCCACGTGTTCGCCGCCCGCCCGGGCATGGGAAAGACGGCCTTCGCCCTTTTCATGGCGGTGAACGCCGCCAAGCAAGGGGTACCGGTTTGCGTCTACAGCCTGGAGATGTCGAGGGAACAGCTGATCTTCAGGATGCTGGGACAGATAGCCGACGTGGAGCCTTCGAAGATCACCAAGGGAACCGCCACCGAGGAGGAGATGAGAGCCTTGGAGGAGGCGAGCCGGCAGCTGAAAGAATTGCCGATATGTATCAACCAACGCTCGGACATCCAAATAGACGAGATACGCTGCGACATCTCCCTCAGGAGGCGGCAAGGGAAGTGTTCCCTCGCCATCATCGATTACTTGCAGCTGGTAAACCGGGACGACAAGGGGCAGACCCCGAACGAGGCCATCTCGAACATCACCCGCAAGGCCAAGATTACGGCGATGGACGAGGAGATACCGATCGTGCTGCTCTGCCAGCTGAACCGCAATTGCGAGACGAGGGGGACCTACTCCTTCAGGCACCAGCTATCCGACCTCCGGGACTCCGGCTCTATCGAGCAGGACGCCGATACGGTGGCCTTCATCAGCCGCCTCTCCGTGGTGAACATACACGAGGACCCGGATACGCACCTGCCTACCCGGGGGAGGGGCACGATCCTGCTGGCCAAGAACCGCCAAGGCGAGCTGGGACACGTGCGCTTCATGCACAACGAGGGCGTGACCTCCTTCTGGGACGACACCCAGCCGGCATGCGTCCGCAAGGCCCGGGCAGCGGAGCCTAAACCGAAGGGAAAGGGCCTCTTCGAATGCTGACGGACGATACGCTGCGCAAGGTGCGGGAGACGGCCCGCATCGACGAGGTAGCCTCCGGTTACCTCACGCTACATCGCTCGGGGAAGGACTTCGTGGCGCTGTGCCCGTTCCACGACGAGCGGCATCCCTCCTTCCGCGTCTCCCCGGCGAGGAACATCGGGAAGTGCTTCAGTTGCGGCGAGGCGGCGGACCCGATACGGCTCGTGTGCCACATGGAGGGATGCGGCTTCGAGGAGGCAGTACGCCTACTGGCACGCAAATACAATATCGAGGTGGAAGAGACCGCTGCCGCTGGTCGTGAGCGGCGGCGGGACGAGCGGGAAGCGTTGTTGCTGGCGAACGCTTCGTTCGCTAGCGGCCTGCTACCGGGCCACCCCGTAGGTACGGCACGTACGGTAGAAGATCGCCATGGGCTGGAAGAGACCTACCGCGGCTTCGGCGTGGGACTTTGCCCGCCCGACGTCCCCCAAGTGTTCCGCCC
>ENA-ORNR01000991-ORNR01000991.1-human-gut-metagenome-genome-assembly--contig:-NODE-991-length-26798-cov-5.857421_pt1 | contig 26798 bp, 24 predicted proteins | sample MGYA00242114_ERZ509020 | MGnify/ENA primary metagenome ERZ509020 (study PRJEB26280, sample SAMEA2338758) | human gut metagenome | biome: human gut; feature: human-associated habitat; material: faeces...
TTACAACTCCGGCTCGGTCACCCCCTCTGACGCGGGAGGCTGCTGGCGTATCATTGTAGTCTTTCCTGCCGCAATTCTGGTTTGCCAGACCGCCCACTGGGGCTTGCCGGGAAAGGAACGTACCTGTTATGCTGGATATTTGATTGTCAAGGTGCAGGAAAGCTAATTACGAATGCTTTCTGGCGAATACATCAAGGATGCTTTGAAGAATTTGTTGTGTCTCCATGGGCTGTAATGGGATGATTTTTCGTAAGGTCATCTCTTGTGTCGGGGTTAAGTACCTGTGCCTGCTGCGTGGCTCGTATGTAATGTAAACGCCGCCATATCTTCCCGGCATAGTTATAATAGAGTACTTTCCTTTCATCCGACTTAAATCCTCATAGATTGTCCGAGTGCTGACGCCTAATTCGCATGCTAAATTAGGAACTGTTTCATAATTGCGTTGAAAAACAATATCCCAAATAGCCGCTTGGCGCTCATCCGGACTCATTTTCTTCCCTCCTTTTTTCGCCTAAATTCAGTATAGCTGTATACCCTGAAGATTTTCTTCAAGTTTAGCGATTTAAAGCTCTAGCTTTTTTGAGGACAGGGTTATCTGGACATTGAAGTTCTATGTTCTCGAACTAAGCGTATACAGTTACACAACAAAAAATGCCCGCTTGTCATGTGGATTCACATGACAAACGAGCAAACATTATTTCTTATTGTTTCTCATTATTTATATATTTCAAGTGGTGTGGTCATATTAGCGCATGGCAAACATTATAATATTAGTCTCTGCGGAACAGGTCCCGTGTGTAGACCTTTCCCTGCACATCATCCAAACAGCTTTCATAACGATTGGCAATTATAGCTTTACTGTACTTTTTAAATCTTTCGAGATTGTTGACAACCTCACTTCCAAAAAATGTTGTACCATTCTCTAACGTCGGCTCATAAATTATAACCGTTGCACCCTTTGCCTTGATGCGCTTCATGACGCCCTGAATGGAATACTGACGGAAGTTATCAGAGTTGGATTTCATGGTCAGGCGGTATACGCCAATCACGCAGGGCTTTTCCTGAGATTCCTGAGATTTATCGTACTCGTTATCTTCACCATAATCATAATAGCCTGCCATCTGAAGCACACGGTCAGCAATGAAGTCCTTGCGGGTACGGTTAGATTCCACGATTGCTTCAATCAGGTTCTCCGGAACGTCTGCATAGTTGGCAAGCAACTGCTTAGTATCCTTGGGCAAACAGTATCCGCCATAACCGAAGGACGGGTTATTGTAGTGGCTGCCAATACGAGGATCAAGGCACACACCTTCGATAATCTGCTGAGTGTTCAATTCCTTCATCTCCGCATAGGTATCCAGCTCGTTGAAGTAAGACACACGCAGAGCCAGATAAGTGTTAGCAAACAGCTTGACAGCCTCGGCTTCCGTAAAGCCCATAATCAAAGTGTCGATGTTTTCTTTGATAGCCCCTTCCTGAAGCAAGCCAGCGAAGGTATTGGCGGCTTGCACCAGACGTGCATTGTATACATCGGTACCCACAATGATGCGGCTCGGATACAGATTGTCGTACAGCGCCTTGGATTCCCGCAGAAACTCCGGGCTGAAGATAATGTTGTTGCAGTGGTACTTTTCACGGACGCTGGCAGTAAAGCCCACAGGAATCGTAGACTTGATGACCATGATGGCATCAGGATTACTCTCCCCTACATACCGTCTACCCAAAACTGTAACCGCAGTACGCATCTATCAAGATAAAACCATCTTTTCTGTCTGTCCAAGGTGCGACGTCTGCATAGAGCGAGAATACCAAGGGTACTGCCATCGATGCGGACGGCAGCTCGACTGCTCAAAACTGGATGACGCAGAGGAAATTTTCATAGGGTGGGATGGCGTGGAAGATGCTGACTAACCACGTCGCTACGCCACGTCATTATAATGTACTCCACCAAAATGCCAATCCATCCACCCATCGTATTACCGAACACATCATCGAACTCTGCGATGCCAAGTCCCGTAATATACTGGGTCGTTTCGATTGCCACAGACATCACGAAGGGAATCAGCAACACCCACTTCTTCTGAATCCCCCTATACAGTCCCGTTCCAAGTGGAATGAACAGCCAGATGTTATTGACAACCCCCACTCTCACAGATTGCTCTTTCAAGAACTTCCCAGCATAGGAAAAGAGGACAAGATTCGTCCTTGCATCTCCTGACTCACGAAACATCAGTGTTTCATAAAGAATAAAAGCCACATAAACAATCGTCAGTACGACGCTTAAACTTTTCGGAAGAACAATCATCAGTAAGCAGACCACACAGCCAAAAACAACTACCATACATGGGAAGCCATTCAGAAGGTTGGCCACACACAGCATAACATTGCCATTTCTGTCAAGCAGAAGGTTCACCTTGCCACTGCGCTTGATGCCGTACTGCCCTTTAGACAAAGCCTTTGGGTTGCCATTCGTATCAAAATACATATCCGTATCTGCTGTGTCATCTCTATGATAGGTACGTTTGAGGATGGTATAGCCTGCATTGGTAGGGGCGGGGTTACTGTCTGCGTCAAGATAGGTGATTTGGTCGATGTATCCTTGCTCATTGCGCTGGTATAACTCGCCGTACTGACCAAGCGAAGACCTCACAGGATTCCCTTCTGTGTCAAAGTATCGTTCGCCAATAACGGTTCCTTCCGAATCACGCTGGTATGTCTTAATCGCATATCCAGATGATATACACACTGCATAACCTTCTTTATCGAGAAAGGTCAAACTAGTGCTCTGACCCTCAGAGTTATACTCACGATGAAGCCCATAGTATCCACCGGAGCACTGTACCTGCTGTCCGTTCAAATCGTAGTAGAAATCATCGGAAGCCCTGCCATCAACCTGCGTTCTGACAATAGTAGAGTATCCATCGCTGAGTTTTATTGGATTGCTCTCTGCGTCAAGATATGTGATTACCATACTCGTTTCATCATATTCATATGATAACCCGTAATAGTCGTCATATCTTGCCACTGGGTCTCCGTTTGCATCAAGATAACGTTCCTCTACAACTTGGCCGCTATCATCACGCATTCTACACACGGTCGCATAACCCATATCAATGGCATCGGTGATTGCACCATCAGGATTCACATAGCTTGTGCTGGTCACGCTTCCGTCTACGGTTTCTCGGATACTCAGCTCTGAGGAAGTGTATCCTGCATCGTGATCAACATCCGCATCAGGCAACAACGCCAAGATAGACAGAAGAACCACAGATGCAATCAGCAGGATTCCGCATCCTCGTTTCAGGTTCGCACTCAAACTCCGTAGCCTCTGCTCTTGATGGTCTCCACAACCTGAGACACATATTTCTGGCAGGTGTCGTGGTCGGGAGCTTCGACCATCACACGCACAACAGGCTCCGTACCGGACTCACGGACGAGGATACGGCCAGTGTCACCAAGTGCTTCTGCCACAGCCTTGACGGCTGCCTGCACCGCTTCATCATCCTGTGCAGCCTTCTTATCGGCCACACGAACATTCTCCAGAACCTGCGGGTAGATCTTCAGCGGCTCAGCCAGCTTGCTCATAGGCAGCTTCTTGGCCAGCATTACTTCCATCATCTTCAGACTGGTCAGGATGCCGTCACCGGTACTGGCGTACTTAGAGAAGATAATATGGCCACTCTGCTCACCGCCAATACGACAGCCATTCTTGGCCATGTACTCATAGACGTACTTGTCGCCCACAGCGGTCTTGGCGTAGCCGATGCCCTTCTCATCAAAAGCCTTATACAGGCCAAAGTTAGACATGACGGTAGTGACCACAGTGTTGGTCAGCAACTTGCCACGCTCCTTCATGTAGCAACCGTAGATGTACAAGATATGGTCACCAGTGATGACGTTGCCCTTTTCGTCCACACACAGGCAACGGTCGGCATCGCCGTCATAGGCAAAACCGATGTCCAGGCCCTTCTCTACCACAAACTTTTGCAAACCCTCGATGTGAGTAGAACCGGCATTGTTATTGATATTCGTACCGTTAGGCTGTGCATTGATGACGTAGGTATCGGCTCCCAGAGCATCAAACACAGACTTGGCAATGTTCCAGCTGGAGCCGTTGGCACAGTCCAGACCAACCTTGACACCCTTGAAGGAATAGATACCAAGGCTGATCAGATATCCCATGTAGCGGTTGCGGCCAGACACATAGTCCACAGTGCAGCCGATGTGTTCCCGATGGGCAAAGGGCAGCTCCGGCCAGTCCTTGTCGAACACATGGAGCTTTCCGTCAATGTAATCCTCCACCAGCAGCAAGATCTCCTCCGGCATCTTCTCGCCATAGCAGTCGATCAGCTTGATGCCGTTGTCGTAGTAGGGATTATGGCTGGCAGAGATCATAATGCCGCAATCAAAGTCATCCACACGGGCAATATAGGCCACGGAAGGGGTGGTAGTGACGTGCAGCAAGTAGGCGTCTGCACCGGAAGCGGTCAGACCAGCCACCAGACTATACTCGAACATATAAGAGCTACGGCGGGTGTCTTTACCGATTACAATGCGTGCAGGCTCGTTGTTGCCGTTACGCTCACGCAGAGCGTTATAATACCAGCCCAGAAAACGGCCAACCTTGTAGGCGTGGTCAGCGGTCAACGTGATTCCAGCTTCGCCACGGAAGCCATCGGTTCCAAAATACTTTCCCATATTAACTTATTTCCTCATTCAAAGAGTGAATTGACGAATAGACATATGCTTTAGCCGGATAATTATCCGTTGCCTGCTGCTCACCACGGAGAGGTAGCACATTTGAGCAGCACAGCCATGCTGATGCATGGCCGTTGTGCAGATAATCAGTATTTTCTCCACACCATCTTATTAACTACATTCACATAACCCTGAATGATGCGAACCACCTTCATAGACACGTTCTCATCCACATAGTCGGGGCAGGGCTTGCCCAGAACACCCTTCTGCTTCATCTCAATGGCCATATCGGTGGCGTTGAGCAGTTCCCGGGTGGTAATACCAGCCAGAATGAAGTCACCGGCTTCCAGTGCCTCGGGGCGTTCCGTGCTGGTGCGGATGCACACGGCAGCGATGGGATGACCGATGGACAGATAGAAGCTAGACTCCTCGGGCAGGGTGCCGGAGTCGGAGACGATTGCCAGAGCGTTCATTTGCAGCTTGTTGTAGTCGTTGAAGCCCAGCGGCTCGTTGACCCGGACACGAGGGTCAAGCTGGAAGCCGCTCTGTTCCAGACGGTGCTTGCTGCGGGGATGACAGGAGTACAGGATGGGCATATCATACTTCTCTGCCAGCGCATTGATGGCAGTGAACAGGCTCAGGAAGTTCTTTTCGGAATCGATGTTCTCCTCACGGTGGGCGGACAGCAGAATATACTTATCCTTTTCCAGCCCCAGACGCTCCAGCACATCGCTTTTCTGAATCTTCTCCAGATTCATGTGCAGCACCTCTGCCATAGGAGAACCTGTCTGGTAGGTACGCTCCTTGGGCAGACCCGTATCCGCCAGATACTTCCGGGCGAATTCGGAATAGCACATATTCACGTCGGAGATCACATCCACGATACGGCGATTGGTCTCCTCGGGCAGGCACTCGTCCTTACAGCGGTTGCCTGCCTCCATGTGAAACAGCGGGATGTGCAGTCGTTTTGCACTGATGGCAGAAAGGCAGGAGTTGGTATCGCCCAGCACTAGATAGCCCTCCGGCTGCAATTCAGAAAGGAGTTCATAGCTGCGGCCCATAATGTTGCCGCAGGTAACGCCAAGATTCTCGCCAACCACCGGCACCAAAATGTCCGGGCCATACTCCCCGAAGGTGTTTTTCAGCTCGAAATCCTCCCAGAAAACGGTGGAAAGGTTTCTGTCCCAGTTTTGATTGTAATAGACCACGCAGCAGTCAAAGTATTCACGGCAGCGCTTGATAACCGCAGCCAGCCGAATGATTTCCGGACGGGTGCCACAGCCAATCATGACCTTGGTACGCCCATCGTTTTTCCATGTAAAATTGTGTTCCATAAAAATCTCCTAACGTCAACCTGTATTCTTTTCTTACACCGGCTCAAAAAAGGTGTCCGGGTGGTTCGGGTTGAAGATCTCGTTACAGGTCATCACCGTCACCAGATTCTCCGATTCCGACAGATTGATGATATTGTGAGTCCAGCCGGGAATCATGTGGACAGCCTCGATCTTATCCCCAGAAACCTCAAACTCCACCGTTTCTCCGGTATTGATGTTTCGCTCCTGAATTAGTCCGTGACCTGCCACCACAATGAACAACTCCCACTTAGAGTTGTGCCAGTGCTGCCCCTTGGTGATACCTGGGCGGCTGATGTTGATGCTCACCTGCCCACAGTCAGCGGTATGAACCAATTCCGTGAAAGAACCACGGTTATCCACGTTCATCTTCAGGGCATACTTGAACTTGTCCGTCGGCAGATAAGTCAGATACAGGGAGTACAGCTTCTTGGCAAAGGAGCCATCCGGCATTTTTGGCATCATGAGCGTAGTCGGCTGTTCCTTGAACTCCTGCAGCAGATCTACAATCTCGCCCAGTGTTACCTTGTGTGTCACGGGGACGCAGCAGTATCGACCGTCTGCTTTCAGGACAGTTTCCACACCATCGAACTCACAGTGCTGCTCTTTGCCTTCCAGCAGGTCGAACATTCCCTCCACCAAATCGTCAATGTACAGCAGCTCCAGCTCAGTGCTGCGGTCGTTGACGGTAAAGGGTTCATCGTTGGCAACCGCCCAGCAGAAGGTGCTGACGGCACTGTTGTACTTGGGGCGGCTGTGTCCCATCAGGTTCACGAAACGGTAGACCGCGACTTTAGCCCCGGTCTCCTGAGCATACTGGAAGAACAGCTCCTCGCCAGCCTTTTTGCTGCGGCCATACTCGCTGTTGCCGAAGCGACCAGCCAAAGTTGCCTGAATGGAGGAGGACAGCATGATGGGTGCCTTATTGTTGTGCTTTTTCAGGCAGTTCAGCAGGTCGGATGCAAAGCCAAAGTTGCCCTTCATGAAGTCTTCCGGGTTCTCCGGACGATTCACGCCTGCCAGATTGAACACAAAGTCTGCCTTCTGGCAGTACTCGTCCAGCTCCGCCGGGGTGGAATCCAGATCATACTCGTAGATTTCTTTAATATCCAATGCCGGGCGAGTCTTGTTCTTCCCATCCCGGATGTTTTTCAGGTTGTTGCACAGGGCGGTTCCCACCATGCCCTTGGCACCTGTGACTAGAATGTTCATCCTATCACCTCTTTAATGTACTGCGGTGCAGTCCGAAATATCTGCGCCATCCGGCACGGTTGCATTATTGCAGATGGTGCAGTTACTGCCGATGCGAGTAAAGTTTCCCACAGTCGCACCGGTGCGAACAACGCTGTTGGTGTAAATTAGGGCGTAGTCCCCTAACGTCGCATCACAGTGGACCTCTGTTCCGGCATTCAGCAGAACACCGTCGCCAACGGACGCACCGTTCTGGACACAGGCATTTTGCAATATCACACAACCGCATCCCAACTTAGCGTATGGACTGATGTAGGCACTGGGAGCAATGATGTTGGGGAACGCATAGCCAAGTGCTTTTGCTTTCTCATACACCTGTGCCCGAAACCGGTTATTGCCGATGCCCACCACCAGCAAACCATACACCTTCCGCAACTCCGGCAAATCAGCAAGACCGCCAACCACCGGAATGCCACAGATGTCAGTGCCCACAGGTTGCCCATCGTCTACAAAGGCACAGTCATATTCTATCATCGCTTGTTCAGCCACCATGCGGCCAAAGCCACCGGCACCACCCAGCAGCAGCTTTTCCTTAGACATTCGGGATACCCTTCAGTGCGTTCTGGACATATTCGGTGGTCAGGATCTTCTTAACAGTGCCTTCCACATCCAGACGGGTAGTGTTATGGCTGGTGTAGGACTCGTCTGCCATGGTATGTACTTCGCCCTTGACCACGAACTTATCATAGTTCAGGTCGCGATTATCCGCAGCAACACGGAAGTAATGACCCATATCCTGGCTGCGCAAACGCTCCTCACGGGTCATCAGAGTCTCGAACAGCTTCTCGCCGTGACGGGTGCCGATGATGTTCGTGCCGGTATCGCCGAACAATTGCTGGACAGCCTTAGCCAGATCACCGATGGTGGAAGCATCAGACTTCTGGATGAACAAATCACCGGGATTTGCATGTTGGAAAGCGAACAAGACCAGATCCACAGCCTCGTCCAGGTTCATCAGAAAGCGGGTCATATTGGGGTCGGTGATGGTGATGGGGTTGCCAGCCTTGATCTGGTCGATGAACAGCGGAATGACGGAGCCACGGCTGCACATGACGTTGCCGTAACGGGTGCAGCAGATGGTGGTGCCGCCACGTTCAGCAGCCACACGGGCGTTGGCGTAGATGACATGCTCCATCATAGCCTTGGAGATGCCCATTGCGTTGATGGGATAAGCCGCCTTGTCAGTGGACAGACAGACAACACGCTTAACGCCTGCATCGATGGCAGCGTGCAGGACGTTATCCGTACCGATGATGTTGGTCTGGACGGCCTGCATGGGGAAGAACTCGCAGGAAGGGACCTGCTTCAGAGCAGCAGCGTGGAAGATGTAGTCAACACCGGGCATAGCGTCACGGATGGACTGGGGATTGCGGACATCGCCGATGTAGAACTTCACCTTTTTAGCGTTCTCCGGGTGCTTGGCCTGAAGCTCGTGACGCATATCGTCCTGCTTCTTCTCGTCACGAGAGAAGATACGAATCTCCTTCAGGTCAGAATCCAGGAAGTGCTTCAGAACGGTAGAACCGAAAGAACCAGTACCACCAGTGATCATAAGGGTTGCGTTATCAAATGCAGACATTTTAATTTTCCTCTCTTACTTTGCTTCAAGCGTTTTCTTTATATCAGAAGAACAAATTCCCTCTGTTCTTTTTAAACGAACAACTCTTTTGTTGTGATCTTCACACCACTGCTCCACAGCATCAAAACGTCCACCACGGTGATCTTCGCCAAGCGCAAGAATATCAAAATCAATTGTCCCTAAAAATTTAGGATCGACAGACTCGTACACTACAACTTTATCAACAATTCGTAATGCTTCTAGCATTTCGACCCGTTCTTCGGTTGTATAAAGCACCTTTGCGTCCGGCTTAAATTTTTTGATATAATTTCCGTCTTGAACAGCCACAATTAAATAATCTGCATATGCTTTACACTGCTTGAACAGTCTCAAATGTCCTAAATGAAAGTAATCATATACTCCAAAGGTTAGAATTTTACTCATTTTCGTATTTTTCTTTCAACTTTTTTAATGCGATCAGCAAAGGGTCGTATACTGTTATATCGATGCCATCTTTATATTTTTCATAAAGAATCGGCAGTTCTGTGCAGCCCAAGATAATCAGGACATCATATTCATCCATAAGCTCTTGGAATGACTTTTTTACCTCGTCCGAATACTTATTTTGCTTCACAGCCTCAATGCAATTTCGCAAAAGCACATATTGTTCTTTCTGAGGAACTTTACAGATAATTCCCTTTTCGGAAAGTGCCTCTTGATATACTTTGGATTCAATCGTCCCTTCAGAACCAAGCAGGAAAACCTGTTTTACATTATCTTTGCTGATTTGCTCTACACAGGAATGAATAATATTTATAACAGCGGATTTTGCTTCCGGAACTTTTTTATAAATTTGAGGCAGGAAAAGATGCGATGTATTGCAAGCAAGAATGATTCTTGCTGACCCCCCCCCGATTTTCAAAAGCCCATCAATCGAGTCAGCCATTTCGTCAATCAATCTTTCGACATTTTCATGATAAAGAAATGCCCGCACACGGCTTGGCATAGTGCATCTGTTATCAATGATAATACGCGGCCTCTCCCATTCTTTCTCCGCTGGAAAAACCTCTGCATACTGCTTGAAAAGGTTGATAGTGGCATATGTTCCCATACCGCCTAAAACACCAATTACCAAATCTTTCATCGTTTTACTCCTCACTCATTCCAGCAACGAACCATTCCATCGCGTTTTCATAGTCTTTAGGCGTGTTGATTTCTTTCAAGCGCAATGGAAAAGCAGTCATTGGAAGATATGGTGTAAGTACCTCGTACACATGGGAAGAAGTTCCTCTCAATTTATCCGCTTGCACTTTTGTAATGCCTGACCACTGCATATTTCCCGGCTTTTTAGACAAAACTTCAACCATTCCGTTTTGTGCCATCGCACTGATTGTTTCACCGGACGCGTTTTCTGTCACCGCAATACATTCATTGGGAAATTCAACGAAACGCTTGAAATCTTCTGGATTCATAATTGTGTCACCATCTAAAGTGATAACATATTTACGGACGCCAAGAAGAGCTTTTTTTAAGCTGTCAGCAGGACCGTTATGCTCATACTCGTAGTTGCAGACAAACATAATATCCTTACGATATTCTTTTACTACGTTGATGACGCGCTCTGCATCAAATCCAACAACAACTCTTATATCATCAAACGCATCCAGAAGCTTGAGCTGACGGATAATAAGCGGCTCACCACCAACGTCAACAAGAGCCTTTGTTGTTCCGATGCCAAGTCTTGTACCCATTCCCGCACAGCAGATGATAACGGTAACATCCGTCTTTTTAATCATGGTCATCCCCCTTTACAACAGTTGCCACAGAAAATCTGCACATCTTTTATCATCGTAAAATGCGAAATCAGAGTTTCTGAGAAGCGACTGCGCAATGGGTCTTACGCCACCGAAACCAACCGCAATATCGGCCATGCGCGCCATACCGGAATCGTTGTCACCATCGCCCACAACAACCATTGGCTGAACAAATTGTCGTACCATCAGTTCTTTATCAGCCACGCTTACAACTTTAGAAATTCGGTCATTTTTGACATCCGCTTTTGAGCAGTAACAATGGTTTTCCATTTTCAACTTTTTCATTAAGCCGCTGATCCAAACATCCAAATTTCCGGTAACAACATAACAACGATCTCGATTATTCTCAATAAAATCAGCGATATATGGATTCAGCGGAATTTCTGAAACGACCTGATTGACTTCGCTCACGGAAATATCACTCAGTATTTTTACACGGTTTAAAAAGCTTGTCCGAAATGGAATTTCGCCACGCATGGTTGCCTCTGTTAACCGGCGCATCTCATCTAGTTTTCCAATTCTCTTAGAGACCTCCGGTAAAACTTCCTTGCGTGTAATAGTTGAATCCATATCGAATAGGAATATATAGTCTGACATTCTCTCACACCCACTGCACTTTTACTTCTGGTATGCTTTATACATATGATGGGATACTCTTTTCTCTTCGGGAGGAAGCTGCATATAATCGCCGTAAAATGCGGTCAGCCACTTATCATATCCAACCGGTGCATTGTACTCTTTGCCTTCAAAAGGAACCTTTATAAAAGAAGACAAAACTTCCTTTTCGCAAACGATTCTGGAAACAGAAGTAAAGTTTCCGACCCCTTTAGTAGGCATATCTACGTATCGCTTTGAATTAGAAACTACTTTCTGTGCAAAATATCCTTTGGGATAAAGCTGCAAAACCGAAAATCCCACTGTTTTCACAATATCCTTCACAATACCATGTGTCCCAATCATTCGATTTTGAAGAGCATTCAGCATGGAATATCGGTCTCTGCGGTCATACATTTTCTTACATTCTGAAGCACTATCCGGGGCATTATCATAAACAAAGACGTCAATATTGATGCTGCCTTTAATTCCCTTTTCGTCCGGCTCATATAAAACCGTCGAAGTATCCAAAACCTTTCCATATGGATAGACACAGGCAGCGTCAAGTTCGTTGCAGATAAATTTATAACGACCGTCTTCTTGATTGAATGTATGCATAAACCTGTCGAAATCTACGCGGAGCATTCCGATATCGATATCATCATCCCACGGAATATAACCTTTATGACGAATTGCACCAAGCAGTGTTCCAGAATCCAGCCAGTATTTGATTTTGTTTTTTTCGCAGAAATCCGTAACAGTATTTAAAATGCCAAGTTGGTAGTTTTTTACTTCTTCTTCATTAAGCCTTTTCATTTTTCTCGTTTCCTCTTTAACATTTTTGACAGAGATTCTTTTATATTGGGGATAAGTACTCTTATAACTAACAGCTGCAATTGTAGTTCCTATTGACTGCCATACGTCTTTCATAAGCCATCTTTTTCAGACACATATTCAGCAAAACTCTTTTCGATATTTCCAGCAATACCATCCGCGGCATGTCATAAGTACAAACTCCGTTACACAGCGGAATATCGCGATCCACATTACAGTAAAATGCCCAGTCGCAATCAATAAAAGCAGGCTCACTACCTGAACAACGGCGGCCAGAATTGTTGTTTTTGTCACCTGTGCGGCCTTGTCCAGTGCGCCCAATGTCGGCCAACCCAGCACGATTCCCGGAAAACTGAAAATCAGCACTGGAACCAACGCACGGAACAGGGACGTCGCTGCAACATATTGTTCACCACCAACAATCCGCAGTACATACGGTGCGACTGCAACCGAGAACACACTACCAGCCAAAACAATAGGCATAAAAATCATCAGAAGCCGCTTGATAAACTTCCAGCTTTTTGTTTTGATCATCTCTGGATACACACCCTCTGTGATAGGAGTGTACATCGTCTGCACTGCACCAATTAGCTGCATGCAGACACTCCAATACGCGACTTCCGTTGCCGGAAGAAATGCGCCAATCAGCAGCGTATTCAATGCGCCAAATGCGGTCGTTGCCATATTCGATGCAAAATAAACAAACGAATCTTTCAGCTTTTCCCAAGCAGCTTTTATGCCAGAAAAACGGATGGAAATCTTTTCTTTTTTCAGCTCGATCAATACAAGGATAACTGCTACCAGAGAGCCGATTGTATCCAACAGAGGAACAAACAAAATATCCTTATCCGAGTGGACAAAAACAAAAGTCAATGCAGTTGCGATGCCGCGCATAGCAACAAAGCGCAGTGTGATGACCTGCATTTTTTCGATGCCTCTAAAGAAATAATCGAACAGGAATACCGATAAAAATACAGTCACAAATGCCAGTAGCGTATACCCAATGTTGGCGCGAAGTAGTGGAATTACCGCAATCATTCCCAGCAGGACAACAAACGCTGCCGCAGCCAATAAGATACGGGCAAGGAGAACGTCGCCCACTTCTTTTTCCAATTTTTCGTGGTCGTTTTTTGCTTTTACAATGTCGCGCGTTCCAGACAGCATAAAGCCAAAGTCTACAGCCAACTGCATGTACTGCATTACAGCTTTGACATACGAAACCACACCATAGCATTCTACGGAAAGCACACGGGTCAAATATGGCAATGTCAAAAGGGGAAATACAATTTTGGCAATCGACATGCCATAAAGCATGATAATATTTTTAAGTACGTTTTTTTGCTTCATTATATATTCCTACTTTAATTTGTCTTATTCGTTTTATTTGTCTTATTTACCGAACACATAATATAACCAACTACAATATAGGCCACCATATATGCAGCTGATGAAAGCAAATCTCCTCGACACATGAAGAAGAACATCATCATGGTTACTGGATATACTACATCGATCCTTCTATCATCTTCTTTATCCCGATACCAGTAGCAGTTATCTAAAAATCTCATAATTTTTCCAATTAAAATCCCCCCCAAAAGTACCCCTATAACCCCAAGGTTGATGTACGCTTCTCCCGGTAATGGACATGAAAGATTTTTAAAACTCCATCCAAGCTGCTCTGCAATGAAATATCCACTTCCAACTGGCTTGTTTTTCCAAATTGCTCTTGGCATCCAGAAAAATATAACTCCTACCAGTTGTCTCATCCAAGTTGTTCCCCTTGTTGAAACATAGTCTATTGCCAGCGTCAGCATAGTATACGCATCATAATCGCCCGCAAGCCACATTGTGGAAAAGTTATCTGTAACATTTTTCAACGCACTTGACAAATCCACCTGACTGAACGCTAAATGCCGAAATACATTTAAGACAGGTAAAACAAAAGAGAATGCTCCAAGGAGAATAAAGATAAATATGTTTTTTGTTTTTAATTTTTCCGAAAACGTCAGTAATAATCCAAAGTAAATTGCGGCCGCAGCATATCGAGCGATTCCTGTTGGTGGATATGCAATAAGCAAGCATCCCCCACTAATAATCAATGCACCTATACTGCATTTTCTTTTCTTATAAGTCAAAATCACAATTGCAGTTAAAAAGTACGATGTTGCTTGCATACATTTTTCTACGAGCATGGAAATCGACCCATTATCGCTCGCCGAATATGAACTGGTTCCTCTTGAAAGCAAGTTGGCAAATCCAACTGTTTTTATTCGAATCAACGCAATGGCGATTGCTATCGCAACTAAAATCAGCGTATGATTACACTCCACGCTGCAGCTTAATTTTTCTTTTAATTTACTTTGGTGCTCTACTGTTGGTATTCTTGTATATCGTCCGATAACAATTCCTAATGTCCACAACATGAGCATTAAATTTGCATTGATAAGAACATCATCGCTTCTATATTTTATCCATGGGAAATAGTCGTTCATATACTGCACAATTGCAGCAAAAAAGAAGAATAGCAAAAAAAACGTCCAATGTATAATAGAAAATGAATATGGATGCTTTCCAACTTCATATAACAGCAAGGATGTCCAAAGTATTCCATTTACAAAAAATGTTGTTATTACAAGCCAATTATGTCTGCTCACATGTCCAGATGGAATAACAATCCATATTAACAGCAAAATAATAAGAAGTAGCACAAAATATGAGACAAATTTTACAGCAAGTTTTCTTCTATCCATTATCTTTTTTCTCAATCCATAAGAGTTTCTCTACATCCCCCAGTATCATAAGTAATCACCCTCGTTCCACACGCCTGAGCTTCCAAGTTAACTGTTGGGTAATTATCCTCATAAGTGGGATTCACAAGCACATCTGCAGTCGTATAAATTGCCGCAAGCTCCTGCGGGCTGTTGGTGCGAGGAATGCAAATAATAGCGCATTTGCACTTATTTACCCCCCCCTGCTTGAATTTTTGCCCTGTAATTGCTTCATACAGAGCTTTTATATCCTGCGGCACAACGGTATTTCCATTTTGCCGTGCAACTTCTTCACACGCCGTATCTTCGTATACAATAGAAGGTGTTCCGCACGCTTGCGCTTCCACCGGAGTCATTCCAAAAGTTTCCTCCACGCTGGGGTTCACCAACACATCCGCCGCCGTATAAATCGCGGCCAGTTCCTGCGGGCTGTTAGTGCGCTGGATGCCCTTGATATTTTTCGGCAGTTCTTTAATCTGCTTTTCGCTCAGACCGACCAGCACAATGACATACCGGTCATCCAGCATCTCTGCCAGCTTGTAAAAATCAAACAAGCCTTTTCTATCCTCCCAGACATTAGCAACGCCCAGCACAATGATCTTATCCTGTAAGCCATAGCGCTCACGGAAGTCGCTGGGGGTTGGCTTGAAAATGCTGGTATCAATGGTGTTATAATGCACTTCGACGGGATACTCTTTCAGAAAACTCTGGCGGGTCAAATCGGCAAGCCACTTGCTGGGGGTGATGAGGGTCATGTTTTTCACCCCGGTAAAAGCCTTGCGCTTGCGCTCAAAGTTCTTGCTGACAGAACTCATTGCGAAGCAAGCCGGGTAGCGGCGAAGCTGAGAGCAGTACGAACAATGGTTCTTCCATTGCTCGCACTTTACCATGGTAAAGTGCGAGCAATGGCCAGTGAAGGCCCAGCAGTCATGCAGCGTCCATTTCACCTGCATTTCAGGATGCTTTTTGATCCAATCAAACAGCATCTCCACATTGATATAGTAGCCATGGAGATTGTGGAGCCACACTAGGTCTGGTTTATATTCCTCAGCCCACTTCAAAAATTCTTTGGTCGCACGCTTGGAGCCAAAGCCATGTGTATCAAACAGCCGTGTCTGAATCGCGTGCATCTTGCAGTCAAAATCTGTGCCAATACGCACTGCATATTTCTGAAACTGCTCCGGTACAGTACCTTTGCGGCCATAGGCGATTTTGACCTCGTTGCCTTCGGCTTCCAGCTGCTGTGCAAGATCTGTGCAAATGCGGCCAGTGCTACCGATGCCGCATACTGAATTGATAAATAAAACCTTCATTTCTCACCCATACAATTTTTCATATTCTTCCACTGCGTAATGATCCGTCATGGAAGCGATGTGGTCACAAATCTTGCGCATCATGCAGACACGAACAGAAAAATTTTTACTTTCTGCATTATCTTCTTTGTCGTTCCAGAACTTGTCAAAATCACTTCTGACTTGGCCAGAGCTCAATTTGTATGCAGATACCATATCGGGATAATTTGCCCCCGACAGGCTGTTTTTCTCATGCGTCTCCACCATAAACTGAACAATAGAAATATCCGGCAACTGCTGGGGATGTGTCGCGTATGCCTGAAACAGCTTACGGATAATGTACTGACCTTTTGCATTCATTCGTTCCACTTCTGGCGAATGATGAATCTCAGTTCGAATTGCCTCACCAAACTTTTCCAGATTATCCATTGTTTTCTTGTTATTTACATCACTGTACACATCAAATGCAATTGCATTTTTAATATCATCCTCATCTCCTGTGTGTTCCCGGAAAAAGCTGAGACGGGTATTTTCATTCAGCTTGTTATCTGTCGAGAGTTTCTGGAGATTCTGTTTAGAGCAGGTCACAATGCAGGTGACCAACGTGTTTACTACAACCTTGGATGCCAGTGTAATAAAACGCTTCTGGTCGTAATTTTCCTGTTCCGCATCACGTTCCATCTCTTCAAAGCAGCGCAGATCACTTTCGCTCATGATCGTAATCAGGATCTCACTGATTTTCCTGCACACTGCTTTAGCCGACATTGCCCCGCTTCGCAATGCGTCTTCCAAATCGTGATGCCATTGTGCAATTTCATCCGCTTGTGCTACTACAAAGCTCTCAAATGACCACGCTTGATGGTCCTCCTCCACTTCGAGATACTTATTGAAGATTTCACAGTAATTGGGGCTTCCATCCTCATCGCCGTATGCCAACTTTGAGTGATGCATCATTCCCCAAAGAGTGTAATTGGTCAGGTTCAAGCCACTGTCACCGTAGCCATTTTCCAGACGCGCTGCCACACGGACACTTTGAAGATTGTGCTTAAATCCGTACAATGGCTTTTTCAGCCTTTTTTCGCAGATTTTGTAACCGTCATGGTTTTCCTTGTAAAGTGGCGATTCCGGAATTTTCACGGTGCTGCCCGGCATCATGATCTGGTTCAACTCCCGCTCGCCCGCATGACCAAACGGCGTATGTCCCAAATCGTGTCCAAGTGCAATAGCCTCGGTCAAGTCTTCGTCCAAGCCCAATGCCTGCGAAATCGTACGTGCAATCTGCGCAACCTCCAACGTGTGGGTCAACCGGTTTCTGCGGTGATCATCGCTCCCGATCAGATAGATCTGCGTTTTTCCATCCAGTCTACGGAACGCATTACAGTACATAATACGGTCACGATCACGCATAAAATCGCTACGGTAAGAAGCAGTTTGAGTTTCAGTGCTTTTGTTGAATCGGCTTGCCAACTCAATTGGCGCACGCAGGAGATTTTTATTCATGCCGTTGCTTCCTTTCTTATTTCATCATCTCGATCATTTGACAATGACTAGCAACATTCGGCTTCAACGAAAAATATTTTTCTAGCAGCCCTTTGGTTTCACACAATCCAGCTTTTTCTTTTGCGTTCAGAATTGCTGTTTTCAGTCTTTTTTCATCCGCACCAGTATTGACGATGCCGTACGGCCTGATTATCTTCTCAACTGCCGTTCCATTATCAACACAAGTAATAATCGGTTTACCAGCAATCAAGCAGTCAGCCGTTTTGCTCGGAAGTGCTGCATAGATAAGCCCTTTTTGAAGAGGAATCACATTGACGTCTGCGGCAGCATAGAGATCCGCCACTTCTTCAGGCGGTTGCATTCCCACAAATGTCACATTGTTCAATTCTTTTTCTTTTGCAAACGTCTTAAGTTGCTCCTCGTTTACACCGCCCCCAACGATATAAAAACTGACATCTTGATCATTTTTCATCAAAGCAGCGGTCTCCAAAATGAGCTCCACGTTCTGCATCTTGCCCAGATTACCCGCATACACCACACGGAACTCTCCAGACTTCTTCGGATATTTTTTCAGGAAAACGTTTTCTTCATCACTGTGGGCTTTCAATTCCTCATGCCCCCAGTTGTAAATCACCTGCACCTTATCCTCCGAAATGCCATACCGAGTAACGATAGTAGACTTCATATCGTCGGAAATCGTACTAAGCGCTGTTGCATTTTTGTAAGCATATTTTTGCAGTGCATGAGCCACCTTATAAACCATGCTGCTTTCTGAAAGAATTCCAGCAAAGTAGGCATTTTCCGGAAAGATGTCCTGCTCGTTATAGAGAATCGGGCACCTTAAAATGTGCTTTGCGTAGAACACTGTAAAAAAAGCCGTGTTATTAGACTGAAGAAAGATCTTATCCGGCTTGTCTTTTTTCATTAGCGTACAAGCTTGTTTGTAATAAGACAAATCTGCCAGATAACGAGCCTTTAAATCAGCTTTTGCCTTCTTTTCAAAACGAATATTTTGAACTTGAAGTTGACCTTTCAAGTACTTTTCAAATTGCTGCGGATACTGAGGCGTATCAAAATACTGTTTCTGAATTAGATTTACCTCATGTCCTCTCTCCAGAAGGCCGAGGATAATATCACGCATAATGTGATAATCCGAGTATTGTGTATCAAAACTACCAATTGATACTACCGCAACTTTCATTTTCCAGTCTCCTCACACTGCTCCTGCCCCATCGCCGTAGTCGCACCTTCCGCTACACCCTCGGTAGACTCCGGCATGAACAAAATTTTGACGGTCGCCAGCATAATTTTCAAATCCTCGATCAGGCTAGGATGGGCAATATACATCAGATCCATCTGCAGCTTATCGTAGGGAGTGGTGTTATACTTGCCGTACACCTGCGCATAACCGGTCAGACCAGCCTTTGCCTGCAAGCGTAGCGCAAACTCCGGCATCTCCTCACAATACTGTGCGGCGATCTCCGGGCGCTCCGGACGAGGGCCCACAACAGACAAATCACCCTTCAGGATGTTCAGCAACTGAGGCAGTTCGTCCAGACGGCAGGCGCGGATAATGTGACCGACCTTTGTAATACGGTCATCCTTGTCGCCGGTAGAAAGACGTGCCACGCCATCCTTTTCTGCATCCACACGCATGGAGCGGAACTTCAGAATCTCGAACTGCTTGCCATCTTTAGTCAGGCGCACCTGTTTATAGAAAGCGGGGCCACCATCGGATTTGACCGCAATGGCTGTGATCAGGAACAGCGGGCTCAAGATGATCAGTGCCAGCAGTGAGATTACAATGTCCATCGCGCGCTTAACGAACAGGAACTCCGGGCTTGCCATGTAACGACCGACACGCAGCATCGGCAGATGGAACATATGCATCGGCCAAGCGCCGCTCATGATAACGTCGCCAACACGGGGGATGACGAACATATTGATGCCCTTCCCTACGCAGTGCTTCAGGATAATGTTGCGCTCATGGCTGTGAACACCACTGACAAAAACAGTCTCCATGCCGTCCAGAATGCTCAGGTCTGCCAAGCACTCCGACACGCTCAGGGTAACCTGCACGTCGTATTTCTGGCTCAGACCATACTCGTTGATGAGCTTTTCCATACCGTGTCGCACATCGTAGACCACCGCGGTCTTCTGCGGCGGGAAGGTCTTGTAGTACCATTTATGTGCGCAGGATGCCCAGATTGCAGCCATCACCAGTTGCCCCACAATTGCCGCAATACCCGGCAACAGGTTGCAGAGCTTTGCGGACATCAGGCAGATCACGATGTACAAAATACCATCGGTTGCCATAGCGCCAAGTATCTGGCCGTACACCAGTTCTGAGACCCGTTGCATCGACATCCAGAACGCATCGTAGATTTTACCGAGTGCAATGTACAGGATAAAAAACAGGCCTAAAATCGCAAAATGACCCTCCCATGCCAGATTTGCATAGGTCTGGTGCGAGTAGTACAGGAACCAGCAGGCCGCAAACGGCAGCTCGATCATCAGAACATTCAAGATCTTTACGATCCGCAACATCACATCATGCTGAAACTTTGACATAATCCTCTCCAATAACTCCTTTAGACTTTCTTTTTACAACCCAGATTACAGCAACTGTTTTGGGTCGAGCTATTAACTACACAAACCGATATCTTCCCCCGTTTTGTGGTTAGCTGAAACATTCAGTTTTTCGCTTTCCCTATGAGGTTCTTGTGCCAACTCCAACCGGCGCGGTCTCGAGTCCGCTTTCTCCCACCGCATCCCGATGGTATCCAGCTTTGCAATCCGTTCCTCTGTCAGGACAGCGCAGCTTTTTTCAGGATTCTGGCGGGTATACCGCTGCCGTTTGACCCAATTGCTAAGGTTGTAACCGTTCGGTGACACATAATCGGCAGGTACATTCAGGTCGCCGTGGGCATCAAAGTAGCGCTTCGCTTCCTGATATCCTTCGTTCCACTGGCGGTCATTGCGGTTGCCCCAGTACATCCCGATTCTGTTCAGCCGCTCGACCTGTTCGCCTGTCAGTTTTCCTTTCTGGTACGCCCATTGCTGGCTTGCGACCCATTGCCCCAGCCGTTCACCAGCCGCTGTCACATAGGAACGTGGGATATTCAGGTTGCCGTTTTCCTCATAGTAAGCTGCAGCCAATGCATAAGCCTTTTCCCACTTGGCATCGAAAATGTTCCACACCATACCGATCTCATCCAGCTGTGCGATGCGTTCTTCCTTTAAGCGGCCGTTCAGCTTTTGCTGCCGGGTCTTGATGATCCACTGTCCCAGTGGGTAGCCGTCCGGGTCTACATATTTTCCGGGCACCATCAGGTTTCCGTAGGTGTCGTGGTATTTCTTTGCGACCTCAAATCCGTGCTGCCACGCGATTTCCTTCCGGTTGCCCCAGACCATGCCGATGTCGTCCAGCCGCGCGATCTGCTGCTCGGTCAGATTTCCTTGGATCTGTCCCTCGCGCACACGGCGCTGGGTCACCAGCCACACCCCAAGGCTCAGACCTCCGGGCGTGGTATACAGTTTCGGGACGTTCAAATTACCGTGCTCCGCATAGTAGATGCTCGCCTCAGAGAAATAGTGCTCCCAGCCAGAAGAAAGGCTCGCCTGCAGCTGTTCGAACAGTACCCGGCAATCGTGCACCTGCTCGATGACCTCGAACCGCTCGGTCACGATCTTATCGCCCTCACCGTTGGCATAGAGCCGATGAACCGCCTCCTGCATCTCACTTTGCAGACCGGAAATGCTGGTCAGTCCCTCAAAATTGTTGACCACATCGAGAATCAGCGGGGCTGCGGTGTCCCCGGCGGTCAGGGCGCGGCCAATCTGCTGCTTGTAGATGATGGGCGAGATGGTAGGTCGGAACAGGATGACTCCGGAAATCCCCTCCACATGGACGCCCTCGTTGAGCATATCGATGCAGAACAGCAGCTTCAGCCGGTTGGTCGTATCCGTCTTGAAGTCCGCAAACGCCTTGTCCGTATTCGGGTCATCTGAATAGGCCTGATACACCACAACGTCCGGGTTGACCCCTGCGAACCACTCCGGTACATGGGACACCATCTCGTCCATGTGCTCCTTGCTGGCGCAGAACACAATGTACTTGCCAGCCTTATTCGTGATATGATGTGCAAAGACCCTGTCCAAGCCGTCTGCCTGCTCCAGTGCCCGGCGCAACGCGTCCAGATATTTCTGATTCACATCCTGAATGCCCGGTGTCCGCAGGTTGTCCACTCGTGCCTGATACTTTGCAAGCGTTTTCTGGTACTGATAAACTGTGGTCACATATTTCGGGGTAGGCAAAATACCCCTGACGACTGCTTCGCCAAGGGTCATGTTGCTCGCAACACGGCTATCGAAAAGTTCTTCGGCCATATCGCGGTTATTATCCAGATAGCGGATGTTTGTTGCCGTCAGCCCCAGAAGCTTTGCATCCGGGCATAACTTTAATAAAGCCACCGTGCTTTCGCCCCAACATTCCGCACCGGCACGGTGGAATTCGTCGAGTATAATATAGGCGGGCTTTTGCGCCGCAATTTCGTCCAGCTGTGCCTGCGTGCAGCACATCAGTTTGGCATAGGTATAAAAGTGAACGTTTGCCAGCGGAAAATCCGGGTCGTTCCTTTTCAGGCTCTCCAGCTGGGTCTTAAAGATATATTCACTGGGAGAAAGCCAGATTACGACTTTCTCCGGGTTGTCCTCGATCAGCTTGAACGCAATATAGCTCTTTCCAGTGCCGGTCGGATGAACAATGGCGGCTTTGCCGTACTGCTCCATCATCCGGACTGCCGCATGATATGCTTTTTCATTGTGCTCAAACAGACATAATGCCACCCTGTTCACCCCTTCCCGCATAAAGGGGTATCCCCCACAGTGATAATGGAGGAACAGCAAAGAAATCATGCGTCACTGCGTTATATTTAGCACGTTCCTGCCCCTCATGGACACCTGATGGGAGAAAATCCGGGTCATCTCCCGGCGCTTTCGGGTCAGGTCAGAGTGCACATAGCGCTGCAAAGTGATGTTGGCGTTAGCGTGTCCTAACAATTCGCTGAGGGTCTTTACATCGCACCCCGCCTGCAGACAGGTCGTTGCAAAGGTATGGCGCAGCGCGTGAGGACGTACTTGCCGGACGGTTGCCTGTTTCAGATACGCCTTGATGCTTTTCCGGTAGCAGCGGGGTTCTGTGGGTTTGGATTCATTACCAGATAGAAACCATGTGGCATTACTGGCGTTTCCTCGCAGCTTTTTCAGCATAATAAGTAACTGTTTCGGGATTGGAATTTCCCGGCGGGAAGTGCGGGTTTTCGGCGTCTGGATAACCACCTTTGTATGCCCGTTTCCGCAGGAAATTCGGCAAACTGTCCGGCTGATTTTCAGCGTTCCAAGTTTCAGGTCAAAATCACCCCACTGCAAGCCGCAGATCTCGCCAATACGCAGACCTAATTCAAGCCCCAATAATAGCCCTATCTTGCGGGGCGTAGGGTTCTCCTGTACATAATGGTAGAGGCGCTGCTGCTCTGCCGGGGAGAGAGGCACGGGTGTTTTATCAATGGCTTTTGGCAGCGTCACTTCCAGCTCCATCGGACGGATCAGGTGTAAGTGCGCGGCATATTTGCAGATACGGCGCAGCATGGAGAGGCATTCCCGGGCAGAGGAGTTTCCCAGCGGCTTGTGCGTGGCATCTGTGGGCGCGATGATTTGCTGCATGGCTTGTTCGAGGAAGCTCTCGTCAAGGGACGCAACGGGCACTTTGCTCAAAACAGGAAGAAGATACTTGTACAGGGTGTACGAATAATGCGCATAGGTGGATTCTTTTATACTGTTCCGCAGGGAGTGCAGCCATACTTCAGCCAGTGCTTCAAAGGTCAGGTCGGTTCTTTTCAGGTTGTAGAAGCCCGCCTCGGCTTTTTTCTGGATCAGCACCCGTTTGACCTCTGCATAGACTATGCCGTAGACGTAACCCCACTGGATTTTGCCCTCCGGCGTGCGCGCCTTGATGTACCGGCCTTCCCACCGACCATCCTTGCGTTTGTGAATGTTTTCTCCCCGTCGTGCCATTTTGTTTCCTCCTGCGGCTTGGACACCCATCTGACCACTTATTCTGTCCACCTTCGTTTTTAGCTAGATTTTTCATGCAGAACTGGGCAATGTGCAAAAAAGTATCGGCTTCTATAAGGTTTTTTCTAAGGTCAGGTGGGATACATTTGTACAGTTTCCTATTGATTCCCAGATATAACCATGATAAAATAATAGGAGAATTCAAACAATGATGTCGAAAGATTGGTATCCTCCATTTTCCATGTGGAGGATACTTTTTTGTTTTGTCGATAAATATTCTCTCTCGCAATAACGCAACTGCGTATTTCCCATGCCATGAAATATTTTCGTAGTGTACGCAGCTGCGTATGTTGAACAGCACGACCTTCTATACCCTTGCTATCGCGCTGGCAGGGGGCTTTTCCTGCGCCCAGCTTGATGAATTGGAGCAGGAGATCCACCAAATCATCTTCTTTTTGGCATAATAGAAAAGGCACCGGAGCCTTCCCCACCCTTTGGATAGGTAGAAAGCTCAGGTGCCCTTTTTTCGTTTTTGAGGTTATAGTCGGCTTAACAGGCGAAATCAACAGGAATCCGACTAAAATGTGACAACTGCGCAATTGACAATTAAAACCAAATGCAGTATAATCAGATCGCAAACATCTTTTTGGCGTTAAACGTTCCAAATCAAACCACTGTAAAACCGCCTAAAAAGTGAAGAAGGCCTTCCAATGCATAATGACTACAGGTTCCACCGTGAGAAATACGTTGAAGCGGACGTTTGCTTTCCTCCTGTGGCAAGATACAGGTCATAAACGACAAACCCATCCACTGCCACTCATTGGACATCATTCGATTTGGAGAATACTATGAACAATCGTTCTTTTAAAAATAAACCGCTGAGCAATAAACAGCAGGCGCAATTCAGCATCGGCTGGAGATTTTGTCCTGTTTGCGGACACAAGCTCTACCAAAAAGATGAGAGCTGTTCAGGCACTATCCTCATAAAGTGCCTCAAGTGCGGCAATGTAGCAACGGTTGATTTAGCCTACCGCAGGCGCTGATCGTTTTATAGACAAAACACAATTTTAAAAATCGGGTGCATTGCACCCTGAATATGGACTGTTCGTCACCGAGCAACGGGCCATTGCCGCAAGGCAATGTATGAAACGCGCACCAAATAGCCGGGCAACAGCTGATAGAGTGATTCTGCTTTTAGAACCGCTCTGTTAGTTGGTTGTCCGGCTATTTTTTTAGCCTTCAGGAAGCCTGCTCCCGTAAAAAGGAGCAGGCTTTATGTTTGTCCGTTTTTCGTGGATGCCCCAAGCGGCGAAATATCCGTAGCCTTCCAAATTTTCGACTTTTTACGCTTTATCGAAAATTTGGAGGTTACACATGAGTTTCAATAATGGTAATGAACGTCGCAAGCTGAACGCAAAGTGGGAACAACTCCGTGTGCAGTACCGCAAAGCCGGAATGAGCGAAGAGGCAATTCAGGCGATGTATGAGTTTGATCTGAGCGTTCTTAACAGTGAACGCGCCTATGCTGCCAACACGGTGGCAGTCGGTGATAGCTATAATGACGATAACGCAAGAAAAGCAGCGGATCTTAAGCAATATGAGGCTGCGATCACGGTAACGGATACCTACCACGAAACCAAGAGCCGCTTTGGCTGGATCGGCGAAATCGAGGACGAACGGCTGCTGTCTGCTCTTGAAAGCTTATCGGAACTCGACCTCAAAATTCTTACGCTCTATGTCTATGCCGGGTACACCGAGTCTGAGATTGCAAGTGCCTTGGAATCCAAAAGGATTACGATTCATAAGCGAATCGAACGACTGACTATTTTTTTAAAGAACTTTTGAACTTCTTTCTTTTTCAGGTAACAATTTGACCCTTCTCGATGGCTCGTAAGTGAAGAGACAATTTCCCAGACGGCACCTGCCGCAGGGCAAAACGTCCGACCTCGCGCACCTTGAAAACTGAATAGTTCCGTCATCTGGTACTCCGATAATGATACTTCCGTAATTCGCGGCCCGGTCACAAAGCAGACGGGGTGGCTGAAATGCCAATGAAGCGGTACAAGTCCGCTGCCAGATGTTTATGCCCCACTCGCAGGGAGCCGAGGGCGAATATGCGAGACCTTAACTTATTTTATCAGGCGTGGCCGAATGCTGTTTTCGGTCTTCGACCACGCCTGTTCTTTTTACTTATTCCATGTGATGAACCACTGAACAAACACACCGCACACTGCCAAGGAGGTGCAGCGGGCGGTGTACATATTGCAAAAGGAGGGCAGCTATTGATTCAAAACTGGAAATTCCAGCGTGGAGACATTTTCTTCACCCGTTTCGACAACGCCATCGGTTCAGAGCAAAGCGGGAATCGTCCGGCAGTCGTTCTTCAGAACGATGTGGGAAATTTTTACTCGCCTACGCTGATCGTGGCCACATTGACAAGCAAGGCAGCAAAAAAGTATACCCAGCCGACCCACTGCCTGCTGGTGAGCGATTTTCTCTCCGTTCCGTCCATCGTTCAGGCAGAGCAGATCTTTACCGTAGACAAAAGCAGGGTGCTGAAATTTCTCGGACACCTCACCCCGGAAGAAATGAGCCGTGTGGATGATGCCGTCCGTGCCAGTCTTGCCCTGAACCCGTTTGGGAGCATTCAGCGGCTTCCGCCCATCATCCGTTCTACAGCAGCTTACGCGCCGCCTGAAGTGGTTAACGGCAAGCCGCCCCTCTATCCCTACACACCCATTAAATCGTCCTTTGAGGACGCTGGGAGCGTTGAGGATATGATGCTGTACACCGAGCTGGAAGCTGCGGTACACGCAATGATTCAGCGACTGGAATACAGCTTCACGTTTAACCCCAGCCTGCTCACCATCCCGAAACGTAAGCAGCAGGTTGCTGATATCCTGAAAGAAGCCGAAACGTACCTCTGGAGGATCAAGGAGGAAATGAGATGTAGCACGGCAAGCACGGTAAAGAAGCGTTGCCGATGAAGTTTTGACATTCACAGGCATACCTCGTATAATAAAATAGTAGTATTTATAGACCGCTCTCCAGCGGAATGCTAC
>ENA-ORNR01001016-ORNR01001016.1-human-gut-metagenome-genome-assembly--contig:-NODE-1016-length-26355-cov-4.763992_pt1 | contig 26355 bp, 22 predicted proteins | sample MGYA00242114_ERZ509020 | MGnify/ENA primary metagenome ERZ509020 (study PRJEB26280, sample SAMEA2338758) | human gut metagenome | biome: human gut; feature: human-associated habitat; material: faeces...
GATGATCTGTACGAAGTTCAGGTTGTTTCTTGGTACGACAACGAGAACTCCTACACCTCTCAGATGGTTCGTACTATTAAGTACTTCGCCGAGAACTGCTAATTGCGTTCCTACGCTCAAAAGTGCTTGAATTGTCTACCGGAGTTTGTCTTGCTCAACTACGAACAAGCTTGATTTGGTACGATAAGCTTATCTAGCAATTTTTCACCCTTTCTTTTGTGGTCCGCCATGAAGGAAAGGGTGTTTTTTTTATGTGTTTGAAAGATCTCCGCGATGAATTTATCTACGACTGTGAATGCCGCCATCTGGCTAAAGGCTCCCTGCGCAATTATAAGGCTGCGACCCGGTTTTTGGTGGAATATGGGGTCAAGTCTGCTGCATGATGATAAAACAAAAGCGACCAACTTTTTACGGTTGATCGCTTTTGAGTTAATGATTTATTTGGTCGGTTCTTGAAATAACTTCTTTGGTTGATGCGATTTTTTGGTCACTGTAAAGAACAACTTCCTTGATCGTCAGCTTTTTGATAGCAGATATGAAAGTTTCCATAAGTGCAAAATCAATTTTGCCATCCTTTTCGGGCAATCTGATATTCTTGTTCTTTACAACATTCCAACCACCAAGCTTGTTCTTATAAGAATAAATAGGCAGGTCGGTTACCTTGTTAATGCACATGACCATGAACAGGTATTGATTTGGGGAAAGTTCAATTTCATTGTCCTTCCACCGAATCGCATAAGCATCGGACAAAACGGTAAAATCTCTTGTTTGATAATATGCTCTGTAGACATCGCTGTTGGAAGGAATAGAAATCACATTGCTCAATACAGTTGCCCCGGATTTGGGTGCATAATAGTTCAAGCCCTGATTTTGGAAGCTTGAAGTCAGACAGGGCAGAATATAATCATCCGTGGGCTGCTTAGGCAATTCCTTGGCTTTGTAAGGCAATTTCTTGGTTTCAACTTTTTCAAACAGATTTCCTATCGTATATGTACCCCAATCATTATCGTTTTGATCACTGAAGTTTCGAAGAGCGTCATGCTCTTCAACCGACAATTCGTAATTGTCGTATCCGCTTACTGTCAAGTAAGCGGATAGCTCAGCGACCCGCTGAGCTTCCAGCTCAGCGACAAACGACTCCATAAAATCAAAGTCGATTTTGTCATCCTTGACAGGCAAAACGATTCTTTGTTTTTTGATTATCTCAACATTGTAACTTGAAGTTCCCCAAGAAAACAGCTCAAACGGTTTTCTCATGGCAACGAGGAAGAATTGAGCGTTGCTTTTATTGAACCTACCAAGCTTAGGTTTTAATACTTTGATTTTATCTCCTGTAAAATAGGGCTTTTCTTGGTAGAACATTGTAGCAGTATCCTGACCGAATGCAATAGTGTTACCTTTGTTTAAGTATTGATGATCTTCATCAATGTATCCTTTCTGCCCGTTGTTTATGCTTGTTCGGACTATATACGGATATTCGCCTTTTTCTTTTATAACTACCTTGTTTGCATCAAATCTCTTCGTATAAGAGTCTACATCAAACAAATCTCCAAGCTTATATTCGCCCCACTTAACCGCTTGCAGCTTTTCGTTAAGTGAGGCTTCTATTTTCCCAGGCGGTCGTCCTCCGTGGGCTGATTTTTCAGAAGTGTTGATACTTCCCATGCAAGATAATCGCTGATTGTCTTTTTAAAATCATCCAGTGTAGGTCTTGTATCGATTGGTGCCGTTTGATTCCAGTCATTGCCTTTTTCTGGGTCGATATGCCCTTCGTAGTATTCTTTTTCTGTAAGAATATTAAGCTTCGTTTTTCCAAAACGAACCAAATCTACAACTTCCTGATAGCGCTCTTTCGCCCGATCGGTATCAAACAAATTTCTGCTTGCTTTTTTGCGGTCAGAGCGGGTGTAACCATCGTTGGAGAAGTCGATAAATTTAACTACATCATCCTTTTGATGGGCTTCACCAACACGGAAAACGTATATATTGGTCAACACGCTTGATTTTCCGATAAACAAGTCTATCGGCATTTTGATGCTTGCAAGAAGTGTGCTGTGCTCCAAAATTCGTTTATTGTACTCTGCTGCTTTGCCAGAGCCTGCCGAGTTTTGAATGATAATAGCTGCATAGCCTTTATTCATCATAGACAGAGCTTTTTCAACAAAGACCATACCGTTGCCCTCTGCAGAGTAGGGTGGGTTCAAAATAAACGCATCTGCAGGGAACTTTTCGTCTGTTTTGCCAAAGCCATAATGACCATCAAACTTCAAAGAGTCCTTGTTCAAAATGTTCGAGCTGCCGTCACCCATCATAATCATATTGAGCACAGCAAGCATATAAACATTGGACAGGATTTCCAGACCTAACAACTGATTTGCTTTGATTTCTGCTGACTTGCGTGCCAGCTCTTCGGGGGACTTGATCTTCTTTTTGGCATCAGCCAACATTTCATTCATGGCGGCTACCAGCAGACCAGCCGAACCTGTGGCAAAGTCCCACACAAAGGAGTCTTTATTCACTCTTGCAAGGCGGCACAGAAGCGTTGCAACATAGGGCGGTGTTAAAACCACATCATTGAGCTGATCCTGCGTGAACCCAAGCCATGAATACATTTCATTAAATAGCTTTCCGGTGAAATCCGTATTCAAGCCGATTTTATAGTAAACACCAAGGTCATCAACAATCTTGATGAATACTCGCTTTAACTGACTTTCGCCATCGTCCACTTTGTTAATATTGTCAGTAGTAAGTGTGTTTTGCAAAGTTCGCACAATCAGGTCTTTCTTGTCCTTGGGAAGTTTTTTGGCATCGAGAAAGGACTCGATCTTGCGAATCATGATATCGCCGTCCGTATTGTTTCTTTCATTGGACGACTTCAAATCAGCTTTGGTAAGCGGATATACGTTGTTCTCCACATCACCAAGGGTAGCCATAATAGAGGCAACAACAAGATAGACACGATCGTTTTCACTCAAACCTTTTTCACTCTTGAAGATATCGTTATTCAGCTTGACAAGGCTTGCAGTAATTTCCTGCTCTCTACGTTCTTTTAGCTTTTCAATTTCGTCCTGAGAAAGCGATAATTGTTTGACCTTTTCGATAAATGCAGAAAAGTGCTCTTTCTTCAAGAAGGAGAGGTCAGTATATTCATCAACCTTTTGCCCAACACCAAAGTTGTTCTTGGAAACGTAGTACACACCAATCAGATGGTTGAGCTTTCCACTGGTTTCCTTGTAGCCGGTGACGCCGATAGCAATAACGTCGGTATAACTCGTGTAGTGCAGAACCGCATTGGCATAGTGAACCGCGCCATTTACAGCATAGGAATTGATAGCGGCAAAATCCGGCTGGTTCTTGGCAGTTCTGTTAGCAACATTTCCTTCGGCGTCCAGTTTGATAAGCTTATCTTTGTATCCCTTATACTCAATCAAAATTGGATAGTATTTTCCATCATTAGCCAGTAACAGTAGTTTTGCATCAGGTCGATTGCCGCCCTTTCCGCCACTCTTGGAAAAATAATCATTCAAGGCTTGGTCGATTTCAGTGTTTAAGGATTCCTGCTCCAATTTATAATCCACTTTATATGATTTGAGCCAGCCATTCACTAAATCAGCAATATTCGGTTCTACCGACTGAACAGTAGCTTTTGATGCCATCGTTATTTCTCCTCATCTGTAAATTCTAAAATATCATCAACTCCACAATTTAGAGTTTTACAAATTTTCTCAATACTATCGAGAGATATATAATGATCATGCTTGATACGGGTAATAATATTTGCGCTAAAGCCAGCCCTCTCCATTAACTCGGCGTTAGTTATACCGCGGTCTATCAATATGTGAAATAATTTTTTGTAGGTTACAGCCATAGCGATTTCCTCCTTCCATTTAAAATACATTGTATCACACAAACGTGAAATTTTCAACGAATATGCATAAACTTGCTTCCTGTCCCTAAAACAAGATAAAAAGGGGACTTGTGTTGCCTTGAACACAAGCCACTGATGTATCAGTTATAAAACCATTCGATTTTTACGAGTTCTTCATCGCAACAGGCAAAGCGGTGATGGTGACAGGAATAGTGTGCGTTGATCTTTCCCGCCCCTGTAATACCACAAAACGAAGCATTTAACCAGTTTTTTTGGGAAAACACTGACAAACCGGCGCATGGTCTGGCAAGATGGCTGGGCTGTGCGCCTTTTTTATAAGGAGGGGCATATCAATATATGAAGACACATTGGCCATTTGGTGGTTTTTTCCTGAAGCTTTTGGATGAACAGAACGGAACCCACGAATATGAAGAATACATACGCAACTGCAAGGAGAACCCATTGACCGAGGAAGAGCAGCGGGAATGGAGAGAAAGCACCCGTGCAGCGATTGCAGAGCTGGAACAATTGAACGCAGAGCCGGAGCCCACCGACAGGCAGCAGAGGCTGAGGGGATATCCAGTCTCCAGACGCCAGAGCCCGCTGAGCTGCAGGAAGGGTGCTGTGCCGTTCAGGAGGCAGAGAAAGTGCCAGAGGTGGAAGTGACTGCAGCGGAGGATACGTCTATTCCACAGGGAGAGGGCGTTTTGCTGCTCCCGGCGGAACCGACAGTGATCCCGGAGGTGGCCAGCGAGCCGAAGCGGATACGCATCACGGAGCTGGTGAAGGAGAACTTTAAAAATTGGCGGGACGGTACCAGAATCGTCTTTGATGCGGGCGTGAACTCAGGTAAGACCTACTTTATCCTGAATGCTTTGCTGCCATGGGCATATCAAAAGCACTGGAAAATTCTGTATCTTTGCAATCGTGTCCCCCTGCGAAATGAGATCCAACAGGAGGTAGAGCGGCTTGGAAGGAAGGAAGAGAAGGTTGGGAGTTGGGATCATGACCTTCAGCAGATCGTTTACGAAACCAGAGTAACGAATAAATATAAAGATACGATCCGGGTAGAGACCTATCAGTGGATGGAGGCATTCTGCAGAGCCAACCCGGAAGACGCAATGGACTACATTAAAAGCTTTCGCTATATCGTGGCGGACGAATACCACTATCTGTTAACGGATGCAACGATCAATAAATACATCGACCTCTCCTATGTGACGCTGAACGAGCTGACAAAGTATCGCCCGGTAATCTTTATGAGTGCAACCGCACATCCATTCTTTCACCGTTGGCGGGATGAGACAAATGAGGTCCTGCCGGAGAACTACTATCATATCCCATCGGACTACAGTTATGTGGAGCGTGCGGTCTTTTACTGGACAGATGCTGAGGAAATCAAAATAATCCGACAGGAAGCAAGGAGGGGGAAGGTTCTGGTATTCGTCGATCAGATGAGTAGATTAAGAAAACTGGTGAAAGAATTAGAAGACGAGTTTGCAGGTGAGATCGCCACGGCATGCTCGCCCTATCGCCCGGAAGCAAGAGAGTTTGATGGGCTGGAAGAGGTGCTGCAGGACGAAAAACTGTGCAAGCGGATTACAATTGTGACGACCGTATTTTACAATGGTGTCAACATCAAAGACCCGGAATTGACCTGTATCATCAGCAGACTGTGGGACCCGATCGTGAACGCGCAGATCTTAGGACGAAAGCGCCCAGTGAGCAAACAGGACACCTGCGCAGTGTACTTTAAAGGCTACGGCCACGACCGGATCAAACAGGAACGAGAACGTATCAGAAAAAGACAGTTGGAGCCAGCAAAGAAATGGAAAGATGGGAAGTCTGATCCAGAGGTGTGGCAAACGTACCTGCATAAGCCGGGTATCGTGGAGATGCTGGATAAGTACAGCAAGACGGTTAACCGCGATGAATATGGTAATGGCTGGGAGTGGAGACGCCGCGCAGAACATCAATACCTCGTTCAGATGGATGCGCTCAAACTGATGATGGAAAAAGGTTATCAATGGGGGATGTTGTATGCTGTTGCAGAAAGTGATGCGCTTCTGAGCAAAATCGAACCGCTACGGTTCAAAGAGCTGGAGGACTATATTGAAGAGCATCTAGAAGATAAAATTCCTTGGGAAATCATGCGCAAAGAACTCGTAGAAAGAGGCTACATCACAAATCCAAAAGATCGGCATAAGAATCAAAATATGCCTGAATTAAGGGTGATCAATAGCAGATTGAAGGATTACAATGCTTTCGTAGAGTCTGTACAAAAATGGATTGGAACTAATGAACGCGTGAGATTCTGGATACTGCACAGATTACATACATGATTGCCGCTCAAATTTTCACTTTTTATATTATACAATGTGAATTTTTAAGCGGTAATTCATTCCATATTAATTCTATACTTATTAATTATTTTGCGACAAATGAATTGAGATCAGTGAGCAAACGCGAGCTGATCGTAGATTCTTTGGAGCAAAAAAGAACGATGGTAATCGTTTGGCTGCAAGCAGGTCAAGAAGCGTCATCAAAAATTAAAGCGGACTGTTTAACTGTGGCTTGGTATCTGATCACTGGGAATTTGCCGATGATAAGTAAATAAGCGTTTGCTTCTGTGTGTGATGTGATGAAATAATGATGTAGTGTGGATTGCGTGGCCTCTGGTAAGCGTCTGCCCGGCGGATGGTATCACATGCTGTTGTCCTATCTGGATTGATACAATTAAAAAGTATACCTTGAACGGAATATATCGTGTTACCGTATAATATAAGAATGCCTGCACTGTGGACACCGTTTCGTGGCTGAATTTTAAGCTGCCAAAAATGGACCATTCAAGACAATGCCTATACAACATCGAACAAATCGTTCAGCATTCAGAAGCTCACCCTTCAAGTTGAGGGACGAGCTCAATGCGTCAAGATATTCCTTGTTGGCGCTGATGGAATTGCCGTATGAGACCCTATAGATGGATGCCCAGAATGTCACCCGTGGCTCAAAGTGGGTGTGCATGAAATTGCGCTCTGACCTCTATGTTCTCCAAAGGTCGCAAATCACGACCTTATACCGCTACCATGTTTCAGGGGGCATTTCCGGCTTTCCTTTTTCCCCTGTAATCTGGGGAAGGATGCCTTATTTTAGGGGATGCGTACTGTAATTCCGTCGCATTTCACGACACAAATAGATATGCTCAAAAGTGGTGAAAACGATAATCAAGCCGAAAATCTGCTGGGGATGTGTGCTGTCTGATATTAAACGCGGCTTTTTAAGTTCACTTTCTGACTGAATACTGTATAAAATAGAAGGAGCCCTGCTACTCGTGTCTGAGCGGCAGAGCTCTGTTGCTGTTATAGGAAATGGTGGTTGGTGTCAGCGTTCAATGATTTCTGTGGTAACTTTCGTTTGACCCTTGCCAAAAAGTCCGGCATAGCCAAAATCAGCCAAATCCTTGAGCTTCTGTGCTTTTTCTCGTGTTTCACGGTAATCTTCACGAAGCAGAGTGTCTCCGTTTTCATCATGGAATACCGTTTTGACAACGAATTTATTTTCAGCCATAAGCTTACCTCCTGCTGCTGATAGAAGTGGTGACGATGGGCGCGATGTCTATTACCGCAGCTTTCTCATATATGCTTGGGACGTCCTTTTCTGGCTCTCGTAGAAGGTAACGCCAGTAACATCATCCACAACCAGATCATCATAAGGAATGCCCTTTTTATTCAGGTGGTCAATGAACCAACGTTTTTTCAGATAGCACCACGGGGTTCTGCTGAGGTCGCCGTAACTCGATGCAGGCCGCTCGCATGCGTTGTAAGTCTTGCCGCAGATATTCCACCATTCTTTACGCACTCGCTCCCGCATTTGCAGAACCTCAGAGGTGCCATGAAGGCCATGCTCCTCGCCATACTGATAATCTGCCTTCTTGATTTTTACGTTCTGTCCCGCGCTGACTGCACCAGCTGCACCAAGACCCAACATGCCTAAAAATAACGAAAAAGCGCCTGCCATAATAGTTTCCTCCTGTATTTTGAAGTGTGTTTGCTTTTGCTGTACCTGAAGTCTACCAAACGATGCATCCGATAAGATGGACTTACAAGTATGCTGTTAAAAATATGGAGCTTTCTGGCTGCTGTCGCAGGCAAAAAAGTCTCCGGTAAGGCCTCCGGTGGCGGGGCGCACCTCACTCCGTCAGCCCTAACAGATAATCGGTCGACACCTGATAGATTTGGGCAAGCTGGATCAGATGAGGGATCTCAGGGCATTTGTCGTGCTCCCATGCGTAGACTGCCCGGCGGGTCACACCCATGGTTCGGGCAAGCTCGGTCTGGGTATATCCGTGCGTCAGGCGCAGGTGCTGCAAACGTTCTGATATAATGGTCATGGCTGCTCTCCTTTAAATAATGGGCGTCCTCTCACAGCCCGGCGAATCTCTGTTTTTACGGGTGCACTTTAAAAAACGTCAAGGGTAACGGTGCCGCCCTCTTTGGCGATGATCTCATACTCGGTGGTCTGGATATCTCGCAATACCAACTTTTCAATACTCAGGATGCTGGCAAGGGGGATGGAAAGCATGGTGTGTCCTGCCATGAAATGCAGCTCTGACTTATTCCGGTGCGTGTGCAGCTGGATGTCTTGGAACGCGATGTCTGCCCCGGAAAAAACGGCGCACCCACTGGCTTTGCACTCGGATGTCTCGGCAAGAAAGGTGTCAATAGCGATTTTATAAGTATCTATGAGGAGCCTCCTGCGATTTTATATATAGCACTACTCTCACTCGTGCCCTCGCTCTCTGTCTTGCTGTGATTAGTCAGCCTTCACGAACAGCTCCATGCAGTCCGCACAGATGACCCGCACTTCCTTGGTGCTCCGGATGATGGTACCGCACTTGGGACATACCCACCGCCGGGTGCTGCTCTTTGCCTTGGGAGGTTTCGGCGCTCCGGTCTGACTGCTGCCGGGTGCCTTGCTGCCTGCTCCGGTGCCTGCCATATCCGACCATGCCAGCCGCTCGCCCATCTGGATATCCTGCCAGCCTTGGAAGATGATAAAGTCCAACAGCTCCTCGGACGGGCTCGTGATGGTCCAGCCGTACTTTTCGTGGTGGTCGACGGTCAAGCCGTGTGCCTCGGCCTGCTCCTTAAAGCGCCGGTTATGGTAGACCCCGTTGTTGCTGGTGTCCTTGATACCGGTCTCCATGCAGTACTCGTGCACCATCTCATGCAGCAGGGTGGAAGCGGTCTCCTCGATGGGGCGGTCAAGGGTAGCCGATGAAATATTGATCTCGTACTTGTTCTCGCCGCCTGCCTGCCAGACCTTGGAGCAGGTGATGTGACCATAGGCGGACGGGGTCTTTTTCAGGCTGATGATGGGCTCAGGCAGATTGCCTGCAAAGTAGTGCTTGTTGAGCTCGCGGAACATCTTTTCCAGCTGACCGGCAGCGCGGGAGGTTTTGACAGTCTGTTTCATGATTTTTCAGTCCTTTCTCTTGATAAAAAAGGCCGGGACAGGTATAATATTGGTGTAGCCCGCCCCGGCGGGTGGTTTAGGGCTCTATACAACGTCAGCTTTGGACGGGCGGCGCTGTATGGGGCTTTTTTCGGGTGATGTTAGGTGATGCTCAAGCGAGTGCCGGTGACCGTTTTGCTGTACTGCTCGACAAGGGTCAGTAAAACGTTGATACTCATGTGTGTGCCTCTCTTCAAATTGTTGGTGAATGGTCGGATGTGAGAACCGGTGTTCCCGATGGCATGAGTATATACATACTGTGCACAGTATGCAAGATGGAATAATCACCAAAGAAAAGTACAAATATCTGTGCAAAATGCATACTGGGAATAGTACGCAAAGACAAAAGATTATGATATAATACCTTTAAGAGTCCAAAGAAAGTTGGTGTTAGAATGGGCGGAAAAACAAGTACAGCCAGCAGGTCAAAGTACAACGCAAAAACCTATGAACGGCTCGTGTTGAATTTGAGAATTGATAGTCCACAGAGCAAAAAAGCGATTGAAGCGGCAGCAGAACAAGCTGGAGAAAGTGCGACCGCCTATGTGGTGGAAGCTGTACGCCGCCGCATGGAGCAAGAACAAATGCTCAGTGCGTCAGACACCCCGGGGGTAGTTAAAAATCTGGAAGGGCACAATGACCCGGTAGAATGAGATAGTTGTTCCATCTCCCCAGCCCTGATTAAAATCTAGCAACAGAAGGCCTCTGTCTTTCACAGAAATGTGATCGGCAGGGGTCTTTTTAGCGCAAAAATAGCCTGATCCAGAGCAGGTGGTAGCTGTATTGACGGGATGCAAGTTATACCTATATATAATAGGGGCAGCAGGGGAGAGAGAAAAATTATGTGGTACTGTGCGATATGCCTCGTCAAAACTCCTGACCAATGTGACTGCATAAACCGGCTTTTCAGTGCGAGGGGCGCGTTCTATTTAACGGCTGTCATTACATCGGAGCGGCTATCACATCTGACTGCACTCTCCAGCGCCTTGGACAACTATATGACCACACATTTTGTCCATCGATGATTTCATCTGGAGCTTTCATGCGAAACTGGGCAATGTGCAAAAAAGTTCTGGCTTCTGCGAGGTTTTTTCTAAGGTCAGGTGGGATACATTTGTATGGTTTTCTATTGATTCCCAGATATAACCATGATAAAATAATAGGGAGAATTCAAACAACGATGTCGAAAGATCGGTATCCTCCATTATCACTGTGGAGGATACCCCTTTATGCGGGAAGGGGTGAACAAGGTGGCATTATGTCTGTTTGAGCACAACGAAAAAGCATATCATGCGGCAGTCCGGATGATGGATCAGTATGGCAAGGCTGCCATTGTTCATCCGACCGGCACCGGAAAGAGCTACATTGCGTTCAAGCTGATCGAGGACAACCCGGAGAAGGTCGTGATCTGGCTTTCTCCCAGTGAATATATCTTCAAGACCCAGCTGGAAAGCCTGAAAAAGAACGACCCGGATTTTCCGTTGGCAAACGTTCACTTTTACACCTACGCCAAACTGATGTGCTGCACGCAGACACAGCTGGACGAAATTGCGGCGCAGAAGCCTGCCTATATTATACTCGATGAATTCCACCGTGCCGGTGCTGAATGCTGGGGCGAGAGTGCGGTGGCGTTATTAAAGTTATGCTCGAACGCGAAATTACTTGGGCTGACAGCGACAAATATCCGGTATCTGGACAACAACCGCGATATGGCTGAAGAATTATTTGATGGACATATTGCAAGTGAAATGACCCTTGGCGAAGCAGTCGTCAGGGGTATTTTGCCTGCCCCGAAATATGTGACTACGGTCTATCAGTACCAGAAAACGCTTGCGAAGTATCAGGCACGGGTGGACAACCTGCGAACACAGGGCATTCAGGATGTGAATCAGAAATATCTGGACGCGCTCCGCCGGGCATTAGAGCAGGCGGACGGGTTGGACAGGGTCTTTGCCCATCATATCACGAATAAGTGCGGCAAGTACATCGTGTTCTGCGCCAACAAGGAGCACATGGACGAGATGGTGTCCCATGTGCCGGAGTGGTTCGCAGGGGTCAACCCGGATGTGGTAGTGTATGAAGCTTACTCGGATGATCCGAACACTGACAAAGCCTTTGCGGACTTCAAGACAGACACCAGTGACAGGCTCAAGCTGCTGTTCTGCATTGATATGCTTAACGAGGGCGTCCATGTGGAAGGCATTTCCGGGGTCATCCTGTTCCGACCTACCATTTCGCCCATCATCTACAAGCAGCAGATTGGTCGTGCTCTGACGGCAGGGAACACAGAGGCACCCATGATCTTGGATGTGGTCAACAACTTTGAAGGCCTGACCAGTATTTCCGGGCTGCAAAGCGAGATGCAGGAGGCTGTTCATCGGCTCTACGCCAACGGCGAAGGCGATAAGATCGTCACTGAGCGATTTGAGGTCATCGAGCAGGTGCATGACTGCCGGGTGCTGTTTGAGCAGCTGCAGGCAAGCCTTTCTTCTAGCTGGGAGCACTATTTCTCCGAGGCAAGCATCTATTACGCGGAGCACGGAGACCTGAATATCCCCAAACGCTACACGACCCCGGCGGGACTGAGTCTGGGAACATGGCTGATCACGCAGCGTCGGGTGCGCGAGGGACAGATACCCGGTCAACTGACCCAGCAGCAGATTCAACGGTTGGACGATATCGGTATGGTCTGGGGCAACCGGAACGAAATTGCATGGCAGCGAGGGTTGGAATCCGCCCAAAAGTACTATGAAGCCCACGGAAGCCTGATGGTACCTGGCAAATACACCGACCCGGAAGGCTACCCGCTGGGGCAATGGGTCATAAAAACAAGACAGCAGCGGCTAAATGACCGCTTGAAGGATGAACGCATCGCACAGCTTGATGAGATTGGCATGGTGTGGAGCGTTTTTGATGTCAAGTGGGAAAAAGCCTTTGCCTTGGCAATGGCCTATTACGAGCAAAACGGCAACCTGAATATGCCGCGCTCCTATGTAACAGCCACAGGGGAGAAGCTGGGCTGCTGGGTGGCAAATCAGCAGTGGGCGTACCAAAAGGAAAAGCTTTCGGATGACCAGATCATGCGGCTGGAAAGGATCGGGATGTATTGGGGCAACCGCAATGACCGCCAGTGGAACGAAGGATATCAGGAAGCCAAGCGCTACTTTGATGCCCACGGCGACCTGAATGTACCAGCCGATTATGTGTCACCGGGTGGTTACAACCTCGGAAATTGGGTCAAGCGGCAGCGGTATACCCGCCATAATCCTGAAAAAAGCTGCGCTGTTCTGACAGAGGAACGGATTGCAAAGCTGGATGCAATCGGGATGCGGTGGGAGAAAGCGGATTCGAGGCGCCTATCTAAACAAGCGGTACAAGCCGAAACATTTACGGCAAAAGCGGGTTGAAAAAACGAACGAAAAAGAGAAGCAACGGCTTTATGCGTTATTGGGGGCGATTCGGCTTGTGGCGAATTGCGAAAAGAAAACCGCTCAGGCGGGATGATCGAGTGAGGAGATATTGAATGATTGCTGGAAATAAAACAACTGTAAACGGTTCTATGAACTGTTATGTGCAAGAATCACCAAGTGTAAAACGGCGATGCTATGCGTTTGTGAAAAGAGCGTTTGATATTGTGGCCTCTGCTGCCGCTTTAATCATTTTGTCACCCATCATGTTGATTGCAGCAATTTTGGTTTATGTGGATGATCCGGGAAAGGTGTTCTACGGTCATGTCCGAATCGGCAAAAACGGAAAGCCGTTTAAGATGTGGAAATTCCGTAGTATGTACATGAACGCCGATAAAATGATCGATCTGCTTACGCCGGAGCAGGCAAAGCAGTACTACACGGAATTCAAAATCGACAATGATCCACGCATAACTAAGATTGGAAACTTTTTACGGAAAACCAGTCTGGACGAATTGCCGCAGCTTTTCAATGTACTTTGCAATGATATGAGTCTGGTAGGGCCTCGTCCACTGATCGAGTCGGAAATTCAGACCTATTATGACGATACCCACGATGTACTGCTGGCTGTAAAGCCGGGTGTTACCGGGTATTGGCAAGCTTATGCGCGAAATAATGCGACCTATCAAAGTGGCGAACGGCAGAAAATGGAAATGTATTACGTTCGAAACGCTTCGCTGTGGCTGGATATCAAAATCCTGTTTAAAACCGTAGAGAGCGTCCTGAAGAAAAGTGGAGCACAGTAATAAAAGCATCAAGATCAAAGGGGATAGCATGACAGAACCTATAAGAGTTGCGCAGATGATGACTGATATGAACTACGGCGGTGTGGAAATGGTAGTTATGAACTACTACCGACACATTGATCGGACAAAGGTTCAGTTTGATTTCTTTGCACTGGAAGGCTCGGCAGTACCTCAGAGAGAAGAAATCGAGCGACTCGGCGGACGGGTTTATATTGTGCCGAAGTACACGCATCTTTCGGCATATGAGAAAGAAATCATTCGACTTTTTAAGCAAAACCAATATAAAATAGTTCACTCCCATATGAATACACTTAGTGTTTTTTCATTGTGGGGGGCCAAAAAAGCAGGCATTCCGAACAGGATTGCGCACAACCACTCGACAGCCGGTAAAGGAGAGACGAAGAAGAACATTATTAAATATGCGCTCCGACCGTTTGCTAAAATCTATCCAACAAAGTTGTGCGCTTGCTCACAATATGCAGGTGAATGGCTTTATGGAAAAAACGCAGAGTTTCAGGTGTTCAACAACGCAATCGATTTGAGCCGTTATTCCTACGACCCACAAAAAGCTGCAGCCGTGCGAAAAGAATTAGGGTTGGAAGATAAGCTCGTTGTAGGTCATATCGGTAGATTTTGTTACCAGAAAAATCATGACTTCCTGATCGACATTTTCAACGAACTCCACAAGCAGCGGCAAGAGGCCGTTCTACTTCTGATTGGAGAAGGTGAACTGGAGCAAGACATCCGTAACAAAGTCAAGAAACTAGGTTTAACGGATAGTGTCCGTTTCATGGGCAAGCAAAAGGACACAAGTAGATTTTATCAAGCGATGGATTGCTTTGTTCTGCCTTCCCGATATGAAGGGCTTCCAGTCGTTGGTGTAGAAGCACAGGCGGCAGGAGTGCCTTGCGTCATGGCTGATGTGGTAACACCGGAAACAAAAATTCTTGAGTCAACGGCATTCGTTTCACCTGAAGAATCTGCAGTGAATTGGGCGATGGCTGTCTTAGAGAGTACATCTCGTTATCAGAAAAAAGACACAAGTGCGGAAATGCGAAAAGCGGGTTTTGATATTGTTACTGAAGCAGAAAAATTAGAAAGATTCTACTACAAACTGCTTTGATCTATGTAATAGGCAGGAGAAAATAAATGGATTCAAAAATCAAAGTTGCAGAATTTATATCACGCCTTGAATTCGGTGGAGCAGAAGCTATGTTGCTGAACTATACAACCCACTTTCAGCATCCAGAGCAGTTTGACCTTCACATTATCACGCAGGACATCAACGATGACAACTGCATCCGTCAATTTGAAGATGCAGGCTATACCGTTCATATTGTAACACATAAACGAAAGAGCATTGTGAAAAATGTCGAAGAAGTTTACCGCATATTGAAACAGGAACGCTTCGATGTTGTTCACAGTCACATGACACTGACCAATTTTTATGTTCTGTTCCTCGCAAAGACGCTCGGTGTCCATGTACGCATTTCTCATGCGCATAGTGCCTTCCGAGAGGATAACTTAAAAGCAAAACTAGCATTTCCAATTTTGAAAAGCCTGAATCGCCTTGCAGCTAACGTTTGGATGGCGTGTGGATATAATGCCGGCGTGTTTTTGTACGGAACGGATGCAGTAGACCATCAAAAGGTTTATATGATGCGCAATGCAATCGATTTGCAGCGGTTTCAAAGGAACGATAAAACACGTCAGATGATACGCGAAAAGTATGCAATAGATGATGCTGTGTGTGTTGGTCATGTTGGTCGATTTTGTACACCGAAAAATCACTCGTTTGTTTTAGAGATTTTTGATGCTGTAAGAAAAATCACACCTGCATCAAAGTTTTTGTTGGTAGGAGACGGTGAACTGCGAGGTGAAGTCCTTGCGAAAATAAAGGAACTGCATCTGGAAAATTCTGTTGTGCTCACAGGTAATGTTACAAATACGAATGAATTATATCAGGCAATGGACGCTTTTATTTTACCATCTCTTTATGAAGGGCTTCCGGTGGTATCAATTGAAGCACAAGCAGCAAATTTGCCGTGCCTGATTTCGGAAAATGTGGATCATCGCTGTGCCATGACATCCAATGTACATTTCCTTTCTATCCAGAAATCAGCGGATGAATGGGCAAAAGAAATCCTGAAGTATGCTGCACAGCCACACAGCGATGATAGTATCGAGGCGTTGACCAAAGCTGGTTACAACATTGAAACCGAAGCACGAAAGCTGGAAGAACTTTATAAAAACTCAATTAACAAACAGGAGTAACGCTATCATGAAAGTTTTATATATCGTAAAGACACAGCTGCATTATTATCCCCCCTGCATTTCGCAGATTCGTATGCTGAAAGACCTTGGCTATGATGTGGAAGTGCTATATGGAACATCGAATGAGAGTGCATTAAAGCTTCTTGCAAAAGAGAATATTCCCTGCCACAAAGTTGCTGAGATCAAAGATGTGGCAAGTTCTAAAATTGAAAAATTGCAGGATTGGTATAAATTCCGCTGCGGAGTGTTGAATGCTTTGAAACAGTACCCGGAAGATACAGTGCTCTGGTTTGGAACGGCAGAAAGCGCACTCCCTATGAAGGGTGTATTGAACGGAAAGAAGTACGTGCTCTCTCTGCTGGAACTTCTGGATGACTGCCCGCAGAAAGTAAGACTGCTGAAAAATCTTGCACAGAACGCAGCCGCCGTGACGGTTTGTGAGGAAACTCGCGGCTATATCATGCGTTCGTGGTGGAGTCTTCCGGAAGTGCCGTATGTATTCCCGAACAAGCCTTACAACCAGATTACTGACCGCTGTCACGAACCTTCGATTCCTGAAACAAAAGCAGTCGTTGAACGAATCAAAGACAAAAAAGTTGTTCTGTATCAGGGGATTTTGCAGAACACGGACGAGATTTTGGAAGTCGCTAAGGCGTTGCAAACGATGGATGCCGGGTATACTCTGCTGCTGATGGGAATTGATAAGTACCATAGCGTAGACAAAATCAAAGCAATTTATAGCAATGTGGAATATGTCAGCTATATTCCAGCACCGTATCATCTGGAAATTACCAGCTATGCACATATTGGCATAGTTTTTTATCGTAATGATTCTTTAAATAAAGTGTTCTGTGCACCGAATAAAATTTACGAATATTCTGGCTTTGGCATCCCGATGCTGGCAAATGACATTCCGGGTCTGAAAAACACGGTCGGCAATGCTGGTGCGGCTGAATGCATGGAGCTGAAGTCAAATAATATCATTCACGCGATTCAGAAAATTGAAGCAGATTATGACACCTATTCTGAAAACGCAAAAAAATTCTTTGCCGGAACAGATAATCTAAAGACTATGAAAAAATTGATGGGAAAGATTGAAAAATAATATGAACTTCTTTTTTGATTGTTTTTTGATTTTAACCACAACAGGGATTGTTCTGTTGGCGTATAAGCGTGTTGTATTCCGAGAGAATTGTTCTGTGGCAAACTATGTGATTATTGTTCTTTATGTGTTCTGCGTTCTTCCTATCATTTTGAACTATATGGTTGGACTACCACAGTATATAACAGCTTATTGGTATAAACCATTTATTGAACCCATGCACAATGAACAGGTTAGTATAATATATGATTTGTATATTATGCTGTGCATTATCTTCCTTTATATATTTTGTGGAAGAAAAAAGAGGAGAATAATTTTAGCACCATATAACTCGTTGACTTCAATTCTGTGTGACAACAGAGTCATTTCAATTATTTTGATTTTCCTCCCTATCATTTATATCGCGTTAACAGGCTCATGGAAATATTATGCGGTTTACGCCGTTTCGAGTGCAAGAGGATTAACGGAATCAAACAAAATGGCTCTTATGACACCATGTATGTTAATAAGTATGGTTGTTTACTTTGGCACAGTCTTTAAAGAAAAGCTTACCGTCATAAAAATTATTCTAACGCTTTTTTACTCGGTGGCAATTGTCTGGATATCGGGAAAACGTTTTATGCTCGCCAATATTTTGCTTTTATTTATATTCTATACAGTAAACTTGGACATCAGTGTCGAAGGTCGAAAGAAAATATACAAAGCATTACCAATATTAGGAATTGTATTGATTGGCTTCTCTATCTTTTATTTGGCAGTAATCAGACCAATGGCGGAAACATCATCATCGAGTATCTACGATATGCTACGAGTTGATTTCGGGCGGGATGATGTTATCAAGTATGTGATCAACAAGGAAATCATTCGCGGTGAGCGTATTTTGGAGTATCGTGGAGAGACATTTTTAAGTTTGATTGGTGCTTTTATACCGCGAAAAATGTGGCCCAGCAAACCATATCCACATTACATGTATTTGACCGGTTCTATATTGAATTTGAGTATTCACAATCTGCCAGCGGGGACAACGCCATCTCTATTGGAAATGACAATTTGCAATTTTGGCTTTTGGGGATTTGCAGTTGGAATTATTTTTCTGGTTTGGATTTGCAATATGATTGATCGGTCAAAGGATATCGACACGAAGGCTATTGGACTTATCTTGGCGATGGTTCTTTTAACGCAAAGTATGGATGTCTACCTTATTCTGATTGTTATACTCGTTGCTATCAGCCTTATGGTTCAACTTTTCAAAGGTCGAAAGGTACGCATTGTTATACATCGTTAACAAGAAAGAGCGACTATATGCTGAATTGTAAAAAAGAAAATTGTACGGGCTGCGGAGTATGCGCTTATAGCTGTCCGAAGAGCGCAATCAATATGATAGAGTCTGTTGAAGGCTTTCTCTACCCTAAAGTAGATAGGTCATTATGTGTAGATTGCAACCTGTGCAATAAGGTTTGTCCTTCGCTAAAAAAGCCTTCGATTGGCGATATTGCTGACTGTTATGCTGTTCAATTGATGGATAAAACTACGTTACAGCACTGTGCTTCAGGTGGGGCGTTTTATGGTATTGCACAGACTGTGCTGGAGCAGAATGGTGCAGTTTTTGGTGTAGTGGATTTTGGAACAGAATTACGATATCAAAAAGCTACCTCGCTTAAAGAACTTGATGAATTGACAGGATCAAAATATTTTCAGTGCGCTATTTCAGAAAAAGCGTATGGTGAAATCATAGAGAGTACACAAAAAGGACTCACATTGGTCTCGGGTACGCCGTGTATGGTAGCTGCAATCCGGAATCTCCAGAGAATAAACCATAAAAACCTGCTCACTTTTGAAATACTGTGTCAGGGAGTTCCGAGTAAAAATGTTATCGAAAAATTTTATGCGGAAACGGCTGCAAAATATGGCTCACCTGTTCAAAACCATGTTTTTCGTTCAAAAGACCGCCATATTGGCCGGAATTATCTGAACCGGTATGAATTCAAGAATGGCAAGGTAGTGTATCTGATTGGTGAGGAAGATCCGCTGTCGCTGTCTTTTCAACGTCAGATTTTTTTGAGGGAATCCTGTTACAGCTGTCAGTACGCAAATGAGGCGCGAACTGCCGATTTTACAGCAGGCGATTTATGGAAAACTGATGTTAACGGGCTGGACATAGAGCGTGGGTGTTCGGTTTTGCTCTGCAATACGTCAAAAGCTAAATGTTTTTTGGACGAAACAAAAGTCTTTTTGATCGGAAAAATCAATTTCAAAACAGCGTTAGAACACAATATTCCATATCATCATCCCGTCAAACGTCCTAAATGCAGAGGCTGGAGCTACAAACTGTTGTGCAGCGGGATTCCACCCAAAACAGTTACAATTCTCTGCTGTTGGAAATATTATATCAAACGGCTTTTTACAGGAAAAAGAAAATGAAAAAAGTTGGAATTATTACATACCATTTCGCGCAGAACTACGGTGCGGTACTTCAGTGCTATGCGTTGCAGACATACTTATCCCAGCAAGGATATGAGGTCACGGTTTTTGATTTTGTCAGTGAAAAGCAGCAGAAAAACAATGACGTTGTAAAGCATGGAGCCTCTGTCAAAACTGCGGTTGCAAATATCTGTCTGCTTCCGTTTGCGCACAGTATCCGAAAAAAACACGCCCGATTTGTAGACTTCTGCCAAAAGAATCTTCATTTGACTCCACATTTTTCTACCGTGGAGTCGTTGGAGCAATATATTGAAGAAAATGGATATGACGTGGTTATTTCTGGTAGTGATCAAGTGCTGAACCCTAACATCAATGATTTTGAGATAGCTTTTCTGTATCCATTCAAAATTAAAGCAAAAAAAATCGCGTACGCGGCTAGTACTGGTAATGCATCGCCAGATGATATCCAAAAGATTCAATGCTATCTGGATGACTTTTCAAAAATCTCAATTCGAGAACAAAAGGACATTGGAAAGTTTGATGCAGAAACGGCGGCACGGTTGTCCGTCGTATGCGACCCTGTTATGTTGCTGCGGGCAGATACTTGGAACAATATGTTGGAGCAACCATCTGGAAAGCCGTATTTAATTTGCTACTTCCTCCATAAGAAACTGTTCCGTGAAGAATTTGCGATTGCGCAAAAAATTGCAAAAAGTCGCAGCTTAGAGCTGAAAGTAATCAATGCAAGATTTGGCCCGAACAGCTTTCGTAAAGGAACGGTTTTTGATGCTGGACCGAGAGAATTTGTAAACTTGATTGCCAACGCTTCTTATGTTTGCACGGATTCTTTTCATGGAACGCTCTTTTCTCTGATTTTCCATAAGCAGTTTTCTTGTTTGGACACAAAGCAAAATCATCATGATACGCGCAAAAAGGGATTGCTGGAAAGTGTTGGTGCAACTGCCGCATATCAGAATATCGAAGACCCTCTGAAAATATGCAGCACTTTGAATTATGAAGAGATTGATTGCCGGATGGACGAAATCAGAAAATCCGCAGCCATATTTTTGGAGATATTAGATGAATAAAAAACTAGCAGATCTGCTCAAATCAAAGGTTTTAGCCAATAGTGCATGGCTGATTGTTTTGCAGGTATTCAATACCATTGTTCCGCTTCTGACACTTCCGTATATTACGCGCGTTCTTGGAACATCTAATTACGGCGTGTTTTCCCTTGCACTTAATTGGGTGACGTATTTTCAGGTGATCGTTGAATATGGTTTCGGCTTCACGGGTGCTCGTAAAGTTTCTGTTCACGGAGATGATGGCCTGCAAGAACTGTACAGCAGGATTATTACCGCAAGAATTCTATTGTTGTTCGGAACATTTTTTGCAATGAATATTCTAAGTGTAGCTTTGCACGCAAGCAGTGCGCAGTACGTCAGTATGAACATCCTCTTTCTGATTATTCTAGGCGTTGCGTTTCAACTCACATGGCTTTTTCAAGGCAAACAGGACATGAAGTTGATTGCTATTATCAATGCAGTTTCACGCTTGTTCTCGGTACTAATGGTTTTTGCACTGGTACACAGTGAAAATCACCTGTATCTGTATTGCATTTGCTACGCCATAACCTTCCTGCTTTCTGCTGTTCTGGGAATCCTGCTGGCACGAAAAAAATATGGCCTAAAAGTAAGGCTGTGCAGGATTGCAGATGCTATCAGCGAAATCAAAGACGGCTGGTATTTGTTTATTTCGCAGGCTATGTCCAAAATTTTTAGTGGGATAGGAACAACCGTTTTGGGTGCTGTTGCAACGCCAAGTATTGTTGGAATTTATTCGGCAATCTATAAAATTCCATATATTATGGTGCTGTTTTTCAGCCCGATCAGTCAGGCACTTTATCCACACATTAGCGTTTGTTTTTCAAAGTCATTTGAAAGTGGGCGCAAGACAGTCACCACCGCTGCAAAACTCGTTATTCCAGCTTTCGCGTTAGCAGGACTTGCAATTATACTTCTTCGGGACCATCTGATTCTGATTGCGTTTGGTAAGAATTATCTTGAATATTCTGCAATCATAATTCCGCTCGTTCTTTGGATGCTGTTCAGCGTAATCAATAACTTTATAGGAATACAGTTTTTAGTTGCAAGCGGAAATCAAAAGTTATACAGCCGTGCATTTACAATCGGTTCACTAATAACGGTTGGAATGAATATCCTGCTGGGTGGAGTTTTGGGCATTTATGGGGTTTCTTTTGCAGCACCAATTGGTGAAATGAGTTTGACAATACTATTATATTTTAGTGTAAAAAAAGCCAAACACGGAGGAAATTAAAATGAAGAAAATTATGCTCGTTTTCGGCACTCGTCCAGAAGCAATTAAAATGTGTCCGCTTGTCAATGAACTGAAGAAGCGCAAAGAACTGGAAACTGTTGTTTGCGTGACCGGACAGCATCGTCAGATGCTGGATATGGTTCTTGAGGCATTTGATGTTACCCCAGATTATGATTTGTCCATCATGAAGGATAAGCAGACGCTGTTCGACGTAACTACCAATATTCTGAATAGTATCAAGGCTGTTCTGAAAAAGGAAAAACCTGATGTAGTATTGGTACACGGCGATACATCTACGACCTTCGTGACTGCATTGGCTTGCTTCTATATGCAGATTCCTGTAGGCCATGTAGAGGCTGGTCTGCGAACCTACAATATCTACAGCCCGTATCCGGAGGAATTCAACCGTCAGGCGGTTTCCATTATCAGTAAATTCAACTTTGCTCCCACAGAGCTTTCTAAGCAGAATCTGCTGAAAGAGGGCAAAGATCCAGCAAGCATCTATGTTACCGGCAACACGGCTATTGATGCTTTGAAGACCACCGTGCGGGAAAACTATACGCACCCTGAACTGGAATGGGCAAAGGACAGCCGTCTGATCATGATTACTGCACATCGCCGTGAGAATCTCGGTGAGCCGATGTGTCACATGTTTAAGGCAATCCGCCGTGTGATGGATGAGCATCCTGATGTTAAGGCAATCTATCCCATTCACATGAATCCTGCTGTGCGCGAAACCGCAAATGAGTATCTGGGAAATGACGACCGAATTCACATTATTGAACCGCTGGATGTTCTGGATTTCCACAACTTCCTGAGCCGTAGTTACTTGATTCTGACGGATTCTGGCGGAATTCAAGAGGAAGCGCCTTCTTTGGGTAAGCCTGTTCTGGTGATGCGTGATACCACGGAGCGTCCGGAAGGCATTGCGGCAGGTACGCTGAAATTAGTTGGCACGGAAGAAGAAACAATTTATAAAGAGTTCAGCCGTCTGCTGTCTGATAAGGATGAGTATGAGGCAATGAGCAAGGCGAGCAATCCGTATGGCGATGGACATGCCTGTGAGCGAATTGCAGATATACTGGAAGAAAAACTCTAAAATTATAGCCATGCATTAGCATGGCTGTGCTGCTCAAATATGCTGCCTCTCCGTGGTGAGCGGCAGACAATGGATTATACTCCGGCTAAAGCATATAAACGTTGATTCACTCTTTGGATGAGGAAAAGCTATAATGGGAAAGTATTTTGGGACTGATGGCTTCCGTGGGGAAGCTGGAATTACTCTGACCGCTGACCACGCCTACAAGGTTGGTCGTTTTCTGGGCTGGTACTACAACGCCCTGCGTGAGCGCAACGGCAACAACGAGCCTGCCCGCATCGTCATTGGCAAGGACACTCGCCGCAGCTCCTATATGTTCGAGTATAGCCTGGTTGCTGGTCTGACTGCTTCCGGCGCAGACGCCTATCTGTTGCACGTCACTACTACGCCCAGTGTGGCCTACATCGCCCGCGTGGACGACTTCGACTGTGGCATCATGATTTCTGCCAGCCATAATCCCTACTACGATAACGGCATCAAGCTGATCGACTGCTATGGCGAGAAAATGCCCGAGGAGATCCTGTTGCTGGTAGAGGACTACATCGATGGCAAGCTCCATGTATTTGACAAGGACTGGTCGGAGCTGCCTTTCGCTCATCGTGAGCATATCGGCTGCACTGTGGATTATGTGGCCGGACGCAACCGTTACATGGGTTATCTGATCTCTCTGGGTATCTATTCCTTCAAAGGTGTCAAGGTCGGCCTGGACTGCGCCAATGGTTCCAGCTGGAATATCGCTAAGAGCGTTTTCGATGCTTTGAGTGCTGACACCTACGTCATCAATAATAAGCCGAATGGCACGAACATCAACAACAACGCAGGCTCTACCCACATTGAGGGTCTGCAGAAGTTTGTTGTGGAGAAGGGCTTGGATGTTGGCTTTGCCTACGATGGTGATGCTGACCGCTGCCTGTGTGTGGACGAGAAGGGCAATGTTATCACTGGCGATCACATCCTGTACATCTACGGCTGCTATATGAAAGATCGTGGTAAGCTGTTAAATAATACAGTCGTTACCACAGTTATGTCCAACTTTGGCCTCTACAAGGCTTTTGATGAGCAGGGTATCGGCTACGCTAAGACTGCTGTGGGTGACAAGTATGTTTACGAGTATATGGCAAAGAACGGCTGCCGTATCGGTGGTGAGCAGAGCGGCCATATCATCTTCTCCAAGTATGCAAGCACTGGCGATGGCATTCTGACCAGTCTGAAGATGATGGAAGTCATGCTGGCTAAGAAGAAGCCGATGAGCGAGTTGGCGGCACCGCTGAAGATCTATCCGCAGGTGTTGGAGAATGTTCGTGTGACCGATAAGAAGGCTGCACAGAATGATCCTGCTGTGCAGGAAGCCGTGTCTAAGGTTGCTGAGGCACTGGGCGATACTGGCCGTATTCTGGTTCGTGAGTCCGGCACTGAGCCGGTCGTTCGTGTGATGGTGGAAGCACCTGACCATGATACCTGCCAGAAGTATGTTGATGAAGTGGTCAATGTGATCTGCGAAAAGGGATATAAGGCATAAAGTCAATGACGACTCTGGCAATTATCCGGAGTCGTTTTGCATAAAAGGGAAAGTATAATAGATTAAATAACGGGAGGGATAAAACTATGTGTGGAATCGTTGGTTTTACAGGAAATCGACAAGCAGCACCGATCCTGCTGGATGGTCTGTCAAAACTAGAATATAGAGGATATGACTCGGCCGGATTGGCTGTCCGTGACGGAGAAAATCTGGCACAGGTCGTGAAAGCGAAGGGACGCCTGTCCAATCTGATCGAGAAAACAGATGGCGGCAAGGCATTGAAAGGAACCTGTGGTATTGGTCATACTCGTTGGGCAACTCACGGTGAGCCGAGCCAAACCAATGCACATCCGCATGTTTCAGGTAACTGTACCCGTTCTGGTTCCGGCACAGTGGAGTCTGAGGTCGTTGGCGTACATAACGGCATCATTGAAAACTATACTGAGTTGAAAGAAAAGCTGCTGAAGCATGGCTATACGTTCTACAGCCAGACGGACACAGAAGTAGTCATCAAGCTGGTGGACTACTATTATAAAAAGTACAACCTCGGTCCTATTGATGCCATCGCTAAGACGATGGTGCGTGTCCGTGGTTCCTACGCTCTTGAGCTGATGTTCCGGGATTATCCGGGTGAGATTTGGGTGGCGCGTAAGGACAGCCCGATGATTATCGGCATTGCAGATGGTGAGACCTATGTGGCTTCGGATGTTCCGGCAATTCTGAAATACACTCGCAATGTATATTATATTGGTAACCTTGAGTTTGCAAAACTTGTTCCAGGCGAGGCTCATTTTTATAATCTCGATGGAGATGAGATCGAGAAGCAGACCACTGAAATCAAGTGGGATGCCGAGGCTGCCGAAAAAGGCGGCTTTGAGCATTTCATGATGAAAGAAATCCATGAGCAGCCGAAAGCTGTTCAGGATACCCTTAACTCTGTGATCAAGAACGGCGCTATCGACCTGTCCAGTGTGGAGATCACCGAGGACGAAATTAAAAACTTTGAGCAGATCTATATTGTTGCCTGTGGCTCTGCATGGCATGTGGGCATGGCTGCTCAGTATGTGCTGGAAGATATAGCGGATATCCCAGTGCGTGTAGAACTCGCATCTGAGTTCCGTTATCGGAAGATGCCGCTCAATCAGAAAGCACTGGTAATCGTTGTCAGCCAGTCTGGCGAGACAGCGGATACACTGGCAGCATTGCGTCTTGCAAAAGAAAAGGGCATAACCACAATGGCAATCGTCAATGTGGTAGGCAGCAGTATTGCCCGTGAAGCGGACAAAGTGTTCTACACCCTTGCCGGTCCAGAAATCTCTGTTGCAACGACCAAGGCATACAGTGCACAGCTGGCAGCCATGTACTGTCTGGCGGTTCAGTTTGCGAAGGTTAGAGAAAAAATCACTGAAGAACAGTACAGCTACTATATCTCTGAACTGTTGACTCTCCCGGAGAAGATGCAGAAAACTTTGGAAGATAAAGAGCGCATTCAGTGGTTTGCAGCAAAGTATGCCAATGCACACGATGTGTTCTTCGTAGGTCGTGGCATTGACTATGCTGTCTGCTTGGAGGGTAGTTTGAAACTGAAAGAAATCAGCTACATTCACTCGGAGGCATATGCAGCTGGCGAACTGAAGCATGGAACTATTAGTCTGATTGAGCAGGGAACGCTGGTCATCGGCGTGCTGACCCAAAGCGAACTCTACGAAAAGACTATCAGCAATATGTTGGAGTGCAAGAGCCGTGGTGCTTATCTGATGGGGCTCACTACTTATGGCAAGTATGAAATCGAAGATCAGGTAAACTTCACAGTTTATGTTCCAAAGGTGGACGAGCACTTTGTTGGTAGCCTAGCAGTGATTCCGTTGCAGCTACTCGGCTACTATGTGTCTGTAGCCAAGGGCCTGGATGTGGATAAGCCAAGAAATCTGGCGAAGAGTGTGACAGTAGAATAAAAGTTAGTAAGAGGAAGAAGTTATGAAAACAACATTACTTATCATGGCAGCTG
>ENA-ORNR01001019-ORNR01001019.1-human-gut-metagenome-genome-assembly--contig:-NODE-1019-length-26334-cov-8.310819_pt1 | contig 26334 bp, 20 predicted proteins | sample MGYA00242114_ERZ509020 | MGnify/ENA primary metagenome ERZ509020 (study PRJEB26280, sample SAMEA2338758) | human gut metagenome | biome: human gut; feature: human-associated habitat; material: faeces...
CTGCATTCGCGCGCAGATCGTGACGCTTTTGTACAATCAACTGCATGCATGATATGCCGGGACCGACCGGCGGAAAGGGAAGGTGAGGCCGCACACAGATCCGCTGAATGCACAAACAATATACATATCATATTTTTTCAGGAGGTAATGACCAACCCATGAACAAGGCAATCACCAAACGGCTCCTGTCCCTGGTGCTGCTGGTGGTCATGCTCGTCGGCTGCGCGCTCCCGGCCTATGCCGCGGACACCGGCGCGAGCGGCGATCTGACCGCAGTGTATGCCCAGGAGGGCACGAGCTACAAGGACGGTGTCTATGAGGGCACCGGAAAGGGCTTCAAAAATGGCGAGATCAAGGTCAAAGTGACCATCACCGACGGCAAGATCGCCAAGGTGGAACTCGTCAGCCAGGAAAAGCAGAGCTATTGGGAAACTATGAATGTCGCCTCGCTCTTTGACGATATCGTCAAGGCCAACGGCACCGAGATCGACGGTGTTTCCGGCGCGACCATGAGCAGCAACGGCGTCAAAGCCGCGGTCAACGACGCGCTGAGCAAGGCGCTCGTCACCGAGCCGGAGCAGCCGGACACCGGCATCTTTGCCGCCGGCACCGGCGCGAAGTCTGACCCGTATCTGATCCGCACGGTCGACCAGATCAAGGCGTTCGCGGCCTCGGTCAACGGTGGTGAGACCTACGCGAGCCAGTATGTTACGCTCGACGCCGATCTCGACCTCACCGGCGAGAGCTGGACGCCGATCGGCGGCGACAGCGGCAGCTTCAACGGCATCTTCAACGGCGACAACCACACGATCGCCGGCCTGACCATCGGCACGAAAGCCGAGCCCGCCGCGTATGAGTATGCCAGCCTCTTCGGCCTTGTCGGCAAGGGCGGTGCGATCCGCAACCTGGGCGTCAAGGATGCGTTCATCAACAACAAGACCACGGATGAAGACCCTGCAGTCGCCATTCTGGCGGCCGGCACCGGCGACAGCAGCGTGATCGACGGCTGCTGGGTCAGCGGCACGATCATCAGCGATGCGGCCGGTGACAACAACTACACCTACGTCGGCGGTGTCGTCGGCAATAACGGCGGCAAGAGCCTGGTGTGCAACACCTGGGCGGACGTGCAGATCGTGGCCAAGGGCAGCGATACCGGCGCGGGCGGGATCGTCGGCTGGACGAGCAACGATTCCGCGGTCATCAACTGCGCGGCGTTCGGCACGATCGGCAACTACTGCGAAGGCTCCATGATGTACGGCGCAGGCGGCATTGTCGGCTACAGCTGCGGCGCGATCTACGCCTGCTACTCCGACGTGACCCTGCACATGGACGCCATGTCCGATGCGGGCGACGGTTCCGATGTCCCCATCGGCGGCATCGCCGGCGCGCCGGCGTATTGCACGGCCGCTTACCGCTGCTGGTTCAACGCCGACGCGGCGCAGACCTATTATAACGATGAAGCGGTGGCAGAGCCGGTCGCGGTCGGCTATTCCACGCTCAGCTACTCGGTCAGCGACCAGGAAGAGTGCGCCGGCCTGACGTCGGCGGAGCTCACCTCCGGCGTGCTGGAGACGAATCTTGCCGACGCGCTCACGGAGGAAAAGCTTCCCGGGCGTTTCTCATCATCCCGGTATGTATCTATGACATACGACATCGCCTGGAATGTATAGAAGGATATTCCTATCGGCATACTGATTCCGGGTTCCCTTATATTGATGAACGGAATGGCATTGAGTGACTGCACTATGAATCCGGCATACTTAAATACAATAAGGAACGCCAGATTGATAACCACACCGGCCGCCAGCACCGGCTTTCTGCCCCATACGAACCTGCCGAGCACGAAATTAACCAGTATCGACAGGAGCAGCAGCAGAATATATGCAGGCTCACCCCATGCATAGAATAACAGACTTGCCACTATCAACAATATATTTCTGACCGTGGTGTTCCGAATTGCCGTGTGCAGTATAAAAACTATCGGCAGAAATGCAAATAAAAAAACTGCTGAAGAAAAGACCATTTTTCACCTCTTATTTCATGTAAATATAATCCATTATATACATCGCGACTTTTCAATACAAGTGAAATCTTAGAGCATGAAAAATTTCACCCATTGGAGCTTCGCGTGCTGTTTCCCTGCTTCCGGTTTATGAAGGTCACCAGCTCCCTGATTAGTATAAATGCCAGCGGTCCTGTTATAACGCCTGCCACGCCGAACAGCACCAGCCCCACATACACGGCGGCTAACATTCCGAGCGGGTGTGTGCCAAGCCCTTTCCCCATGAGCTTCGGTTCAAGGTATTCGCGCACGACGTAGCTTATAAAACACATTGCAAGAAGAACAGCCGCATATCTGTATCTGCCGCACAGCACGCACACCACCGCCCACGGCATGAGGATAGTTCCCGTCCCGAACACAGGAAGGGCATCGACAAGCCCCAGCACGATTCCGAGCAGAAGCCAGTATGGATTTCCCAGCCACAGGAGCCCCACACCGCATATTATCATTGTGATTGTCATTATAATCAACTGTGTTTTAATAAATGTATATATAATCTTTCCTGTTCTGGTATAGAAAAAATCGAACTCCTCCGCATACTGTGACGTTCCTGCCGCCTCTAACATCCTGTCATAATCCTTCATAAAAAAATATAATGCCATAAAGAATATCACAAACACACCTGAGAAGGTTATGAAGCCTTTGAAAGCCCCGATTGAGCCACCCATTATTGACGGCATGATTTTATCTCTCGCGCTCTCCATAAGCCCTATGATTCCCGAGTCAATATACGCCAGCGTGGTTCCGCCCGCAAAGCCCATGAAGCCGTCCACGCCACCACAAAAGCTGCACATTCCGTCATTTATATAAGCATAATACACATCATAATTATCTATAACTTTTTTTATCTGTGCAACGAGAAGACCACCGAGCAGCCACAATACTGCCGCAATCATGCCGCCCCAGAAAATCATCAGCACCACCGCAGCAATGCTTCTTTTCAATCTCAGCCTTCTGTTTAACAGCCGCACCTGTCCATTCATTCCCGCCGCCAGCAAAAAAGCAATAATAAAAGGAGCTGCCAGCGGCATAATATACTTAAATATCAGATATACAACTGCTGTAACTCCTATACATATTATTATATTTCTCTTATCTGTACTCATACCACCCTCCAGCCTGTGAGAGTAGTATTACCATAAACAACATTCTATATTCACATAAAACAACTGAATGCTTACAGCTCAGATATTGTCCTTTTTACCAAAATCCTCAGAAAACAGCGCAAAGCTCTTCCCCTTCGGAATGACCTCAAATGTAAGTTTTTTTCTTGTTACCGGGTGTGAAAACACCAGTCTGTAGGAACACAGCGCAAGCGCCTCATCCCTGACGGCGCGCGAAGTATCTTTTATATTTTCCTCATCCGGTGTGACGCCATACTTTGTATCATTTAAGATTGGCATTCCCGCCTCGGACAACTGCACCCTTATCTGATGGTGCCTCCCGGTGTGAAGCTTCACCCTCAGCAAAGCAAGCTCTTCCCCGGTCTCAACGCCAAGCACCCGATACTCAAGCACTGCCTTCTTCGCACCATCCGTTCCCTCCGGCACAACATGCGACATATTTGTCTTTGAATCCTTGAGAAGATAATTCTCAAGTGTGATTACAGTGCGGCCGCCAAGCTCCTTCTGTACATTCTCCATACCCTTCCTATCCGTTACCTTAATCACGGCATAATAGCACTTGTCAACCTCACCCTGCGTTATCTGTCTTGTGAGTGCCGCCGCCGACTTACTGTTCTTCGCATACAGCACAAGCCCCTCAACAGGTCTGTCAAGCCTGTTAACAGGAGCTATAAACGGTGCCCTATTCCCCTTCTTTCTCTCATAGGTCATAAGTGCACTCACCATGTCCTGCGAAAAGCCCCTGTTCGACTGCGTCAGCACCCCGGACGGCTTGTGGCACACGCAGATGTCATCATCCTCATATACAATACATTCTTTAATATCTCTCATAAAAGTCCTTTTACGCCTTGAATCTATACCCCACACCCCAGATAGTTTCTATGTACTGAGGATTCGATGTATCGAACTCAATCTTCTCACGTATCTTCTTGATATGAACGGTAACGGTCGCAATGTCACCAATCGACTCCATATCCCATATCTTATTGAACAGCTCCTCCTTAGAGTACACATGGTTAGGATTCTGCGCAAGGAAGGTGAGAAGGTCGAACTCCTTCGTTGTGAAGGTCTTTTCCTCACCGTTCACGAATACACGGCGCGCGGTCTTGTCAATCTTAAGTCCACGTATCTCAATCACATCATTCTCCGGCATTGCGCTTCCTACAAGCCTCTCATATCTTGCAAGATGAGCCTTAACACGCGCCACAAGCTCACTTGGGCTGAACGGCTTGGTCATATAGTCATCCGCGCCAAGTCCTAAGCCTCTTATCTTGTCAATATCGTCCTTCTTGGCTGATACCATTATGATAGGTGTATTCTTCTTATTTCTGATAGCCTTGCAGATTTCAAAGCCATCAACGCCCGGAAGCATGAGGTCAAGTATATACAAGTCATACTCATTGTCAAGTGCCTCCTTAAGTCCCTTCTCACCATCATTGCAGATGGTGACTTCATAGCTGCTAATCTCAAGATAATCCCTCTCAAGCTCTGCGATACTTTCCTCGTCCTCAATAATCAATATCTTACTCATCGCTCTCTCCACTCTCCTGATTTTTATATTTTCTAAGCACAAAATGCATCACCGTGCCTGTACCCTCCTTGCTTGTTGCCCATATCTGTCCGCCATGGTCACTTATAATCTTCTTAACAATCGACAGACCTATTCCACTGCCGCCCTGCGCCGAATTTCTGGAGGAATCCGTCCTGTAAAAGCGGTCAAAAATATACTGCACATCCTTCTGTGCTATGCCCTTTCCGTTGTCCTCTATCTCAAACTGTACAAAGTCATCCGCATCGCTTACCCTTATATTGATTATGCCCTTTCTGTCCGTTGACATGTACTTGACAGAGTTGCTTATAATGTTGTTTATAACTCTCTTAAGCTGCTCCGGGTCGGCAATTATTACCGCCGCCTTGTCCGCATAGTTGAAATATCCAAGCTCAATATTTCTCGACTCCAGTTCCACCTTCAGCTCACTCACGCAATCGTCAAAATACTCAGCGACATTAATCTTATTAAAATTGTACGGAATCTTGTTGGCATCTATCTTAGAATACAGGGTCAGCTCATTTATCAGCTTATCCATGTCCATAGTCTTATTATAGATGGTTCTCACATATCTGTCCATCTTCTCAGGAGTATCCGCAATTCCATCCATGATTCCTTCCACGTAACCCTTTATCGCCGTCATAGGTGTCTTTAGGTCATGTGAGATATTGCTGATAAGCTCTCTGCTCTCCTTGTCATTCTCGATTTTCTCCTCGGCAGACTCCTTAAGCTTCTTTCTCATGACCTCGAAATCATCTATGAGTTCACCTATCTCATCATGTCTGTTGCTCTTGAGGTTAAAATCAAGATTGCCCTCCGCGATGTTATGTGTTGCATCCTGCAGCTTTTTAATAGGAGCGACAAGTCCCCTGTATACCCACACGCTTATGCATCCGCTCGCTGCGACAAGTATGGCTGCAAGGCTCACGAAAAAGATGATGAGAATGCTCTTGACCTGCGGAACAATATGCTCTATGTGTGTGACAATATAGAGTCTGCCCTCTCTTCCGTTCCGGCAGTCAAATATAACCCTGTTTACAAGCATCTGCAGCTCTCCGCCAAGATACATTCCGCCGTGAAGCCCGTCAAGCTTGCCCAGTGCCTCCATCTTGGTCAGCTCGGCATATAATTCATCATCAAAATTATCGTCATAGCTCGAATAGACATACTCACCGTCCATATTTACTATAATGTCCGTTGCATCATTTGTAAGTCCGTTGCAATATTCGTCAAGATAATCCTTATCACACAATAAATCCGGATTCGCATCCCTTACTGTCTCAAGCTCTGCCTGTATGCTGGAATTGACCGCATTGAATGCCAGCATAGGATTGAGCATGACCGTATATGTATTCAAATCTATCTTGTACGTGTGGTAAATCGTCTTTAATTTGTATGTTCCAACGCTGAGCACCACCAGCACAAGTATTAACGGAACTATACACAGAACGCAGAATGCCATCTGGATTTTTGTTTTAAGCTTCATGTCAACACCTCTCTGTCACACGGCTTATATCCATCCCCTACATAATTTACATTCCGTAATGTAAGAAGGACGCATAAGCCATGCCTATGCGTCCATTGTAGCACATTATTGTGTCGGAATTTATAAATTAAATATAAACAATTACAAATATTTCTTTAAATCGCAAACCTTATCAAGCTTCTCCCAAGGAACATCTATGTCATTGCGTCCGAAATGTCCGTAAGCTGCTGTCTGCTTGTAAATCGGTCTTCTAAGATCAAGCATCTTGATGATTCCGGCCGGTCTTAAATCGAAGTTCTCTGCAACTATCTCAGAGAGCTTATCATCTGATACCTTGCCTGTTCCGAATGTGTCTATATTGATTGATGTAGGCTGTGCGACACCGATAGCATATGAGAGCTGAATCTCGCAGCGCTCTGCAAGTCCTGCCGCAACAATATTCTTAGCTACATATCGTGCTGCGTAAGCTGCCGAACGGTCAACCTTAGTGCAGTCCTTACCTGAGAAAGCTCCGCCGCCGTGACGTGCAAAACCGCCGTAGGTATCAACGATAATCTTACGCCCTGTAAGACCGCTGTCTCCATTAGGTCCGCCGATTACGAAACGTCCCGTAGGGTTAATATACATCTTGGTTCTCTCGTCAACAAGCTCCTTAGGAAGAATCTCATCAAAGACATACTTCTTGATGTCCTCGTGAATCTGCTCCTGTGTAACATCCGGGTCATGCTGTGTTGAAAGGACAACTGCGTTGAGATGTACAGGCTTGTGGTTGTCATCGTACTCAACTGTTACCTGTGTCTTTCCATCCGGGCGGAGGTACTTGAGTGTTCCATCCTTTCTTACCTTGGTAAGCTGTCTTGAAAGTCTGTGTGCAAGTGCTATAGGATATGGCATGTACTCCTCTGTCTCATTTGTGGCATAACCGAACATCATACCCTGATCTCCGGCACCGATTGCATCAATCTCCTCGTCAGTCATCTGGTTTTCCTTAGCCTCAAGAGCCTTGTCAACTCCCATGGCAATATCAGGTGACTGCTTGTCAAGTGAAACCATGACTGCACATGTGTTGCCATCGAAGCCATACTCAGATGTATTGTAACCGATATCTGTAACAGTCTTTCTTACTATTGCAGGTATATCAACATTAGCCTTGGTTGTAATCTCACCCATTACCATAACAAATCCTGTGTTGGTAAGTGTCTCGCAGGCAACACGGCTCATCGGATCCTGCTCAAGCATGGCATCAAGTATTGCGTCAGAAACCTGATCGCAGATTTTGTCAGGATGTCCTTCAGTCACGGACTCTGATGTAAATAAATAACTCATTCTGAATCTCCTTTCGCTATTATAGCGCATACGTGAAAATTAATGGTATCATACCTTTTCACAGCCTCTGAAAAGGTTAAAAAAAAGCCCACATAAGTGGACTTGAATCATGGCAAATCAAATCCTCTTATTGTTCGAACCGCAGATTGTGCGGTATATCTCGCTCAGGCTGGCACCTTCCGTTAAGGGGTTGCCGTGACTTCACCGATCCTATGTATCTCCATCACTCTGAATAAGGGATAAATCTTCTATGAACTTTTTTGCATATACACTATAATATACAAACATCCATTAGTCAATAGTGCATTTTGTGGAAAATATATATCGACAAAAATAATATTATTCGTGTTTTTATATAGCTTTTTATTGCGAGTCATGTCGAAAAATGGTATAATATTACTAAATTTGTGACTCGTGCACTTCATTTGAGGACCAAAAAAATACACCGAGACGCATGACGCCTCAGAATGGAGAGAAGCTATGAACAAAAGCAAAGAAAACGATATTCACTCGAAGTTTCTTAACCGCAAGCTGTATTACAAGATTTCGACTGCCACAGGAGTAATGCTGGCAATATTTCTTGTTCTGCTTGTCATCATCAGTTCCACCCTTTCCGCAACCTTCCTAAGCAGGAGCATCAAGGGAGAATTCGAAGGTATAGCTGCCCAGAACGGGATTATTATGCAGAATGTACTCACCACCGCAACCAACTGTGCCGATATTCTTCAGAGCTACATTGTCGACAAATATGCCGAATTCGAAAAATCCGGCTATAACGGCCGCACACAGAAAAGCTCCATATATGATGTCCAGCTTCAGGAGATGAATAAGCAGATTGAAGAGTTTCTTATCAGCGTAGCCCGCACCACAGCGACCTCCAACGATAAGATTGCCGGAGTCGGAGTATTCTTTGAACCGGACGCATTTGACCCATCTATCAAGGATTACACTATCTATGTAAGTGAGAAGAATCCTGATGTTGTACAGAGCTATGGTGCTTATTCCACATACGGTTCACAGGACTATTACAAGCAGGCTGCAACCAGCAAGATGAATTCCTTCACTGACCCTTATTACGATCAAGGTGTCAACATGATCAGTGCTTCCTTCCCTATTGTTTATAAGAATGTTACATACGGTGTTATCCTTGTCGACATCAATATAGATGCCTTTGATGACCTCAATTCCAGCAATCCAAGCTACCCAAGCATGTATGTTGACGTGCTCTCATCAGACAGCACAATGGTATACGACAGTGAGTCAACAGAGTACATAGGTCAGCGTTTATCCGATCTGATTTCTGCCAAGGAATATGCCAAAATCCAGAATGGCATTGATACAGGAAAGAGCTTTTCAGTCAGCACTAAGAAGAATGACGGAACAAATCTGGTTCGCTTTTACTCTCCAATCAACGCCTGCGGACAGACCTGGTGGGCTGCCAGTGCTCTTTCAAAAGCCGATTTATCACGCAACACAGTTATCCTTGTTCTGCTGATGGTTGCCATATCGCTTGTTACTCTTGCATGCATAGTAATTATCAGCCGCAGACTTACAATAAAGTACTTAAAGCCTATGGGCGGTGTTGTAGATGTTGCCAATGAGCTTGCTGAGGGTAATTTTTCAGTCAATGCTGATGTTGTATATAAGGATGAAATCGGTGAACTTACCCAGACATTCTCCAACATGTCATCACGACTCAGGGAAATTATCGCAGACATCACACATGGTCTCAACGAGATGGCTTCCGGCAACTTTAACCTTCAGCCTCAGGTAGAGCACATCGGTGATTTCAAGGCAATCGAGGACGCACTTGTCACAGTTGTGACCGATTTGTCCAACACGCTCGCTGAAATAAACGAGGTTGCCGACATGGTATCAGACAATGCAAGCCAGCTCTCAGACGGTGCCCAGTCCATAACAGAGGGTGCAACCGATCAGGCAAGCTCTGTTGAAGAGCTTCAGAGCACTATCGAGACTGTCACCGAGCAGGTCAACAAGAATGCCGAGAGTGCCAACAATGCGAATGACATGGCGAAGGTTGTCGGAACAGACATCATGGCAAGCAACGAGGACATGCAGCAGGTTGTACAGGCTATGGATACAATCAGCGAAGCAGCCAAGCAGATAAGCGGTATCATAAATACAATCAACGACATAGCATCACAGACCAACCTTCTTGCACTTAACGCTTCTATCGAAGCTGCAAGAGCAGGTGATGAGGGAAGAGGCTTCGCTGTAGTTGCCACGCAGGTAGGCAATCTCGCCAACCAGAGTGCAGCCGCAGCCAAGAGCTCCAATGACCTTATCGTCCAGGCACTCAACGCTGTCGAGGCAGGCAAGCGTATGGTCGATGATACCGCCGCAAAGCTCGTTGAGTCCGTTGACAAGACCAATGTACTTGTGGATAATATCGCAGCTATCTCCAAGGCATCAGCCGAGCAGGCAGATGCACTCAACCAGATTGCACAGGCTGCAGACCAGATTGCAGCAGTTGTCCAGGAGAATACCGCAATGGCAGAGGAGAGTTCAGCAAGCAGTGAGGAGCTTGCAGCACAGGCAGAAAAACTTAAGAATCTTGTAAGTGCATTTAAATTATTAGAGAAATAGACAGTACAGACAACATGAAATACAACTAAGAAGGAGCAGCATATGGCAAAAAAAGTATTATTTTCATTTGAAGTAAAACCAGGCATGGTTATCGCCGAAGACCTATATAATCCGGCAGGACAATTAGTCCTGCCGGCCGGATTTGTTCTTGATGAAGCTACAATATCCAAGCTGGAATACTATACCATTCTTGAGGTCCCTGTCGATGACAGCCCTGCATCAATTCCTATGGCTAAGCCTGTGGAAACAGCCCATTTAGACAATGATAATTATTCAGACAGATTAAAAAACAGTGTTGAATTCAAGCAGTTCAGAGCTGATTATGAAGTCTCAATAAGTCATCTTGCCAATATTCTCAATGAAGCCTCAACTACCGGTAAGCCTATAGATACGGAATCCATATACAAGGATGCCGAACACCTTATCAACTCAAGTAAGAACACTATTCATATATTCGACTTCATACATAACCTGCGCAACTATGATGATATTATAGCCACACACTGCCAGAACGTCGCTCTTATATCGAATATTCTTGGTCAATGGCTTGGTGTAACCGGCGACGATCTGAAGGTACTCACTACCGCCGGGCTGCTCCATGACATAGGCAAGCTCACAATTCCTCAGCAGATACTCAACAAGCCGGGGCGCCTTTCCGATGAAGAATACGCACTTATGAGGGATCATGTCAAGCGCGGCTACCAGCTACTCAAGGACCAGCCGATAGATATACGAATCAAGGAGGTATGTCTCCTTCACCATGAACGCTGTGACGGCTCCGGTTATCCTTTCCATGCAGAGGCCTCACGTATAACACCTTTTGCCAAGATTGTTGCGATTGCCGATGTGTATGATGCCATGACAGCACGCAGAAGCTACCGCGGAGCGCTCTGTCCTTTCGATGTTATTCAGATGTTCGATGAGGAAGGTCTCAACAAATATGACCCACATTATATCATGACCTTCTTAAACCGCATTACATCCTCCTATCTTCATAACAATGTCCGTCTCAATGACGGACGTGAAGGTGAGATAGTTATGATTAACCCTATGTGCCTGTACCGCCCTATGGTCCGGGTCGGAAGTGAATTTATCGATCTGCTCAAGAACCCTAATCTCAAGATTGAGGCCATATTATAGGCAGCCATATTATTGTAATAACCCGGCAGCTATCAGCCCGGGCAGCATAAGATTGGAAAAAGACAGGACATATATGCTATATGCATATATGTCCTGTCTTTTTATCTATCTATGAAATCTTGAGCACGAACTTGCGAAGCTCCTTCTCACTCTGCACATACTCTATCTTCGCTCCAAGCTCCCTGAGCTTAATATCGAAATCCTCATAGCCTCTCAATATATACTTGATATCATCAACCACTGTTATGCCGTCTGCGGCAAGTCCGGCAAGCACAAGAGCAGCCCCTGCGCGCAGATCAGGTGCGGTTACCTCGGCTCCTGTATAGCGCTCAACTCCCTTTACAATAGCTGTATTTCCTTCGACCGTTATATCAGCCCCCATCTTGGCAAGCTCATCGACATACTTAAACCTGTTCTCGAATATCCCCTCTGTCACGATACTTGTTCCCTTGGCAAGCGCCAGCACAACTGTAATCTGCGGCTGTACATCGGTAGGGAAGCCCGGATACGGAAGTGTCTTGACATTGGTATATTTCATATTACGGTATCCGACAACCCTCACGGCATCATCGAATTCCGCGACCTCACAGCCTATCTGTGTAAGCTTCGCCGTGATAGCCTCAAGGTGCTTAGGAATAACATTCTTGATCAGAACGTCTCCACCTGTTACGGCTGCAGCACACATAAATGTAGCTGCCTCAATCTGATCCGGAATAATTGAATACGAAGCGCCATGAAGCTTAGCCACTCCCTTAACCCTTATAACATCGGTTCCTGCACCCTTTATATTCGCTCCCATGCAGTTGAGAAGATTGGCTACATCAACCACATGTGGTTCCTTCGCTGCATTCTCAATAATCGTGTTCCCCTCAGCAAGCGCTGCGGCAAGCATGATATTGATGGTAGCTCCAACAGATTCCATATCAAGGTAAATATGTCCGCCTACAAGCCTGTCCGCCTTAGCAGTAATCATTCCATAGGCTGTATCAACCTCAGCTCCCATAGCCTTAAATCCATTTATATGCTGGTCAATAGGCCTTGTACCTATGTTACAGCCACCCGGAAACGCTACATGGGCTTCCCTGTATTTTCCAAGCAATGCTCCCAAAAGATAGTAGGAACCCCTTATCTTCTTCGCCTTCTCATAATCAACAATCGTGGTATTTATAAGTCCACCATTAATCTTGTATGTGTGTCTGTCAATCTCCTCAACCACTGCCCCAATGCTCGCAATAGCTCCTAAAAGAACTCTTATATCACTCACATCCGGTACATTATCTATTGTCACTGTCTCATCAGCCATAATAGCAGCCGCGATAATAGCCAGCGCCGCATTCTTGGCTCCAATAATATTCACTTCACCGCTTAAAGGATTTCCACCCTTAATAACATACTGTTCCATTACATACCTCAATATTACATGTAATTGTCATAATCATTTTAATGCATACAGCCGAGCCTATTACAGGGTATCTTTCATTATAAGCTATATGCTCCTAAATATCTATCCTATTATAGCATAAAAGTACTTTTTGTAAAGAAAATTAATAAAGCAGAGGGAAAACACTTCTCCCCTCTGCTTTATATTGTGTGCATTATTTGTTCAAATAATCGTATGGATTCTTGCAATTTCCCCAAAGTAAAACTTCAAAATGGAGATGTGGTCCCGTTACATTTCCACTGGCTCCAGACAATGCAATTCTCTGCCCCTGTGATACGGTCTGTCCAACAGACACCTCTATTGAGCTTAAATGACCATATCTTGTAGTCAATCCGTTTCCGTGGCTGATATCTACGCACCAACCATATCCACCGTTCCAGCCTGCAAGTGTTACCGTACCACCACATGACGCTCTTACAACGCTTCCCGATGGAACATACAGGTCAATACCTGTGTGGAAGCTGCTCGGCTGTCCTGATACAGGATGTATACGATATCCAAATCCTGATGTCAGAGTCATGGTGCTTAGCGGGTTAATGAATGTCGGAGGAATAAGTGTTCCTCTCTCAATCACTGTCGCTGTCGCCTCTGTGATAATTCTCTGGCTGATTATCTCTCTGTCATACTCCTTGTTGTTAGCATAGCTTACAACTGCGATAACCTCTCTGTAACCCGGTGTTCCGGTTGAAATTATATTCTGCTGTCCCTGATACATGCTGTTATTGTCAACATATACCACATCTGCCTCATACTCTTCATTGTATGTGACTTCTTCCTTTACAACTACTGAAAGCTCAGGTGTAGGAACCGTTATTGTTATGATGTCATCCGGCATGATTACACTGTTCTCATTAAGTCCCTCATTAAGCTCGTACAGCTCATCAAGACTAATGCCTGTCTTGTCCGCTATAGACGAGAGACAGTCACCCGACTGAACAACGTATGTTCCCTTCGCAGCCTTCTCCTTGGTGATATCTTCTAATGCGTCCTGTACCGACATCACTGTGTTGGCATTGCCTCTTGTCTCTATAACCTCGATATTCTCCTTGAAGCCTACATAGAGAACTCCGTCCTCAAATACTGTATCCTCTGTGACCTGAACCGTATCCGTGCCGTCTATTGTGGCAAGTACCTTGGCTGCCTCATTCATTGTGATATCCGCTGTGGCAACATTGACTGTCTTATGTGAAAGACCATTATCCGTGCTGTCGACAAGCTCCACCTGAAATGCTCCGGCATTCTCACCTGCTATTCTGTTCTTGGCAGCCTCTAAGAGTTCAACAACCTCTGCTTCACTGCCGACCGTAACCATATAATCATCTATACGAACCGTATACGCTAAATTCTCCGGAACATGAGCAACCGCGTTAACCGCACTGTACATAGCCTGCTCAAGCTCGTTCTCATCAAGAAGCCTGCCCCTTATGTTATCGTCTGCGAAAATCTCAAGCTCCGTATCCGCATACACTGTCGTTCCATATTCTTCATTAAGTTGTCCTCTTACATTCTGAAGCGCGGTTCTCGCCGTCTCTTCATCCTGTGTACACCCTATCGGTGTTCCGTTGAGTACAACTGTATATCCTGCTGTTCCATTCACCGCTCTGCTGTCGGCTTCAACTGTCTGCGGCGTTGTAAAACGTGTCGCAAACGGTATAACAAATATAATAAACAAGCAGGCAGCTACTGCAACCTTCAGATAAATATTTTTAAGTTTTCTGTACTGCCTGGTCAGCTTCATGATATCCTCCCAAAAATGTAAGAACTTACTTAACAATTTTGTAACAAACACATACTACCAAGAAATACCCGATTTGTAAAGTTTTTTTTGTTAAAAACCGAATGTTTTTTTACGAATTTGTTACAAAATGTTACAAAGGACTAAATTTTTTTGTTAATATTTACATTATTTGGAAATTATCGAACTATATAGTTCGTCTCATATCAATGCCGGCACCGCTATCTCACCGCAATTTCTACAGCCTTAGCCGTATCTGCAAGGCTTCTTCCATGCTCGTCTATGACTACGTCCGCATATTTTTCATAGAGCACGCAGCGCTCATCGTAGAGAGCCTTAAGTGTCTGTCCATCTTTGAGCACAACACCCCTGCCCTCGAGATTTGATAATCTCTCGTTTATCATCTCATACGATGCCTTTAAATATACCACGGTGCCTATCTCCTTGAAATGTCTCATGGCGTTCTCTCCGTATACAACACTTCCTCCGGGAGCTATTACACAGTGTTCTGCCTCAAGCTCAGCGTTAACCTTCTCCTCAATCTTTAAAAAGCCCGCGTTTCCCTCATCAGCGATAATTTCCTTTAACAGTCTGCCCTCCTTCTCCTGGATGACTAAATCCGTGTCTATGAAATGATATCCAAGGAGCTTAGCAAGAACAACTCCGACCGTACTCTTTCCCACTCCCGGCATTCCTATCAGAATAACATTACTTTTTTTCATTGAAGCGTCCCTTTTCCCTTCTGTCCTTTAATGTATTGGCGTTCCTCGATGCATTTGCTTTCTTTGACGCAATTGCACTCTTTGATGTATTTGCACGCTTTACCTTATCTGCGTTCTTTGATGTGTTTGCGCTCTTTGATGCGTTTGCGCTCTTTGACGCATCTGTACTCTTTGATGTGTCTGCGCTCCTTGTCTTTTCATGCGGCTTTGCATTTTTATTCACAGAATATCCGAATCTTCCAAGCTTTTTCCCCAATTCGAAGTATTCGCCATGTGAATAAGTGGTTAAACCTGATGAATTGAGGTCAAACCTGCCGTTCTCATCCATATAACGGTCATCGACATTGACGTTCACAACCTCCGCAAGAAACAGGGTATGGCTTCCCAACGGCTGCTCACTCACCACGCGGCACTCAATATTCACCGGGCTTTCCCAGATTCCGGGTGCCCCTACCACCTTAGATGGAGCTTCATGGAGCTTCATCTGCGCGAACTTATCAACATCCCTTCCCGAACGCACTCCGCAGAAATCAGTGGCATACACCAGCTCCTTTGTCACAAGGTTGATGACAAATTCCTTTGTCTCCTTTATTATCTCATAGGAATATCTCTCCGGTCTGACCGATATGGATACCATAGGCGGATTGGTATTCACCGTCCCCGCCCATGCAACTGTTATAATATTAGGCTTTTCGCCCTCCCTTTTACAGCTCACCATAACCGCCGGCACCGGATAGAGCATATTCCCCGGCTTCCAACTCAGCTTTGCCATACATGGCTCCTTTCTGCATTATAATTCATTATGCACTCTCTCACTCCTGCGACAGTACCGTCAATATCTCCGGAATAAGCTGCTTCTTACGCGACACAACTCCCTCAAGCCTGTACACGTTCTCCTCAAGCTTCGGCGCGTCGAAGCCGTTCTCAATGACATCCCCGGCTCCATTTCCAAGTGCAATGAGCAGAGTCTCCGTAGCTATCATGTTGGTGAGCATGAAAAATATCATGTTGATTCCCTGACTTGCAAGCTGCTCCTCCATGTAGGGCATAATCTTATCCTTTATGTCCATAAGCTCTTCCTCATCCATCGATGATATCTGACCCACACCGAAATTTATATCGTTTACCGAAAACCTCTTGTAGTCCTGCGAAAAAATCTCCTGAGGTGTCTTGTCCTTTAGGTTGCTTCCGGCGCGGAACATCTTTACCGCATACTCCTCTATATCTATTCCTGCAAGCTCTGCAAGCGCCCTTGCGGCTTTCACATCCGCCGGGGTACATGTAGGAGAGCGGAACATAAGCGTGTCCGAAAGAATTGCCGAGCACATAAGTCCGGCTGTCTTTTTATTGATTTTAATATGATTTTCCCCATACATCTGATAGATAATCGTTGCGGTACATCCGAGCGGCTGGTTTCTGAAAAATACAGGGTTCATCGTCTCCACCGCACCGAGCTTGTGGTGGTCTATTATCTCAAGAATCTCCGCCTGGTCAATCCCGTCAACCGCCTGCTTCGCTTCATTGTGGTCGACCATGATAATCTGCTTCTTACCCATACCGAGGAGATTTCTTCTGGAAATCATCCCTATATAATTGCCCTGCTCATCATGTATAGGGAAATCACGGTGTCTCTTTTTCGCCATTACCTGACGCACCTCATCCGTGTACGCCTCTGTGCTGAAGGTTATGAGCCCCTCTGTTCTCATAAAAAAGCTTATCGGAACAGACTGATTTATAAGCCTTGACGCAGTAAATGTATCATGCGGTGTGCTGATTATCGTACAGTGATTTTCAACAGCAAGCTTCTTAATCGTCATGGATACAGGTGCGCCCTCACACACAACAATACATCCTGCCTGCATCTCTATGGCGCATAGCTGCGATTCATATCTGTTTCCCAGAATGACGATATCTCCCATCCTGATGTAGCTCTCCATGAGGTCGGGATTAGCCGCTGCCACAAGTACCTTCCCTCTGTCAAACACATGCTCCTCATCCCCGATGATAAGCGCGCCGTCAAGTGTCTCGACAATGTTTTTGCAGACTGTACGCGCTGTTGAGAGTGTTGTGCTGTCATGGACATCCATATAGGATGTCGCGATATCAGCGATTGTGATTAAGCCCTCCAGCTTGTTATCCCTTGTTATCGGGAGCGTCACAACTCCTATGTCCCTCATAAGCTTCCATGCCGCCTTGATTGAGATATTCCTGTCAACGCCGTCAACCTTGCGAATCTCTATATCCTTCACCTGACTCTTCACATCCATGACATACTGAGGTGCATTTACCCCGAACTGCTTTAACACATACTGTGTCTCCTCATTTGTCTGGCCTGCGCGTAGAGGGATGTACTCATTCTCCGTGTCTATCTCATTTTTCAGCTGTGCATAAGCTATCGCCGAACAGACGGAATCCGTATCAGGATTCTTATGCCCGATTACAAATATCTTTCTTTTTTCCATACTGACCTCCGTTCCCTGAACACATCCGGGCAATTGCAAAACGAAAATCTGACAATACATATTTTCGCAATTGCCTGACTATTTTCTAATGTATATGTTCGCTCACATAATCATATCCATTCAGTATAATCGCTGCGTGGTCCGCCGCAATCAGCTGGCTGCTCACTATCTTATAGTCCTTCTTCTCAAGGAGCCCCGTCCTGTCTGTGATGACCAGTACCCTTGCAGCAGGTCTGATATCCCCACATTCAAATTCAATATCGTAAAATTCTTTCTCTATCTGCTGTGTGCTGTCGGCAGCCTCACCCGCCCTGTGCACCTTCATGGAAAACCATCCTGCAGCCGCAGCATCATCGCCGGCTGTTGCCGTAAGCTTTCCTTCCTCCTCAACAAAAACATAAGCTGTGGTAATTATTCTTGTCCTTGGGTCCCTGTCATAATCACCATAGCTGCCAAGCTGGACGCCCTTGACTCCCTTAAGTCCTGTCTCCTCCTCAAGCTCTCTTGCCGCGGCAATATCAAGGTTCTCGCGAAAATCAACGAATCCTCCCGGAAGAGCCCACCAGCCGATAGATGGATGATTTCCTCTTTTTATAAGAAGGATTTTTCCTATTCTCTTTTTTCCATTTTCCTCAACGTAGGTAAAGATAAGATTGTCAACTGTATTAGCCGGAGTGTCATACAGCTTAGGATTATACTCCTCAAGAAATGTCTTAAGGTCAAGTCCCGCTGCATTTCTCTCACCGGTTCCAAGGTACTGCTCATACTTTTCCAGATACATAGTCTGCCTCCATTGTGCCATTTTGTGGCAAGATAGTAATAATGTAAAAGGCTCTCCGTCCACAGCGATTATGCGCATGACGAAGAGCCTTATGGACTCCATATATTATATTAGAAAATTGCTCTTGTTACAAGCCAATTTACAAAGTAAAGACCTGCACAGATAATCGCTATCGAATATATGAACTTCTTTGAAAGCGGAAGCACCTTCACAATACCGATACCTGTAAGATAGAACATAATACCTGTGACAGCCGCATGTATAACACCAAAAATAACACTAAAGAATGAATGTGTGAGCACAAGCCCTAATAAATTTATAAGTGTAAATACAAGCATTGGAAGTGCCGGAATGGCAAATACGCTGAGCGCCTTCTTGAAGCTTACATTAGTACCTTCAACATACTTTGCACATACCCAGATAAGTCCTGCAAATGCTGCCGGAATTGCAACCCACCATAAAACAGGTCTTACTATTGCCATAACCCAGTCTGCTATATCATAATGCCAGCCCTTTGCGGTATGTACGATTATGCTTATAAGGCTATATATAAGCTGAAGTGCTGCATTGACAACAACAAGTCCCGCAACTGTTGTAATGGAATGCTCCCCTACAACTGCCTCACTCGCCTCAACAGGATTCTTAACGAACTCCTTAGCGTATGCTAACATACCCTTGGAAATCTCTGTTGCCTGCTCCTTGGTGATAATAGGCTTGGCTGCCTGTGGCTGCGCTGTCTGCTGTGCTGCTCCGGCTGTTGCCTGGGCTGCAGCCTGAGCCTGTGCTGCCTGCTCCTGTGCTGCCTGAGCAGTCTGCTCTGTGGTGTTCTGTGTCTGGCAGCTGCATACTTCGCCATCCTGAAGCGGCTTACCGCACTTTGTACAATACTTCATGTTAAATCTCCTCCTACCCATATATTAAAAAACCTAATATAATCAGAATACACCTTTAACACGTTAACTGTCAACAGTACTTATAGCACATATTATACTATATTTTTGAACTGGGCTGCATAGAGCTTGTAATATGCTCCCTTGGCGGCAAGAAGCTCATCATGGCTTCCGGACTCCTTAATCTGTCCGTCATCAATGACAAATATTCTGTCCGCATTCTTGATGGTGGAGAGTCTGTGTGCGATGACAAACGAAGTTCTGCCCGCAAGCATTGCCTCTATTCCCTGCTGCACAAGTGCCTCCGTGTGAGTGTCAATGCTTGAGGTCGCCTCGTCAAGTATGAGTATCTGAGGCTTGCTTATCATCGTTCTCGCAAATGCTATAAGCTGTCTCTGTCCGTTAGAAAGCCTTGTTCCACGCTCATTGATTTCAGTATCATATCCTTTTTCAAGCTTCGATATGAAGTCATGTGCGTGAACGGACCTGGCAGCCTCAATAATCTCCTCGTCCGTGGCATCAAGCTTGCCGTAACGGATATTGTCCTTGATTGTTCCCGAAAACAGGAAATTGTCCTGCGTCATAATACCCATCTGCTCTCTGAGGCTCTTAAGCGTCACTGACTTTACATCGGTGTCATCGACAAGCACCCTGCCCCTGGTAGCATTGTAAAAACGGCTTATAAGGTTGATTACGGTTGATTTTCCCGCTCCGGTAGGTCCTACAAGTGCTATAGTCTCACCCTGCTTAACCTTGAAGCTTACATCCTTAAGCACCATAACATCAGGCTCATCCGAGTAGGCAAAGGACACATGGTCGAACTCAACTCTTCCCTCAATCCTAGGAAGCTGTTCCGCTCCCTCCTCATCGCGGATATCCGGCTCCGTGTCAAGAATATCGAACACTCTCTCGGCAGCCGATATATTGGTAACTATCTTATTATAGAAGTTAGCCAGATTTCTGATAGGGCTCCAGAACATTGACAGGTATGATGTGAATGCCATGAACGTACCTACACCCACGGCACCTACACCAAGAACTCTTATACCTATAAAATAGAGCAGAAATCCTCCGACGCCCCAGCTAATCTCTATGGTCGGACTGAACATATCGGATACTCGTACCGCCCCTACAAATGCCTTCTTCTGTTCATTCACAAGCTCTGTGAAGCTCTCAAGCGATTCATCCTCGGCGGCGAAGCTCTGGACAACTCTTATTCCCGAAAGATTTTCGTGAAGATAAGCATTCATGTTGGAGGTCTTTTTTCTGAAGGACTGCCATCTCTTGTGGCCAAGCTTCTCTATTATGGACATTGCAACTATAAGGAACGGCACTGTCACAAACGAGGCAATGGCAAGCTTAGGATTTTTAACTATCATTATCACCGCTACCGCCACAAGTGTTATGAAATCCGGAATACGTGTCGTGACACTGTCCGAAAGTATATTTTTTAATGCATTTACATCTCCGATTACCCTTGCAAGAATCTTTCCTGTAGGTCTTGTATCGAAGAAATGGAAGCTGAGCTTCTGAATATGCTCATACACGGCTTCCCTGATATCAAGAAGCACCTGATTGGAAATCCTGGCAAGCATATACATACGAAGCTTGATTCCTGCCACATTTACCACATTCAGTCCCACACCGAACAGGCACAAGAGCATAAGCCCCTTCATGTCCCTGTTGGCAATGTGTACGTTAACCGCACGCTCTATGATGAGCGGGTTTACAAGATTGATTGCTATTGTTATGCACATGATGAACAGAACAAGCAATATTTTTTTCCCATATCTGAACAGATAACGATAGAGACGAAGGAGGGTATCAAGCTTCAATACCTCCTTCTGCTCCTCGTCCTCTCTGAAGGAATTAACCGACATCTGCTGCCACCTCCTCTAAAAAGTTGGATGCGGAATACTGCGCGTTGTAAGTATCGTAATAGATTCCCTGTTTTGCCATGAGCTCGTCATGCGTACCCCTCTCGGCAATGCTTCCGCCTTCAAGTACTATTATCTCATCAGCCTGCTTAACAGCAGAAATTCTATGTGCAATGATAATCTTTGTCGTATTCTTCATTGCCTCGAGCTCTTTTTGAATCTCATATTCCGTCTCCATATCAAGAGCTGATGTCGAGTCATCGAGTATAAGCACCGGAGCCTGCTTTGCAATCGCTCTCGCTATACTGATACGCTGCTTCTGCCCTCCCGACAGACCGACACCCCGCTCACCAACTACAGTTTCATATTTGTCGCCGAGCTTACCGATAAATCCCGCGGCTCTAGCTGACTGCGCTGAAGCCTCAATAAGCTCATCCGTTATGTTATCCCTGCGTCCTATACTGATATTTTCCTTTATGGAGTCTGAGAAGAGGAAAACATCCTGCATTACAACCGAAAGATTGCGTCTGAGGCTCTCCGTTGTGATGTCCTTCACATCGTTTCCGTCAAGCATCACCTTTCCCTCCGTTGCATCGTAGAAGCGCTCCATAAGGTTGATAATCGAGGTCTTTCCCGAACCGGTCACACCCATTATTCCGAGGGTCTTTCCGGCAGGCACCGTAAATGATACATTATTTAAAACCTGTGTATCATTTATGTTGAATGACACATTATCGAATGTAACCTCTCCCCTGGCTCTTCCAATATCCTTTGCTCCGTCCTTGTCGGCAATCTCCGGCTCCTCAGCCCATATCTTCTTTATCTTCTTTGCAGAGGCAAGACCGCTCGCCAAATCAGCACTCAGCCAGCCTATCATCTCCATAGGCCATATAATATTGTTCGCATACTCTGTAAATGCGCCAAGGTCGCCAAGGCTTATCTTATCCGTGATAACAAAACCGCCGCCCACAAGCACTACTAACAGAAGCAGAAGTCTCGTCAGGAATGATATGTTAGGATTGTACTTGAGTGATATCTTAGACTGCTTCATGCTCAGGTCATAATAGTTCTTATTATGCTTTCTGAACTTTTCTATCTCATAATCCTCCCTCGCGAATGCCTTTACAACACGCACACCCGTAAGATTCTCCTGTACAACTGTTGTGAGTGCCGCATTCTCCTCCGACAGGTCGTCGTACACCTTTCCTATCTTCTTCTCAAGCACCACTGCCGTATATGCCACGATAGGCATGATTACCACCGGAATAATCGTGAGCACCGGGCTTATGCTGACCATGCACACCAGCACACTGACCGTGTGGATTACACACTCAATAGCCAGCATTCCGACATAGCCGAGCGCACCCCACACATTGTCAACATCATCCTTCACACGCGCCATCAGCTCTCCGGTGTTGTTTTTGTCAAAAAATCTTGTGGAAAGCTTCTGCACATGCTTGAAAAGTCCCACCCTGATCCTGCTTCCTATACTCATACTGGTATAGTCGAAGGTAAATTCCTTGATAAACTGGAATACCGCCCTTCCACAGCCTATGGCAAGCAATCCGGACAGCAGCCTCATAAGAAGCTCCGTCTGTCCGCCCACGATGACATCATCAATAAGCGACCTTGTTATGAACGGATACACCATATCCAGACCGATACTGCACAGCATCGCAGCAAGAGCTATCAGGTACAGATACCAGCTCCTTGCGATGTACTTACTCAATTTCATAAATAACCTCCCTCTCTGTCACACTGTGGTGACATATTATTATCGAAAACACTGCCCTATGCATGTTCCCATCCTGTCCGGCATCCGCTTACATATCCAAGCTTACTGCCCTGCTTCTGCCACGAAAATACATACACATGAAATTCTGCATTGCTTTTGCGGAAAAATCAATCCGGCTCTTAAGCACGCAAAAAAGCCGCATAGTCGAAACGACCCTGCGGCTTAACTTCATGCAAATAGTCTAAGCTGTATCAAATATTATATGACCTCATCATGTTATATAATCCCCAATACTCACCCATACTCCTATGCTGTATGTATATCCGAGGCAGTCCCGATAAAATATACTGTTAATGTTCTTACTGCTAAATTTCTTAACTTAATCATCGAGCCTGTCTCCTTTCTTTTTTTATAGTTTGTTGATTCATAAGTCTTTTTCAGAATACTCTTGATGGAAATAAAAGTCAACAGTTTTTTTATAATTTTTCGGCGCACCATACTATCTTGCCATCCGGTCCGAATGGTCCTTTTGCAATACTAATCCGCATTCTATCATCGGAAAATCTTGTTGCAAAATCTTTTCCATAATCCCAAAACACCAATATAAACCCATTTCCATCCTTTGCCGGGTCACAGTGATAATGCTTAGGTAGAATATATTTTATCCTGCCGTCCTCAATAGAAGCCCTCTGTCTTGTCATGCCATCATACATAGGAATAGAAAATATATGCTTTCCTCCAGGTTTAAGAACACGTTTCATTTCCTCAAACGCTGCATTTATATCCACAACATGCTCAAGAACATCACTTGAAATCATCAAATCTATGCTGTTATCGGAAAAAGAAAGATGTTGAATATCTTCATTTCTGGTACCATCCTCCAGTACGGTTCCAAATGGTATTTTCTCAGAGTAAAATGAACGTATATAATTCTTTCCGTATTTCTTTAATTTTTTTCTCAGAGGAGAATTATCATCCAACTCAAAAATAATTTTCCCTTCAAGCTTTCCAAGCTCATCTATTGCCTCTGAAATATACTCATATCTTCCATTAGCCCGGCAGAAAAGGCATCTCCTCATCTCGTCATCAACGCCAAACTGAATAATAGGAGCTATTTTACCACAACACCTGCACCTGCGTATACGTGATTTGAGCAAATATTTTGGTTTTACATACATTCTTATTTTTTTTAATATTTGTTTCATTGCCATGTCACAATCCTCCTCATGCGTTATAAAAAACAAGCAGAATAATTATACCCCCCCCCCCCCTCCGAGTCTGTCAAAAGGGTTTTCTCACTTTCGTCACATTTACAAAATATAGTCTCACCAACCGTGCATTTTCCACAAAATAACAGGATTCGAGGGGCTGAAAGCAAAAAATGCAGCCCCGGGGCCGCTTTTGGGGCGGCAGCCCGGGGCTGCAGGTGCAGTATTTTTTTTCAGTCTCCCGCCGGGGGCAGGGGGGCTTTACTGGTACAGGGGGAAAGCCTTGGTCAGGGCCAGCACACGGGCGGAGATGTCGTCCTTCTTCTCGTTGTAGTGCCAGATGCAGTCGGCGATGCAGTCCGCAATGACCTTCATCTCGGCTTCGCCCATGCCGCGGGTGGTGACAGCCGGAGTACCCAGACGGACGCCGGAAGTCACGAAGGGGCTGCGGGTCTCGCCGGGGACGGTGTTCTTGTTGGCGGTGATGTGGACGCTGTCGAGGCGGGCTTCCAGCTCCTTGCCGGTGCATTCCTCGTCCCGCAGGTCGAGGAGCATCAGGTGGTTGTCGGTGCCGCCGGACACCAGCTTGACACCCCGGGCCTGCAGTTCAGCGGCCATGGCCTGTGCGTTCTCCACGATCTTGCGGGCGTAGTCCTTGAACTCGGGCTTGAGTGCCTCGCCAAAGCAGACGGCCTTGGCCGCGATGACGTGCTCCAGCGGGCCGCCCTGGGTGCCGGGGAAGACGGCGGAGTTGATGCGCTTGGCCAGCACGGCGTTGTTGGTCAGGATGAGGCCGCCGCGGGGGCCGCGCAGGGTCTTGTGGGTGGTGGTGGTCACGACGTCGGCATAAGGCACCGGACTCTGGTGCATCCCGCCGGCCACGAGGCCCGCGATGTGGGCCATATCCACCATCAGGAAGGCCCCGTAGCCGTGGGCGATCTCGGCCAGCTTTTCGAAGTCGATGGCACGGGGGTAGGCCGAAGCGCCTGCCACGATCATCCTGGGACGGACCTTTTTGACCTGCTTTTCCAGCTCGGCGTAGTCGATGCGGCCATCTTCGCCGACGCCGTAGGATACGAAGTGGTAGTTCTTGCCGGACATATTCACCGGAGAGCCGTGGGTCAGATGACCGCCCTGAGACAGGTCCATGCCCATAACGGTATCGCCCAGATCGAGCAGGGCGAAGTAGACGGCCAGATTGGCCTGTGCGCCGGAGTGGGGCTGGACGTTGGCGTACTTTGCGCCGAACAGCTTGCAGGCGCGCTGGATGGCGATGTTCTCCACCTCATCCACATAGGCACAGCCGCCGTAGTAGCGCTTGCCGGGCAGGCCCTCGGCGTACTTGTTGGTGAGGATGCTGCCCATGGCGGCCATGACGGCGGGCGAGACGATGTTCTCGCTGGCGATGAGCTCGATATTTTCCCGCTGGCGGGTCAGCTCACGGTTCATGGCCGCAGCCAGCTCCGGGTCGGCCTTTTCCACGAGGCCGATGGTATCCATCATATCGTTGTACATACGATTTACCCCTCTCTCTGATGCAAAAATCAGTTCGCGCGGGCGTCCGCTCATTCCGGCCCCGCCTGTTTCCATGATACCAGACATCGTGGATTTCTTCAACAGCATTTCGCACAAACCGATACGGTTTGATTCGTTTCTTTTCGGTTGGATGAAGATATTTCACCCATCCTGCCAAAGCCTTGCTTTTTCTGCGCCCAGCGCTTATTATTATAACAAAAATCCGTCCCGGTTTTTGTGCAGATTTGCCCACCGGCTGCAGAAAGGAGCCCATTGCCATGACCATCACGGAGCAAAAAGCCGCACAGCGCAAAGCGGGCATTGCGGCCCGCCGGGCGTTGTCGGACACCGAGCGCACCCATTCCAACGCCGCTCTCTGCGCCCGCATCATGGCTCTGGACTGCTTCAAAAAGGCAGAAAACATCCTGCTCTACGCGGCCTTCGGCGGCGAAGCCGATCTCTCGGCGCTGGCTGTGGAAGCGGCCCGGCAGGGTAAAACGCTGGCCTACCCCGTCTGCGGCGAGGGCTTTTCGCTGACAGCCGCCGTGCCGGGGCCGGACGGCTGGGAAGTGGGTGCCTACGGCATCCGCACGCCCATTTTGAGCCGGTCGGAGATTTTACGGCCAGACCAGCTCGACCTCGTGCTGGTCCCCTGCACGGCTTTTGACACCGCC
>ENA-ORNR01001040-ORNR01001040.1-human-gut-metagenome-genome-assembly--contig:-NODE-1040-length-25995-cov-4.750116_pt1 | contig 25995 bp, 20 predicted proteins | sample MGYA00242114_ERZ509020 | MGnify/ENA primary metagenome ERZ509020 (study PRJEB26280, sample SAMEA2338758) | human gut metagenome | biome: human gut; feature: human-associated habitat; material: faeces...
GGTAGAGCTCGTTGATGATCTTGCCGATGGATTTTTCGTTTCCGGGGATGGCGGACGCGGAGATAATTACACGGTCAGACGCTGTGATCTCAACCTGACGGTGGCCAGAGAACGCCATACGGTAGAGCGCGGACATATTTTCGCCCTGTGAGCCGGTCGAGACGATCACAAGCTTGTTGTTCGGGATCTGCTTGATCTGATTGATATCGACGAGCGTGCCCGCAGGGATCTTCAGATAGCCAAGCTCTGTGGATACCTTCAGGATATTCTCCATGCTGCGGCCCGTGACCGCGACCTTGCGGCCGAATTTCTTCGCGACCGTAATGAGGCTTTGCAGGCGGAAGGCGTTGGAGGCAAAGGTCGTGACAATGATGCGCTTATTGCAGCCGGTAAACTGCCGCTCGAAGCTGCCCGCGACCGTACGCTCGGACGGCGTATAGCCCTGCCGCTCCACGTTTGTCGAATCGCACAGCAGCGCCAGCACGCCCTCCTTGCCCAGAGCGCCGAAGCGCGCAAGATCGATCATGCCGTCCTCTGCTGTGGCGTCAATTTTGAAGTCGCCCGTCATGACGACGGTGCCGACCGGGGTTTTGATGGCAAAGGCGACCGCGTCGGCGATGGAATGGTTCACATGGATGAATTCCACCGTAAAGCAGCCGGCCTTGACCTTCTCCCCAGCCTCATGCGTAAACAGATGCACCGCATTCTGGAGCTGATGCTCCTCCAGCTTCAGCTGGACGATGCCGGCGGTCAGGCGTGTGGCGTGGATGGGGCATCTGAACTGCTCCATGGCGTAGGGAATGCCGCCGATATGGTCTTCGTGGCCATGCGTCAGGAACATACCGCGTATTTTGTCCTTGTTTTTGACAAGATAGGTCATATCGGCAATGACCAGATCAACGCCATACATCTCATCGTCCGGGAAGCCGAGACCGCAGTCAACGATGATGATATCCTTGCCGTATTCAAGCACGGTCATATTCTTGCCGATCTCATTCAGCCCGCCAAGCGGGATGATTTTTAATTTTTCTGCCAAATGATTTCACTCTTTTCTTAAAAAAATAGGTATGGATTAGGCTGCGCAGCGCCGTTCTGGCAAACGGATCACGCGCGGAACAAATGCAAAAAAGACGCAGGAGAACAGGCGCATACAGGGAAGTGTCCTGAGCCCCGTCTCGCCCCGGTCTGCTTCGCCGCTGCCTGCGCTCCATATGAATATGCAGTTGATCTATTTGCTGCGCCGTCCGAGGCGGCGCATAATCCCAAAAGAAAGCCTCCCGTGAGGCAATTCTGATTAAGTATATCACACTTTTTTCAAAAAGTATACCTTTTTTCTATCTTTTCTGGAAGTATTTCCGGAGACACGGCTTTTCGAGCCGCACGAAAAGCCGCGATTTCTGTTGATTTTACGGACATATCTGATATAATATATATAAATTTGTTCATTGCGAAATGGAGGCGACAGTATTTGAAAAAACCTGTCTGGCGTCTGCTCAACCCCAATACGATCTGGTATTTTGTGGTCATGCTGCTCTTCGCCGCCTCAGCTGCCGTGCTGCGGCAGTATTATCTGGCGGGCGGTGCGCTTCTTGCCACGGTGATCGTTTTTATTATCAGCCGTGCCCAGCTCTCCAGGCGCAAGCGTGAGCTTATGAGCTATGTGCAGAAGGCGACCGATTCTGCCGGTATTTCCGTTCATGCCGGGTCCGCGTTCCCAATGGCAGTCATCCGGCTGCCCGACAACGAGATCATCTGGGGAAACCCCAGCTTCTTTGCTATCACCGGCCTATCCGACACGGCCAGCTATCAGAAGCTCGAAGCCGTGATCCCGGATTTCTCCAACAAGTGGCTGAGCGAAGGCCATTCCGAGATGTCCGGCGACCGGAACATCGGTGACCGGCGCTATCGCATCTACGGCAACTTCGTCCGCTCTGAGGACAGCACGACGACCGTGCAGCTCGCGACGATCTACTTCGCCGACATGACGGAGATGTTCAACATCCGCGATGAATTCATGCGGACGCGTCCGGTTGTGTCGATCGTTCTCATTGATAACTACGATGAGTTGACCACCAATCTTTCCGATTCCGCCATCTCCACGCTTGACGCGCAGCTCAACGACGTTGTGGCGAACTGGACGGCGGGGCTGGAGGCGCTGTGCCGGAAAATCGAGCGCAACCGCTATCTGGTGATCTTTGAAAGCAAGGATCTGCCCCGGCTTCAGGAGAGCCGTTTTTCAACGCTTCTGGAGGATGTACGGCACATCACGTCAACCGGCGGGATGTCGGCGACCATCTCGCTCGGCATCGGCAAGGACGGCGGGAGCTTCGCGGAAAATTACCAGTTTGCCTCGCTTGCAATCGAAATGTCACTCTCCCGAGGCGGTGATCAGGCCGTTATCAAGGACCGGTTCAATTTTACCTTCTACGGCAGCAGAGTCAAGGAGACGGACCGCCGCACCCGCATCCGCTCCCGTCTGATCGCAAGCTCCCTGTCAGAGCTGATCAGCCAGTCTAGCACCGTATATATTATGGGGCACCGTATGGCGGATCTCGACGCGCTCGGCGCAGCCGTCGGTCTTCTCTGCCTGTGCCGTATCAAGGGCTGCCGGGCAAAAATCGTAATTGACCCTCAAAAGAACGCCTGCCAGAGCCTGATTGCGGAGCTCAGGGCCATTCCGGACTATGCCGATCTGTTTATTTCCGGGCAGGACGCGCTGGTCGAGGCGGACAACCGCAGTCTTCTCATCGTAGTCGACACGAACCGGCCCGGTCAGGTCGAGAGCAGGCCGCTGCTGGAAGCGATCTCCCGCGTCGTTCTGATCGATCACCATCGCAATGCTGCGGATTCTATCAGCCAGACTGTTGTCAAGCTGCATGAGCCGTCTGCTTCCTCTGCTTCCGAGCTGGTGACGGAGCTTCTGCAGTATGCGGTCAATCAGCGCGATCTGAAGCCGATCGAGGCGCAGGCGCTTCTGTCCGGTATCGTATTGGATACGAAAAATTTCTCCATCCGGACAAGCCCGCGCACGTTCGAATCGGCGGCATATCTGCGTAAGGCCGGCGCGGACCCGGTCGAGGTCAAAAAGCTGTTTCAGACAGATCTGGACGATACGCTTCTGCGCTATCGCGTTATCCAGGCGGCGCGGCTGTACCGGAATGAGATCGCCATTGCCTGCGTAGACGAAAAGCTCACCCGTGTAATCGCGTCTCAGGCCGCGGATGAATTGATCAACGTTTCCGGCATTACCACCTCCTTCGTTCTCTTCCCGGACGACGGACAGATCATCATCAGCGCACGCTCCATCGGCTCGTGCAATGTGCAGGCGGTTCTGGAAACGCTCGGCAACGGCGGCGGAAATGGCGCGACAGCCGGTGCACAGATCAAGGGAAAGCCTCTGCAGGAGGTTTTGAAGGAGCTTATCGCCGCAATCGACGCATTTTATTCCTGAATTCCCCACAATTTATCCCTCCGACCCGGTCGGAGGGATTTTTTCAGCTTCGCTTGCATATTTTCCCGCCGGGCGCAGAAACTACCTCCGTAACATCAAAAAGGAGGTTTTCCCTTTGAAACACCGTACCTGCCCGCTTCGCGCCGCGCTTGCCGCAGCGCTGGTTCTGGTCATGCTCTGCGTGCCTGCTCTGGCCGCTGAGATCGCCGTCGATTATACCTCGGAATACAGGTTTACCGCCGCAGACTTTTCTGATTCCGACGGATTGGAGGGCGTCTACATTTCCTCCGTCCCTCCCGCGTATCAGGCAGAGCTTTGCATCGGCAGCCGCGTGATCTGCCGGGGCGACATTCTGCCTGCGGCAGCACTGGAAAAGATGAAGCTGCGCCCGGTCTGCCTTGGAAACGCCGACTGTGAGCTGGTCTACTGCCCGATCGAAGACGGGACGCTCGGCGACGCCGTCACGGTATCCCTGCGCATTCTCTCCGGCACGAATACCGCGCCGGTCTGCGAGGACGGAACTCTGGAAACGTATAAGAACATTGCGAACACCGGCACGCTTTCAGCCACAGATCAGGAGGATCAGGAGCTGACGTATCAGCTTGTCAAGGAACCAAAGCGCGGCACGGTCGAGCTGCATACGGACGGCAGTTTCACCTATACGCCGGATAAAAACAAGGTCGGCAAGGATTCGTTCGTTTTTACTGCGACCGATCCGGCCGGGAACGTCTCGAATGAGGCCTGCGTCAAGATCCGCATTCTGAAACCCGCGGATAAGGCAACGTATCAGGATATGTCCGGCGACCGGGATGCGTTCGCCGCCATGTGGCTCAAGGACAAGGGGCTTTACACCGGCAGAGTCATTGCCGGGAACCTCTGCTTTGAGCCGGACTGCCCTGTCAGCCGCAGCGAGTTTCTGATCGCCTGCATGAAGCTGGCCGGACTTGAGCAGTCGGACGGGACGATCTCGACCGGCTTCGCGGATGAACTGGAAACGCCCCTCTGGCAGCAGCCGTATCTGGCCGCGGCCTATCAGTCCGGCATGATCTCCGGGACGCCGACCGAGGAGGGGCTGGTTTTCCGCCCGGAGGAGGATCTGAGCCGCGCAGAGGCAGCCGTCATGCTCCAAAAGCTCCTGCGCCTGCCGGGCGATGCCGCTGTCTTTGCGCCGGATGAGGCTTCCGCCATTCCTGCCTGGGCGCAGAGTGCGGTCAGCGCGCTCTCAAACGCAGGCATCCCGCTTGCTGCCTCGGACTATGAGGCGCCGCTGACGCGGCGTGAGGCGGCAAATATGCTGCTTGCAGCCGCTCCCGCAGCCGAAGCTGCCGGGCTTTACTGGTCAGAATAACCGAATCGGGCCTGCCGCGTTTGCGGCAGGCCCGACGCGCAGCCGCAGAAACGGCAGGATGCGCGTTTTTTGACGGTGGATTTTTGGGCGCTCGTCTGCTATAGTGTAACTGATTGAAAACAAAACAGGACAGGAACAGGCATGGCAAACAGAGAAAAACAGGATATGACCGCCGAGCTGGCAGAGGGAAAAATCCTGCCGCTCGTATTCAAACTCACCATTCCGGCTGTCATTGCGCAGCTCATTACATTTTTATATAATATCGTCGACAGAATGTACGTCGCGCGGATCGAAGGCTCCGGCATGGACGCGCTGGCCGCGCTTGGGATCGTACTTCCCATCACGCTGATCATGCAGGCATTTGCGAATCTGGTCGGGCTTGGCGGCGCGCCGCGGGCGGGCATCAAGCTCGGCGAGGGAAAGGCGGATGAGGCGAACCGGATCTTTCACACTGCGTTCTGCCTGCTGGTCCTGCTTGGCGTTGTGATCGGCGCAGCGGCGTTCTGCTTTGCGCGGCAGATCGTACTGCTGTTTGGATGCCCGGAAAGTGCGGTGGAGTTCGCCGTTTCCTATCTTAAAATCTATGCCTGCGGCACGATTTTCGTCATGCTGGCGCAGGGACTCAACCCGTTTATTCTGACGCAGGGCTATTCGTGGCTTGCAATGAGCTCGGTGCTGCTGGGTGCGCTTATCAACATCGCGCTCGACCCGCTGTTCATCTTCACCTTCAAAATGGGTGTCCAGGGGTCAAGCCTCGCGACGATCCTCTCTCAGCTTTGCTCGTGCATTTGGATCGTCTGCTTTTTCTTCTCCCGGAAGAGCCTGTTCCGCTTTCAGGCAAGCCTGCTGGGCCTGTCGCCGGGGCGCATTTTCAGCATTCTTTCGCTGGGCTTTACGCCGTTCATCATGACGCTGACGGAATGCGCCATCCAGATCGTCTTCAACATCAATCTGAACCGCGCGACCGGCGGCAACAAGGACTATACCGCCGCGTTGACCGTCATGCTGAGCGCGCTGCAGCTTATTTCCCTGCCCCTGAACGGTCTTGGAAACGGTATGCAGCCGTTCGTGAGCTATAATTACGGAAAGGCAGACTCCGCACGCCTGAAACAGGGGATCAAATATGTGACGATCATCGCGTTTATCTACGTGGTCTGCATCTGGTCCGTCTCGATGGCGTTCCCGGTAGTATACGCAAGGCTGTTTTCCGCAAGCGAGGCCGTCACGCAGATCGTCATGCGCTATACGCCGATGTTCCTGATGGGTTCCATCATGTTTTTCGTGCAGATGACGCTGCAAAACGTCAACGTCGGGCTTGGGCAGGCCAAGGAGGCGCTGCTGCTGGCGGTGAACCGGAAGGTCGTCATTCTGATTCCGCTCTGCTTTGTGCTGACGCATTTCCTCGGCTTCAAGGGCGTATACCTGTCGGAGGGCATCGCCGATCTGGTCGCAGGAATCGTGACAGCAATCGTCATTTTTACCAGCTTCCCAAAAATCTTCCGCCGCCGGGAGGAAGAAGTCAAACAGGCCGCGTCGAACTGACGCGGCCTGTTTGATAAGATCAAAAACCGGAAATCAGATGATGTTGTATTCCTTCAGCAGCTTCTCAATGTCGGTGCCCTTGATCTTGCTGAGGGCTTTTTCGAGGGCTACCTTCTGAACGAGGGAAAGCTTCATATCGGTGAGCTTTTTGCCGTCGCGGAGCTGGACGGTGGCGTTCAGCAGGTCGCGCACGTCATACACGCTGCCCCAGACCTCCGGGACGCCGCGGTCGACATTCAGGAGCGTATAGACTGCCTCCATGCCGGTGCGCATGGAATACTCGGTCGTAAAGATGGTGTCTCGCGGCGTCTCGGCGAACTGGCCGAGGAAGGCGAAGTTCACAGCGCCATCGGGCACAACCTTCGGGCGGTCGCCATAGGCGCGCGGCATGAAGAATGCGTCGATATACGGCATCATAACGGGGACGGTGTTGGCGCTGTTCGAGGCTAGCTCTTCGATCTGATCCTCCGGCACGCCGATGTGGTACAGCCACTCCATGCAGATCTCCTTGCCGGTGCACTCGCGCATGGGCTTCTTCACATAATCGCCGGGCTTATCGGTAAACAGCGAATAGACCCAGACAAGGCAGTGATCTTTGGGCTGTGCGCGGAACTGCGGCTGGCGGTTGATCGTCCAGCTCATGAGCCAGCTGGAATCCTTGACGGTGACGATGCCGCCGGTCACAACATGACCGGTGAACGGGTCGCGCTTGCAGATATTTTTGATATAGGGAATGATCTTCTGATCGAGCGTTTCGACGGTTGCACTCATCCAGTTCGTCTGCTCGGGGTCATAGCAGAACTTGTCAGGATGGCCGAAGGACGGGTCCTGTGCGGCGATCTTGCGCCACATATCCCAGCCGCCGCCGGGCTTGATCTCCGTGTTATAGGGGGCAGGCTCGTTCTGGCTGCCGCGGGAGGAATTTTCGACACAGCCGCCATTGGTAATAAAAACAAGATCGTTTTCTGTCAGATCGATGGCGTCCTCTTTCCCCTCGCGGATGATATCGATACGCTTGGCAAGCTTGCGGGCCGGGGTGCAGTCGAATTCCACGTTCACAACCTGAACGCCATAGTGGAACTGTACGCCGAAGCCCTTGAGATACTCGATCATCGGCAGAATCATGGACTCATACTGATTATATTTCGTGAAGCGCAGCGCCTTGAAATCAGGCAGGCCGCCGATGTGGTGGATATAGCGCTGGATATAGAGCTTCATTTCCAGGGCGCTGTGCCAGTTTTCAAAGGCAAACATCGTGCGCCAGTAGAGCCAGAAGTTGGAGTTGAAGACTTCGTCGTCAAAGAAGTCTGTGATGCGCTTGTCCTGCAGGTCTTCATTCGGGGTGAAGAACAGCTTCATGATCTCCATCGCACCCTTGTCGGAAATGTCGAACTTGCCGTCGGTATGCGCGTCCTGACCACGGTTGACGGTAGCGCGGCAGAGGGAATAGTTCGGGTCTTCCTTGTTCAGCCAGTAATACTCGTCGAGAACGCTTACGCCCTCCGTCTCGATGGACGGGATGGAGTGGAACAGATCCCACATGACTTCAAAATGGTTGTCCATCTCCCGGCCGCCGCGCATGACATAGCCGACGTTTTCAAATTTATAGCCGTCGCACGCGCCGCCGGGAATCGAATCCTTTTCCAGAATATGCACGTGTTCGCCCTTCATCTGGCCGTCACGGACAAGATAGCAGGCTGCCGTCAGCGCCGCGAGGCCGCTGCCGACAATATAGGCCGATTTCTGATCGACGCCCTCCGGCTTTTTGGGCCTTGCAAATGCTTCATAGTTACCGCTCGAATAATACATGATTCATACCTCCATAAAAAGTCTGGAAACATTGCTTTATGTTTCCCTTTCGATGGTATGAGCATACTACAGATTCCAAAATTGCGCCATAAGCAGAAAACGCCCTGTGATAAAGTTCTTATCACAGGGCGTTGTTCTGTTCAGTTTTTTATCAAACGCCGGGATTTGATGCAGGCTTGTCCACGCGGAAGCGGTCAAGCGCGGCGGCGACGCTGCCATGGATCACGCGGTCAAGGCGGTCGATAATCTCCTTCGGGTCGCCCTTCATATCGTGCTTGATCCAGTCGAGCATGAGGCCGACAAAGGCGTATTTGTAGACGTTGGCAATGAACGCTTTGTCCTCCGGGCGGACAGACATACCGGCGGCCTGCTCCTCGACCACGCCCTCAAGCAGATCGTAGGTCAGCTTATAGAGATAAGTTTCAACCTGTTCACGGCTGACGGAGTGGTAGACGTTCATGATGAAGGGCTTGTTGGCCAGCACGGCCTCAAAGATCTGCTCAAAGCCCTGCTGCCATGTTTCATAGGTCTTCTTTCCTGCCAGCGCCTTCGCCGCGTCCTCCTGACACGACCATTCGACCAGATCATAGATGTCCTTGAAATGATAATAGAACGTCATGCGGTTGATGCCGCAGTCGTCGGCGATATCGCTGATGGTGATTTTATGGAGCGGCTTTTGCAGAAGCAAATTTTTGAGCGACTGCTCCAGCGCGCGTTTGGTCAGATCGGACATAGGTGCCTCCTGTCTCGAACAGCGTTCGGGCGCTTTTCTTCAGATTATCCGCTTTTTGCTGAAATGTCAAGACAGCGGCTTGACAGGCAAGTGTACTATGTGTATAATACAGTCAGAAAGTGTATGACTTGAGTAATACGGTGGTGACGGATATGGTGTCGTTTGAGGCGTTCCGCGCAGTGGATGGGACGCCGGTGTATCTGCAAATTATCAACTTTATCAAGCGTGGCGCGATCGCAGGGACGATCAGGGACGGCGACGAGCTGCCGTCGCGCCGGGTTCTGTCGGCGCTGCTCGGCATCAACCCGAATACGGTGCAGAAAGCGTTTCACATTTTGGAGGAAGAGCATCTGATGGAATCGCGTACAGGCGCAAAAAGCTGCATGACGCTGCCGCCGGATATACTGGATGCGCTGCGGCGGGAGGTCTTATCAGACGAGCTGCGCACCATGGCCCGCACACTGCGGCAGCTGGGAATTTCCAAAGAAGAAGCGCTGCGTCTCATCGAGCAGGCGTGGGAGGAGGAAGCGCAATGAAAAAACAGGTATCCGTATTCGGATTGCATACGCGTGCGGCGCTGAACCGGCTGCTGCTGGCAGCGCTGGGGTTGCTGGCGGTCGAGTTGATCCTTGCCTGGGTGTGTATCGCGCGCGGAACAGCGCTTACGCTGTCCGGCAGCAGACTGGAAACTGCGCTGCAGCATTCGTTCCGGGCCGGGATTATCGCGCTTCAGGTGCTGCTGGCATCCAGCCTCGGTTCAAACAGCCGGTACAGCTATACGCTGCAGCGGCTGCGGGTATCGGAGCGCTGCGTATTCCTCTGGAGCTGCGTTTGCAATACGCTCTGCTTTGCGGTCTTGTGGTGTGTGCAGATCATGGCAGCTGTGGGCGCGGCATTCTGGAACGCAAAAAGCGCCGTGTATTCGGCTGGCCCGCAGGGCGTGTTTGTGGATTTCTACCGCAGCGGCTTTCTGCATGGGCTTCTGCCGCTGGCAGACGGGTATGGATGGGCGCGCAACGCACTGTTCGTGCTGGCGCTGGGCTGCGTGACCGCGTATATGCAGCTTGGCATACGCAGGAAAGGCAGCCGCAGCTGGCTGGTCTGCATGGGGCTGACGCTGCTTCTGGTCTTGTGCCTGCCGGTTCAGTATGGCGCAGGCCGGAGCACGGGCATTTTCCATGCGATCGCGGCGCTGCTTGTCGGGCTCGGCTTTCTGGGGTTCGGGCTGACGCAGACACATAACGGAAAGGACGGGCTGGCAGATGAAGTGGAGTAAACGCCTTTCGCGGTACACGCTGCCCGGAATGGGGCTGAAATGGGATGCTTCCTATTTTGGCCTGCTGTTTCTGGCGATGGTTTTGATCGTACTGTATACGTTTCTGCGGGAGTATCAGAACGCGCTACGCGAACTCTATATTTTTCGCTACGGGACACAGATTCTGCGGCAGGGCGCTGTCATGCCGTCTCTGAATACGCTTATCCGGCACAAATTCACTGTCTTCTGGGCCTACGCGGTTTTCTGCGCGCTGCGTGCATTTGCCAACTACTGGTCGTTTTTCACGGAAACGAAGAGCATTTACCTCATGAAGCGACTGAAAGATCCAAACGAGCTGCGCAGGCGCTGCATTGCGATTCCTGCGGCCGCCTGCGGCGCGGCGCTGGTTCTGTTTTTGCTGCTGTTACTGGTGTTCGTTCTGATTTACCGAAACGGCGTTCCGGCGCGCTGCATGCCGCCGGAGGAAACTTTGAATATCTGGGGGGCGTTTTTCTGATGCTGGAAATCAAAAATCTCTGCAAGCGCTATGGCCAGACGCAGGCGCTGGACAATGTGCAGCTTTCTGTCGGGCCGGGCGAGATCGTCGGGCTGTTCGGTGAGAACGGCGCGGGCAAAACGACGCTGATGAAGTGCATTCTGCAGCTGATCTTATATGACGCTGGTGGTATTACGCTGGACGGCAAACTGATCACGCGGCAGAACATTGGCCGGTTTTCCTTTGCCACCTGTGAGCACAGCTTCTTCCCCGCCCTGACCGCCAAAGCCCACCGGGAATTTTATGAGGAGCACTTTGAGACGTTCCTCGGCAGGCGTTTTGAGGGCCTGATGGACTTCTTTCAGCTTCCGATGGACAAGCCCATCCGCAGCTTCTCGACCGGGCAGAAAAACCAGTTTGAGGTCATCATGGCTCTGTCGCAGGGCGCGGATTATATCCTGATGGACGAGCCGTTTGCGGGAAACGATGTTTTCAACCGCGAGGATTTTTATAAGGTTCTGCTCGGCATTCTCGAGCCGCACGAAACAGTGATCCTGTCCACACATCTGATTGAGGAAGTGACGGGCTTTATCGGACGGGCCGTTCTGCTGCACAAGGGCCAAATCGCGGGCGACGTGCAGACAACAGAGCTGGACGAACAGGGCAAAACACTGATGGACTATGTCAAGGAGACGTACAGCTATCAATCTGACCGCGTTTCCAGAGCGCTGACCGAGCTGACCGGCAAGGAGGACGAGGATGCGTAAAACGCTGATGATCTTTCTGGCGCTTGTACTGGTGTGCGGCTGCGGCACGGCATTGGCTGCGCAGGCGGTCAGTGCGCCGCGCGAGGAAATTTTGTTTCAGGAGCACATATTCTCCGGCGACCCGGCTGCGGCCGATGGGCTGACCGTGCAGCTCAAAACCGGTATGCGGTACAAGCTGAACTGGGAGAGCACTGTGCAGTTTTCCGCGCAGGATTATCGTGCGGAGACGAGCTTCCGCTTTCTGCCCGCCGGACAGGCGGAGCAGCCGGAGATGAGCTACCGCGGCGTTGAGATCAATTTTTACCGCGACGCGGCCACGACCGGCAGCGACGATGTCTTCGGCTTCTCAACGGCGTATCAGGCCCTGCTGGACACGCTTTCGCCCGGCGAAAGCGGTTCCATGACGATCCGGTTTGCAGACTATTACGACGAATATCCGTTTGAGTTTTCCATCGATCTTCCGGGCGTTAATTATGACCCCCTTGTCAACTGGCAGGACGCCTCAGCGGACAGCGAATGGCTTGGTGAACGCGCACAGGCCGCCTTAGGCCGCTTTTTCCGCATTCCGGTTCTGCAGGATGAGTACGTAGAGCTTGGCATTGACAAGAATATGGACGGAACGGGTTCGGGCCGCAGCATTTCCAGCGTCATGGAGGGCGACCGGTTCTGGATGAACGTAGAAAGCGTTATAACGGACGACACCTGCTTCTTCTGGTTCGGCAACCGGACGGACAAAGACCGGCTGGTCGACACAAGCCGCATTCCGGGCGGCTATGGCGTCTATATGCTCCCCTACGGGCCGCTTGCCCCGGATTCCGAGGCCAGCGCGTTTTACGGCGGGAACACAAACGAGGTCTATACCGATCAGCTGACCTGCTTCTTCCCGGTCGATCCGGAAACACGGATCGAACATCTTGGGCTGACACCGGACAAGTCGCAGCTTTTGCTCCATACAGTTGAAAAAAATATGTATTATGTAACCTTAATCGACTGCAAAACAGGTGACACTCTGCAAAAGCTGGCGGTATCGGATTTTGAGCCGGAAGATGATTATGTAAACATAACAGAAACAGCGGATTTCGTCTGCATCCAGCAGACCCAGGGGCGCATCTGCGTTCTGACACAGAACGCGGATGGACTGTATCAGCTCGTGCTGCGTTCTGATTATTCACCCGATGATCTGTATTCGCCGGTATACGCGACTGTCCGCGCGATGGCCTTTGACGGAAAACGGCTGGCCATAGTCAACAACGACGAGACTGTCCTGGCGAACGATGACAACCGTACAAAAAGCTATCTTGCCGGAACCACCGAGGCACTTATCACGCTGGACGGCGCATACTTTGACAACTGCGGCTTTACACTGACAGTCTTCGATCAAACAGGAGTCGCCTATAGCGGCGCTTATGTCAGCAGCTTGGAAAGCGTCAATTATCTCACAGGCGGGACGCTCAACATGGACCATCTTGTTCTGCCGTACTCTATCACGCTCAGCTGGCAAAACGGCGCAGCGTAATCAATATTTATCTCCCTCTGCCCAATTTGGGCAGAGGTTTTTTTATTTTGGGGCTTGACAAATACAACTCTTTGTGTATAATAATATTAGTAATGATTATTATTTCTATTTCAGGAGGATATCCAATGAAAAACAATTCCAACACACTCGGCCTGCACAATATGAACGGGCTGTCCGCAGACGACAAGCGCACCTGCGCCCTGAATGACATGAACTGCCGCGCCGGTCAGCCGGAGCAGACTGCGTCTTTGCAGGATATGAACGCGGTGAACGAGCAGCCAGACATGGCCTGCAGCATTACGAACATGAACTGCCGCAAGGATTGACGTCCCGCCTCCCCGCCTGTATGCACAAGCGTGCAGGCGGGGCTTGCATATCTGTCTCCTGTTCACGGAAAGCTATGCAAAAAGGAGGTTTTTCCATGAACAAGAAGCAGAAAAAAGAGCCGTTCAGTCTGAAAAACATGAACGGCCTGTCCCACGACGATGCGCGCACCTGTGCGCTGGACGATATGAACTGCCTGAACGGGCAGGAGGAACACCGTTCCTCCCTGCAGGACATGAACGCTACTAGAAGCAGACCGTACCGGAAGTATCACCTGACAGATATGAACGGCGAGGACGGGCGGTAGGTCTCCAATGCGCCAGTTGTAGGGGCCGATGTGGGCATCGGCCCCTACAAAGTCTCGGCGAATCCGTACAACTCGCAAATTCCGACCGCAAAGCTGATTTACCGCAGTTATTCAAACGCAACTGTCTGCAAATTTAGTTGTCCCGTAACAGGCGGCGCGTACCATAGCGCTCGTAAGGTGACTATGTGTGATTGTAACGACTAGAAATTGGTGCCCGCCTGAATAGCACCCGCAGTACGCACCAAACTGTAACTAAGCGCCCCTTTTCTCCCCTGTCTTTTCCGGCAAGGCGGAAAAGACAGGGCCGCCGGAGGCAGGGCCAGCCTCCGAAACGGCCCATGTTTTCTATTCAAACATTCGTAAAATGATAGGAATGCCCCAGGTCGTAGGCCATTTTGTCGCTTTCGGAGATAAAGTCCATAAAGCGGTTCGCGGCAGAGGTCGGCGCGACATCGCGCAGCGTACACATACAGACCGAGCGCGGCGGGATCTCAAAGTCGGTGCGCAGCGGCAGGATGACGCCCCGTCCAAGGCCGGACTGCGAAAACTCCTCCGTCACACAGGCCACGCCAAGGCCGATGCGGGCCAGCGAAATGAGCAGATTGTGCGAACCCAATTCGATCTCCGGCTTGATGCTCACGCCATGCTGCTGAAAAAACTGCTCGACATAGATGCGGGAGCTTGCCTTGCGCTCCAGCAGGATCAGCGGGAATGCCGCGATTTCTTCCATGGAATGTACGTGGTCAAAATCGCAGTCATAATTCGGCGCGGCGACAAAGAGCTGGTGTGTGTCGAAGCAGTGCCGGACGGAATACGCGTCCTTGTCCTTCGGCTCGCTGGCAAACGCGATGTCGACCTGACCGGCGTGCAGATAGTCGAGCACCATCTGGCTCGTACCGTTCAGGATCCGGATCTGGATGGCGGGATAGTTCTGGTGGAATGCCTCAAGGCGCGAAACCAGATAGGTCTTTGTGACCGTATCGCTTGCACCGATGATCAGCTCACCCGTGAGCAGCTGGCGCGACTGCGCAAGCTTTTCCTCGCCGCACTGGATAAGCCCCAATCCGTGCGAGACATAGTCCAGCAGCATCTTCCCCTCGCTCGTCAGCACAACGCCGCGCGTGCTTCTGGAAAACAGCCGGACCTGCAGCTGCTCCTCCAGCTGCTTGATGGACTGGCTGACTGCCGACTGGGATATAAACAGGTTCTGCGCCGCAGCGGAGATATTGCCCATGCGGGCGACCTCCTGAAAGACGCGGTAAAGCTCTAATTTAACAGCCATGGTTGCCTCCTGTCATTACTTATATTTATAGTGCTAATAGCAATGATTAAAAACATCTATTTTACTTATTGCCTGATTCCGATTATAATAGCCAAAAATGAAATTGTCCAGCACGAAGTTTATATCGTTGCCAATATAGTTCCGGATGTACGGCCCGGATGTCTCTACCGCAGCGCCAAAGCTGCGACTATTGGAAGTTCGCTCACGCAGGGCTTTGCGGTCCTGCGCGCGGCTTTTTATCATTGGCAGCAGGTTTTATCCCCGCTGTCTATTTTTATTATGTTTTTGGAGGAAGCTATGCAGGAGCTGAAGGATCGCATCGTCAAGGAGGGCAAGATTCTGCCCGGAAACATTGTAAAGGTCGACGGGTTTCTCAATCACCGCGTCGACTGTGCGTTTATGGGACGCATCGCAGATGAATTCAAAAAATATTTTGATCTCGACAACGTAGATCTCATTCTGACCGCAGAGGCCAGCGGCATTGCCCTTTCCGCGATTTGCGCGTACCGGTACGGCAAGCCCATGGTTTATGCGAAAAAGGCCAAGAGCGACAACATCGAAGGCGGCCTGTATCAGAGTGAGATTTTTTCCTATACTTACAAGAAAAAGGTCACGCTGCTCGTCTCCAAGGAGTGGATCCATCCCGGCGACCGCGTGCTCGTGATCGACGATTTTCTGGCGCGCGGCGAAGCGCTGCGCGGTCTGTGCGAGATCGTGCAGGCTGCGGGGGCTGAGCTGGTCGGTATCGGCTGCGCGGTCGAAAAGGGCTTCCAGGGCGGCGGCGACAAGCTGCGCGCGGCGGGCGTGAACCTTCACTCTCTCGCCATCATCGAAAGCGCGGAGCCGGGCAACATCGTATTCCGGGAGGAAGCATAATGGAGACTGTTCTGATTCTGGACTTCGGCGCGCAGTACAGTCAATTGATTGCCCGCCGTGTGCGCGAGCAGAACGTGTACTGCGAGGTCAAGCCCTGCTCCATCTCCCCTGCCGAGATCGAAAAAATCGCCCCCATCGGCATCATTCTCTCCGGCGGCCCGCAGAGCGTTTATGAATCTGTTTCCCCGCACGTGGACCCGGCGCTTTTTGCGCTCGGCATCCCCGTTCTTGGCATCTGCTATGGATGCCAGCTCATGGCATATTCGCTGGGCGGCACCGTTGCAGCAGCGACGGAAGCGACCGCCCGCGAATATGGCAAGACGCTGACCGAGTTCGATACAGACTGTTCGATTTTCCGGGGCCTTCCCGCATCCAGCGTGACGTGGATGAGCCATGGCGACTATATTTCCCAGGTGCCGGACGGCTTTGCCGTCACGGCAAAAACCGCCGTCTGCCCGACTGCAGCAATGGCCTGCCCGGAGAAAAAGCTCTATGGCGTGCAGTTCCACCCGGAAGTGCAGCACACCGTAGAGGGCAGCGAAATGCTCCGCCGGTTCCTCTATACCGTCTGCGGCGCGTCCGGCGATTGGACGATGGCAGACTACCGGCAGACCGCGATCCGCTCTATTCGGGAAAAGGTCGGTTCTGGCCGCGCTCTGCTGGCGCTGTCCGGCGGCGTAGATTCCTCTGTCGCTGCAGCGCTTATGGCGGAGGCTATCGGCAGCCAGCTCACCTGTGTGTTTGTTGACCACGGCCTGATGCGCAAAAATGAGGGCGACGAAGTAGAAGCTGCGTTCAGCAAGTGGGATATCCATTTTGTCCGCGTCAACGCGGAAGACCGCTTCCTTTCGAAGCTTGCGGGCGTTTCCGACCCGGAGACGAAGCGCAAGATCATCGGTGAAGAATTCATCCGTGTTTTTGAGACAGAAGCCAAGAAGATCGGCGCGATCGACTATCTTGTGCAGGGTACGATCTACCCGGACGTGATCGAATCCGGCCTCGGCAAGTCCGCTGTCATCAAGAGCCACCACAATGTTGGCGGATTGCCGGATTATGTCGACTTCAAGGAGATCATCGAGCCGCTGCGTATGCTCTTCAAGGATGAGGTGCGTCAGCTTGGCCGCGAGTTGGGATTGCCGGAATATCTGGTCATGCGGCAGCCCTTCCCCGGCCCCGGCCTCGCCATCCGCGTGATCGGTGATATCACCAAGGAAAAGCTCGATACGCTGCGCGACGCGGATTTCATCTTCCGTGACGAGATCGCCAAGGCTGGTCTTGACCGCAGCCTCAGCCAGTATTTCGCCGTTCTGACCTCCATGCGCTCCGTCGGCGTCATGGGCGACGGTCGGACGTATGATTACACACTTGCTCTGCGTGCTGTCAACACCAGCGATTTCATGACCGCCGACTGGTCGCGCATCCCCTACGACGTCCTCGACCGCATCTCCGTCCGCATCGTCAACGAAGTCCGCGGCATCAACCGCATCTGCTACGACATCACCAGCAAACCCCCGGCAACGATTGAGTGGGAATGAGAAAAAAGTGAACATGAGGGGCTGAAAAGCCTTGAAAACACTCACTTTTTGAAAATCTCATTCCTCATTTGATAGCAAAATGATAGCAGATACCCAAACTGTTTTGTTTAAAGAACATTACAGCACTCTTCAGGTTTACTGTTTAAATACGGAGACACAGAATGGATAAAATTCTTATAAACGACCTACTGCGGCTGTCTGCCCATGATATAAGCAATACTCGATTAAAGCTCAATGTATTTAACGGAAATACCGACCCCTTGGAAGAGTATAAAAAAGATCCCGATAAAATTAACACGGAATGGTTTTTATGGCACAACCAAAGGAGATACTTTCATACAGGGCAGATCGCCATTTGCCTGCTATATCTCCATGACGATAAGTGGCTCCTGACGACGATCAAGCGGATTGTAAAAGAATTAGATGTTGTTGATAATGTCGGCTTTGAAGCAAATGAGATTGATGTGTACCGAAAATACTTTGGCAGATTGGTTCTGAAATATCACAATACAAAACGCGGTATGGGGAGAACCTATATGTCAATCATGGATGAGCTGGAGGTAATAGAGCTTTTGCCAACAGCGTATGATGGTGACGATTTTCCCGGCTATGAAAATATCAGACTCTCCTTCTCGCAGCTGGAAGCCATTATTTGCAACAAGCGTAGCGGATGGCTCGATGCGCTGCGGAATCAAAAGGCAGTGTACCTGATTACAGATACCAAAAATGGCAAGCTATACGTTGGCTCGGCAACCGCGCAATATGGAATGCTGCTTCAAAGATGGACAAATTATGTGGTCAACGGTCACGGCGGGAATGTCGAACTCAAGCGTATTGTCGATACAAAGGGATTTGACTATGTAAAGAAAAACTTTCAGTATTCCGTACTGGAAAACTATAACGCCAAAATGGATGATCATTATATATTAAGACGCGAAGCGTGGTGGAAGGGCACGCTTTGTACCAGACAGTACGGCTATAACAAAAACTAAGTTCGTATTTCACAAAGCTACGCTGAATGAAGCCGTCATCAGTGGGCGGCACACGCTTGGGATCAGGGTCATCGCCCTGCGCTGCGCGGGCTTCAACAATGTAGATATCCGGGCCTGCTTCGGAAAAATCCGGGTGTTCCGCGTTCCCGCGTATTCGCCTTACGCGGTGGCCGAGTAAACAATGGCACTGCTTCTCACGGTCAACCGGCTCACCAACAAGGCCTATATCCGCACCCGCGATTTCAATTTCAGCCTTTCCGGCCTCACCGGCTTCGATCTGCACGGCAAAACAGCCGGTGTTGTGGGAACCGGCAAAATTGGGCGCACGTTTGCTGAAATCTGTAAGCGCTTCGGTATGCGCGTTCTGGCATACGACAAATTTCCGTCTCCTGACAATGGGCTGTCTTATGTACTGCTGCCGGAGCTGCTGGCACAGGCGGACGTTATTTCCCTCCACTGCCCGCTGACAAGCGAGGCGCGGCACATGATCGACGCAGCTGCCATTGCCGGAATGAAGCCGGGGGTCGTGATCGTGAATACCTCCAGAGGGGCATTGATCGGCACGGAAGCGCTCATTGACGGCCTCAAGCGCCGCAGGATCGGTGCTGCGTGTCTGGACGTTTACGAGGAAGAGAGCGACCTGTTCTACGAGGATCGTTCGGACAGCATTGTTGAGGACGATGTGCTGGTGCGGCTGATTGCCATGCCGAATGTGATCGTCACGTCTCATCAGGCGGTTTTGACCCGCGAGGTGTTAAACAACATTGCAGCGGCCACGGTGGAGAATCTTCTGAAATTCAAGCGCGGCGAAGCCGCGCCGGATACGGAGGTCTGCTACCGCTGCGCACAATAGGGCTTCCACGATATGCAGAAACCGCGCTGGCAGCGCCAGCGCGGTCATTTTAATTTTCCCGGGTTTCGAGCATTGCCCATGCGATCACGAAAAACGGCGTTGACAGGCACATGGAGATCCCGAAGAACGCCTGCACGCAGTACCCAAGCACTGCGCTGCCACAGATGAGAGCTGCGGGCCGTTCCCCTGCCCTGCGTACAAAGCGGACAGCGGAGCAGCCAAGCGCGCCCAGCCAGCAGAGCAGGGCGAAAAGGCCCTGATTTGCAAGGATGTTCAGATACTCGTTGTGCGCCGTATCGATCCCAGTACGGCGTACAATGTGTCCGGCTTCGTCGTACCGCTCAAAATACGCCGTAATACGGCGGGACAGTGTATCCGGGCCGCCGCCGAACAGCGGTCGCTCCTTTGCTGCCTGCCAGACGTTTTTCCAGATATAGATCCGGCCGGAGCCAAAATCGTTCTCCGCGCGGCCATGCAGAAGCGCGTGTGCTTCACCGAGCATTCCGGGCAGTCCCGGAAGCAGGAATACCGCGAGGAACGCCGCAAGCAGGACACCTCCAATGATGATTGTCGCTGCGCGGCGCTTTTTTTCGTCCAGCGCCAGCGGAAGCGGCAGAACAAGGCCGGCTGCAGTACCGAGCAGTCCGGCGGAGACATTCATCCTGACGCTGACAGTCACGCACAGCGTCAGCGGCACAAGCAGCCAGCAGCGGCGGAGCTTCCACGCGCCATAGAAAAATGCGGGTACGGCCACGCACATCACAGCCGCCAGCAGGTCTGTATTGCCGATAGTACCGAGATATGCGCCGCTGTAGGCGGTTCCGGCATCGGAATAGGCCAGCCCCTTCGGGTACAGGCCAAGCGGGTTTCCGCCCGCCAGCTGCCAGAGCGCCAGCAGGCAGCATAGGCTCATGGCCGCGCCGAAGACGTCAAGCAGCCATGCTTTCGGGCGCGCAAGCCGCCCCAGCAGCAGGAAGACCGCGCCATACAGCGCAAGCGTCAAAAGTCCCTCGCGCCGTGAAAGACCAAGCCACGCGTCAGCGCGCCACGGTGAAAGGAACGTCGAGAGCAGGCTGCACAGCACGTAACCCAGCATCAGCCATTCAGCCGGGCGGACGGCACGCAGCAGCTTGCAGCAGCAGACCGTTCTGATCTGCCGCAGTGCAGACAGCGCCGCAGCGGCGCAATAGACGATCGTCAGAAGCAAAAACAGCCGGTATTTGGCCTCCAGAATCTTGGTGTAGCCGTCCGGTCCCGTCCAGAGGAGAAATGCGCTCAGCATCAGCGCAAGGTACACATCGGAGACGGTTTCCGCCGTCCGCGCGCTGCGGTTCATCTGCGTTCCAGCGCGGCCTGCAGTGCGCCGCAGAGCGGAAGGCCGGCGGACGCGTCTGAAAGAAGAAAGACTTTAGCATATGCGGGTGTCTTGGACGCGCTGGCTGTCAGCGTCAGCTCGTTTACGCCGGTATCCGACGCGGCGATTTTCTGAATGGACAGGCCTTCCATCAGACCGTCGCTGTCATACAGCGCCAGCAGGCAGGTAAACTCCGTTCGCGCTTCCGGGGTCCCGGCGCGCATATCGCTCACGTCCACGTCCAGCAGATATTGCGTCTGACCGGCAGACGTGTCGGCGCGCAGCGTTCCGGCGAAGGCCGCAGCGGAAGTGGTGTAACTCAGCGTCGTGGGCCGCACGTCCGCGGCGGCGATGCGGCTGCCGCTGTCGTCGCGGAAGATCGCGTTTGACAGGTCAATTGCGCCGGGAACGGCGTTCTGAATCGTGAGTTTCAGCAGGCTGACTTGATCGGCGACGGGCGTAGCCGAGGCGAAGCTGGCGCGGAGCTTGCCGGGCTCAGCGTTGATCTGACAAGTACCGGAAGGCTCGGCCTGCACGGAAAGCGACTGGTCGTAGGTCAGGGTGAAGCTTCCGCCGCAGACGATGCCGCGCCCCTGTAAAACAACGGATACGACCGCAGAGCCGTCCGGCTGGATCGCACCGCCGACAGCCCAGAGCTTTGGCGCACGGTCGGATGGGAGCACCACATCGACGCTGCCGTCTTCGGCGGACGCGTCAATCGATTTTCCGTCTGTGTCGTACATACGCACGTCCGTCAGCGTGACGGCGGACGTATCCCCCGCCGTTCCGACGGTGCGGAACATGGCGGCGCAAAGCTCTCCTGTAGAGAGCGGCTGCGTGCCGCTGAAGCTGACGTGCACCGTACCGGGCTGCGGCTCGTTCCATGTCAGAAGCTCGACGGCCGGGTGCAGCTTCAGAACCGAGGTCAGCTGCAGGCAGTCCGGGTCATATTGCAGGGTGAAATTTCCGCCTGCCGGGGATAACTCCCCTTCCAGCCTGAACGTCATGCGGACAGAGCGGCTCTCCACTGTCTGTTCACGGCTGAGGGTCAGGCGGGCGGTGCTGCGGGAAATGCTTCCCTTTTCGGCCGTTGCCGGGACGGACGTGCCGGTTTCGTCATACAGGCGGATGCTTTTCAGCGTGAGGGCGCTTCCAGTTTCCGGCGTCGCCGCAGAAACGTGGAATTGCAGCGTGCAAAGGCTGGTGTTTTCCAGTGCAGTCGTCGACACGAATGTCACGAGCAGCAGACCGGGCTGTTCGTGGTTGAAGACGCACATTGCGCCGTCTGCGCCGCTCCATTGGAGCAGCTCAATCTCATCCGCGTCATACGCAAGCTCGAATCTGCCGCTGTACACGCTGCCGGTCAGGCGCACCTGCACCGAGACTGTCTCGCCTGCGCGGCCGCTGGCCGAGGTGATCGAGAGTGTGCGGCCCTCGGCCTGTGCGAAGGGCGTGCAGAGGGTGAGCAGGAGCGTCAGGACGAGGAGCAGTGGGAAAAGTCTTTTTTTCATGGCGCGGCCCCCGTCAGTTGAGGCTCGGGATGAGTCTTGCATCGTAGCGCAGGATCAGGATCGCGTCGCCCGCGTCGATCAGACCGTCGTGGTTGACGTCCGCAGCGGCTTCCTGCTCCGGCGTGAGCATAATGAGACCCACGGAGGTGCGCAGGCAGAGCAGTGCGTCGGCCGCGTCGATATAGCCGTCGCCGTTTACGTCGCCCAGCTGGGCGGCAGCGGTGACGATGATCTTGATCTCTGCGGAATAGCCGCCGTCGACCGTTGTGGCGGTGATGGTCGTTTCGCCGACGGACAGAGCCGTTACGATGCCCGTGCGGGAGACGGTCGCGGTCTGCTCGTCGCTGCTGACCCAGGTCAGGTTTTTGACGGTCGCGTCGTCCGGGGCGATGATGGGCTGGAGCGTGACGGTGCTGCCCATCATGAGCGTATGCGTCGGCTCGTCAAACCGGATGCCGGTCACGCGGACGCGTTTTGGCTGGACAGTCACGATGCAGCTGGCGCGGTAGTCCCCCGCTGCCGCCGTTACGACGGTAACGCCCGCAGAAAGCGGCGTAATCTTGCCGTCCTGACTGACGGTGGCGGCGGTCTGGTTGCTGGATGTCCAGTGGATGGTCGCTTCTGTGCCCTCGGGCTTCAGCGTCGCGGTCAGCTGTTCGGCTTCTTCTCCGGCGTAGAGCGTCAGCGTATAGCGGTCGAGTGAGACGCCGGTCAGGCTGGACTCGCCGGGCTGCTCGCCGGTGACGGTGATGGTGACGGACGAAGTGGCTTCGCCGATGCTCGCCGTGATCACCGCTTCACCCTCTCCAACGGCAATGACCTTGCCGTTGGAGAGCACGCGGAGAACGGAGGTATCAGAGCTTTTCCAGGATATATGGCAGCTATAATCCTCCGGGCTTACAGCTGCCTCCAGCTGCACAGAGCTGCCGACGGAAAGAGACTGCGGCGCATTGGAAATTGAAACGCCTGACAGCAGCTTTTCCGACCAGATAACATGCGTGACCGCCTCGACCCGTTTTTCATCGCCTTCCGGGTATCCGTTGGAGAAGACAAGGTCGGCGCTCCCTTCCGGAGTGTTGGGTGCAGTCAGGTATCCCGTTTTTAAATCGTATGTCAGATTTTCGGCTTCGGATTCGACCGACCAGCTTATATCTGGGCTGAACCACAGATCAAGAAATACGGAGTCATTCGGGCGCATGGTTATGCTTTCCGCTGCTCCGATCTTGTCATTATGGGTATAGTACCGGACGCGCGTTGTGCGTGTGGGTTCATTTTCAGAGAATTTTGCAGACGCAGGTACATCAAGATAGTAGACTCCGTCTGCGGGAATCTGGAAGCTGAAACTGGCATAGTAGGAATCTTCCATGTATTTTCCGTCAGCATCATAGACATAAATATAGTTTTTTGATTCGTTTCCACCTTCATCACGTTGAATCTGGACGACTTCGCCGGCCTTGTGCTCGCCGATGGAGAAATAGCCCTTCTGCCATACGTCCTGCCATTCTCTTTCTTTTAGAGGTGAAGCTGTTGCTATCGTGTTGTTATTCAGATGAGACACCAGCTTGTAGCAAATGTTCAATTTTTGTACGCGTGTAAAACGGATAGATGAAATATAGTATTTAGCCAGCAGATAATAGGTGCCTGGTTCCAAATCCCAAGCATAATTCTCTGTAGTTTTCGAAGTTGAACTTCTTATAACGAATTCATAGAGACTGCCATCATCCTGATTGTCGAAATATGCTTCCCGGTAGAGTTCGAAAGACACAGGGCCGCCATTGTCTGTTTTAGAGACATTCAGCAGCAATACCTTCTGGTCACCCTCCGGCACAGTAAACCGGAACCAATCCTTGTCATTCGCCGCAGTAATATCAAATGCCTGCGTAAAATCCTCATAAAGCGGCGTGGCACGATACCATGTATCGTTGTTCTCAATTTCTTCGGGCGGAATCAGTGTAATTTTTGTTGAGCGGAGGATATCTCTGCTTCCGCCACGCAATCTGATGTAATAGAGACCTTTTTCTTCAAGCTTCCAATACCAATTACCATCTGAACCACTACTGAAAACGTCTTTTGCAGCTTCCCCATATTCTGCAAGTTCCTGCCCAGCATAGACATCAGCAGAACCTCCACAGTCGGAATCAACGTGAACCGTCATGTAGTCCTCCGGAACTGTGAAGCAGAACCAATCCGTATCACCGCTGCTTAAAACATGGGAAATCAGCTGGCCCGGCTCAATATAGGCTGCGTCGAGCCAGGTATCGTTGCTTTCATAGGGGTCATCGCCGCCCTCCTCCACGCGGATGCGGAGCGCTGCGCGCTGGATTGAAACATTATATTTCTCACTATAATAATCATATTTCTCTTTCGGATATAGTCTAACGGCATACTGCCCCTGCTGGCTGCACGATAAGACGCGCGCATGACGGGAACTGATCTCGGTTTCAGGAACAACGACAGTTCCGTCCGGTGCGTAGATCTCATAGCAGACGATCTCCGGGTTTTCAAAGTCAAAATCCAACAGACGGAGCGTATAGAGTTTCGCCTGTCCATCCTCCGGCACTGCTTCAAAGCTGAACCAGTCCTCATCATTGATTCCGCCAATGCTGAAAGCCGCGTCTGTGCCGATTGGCAGCGGAGTCGCAGTCTCTTTCGTGTCGTTCAGTTCGTTTTCATCGCCGTCCAGCAGATGAATCTCCATGGAACGCGATATTTCTCCGCTTCCCGACTTGGAAAGAGAAAATTGATATGTCCCCGGCTCGCCTGCATGCAGAAAAACAGTTCCATTCTTTTCAATTTCCCAACCTCTGTTGTTCCAGAACAGCGAGAATGCCGTTCTATCCGCATAATTAAACCCGCTGAAGGTCAGGGCGATATCCTGTCCGGGCTTTTCCGTCGTGATCGTAAAGCGATCCTTATCACCGCCGTCCAACACAAACTTCACGCTGTCGCCGTCGTGCAACTCGGTCGGGATCACATCATTGGGTTCCTGCTCGTCATTTCTGTATTCATGCAGAACAAAGCGAACCGTCAGCGGAAACAAATTCGACGACGTTGGACCCACTTGGATCGTATTTTTTTCTTTTTTTAAAGTGAAGATTCCGTCTGTCGAAGAGGCACTGCTATAATTGATAGACAACCAAGCATCATTTTTGTTTTCGCTCAGCCATTCGACCTTTACACGCGTGCCATCGATTGGCGCTGTGAGGGTATACTGGAGCGTATTATAATCTTCGAACGTCACCTCTACCGGCTGCTCAAGTTCGATGCTGCCGCACTCGATCGTTTTTGCAAACGCTGTGGTGCACAGCAGCAGAAGCAGCGTCAGCAGCATCCATGTCCATCTTCCAACTCGTTTCATGGTTCAGGCTCCTTTTCTTGTATCTGTCTGCTTACAGTATAGCGCGCTTTTCTCCGGAGTTCAACCGTATTTCGCTGCAAAACCGGGCAAAAACCGCCTCCGCAGCCGGGAAAGCTGCGGAGGCGGGGCGTATTTCTTAAACGCGCAGAATCTCTGTAGGGGCCGACGACTCTGTCGGCCCGCAGAAAGCAGAGGATCTACAGAAATCTTCGGCGAATTCAGGTGCACCTCCGCGCTGGATCGTAGGGGCCGGCGGGAGGCATACTGTAAAAAAGGGAGGGCGGACAGAGTCGTCCGCCCCTACGGTGTAATATTCAGGACAGCAGCATTTTGTCGTTGGCTTCGTCGCTGCCGCTGGCGCGGGAGAACATGGCGAGAAGATCCGGGACGGTCAGCTTTTTCTTTTCTTCGCCGGACACGTCCACGACGATCTGACCGGCGTCCATCATGATGAGGCGGTTGCCATGGGCAATGGCGTCTTTCATGTTATGCGTGATCATCAGCGTGGTCAGCCCGTGCTCCTGCACGATGCGGTCAGACAGGTCAAGCACCTTGGCTGCCGTGCGCGGGTCGAGCGCGGCGGTGTGCTCGTCGAGAAGCAGCAGCTTCGGCTGCTGCAGCGCCGCCATCAGGAGCGTCAGCGCCTGCCGCTGGCCGCCGGAGAGCAGGCCGACCTTCGCGGTCAT
>ENA-ORNR01001082-ORNR01001082.1-human-gut-metagenome-genome-assembly--contig:-NODE-1082-length-25465-cov-4.924203_pt1 | contig 25465 bp, 19 predicted proteins | sample MGYA00242114_ERZ509020 | MGnify/ENA primary metagenome ERZ509020 (study PRJEB26280, sample SAMEA2338758) | human gut metagenome | biome: human gut; feature: human-associated habitat; material: faeces...
CTTGCATGTGTTAAGCACGCCGCCAGCGTTCATCCTGAGCCAGGATCAAACTCTCTGATAAAATGTTTGTTCCAAGTTCAAAATCAACATACTAGCTAATTTATCCCTTTTACTGTTTTAAAGGATCTTTCGATCGTTTTGAATTACTTATTCAGAACTTTCGAGGATGTGTTTCACTGTTTAATTATCAAGGATCTTTGCTGTTCCGACTCGAATCAGCTCATTTATTTTATCACAGAACTTTTCGTTTGTCAAGAACTTTTTTTAAATTATTTTTCGAAGTTCTTTTGAACTTCCCGGGAACGTTTTGTTCCCTGCTGTTCTCTCGATCAGCAACTCATTTATTTTATCAAACTCATTCGCTTTTGTCAAGAACTTTTTTCAGGTTTTTTTGAAGCAGTTTTTCCAACCCGCGGCAGCCACCCGGCTCCGAACTGAGGTTTTCTGTTTCAAAAGAACTCATGCGCTGTAGCTCTCGCTGACAGCTTAGTTATAATAACACCGTCGCCGGCAAAAGTCAACACCTTTTTTCGAATTTTCTTATTTTCAGAAAAATATAGTTAATTCTGCATATTTTATATTTTATCTGATTTTTTTAAAAAAGACCGTACGCATCACACGCCGGTCCTTTTTCCACAACTTCCTTCTAATTTTTCCCCACGCGCAGAATCGCATCCTGAATATTTTCCACCGGAATCAGTGCGATTCCACCGATTTTCTCCACGGACTTCATGCAGACAGCAGGTAAAATCACCCGCTCGAAGCCCAGTTTTTTTGCTTCCAGTACACGCTGTTCCGCCATGCTGACGGCGCGGACCTCACCGCTTAAGCCGACCTCGCCAAATACGACCGTTTTCTCATCGATCACCTGATCTTTGTAGCTCGATACGACGGCAAGTGCGATGCCAAGATCGATCGCCGGCTCATTCATCTTGATTCCGCCTGCGATGTTGACGTAGGCATCGCTTGTCGAAAGATTGACTCTTGCGCGTTTTTCCAGCACTGCCATCAGCAGGTTCACACGGTTGAAATCGCATCCTGCTGCGGTGCGGCGCGGGATTCCGAAATTACTGTGGCAGACCAGTGCCTGAATCTCGATCAGGATCGGGCGCGTTCCCTCCATGGAGCATGCGACAACCGAACCGGAAGCTCCCTCCGGCCGTCCGTTCAGCATGTACTCCGATGGATTTTTCACTTCCACGAGTCCCTCTGTCTGCATTTCGAAGACGCCGATCTCATTTGTAGAACCAAAACGGTTTTTGACGCCGCGTAGAATCCGGTAGGACGCATGACGGTCGCCCTCGAAGTACAGCACGGTATCTACCATGTGTTCCAGCACACGTGGGCCGGCCACATTACCGTCTTTTGTCACATGACCGACGATAAAGATCGAAATTCCCATTCCCTTTGCAATCTGCATCAGCACATTCGTCGATTCCCGGACCTGGGATACACTGCCCGGCGCAGAGCTGACCTCCTCGTTGTACATGGTCTGGATCGAGTCGATGACGGCCATCTCCGGCTTCTCTTTTTCCATGACGGCGCGGATGATGTCAAGATTCGTCTCACAGAGCAGGGACAGATTTTCATTAAATTCTCCGATCCGCACGGCGCGCAGTTTGATCTGGCGCAGGGACTCCTCGCCGGAAATGTATAAAACCTGATGTCCTGCTGTGGACAGCATGCGGCACACCTGCAGAAGGAGTGTGGATTTTCCAATTCCCGGATCGCCGCCGACCAGTGTCAGGGAACCCGGCACGATTCCTCCGCCGAGCACCCGGTCGAGTTCTCCGATTCCCGTCGGGATACGCTCTTCTTTTCCTGTTGAAATTTCCGTCAGATGCACCGGCTTTCTGCCCGCTGCGCTGTGGCTTCCGAGCCCCTGGTTTCCCGCCGGTGTTTTGGCCGCCGTCGGTTCCTCCACAAACGTGTTCCATTCTCTGCACGCCGGACACTGGCCCATCCATTTTGCGGACTCATAGCCGCAGTTCTGGCAGAAAAAGGCTGTCTTTTTTGCTTTTGCCATAGTTGTCTCCCTTATAATTGTCAAAAAAGCTGCCGCACACGTTCTGCGACAGCCTTCTTTTTTTACTTCATCATGCTTTTACGATTTCTACTGCTACATCCTCTGTTTTTTCCAGCTCTACGCTGAAGGAAAGTTTTCCGCCGAGGTTTGTGGTCATGTGGCCAACGTTTACGCCGTCGAGCAGCACCTTGTATTCGGTCTCTGCTTCCATTTCAACGGTGATCTGTGCATCCTCCGGTCCTTCTACTTTGAAGGTCATGCCGTCGTCGAATACGTTCAGATCGGTAACTGCGGTTCCCGGAACGGATTCGTATACGAACAGTCCGTTTCTCTCCAGCTTTGTGATTTCCTTAAAGGTTTTTACTTTATACAGATCTCCTCTGTGCTCAAAATCAGATTTTTTTGCCTTTGCCGCAAGCTCATAATCTCCGAAGCTGATGCCTCCGTCTGCCTCTGTGCGGATTAATTCTTTTACTACTGACATTTGTAAATGCCCTCCTGGTCTTGTCTTTTGTGGTGTTTCGTTTGTTTGTGAAAATCATACCATAATCGAAAAGATTTTACCATATAATTTATGGAATTTTATATTATTTTTTCTCAAGAACCTTAAATGTAATCTCTTTCTTATTCATTCCAGCCGCAACGGTATCGCCTTTTTTCACTTCTCCGTTCAGGATGGCTTCTGCGAGCGGATCCTCAATTTTGCTCTGGATCGCGCGTTTTAACGGGCGGGCACCGTACTTGCTGTCGAAGCTGTTTTCCACGAGATATTCTTTCACGGTGTCACGGACTTTCAATTCAATGTCCATCTGCTCCTTGCAGCGGCGCTCCAGATCTTTGAGCAGAATCTGCAGAATCTTCTTCATATCCGCCTTGGTAAGCTGATGGAATACAATAATCTCGTCGATTCGGTTCAGGAATTCCGGCTTAAACATCCGTTTGACTTCTTCCATCACCTGGCCCTTCATGTATTCGTAGTCTTTCCGCTCATCTTCTGTCGAAAGGAATCCAAGGCGTTTCGGCGCTACAATGTTCTGTGCTCCGGCATTGGATGTCATGATAATGCAGGTCTGTTTGAAATCAACTTTTCTGCCCTGCGCGTCGGTGATATGGCCATCATCAAGCACCTGCAGCAGAATGTTGAAGACATCCGGGTGCGCTTTTTCGATCTCGTCAAACAGGATCACACTGTACGGGTTGCGGCGCACTTTTTCGGAGAGCTGGCCGCCTTCCTCGTAGCCGACGTATCCCGGAGGGGAGCCGATCAGTTTGGAGACGCTGTGTTTCTCCATGTACTCCGACATGTCGACGCGGATCAGGGCCTGCTCTGTACCGAAAACTGCCTCGGCGAGTGCTTTGGAAAGTTCTGTTTTTCCGACACCGGTCGGTCCAAGAAACAGGAAGGATCCTGTCGGACGGTTCGGGTCTTTTAATCCGACTCTGCCTCGTTTTACGGCTTTTGCCACAGCTGTCACGGCTTCTTCCTGGCCGACAACGCGTTTATGGAGTGTCTGCTCCAGTCTTGCCAGACGTTTCGATTCTCCTTCCGCGAGACGCTGTACCGGAATTTTCGTCCAGGTGGATACGGTTTTTGCGATTTCTTCTTCTGTTACCTGCAGTTTTTTGTTTTTACAACGGCGTTCAAAGCGTTTTCGGATCTGCTCCAGATCTTTTTCGAGCTCCTGCTGGCGCGCCTGCAGTTCTTTTGCCTGCTCAAAATCGCCGGCACTGATCGCGGATTCTTTTTCTTTCTGTACTTCGAACAGTGTCTGCTCCTCTTTTGCCATGTTGTCCGGCACCTGGTAGCCGGCGAGCTGTACGCCTGCGGATGCCTCATCGATCAGATCGATGGCTTTATCCGGCAGGAAACGGTCGTTGATGTAGCGGACGCTCATTTTTACGGCTGCTTCCAGTGCTTCATCGGTGATTTCCACGCCGTGATGGCGTTCGTAGTATGGGCGCAGGCCTTTTAAGATATCAAGTGCCTCGCTTTCTGTCGGTTCTTCTACTTTCACCGGCTGAAAACGACGTTCCAGAGCCGCGTCTTTTTCGATATATTTTCGGTATTCTTCCAGTGTTGTTGCACCGATGAGCTGAATTTCTCCACGGGAGAGGGACGGTTTTAAGATGTTGGATGCATCGAGTGCGCCCTCTGCACCTCCGGCTCCGATGATGGTGTGGAGCTCGTCGATGAACAGCAGAATATTTTCATTGTCCGTCACTTCCTTGACGACACGTTTGATACGCTCTTCGAACTCACCGCGGTATTTGCTTCCGGCTACCATTCCGGAAAGGTCAAGGACAACAACTCGCTTATCGCGGATCGTTTCCGGCACAATGCCAAGGGCAATCCGCTGCGCCAGACCTTCCGCAATCGCCGTTTTTCCGACACCCGGCTCTCCGATCAGACACGGGTTGTTTTTTGTCCGGCGACTTAAGATCTGAATGACACGCTCAATTTCCTGCCCACGGCCGACAACCGGATCGAGTTTTCCTTCGCGCGCAAGCTCAGTCAGATCCCGGCTGTACTGGTCCAGTGCCGGCGTTTCGCTGGTCTGCGCTCCACCTCTTGTCTGCGGTCCGCGGCCGGTATTTGCATTTCCGCTTGCACCGCCCTGCAGCGGTGCCTCGCCCATGGCAGTAAGGATTGCTCCATATAGTTTCTGAATGTTGATCCCCATGGTAAAAAGCAAACGGGTAGCAACACAGTCACTTTCTTTTAAGATTGCGATCAGCAGATGCTCGGTTCCCACAGCTCTGCTCTTAAAACGCGCTGCCTCCGCTTCTGCATTTTCAAGCACTCTGCGTACCCGCGGAGTATAGCCCGGTCGGGATTCGGTCACGGTGTTTCCGCCTGGTGCAATCAGACGGTCAATCAGTTCGGTAAGCTGTCCGGCATCTACGTGAAACTCAGAAAGCACCATGCCTGCTGTGCCATCCTCCACGTTCAGAAGTCCGATCAGAAGGTGTTCGGTTCCTACGTAATTATGTCCACATTTTTCAGCTGTCCTAACCGCATATGCCAGTGCTTTTTTTGCCTGACTGGTATATCCTTCTCTCATAATACTATTGTCTCCTTCATGTTTCGTCTGCGTAATTGCTGTAAATTTCATCTACAAGCTGATGTACTTCTTCTTTTGATATATTTTTGCAGACGGCTTTTGCAAGAATCACCTGCAGATCTTCGCGCAGTTCCTGCATGGCATACAGTTTATCCGCATCGATAGAGATAACGGCTCCTTTTCTTCGGTCAATCGAAAGAAGTCCCTCCTGCCGGAGTACGCTGTAGGCCTTATTTACGGTATGCATGTTGATACCGATATTGTCTGCGAGCTGTCTTACCGAAGGTAGAGTATCTCCTTCCTGAATTCTGGAAGTGGCAATACCCAGAATAATCTGATTTCTCAGCTGGATATAGATCGCTTCATCGCTGTTGAAATCGATCTGTATTGTCTCATAATACATAGTTACACCCTGCTTTCTCGTATCGTTTTGTTATACATATGTTATAACAATTCGCAAACTTTGTCAACAAACGGTTTCCCTACCTGTTTTTCTCGTAGATGATCTGAAGACCTTTCAGGAGCAGATTCTCATCGATGATGATGTCATGTCTGCAGTGCGGAATCACAGCTTTCGCCAGACCTCCGGTAGCCACAATCGTGCATTTGCAGCCAAGTTCTTCTTCCATCCGTTCGATCATGCCGTCGATGCTGGCAGCGTTTCCATAAATCATACCGCCTTTCATACAGTCCAGCGTATTTTTGCCAATGACTTTTTTCGGTGCTGTCAGACTGGTCTGGCTAAGCTGCGCGGCATTTGATACGAGAGCATCCAGCGAAGTACGAAGTCCCGGAAGAATCACGCCTCCGATGAAGCTTCCTTTCTGATCAAGTACACTCATCGTCGTGGCAGTTCCCATATCGATAAGAATCTGCGGACATGTGTATTCATTCAGCGCTGCTACTGCTACAACAACAAGATCGCTTCCTGCCGTTGCGGGGTCGTCCAGTTTGATATTAAGTCCGGTCTTCACACCGGGGCCGACAACTTTGACCGGCTTTTTAATCACTTTTTCTGCCGCACTCCGGCAGAGCTCTGTCACCTGCGGAACAACGGAAGAGATGATACCTCCTTCGATCTGCTCCACCGGAATCTCATACAGTTCCAGTACATTTTTCAGGCTGACTGCGTATTCCAGCTCTGTTTTTGCCTTGTCCGTGGAGAGTCTTTCGATGAAGTATGTTTTTTTCCCTTCCACACACCCAAGGACGATGTTCGTGTTGCCGATGTCTATTGCAAGGATCATGATTCAGGTTCCTCCTGTAAAAACTATGAAATGAAATTCTTGTGGTTTTATTATACATGGTGCGGCGCTTTGAGACAAGGAAAAAGACAGCAAGAAAAAGACAATTAAGTCGATTTCATACTGTCTTCTGAATATTTCATTTTGAATTATCTATTCTTGTTGTTCACAAAAATAAATTTTACATCATTCTCAAACGTACGATTTAGCAGAATTTGCCCTGAAAATGTTTGAGTACTATACATTTTTACATCATTCTCCAACCATTACTTACAGATTTAGGGGAGGTGGAAAGTTTGAGTACCATACATTTTTACATCATTCTCAAACCGTAACAGATCTTTTGCAGGACGAATGGGCGTTTGAGTACCATACATTTTTACATCATTCTCAAACTATGGTACATGACGGAAGGGCGTGTAGCCTGTTTGAGTACCATACATTTTTACATCATTCTCAAACCGCGAACATTTACTTGAACGAATTGGATCAGTTTGAGTACCATACATTTTTACATCATTCTCAAACGTGCGGCAGACCATGAGTGTTGATTACCGTGGTTTGAGTACCATACATTTTTACATCATTCTCAAACTATGCGTGACCTTGCAATCGAGTGCCTTCAGTTTGAGTACCATACATTTTTACATCATTCTCAAACCCCTGTCGGGATCGTGAACACTTTGCCGTTGTTTGAGTACCATACATTTTTACATCATTCTCAAACTTGCCGCCAGGTTCTTTTTTATCGCTTCTTGTTTGAGTACCATACATTTTTACATCATTCTCAAACATGCAGGAAATCAACGAAGAAATGGAGAACGTTTGAGTACCATACATTTTTACATCATTCTCAAACACTCCCTGCGTGCGTGCGCGCGCGCGTGCGGTTTGAGTACCATACATTTTTACATCATTCTCAAACTTTGCTGTGGTTTGGCACAATTTTTTCTTGGTTTGAGTACCATACATTTTTACATCATTCTCAAACTATGTTTTTCCGGTATCATTCGCCACAAAGGTTTGAGTACCATACATTTTTACATCATTCTCAAACGCTAAAATTTCATTCAACGCACTGTTCGCTGTTTGAGTACCATACATTTTTACATCATTCTCAAACACACGATGACATTCTCAGTGTTAAGTTCTAGTTTGAGTACCATACATTTTTACATCATTCTCAAACTCGCCAGTGCTCGGAACCTTCCAAAGATCGTTTGAGTACCATACATTTTTACATCATTCTCAAACGAATCGAGTGAGAGCAAGAACTTCTCCACAGTTTGAGTACCATACATTTTTACATCATTCTCAAACTATTCTCATTCATCAATGACAAATGGATAGTTTGAGTACCATACATTTTTACATCATTCTCAAACGTTCATCACCGCGGTCGCTCTTCCATACGAGTTTGAGTACCATACATTTTTACATCATTCTCAAACCTCAAATTTAAAAATGAACTGCTTTCATCTGCACAAAACAGGTACTCAAACATCCGATGGATATTAATAGACATCACATCCATCTTTGTCAATTATATAATATTCTCTCTGATTCGAAAAGTCCCTTTGTATATTTTCTATAAAAAGCAAGGATATTTCATAGTAGCATGCCATTTGGGAGAGTTTGTTTATTTGTGTTTCGTTCAGATAGGACCGAATATTTATCAGAATCACCAGTTCTTTTTGGAGAAGTTCGGCCATAACTTTGATATATTGCGTCAATTTTTCCAGAAGCCCCATCTCTTTTTCGGTTTCTGTCTGAACTCCCATCAATTTTAGGAGTGCGCTCAAATCGATTTCCTCATTTTGTTCCAATTCGTACCCACTGGCAGCTTCCAATTGATAGATGTATTTCTTCAGTTCCGCAATAATTCTCTGTGTTTCCAGAAACATTTCTTCATTTTGCGCACTTTTGACCAGCTCTGTAAATAACCGTTTTTGTATTCTGTGATCCGCAAAATCAAGAGAAAATGGTGTTAATATCAATTCCACATCTCTTTTCATATTCAGCTCTGTGTCAGCTTTAGAAAGTACGAAATTTCCCTCCTCTCCCTGATTTTGTTTTTGCAGCTGCTCCACATATTTTAAAAACAGCTCCGGTGATTCTATAATCCATTCCGTGGGACAGTTCCGATGAATCGCAATAGGTTTTTCCAAGTCCACATGTACCAGTTTCATAAAATCACCAGCCTTTCATCCGTATTCAACACTTCACTCTTTACGTTCCCAACAATCAGATCCATTTTCGCATACTGCTTCTCAGTCACCGTTAAAAGCTGTACCAAACCTTCTTCCGGCTTATTTTTATGAATCTGATCCACGATTCCATTCACTGCAGTTGTATTTAACGCAAGCTTACAGTATACGGATTCCTGGAGCATCAGGAATCCGCTTTTCAATAAAAACTTTCGAAATCTCGCATATTCTCTTCTCTGATCGCCCGTCAGCACCGGAAGATCAAACAGTACCAATACTCTCATAAAACGATAACTCATAGGCCGTAAAACCGGATCAATGCACTGTCATTCTCATTTAAGGCATCAAATACACTTTTACAGTAAATTTTTATGGCATTATTCACATACTGTGTTTTCCCGTCTATCATGACTTCGTTGTTTAATACATTGACCAACTGTATTTTTTCCTCATGCGTAAATTCTTTCCTCTGCATTTGGATTACTTCCCGGTCAATCAGAACACGGAACGGTTCCATCAAATCGGATGCCAGATTAAACTGATTAAACATATTATCATGAAAGAGTCCGAGCTGTGTAATATAACCGCTCGCTACAATTTCTCTCGCAAACGCAGACAACAAAATGCTATATCCGTAATTCAGCGCTGCATTTTCCGGACAATCCGCAGTTCTGGTAAATGTCATACCGAACAACGCATTAAAATATACCTTTGCCGCATGCCCTTCCCGGTTTGTCTCATCGTTCCAGCCAATCTCCTGTAAATATGCTTCTAACAGACCCGCTTCTTCCTTTCCCAGATTTTTTAACAGTTCCTTCTGTTTTCGTATTTTTTCCGTCACAATCTCTGTCCAGATCGCTTCTTTACTGTGCCGGCTCCACTGAATCTGCTTTCTGATTTTATTGCTGGTATCATGACTTCCGTAATACCCAACCAGTTCCGACGATGGATTTCTCTTTTCATCGCAAAAAATCACTTTTATTTTCTTTTTGGTCAGCTCTGCCAGCAGACTTGTTGTGACTGTTGCTGCTGTTGACTCAATCAGAATGGTTGAGATTTCACTTAAATGTATTTTTGTTACTTCTTCATTTCGTACCACAAGATAACCAAGCTGATAGTCCAGCTTTGCCCGTTTGGAAATAACCACTATCCGCCAGCTCATAATGCATTCAGGTCTACTGCCTGCTCGTAAATACCGGTTGGCGATTGATGAATCATTTCGATTCGACTGCAATCGGTTATATTTTTGTTGAGATACAAAATTCCTGCTCTTCCAGACCCTCCAATTAATTTCAAATCAGCGGTAACACTCTGGCACTGGAAAAAATGTAAAATTTCATACAAAACGATACACTTTTCTTCTATGCATAATTCTTTAAATTTTTCTCTTTTTTCCGTTAATGTCTTTGCCTGTGCTCCAAGTTTTTTGGCATATACCGTATTTGTTAATTTATTTAAAAAGGTTTCATACAGCAGCATCACCTTCTTTTCTTCTAAATGGTCGGAATCGTAAATTTTCAGTTCTTTATTCTGTTTTTTACGTTCCACGTACTGTACTATTTTTTTCAGTATTTCTGTTTCTTCCTGGGAAAGTACCAGCTGATTTGCACCTTGCATCAATAGCTGATCCCCTGATCTTCCGGAAACCCACATATAAAATCCGTCCACACAAAACAGAGTATCTATTTTGATTTCCGGCACCAGCACTCGCGGATTCTTTAACTGTCTTTCCTCTTCCAGATACCGAATTATATTTTCTTCTGACTTCTGAATTTCCTTTTTCAGACGAATCGGCACATACTCGATTGTTCGTATTTTCTTTCCCTTTTTGCCCTCCGATTCTGCCAGTACAAAGTAAGCTCCCGCCTCTTTGTTATATCCTCCATACTTCTGTATATCACAAAGCCGTTCATCACTGCTCTTGATCGGAACCTGACCTTTTCCTTTTTTGACAATCTGCTGGTCAAACAATGCACCTGTTGCCTCATACGATCTTCGCGTCACAAGAATGTTGTTCTTTTCCATAAACTTTCGGACTGTCACAATGGTTCCGTTCCCGCCTTCCCAGGCAATTTCTCCGTTTCGTTCAATTCTTTCCTGTTCAAACATCTTCTTCAGATTATAACTTCTTCCCGGATTTTCCTTAATGAAGTGAATCGGATTTGATGTGAATTTTACAAAATATGCGTTGCCAACGACAATATTCAAATAAGCATCCTTCGCATGATGATAATCATTCATCTCCCGTACCTTCAGAAATTTAAAATCCTTACGGAACTTTGAAACGGTTGGCGCTTTTACATAAACAATCTGTGTATCCGGGATCACCTGCTGCAGAATACTTGCTGCCGCTTTTGTACTCTGACGAGTTTCCACCAGCTGCCTGGAAATAAATCCAGCCAATTCAGACGGTTCAAATCCATTTCCTCTTATCAGCCGTTTATATTTTTCTTCACTGATCAATCCGGCATCCACTAAAGATTTCCAGAATGGCTGCATTTTTTTCCGAACTGTTTCATCGATCGGATATTTATCCTCTTTCATCTGATTACACTTTTTCTTTACAAGTACCCGGTTATCCAGGCTATCATCCATCACTTTGGACTGTGGAAAAATATGATCAATGTCATACTTCTGATTATCCCACAATTCCTCCAGTTCAATTGTTTCACCGGAATACATGCATTTTCCTTTTTGCGTATAATACAAATACAGCTTGTCTCTTCTCATTTCCGCATCGGAACGCTTTTCAATCTCATCTATCCAGTCTTTTTCTTCCGCTTTACATTTTTTATAAAGTTCCAGCAGTTTCTTTTTTCTTGAAGAGGTTCTTCCCTGATCGGTTTTTTCTCTTGCCATTTCTATAAAAACACGTTTCGGTGGGTTTCCCATCACTTTACAGATTTCCTTTACAATCAAAAGGCTCTGCCAAATCTGCCGCTTCACTGCCGGTGATACGTAAAGCTCCTCGACTAATTCATACGAAATATCCCGTTTTTTCTGTTCGTTTCCATTCTTTTCTTCGATTGCCGATGCAAACAAATATTTTTCGCTAAGCAGTTGCATCAGATTGTCATTCGTCTCCCACAAAGCCCGAATAATAGACCATGCCTCTCCCGTTTCCGGTGCCGGTGCTTCCATCTCTTCCAAAAACACTTTTGAGAGTCTTCCCCAACCACGATACGGCAGTTTACTTATGCTGTCTCTTTGTTTTTCTGTCAACTCCGGAAACAGTTTCTTTAATCTCTGTTTCAGTATCGCTTTATCATCTCCAAACAGCGTTACGTTCAGGATGATGCATTCTTTTTCCGCCTGGTTCAGTGACAGATTTGTTAATTTCTCTTTAAAGTCATGGTATGCCGTAAGAGAACTCTTGAAATCACCATCAATTCCGGTAATTTCAACTTCTTTTCCGGTAATTCCTTCTTTCACTAAATAGTTTTTCAGTTTTTTCTGTGTAACCTTTCTGCTTTTCTGGAATACTTCTTCATATATTTTCTGTTTCTGCTCTACAGATATCTTTTCTCCATCCAAACGCAGATTATTTAATTCATTTAAAACTTCGTATTTGCTGTACAGCAGAGAATACTTTGGTAAAACATCTTCACTTGGCAGATAAGTACATTTATTCGTCATTCTTCGAATAAACTGCTCTGCACTTGCTTCCAAATCTACCATCTCATCGAAGTTCCATGGATATATTTTGCCTTCTTTTCGTACCGCCCAGTTACTCTTCTCCCCTTTTTTTCGAATTCCGTTTAAGGGTCCTACGTAGTACGGAATGCGGAATGTGAAAATCTTTTGAATCTTCTCTCCATTCTCTTTCAGTAGCGGAACTTTATCTTCCAGATTTTTCAGGATTGCATTTAATTCATATAAATGAATCTGATATGGAATGACACTGTTGTCTTTTACAGTCTGTTTCGGAAGAAACGTTCCCATTTCCATTTCCTTCTGCATGCAGGATGCTTTCGTCACATCTGATATCTTGCCCAGAATATTCTTTTTCAGATAACCGTAAAAGTCTTCCTGACTACATTGTTTTGGTGCCTTGATATACGCATAATAATTAGCTTTTTCATCCTTTTTTGCAAACAGTCTCTGATATTCTTCCCTTGAAAGATTCTCTCTGACCAGCTTTTTCAGATCTTTCAGATCTTTTTTATGCTTTTCATAAAGTGCCACTTTTGCCTCTGAAAGAGAAGAATAGTTCTGCAAAATATCAGCCAGAACAGCCCAATCGTACACTGCTTTTGCGTGTTCAATTAATACATATTTTTCTCCCAGCTCTGCTTCGATCTCTCCAGCGTATTCTTCATAACCTGCATCTGCGAAGCAAAGTTTTGGCCGTTCCAGTGTATCCATCTGTTTTTCCCCAAACAGATTTCCCAGTTTTGCTGTTCCACCGGTAATCAATCCCAGCCACTCTTTTTCACAGGATGTTTCTGCCCGCATTGCTTTTACTGCTTTTGTCTTTTTCGCAGATTTGGTCAATGTTCGGTCTTTTAAAATTGCCTCTATTTCCTTGCTTCTTTCCACTCCAATCTCGGAAGAAAAGCCAAGTTCTTCTGCCCGCACTGCTTCAAGGAACTGTTCAAATGTTGTCTGAAATTCTCTTACCTGTTCGATATTTCCGTTTAATAGAAAATGGCCTCTGTGTTTCATCATATGATGCAGAGCAAGATATATCAGGCGAATATCAGGCGTTTCGTCAGTTTCCATTAACCATTTTCTCAGATGATAGATGGTTGGAAACTGTTTATGATATTCTTTGTCTGTGTAATCATCATCCGCAAACAATGCATAGGGAAGTTCCGGACACTTTCCCTGCCTGTCACGCTTATCCTCTGGCCAGTAACGACTCTCTTTCATTCTGCGAAAAAATCCATCATCTATCTTTTCTACTTCTTCCGCAAAAATTTTCTGCAGCAATTCTATTCTCCAATTACGACGATCCAATCTTCGTTTTGCTGTCCGAAACCCTCTTCTCTCTTCTGCAGTCTGTGCACTGTCAAATAGCCGTACACCCCAAAGTGTTTTTCCATGTGCGCGCAAAATTTCGTACTTCTCATTTGTCACAGCCCATCCAACCGAACTGCTTCCCATATCAAGTCCGAGATAATATTCCCCTTTCATCTGTTCTTTCCTCCATTTTCTACATTTTATCTAATTTTACCATATATTTTGATTTTTTACATCTTTTCTTTCCTATTTTCAACAATTCTACTTCCTGGTTCTTGCTGTTCTCACAGTACTGAATCATAACCATGTTTCATTTCTAATTTTAGACAACAAAAAAACTGCTGTCTATGAAGACAACAGTTTTCGTTCCACACACTGTGGACCATCTAACGATGGCGTTTTCGATAAATCGTTATTTGAACTTATGATGTAAAATTTAGTATGGTGCTAAACTATCTACACTATACTTCTATTTTTTCCTTTCGTCAATCTTTTTTAGAAAGTTTTTATGATAATTATTCCATTTTTTTCTCTTGCGTCCTTCTTGTTTTTATGGTAAAATATATCTTGTTCTGATTACGAACACTGCCGCTGTGGCGGAATTGGTAGACGCACTTGACTCAAAATCAAGCGGTGAATAACCGTGCCGGTTCGAGTCCGGCCAGCGGCATAGCTAAAAAAGATCTGCAAGAACGAACGTTGATGCAGATCTTTTTTTATTGTCTTCCCTTCAAAAAACAGCTTTTGAAAGAAAGAAAACCCCTTTCGAAGAACCGGCCATCTGCCGCATGGTTCTTTTTGAAAGGGGTTTTACTGTTGTTATCTCTTATTTATTTCCAAACATCTTTTCATACTCCGGTGTTCCATCCAGTGTAGCGAAGTAATCCTTCGGGGTTTCTGCGCGGCGGATGACTTCAAAGCTGCCGTCCTCTTTTAACAGAACCTCTGCAGATTTTAATTTTCCGTTGTAGTTGTATCCCATGGAAAATCCATGTGCGCCGGTGTCGTGGATGAAGAGGAGGTCTCCGACTTCCACTTCCGGAAGCATGCGGTCGATCGCGAATTTATCGTTGTTTTCGCACAGGGAACCTGTTACGTCATATTTGTGGTCGCACGGCTGATCTTCTTTTCCCATCACGGTGATGTGGTGGTAAGCGCCGTACATAGCCGGTCTCATCAGGTTGACCGCGCATGCATCACAGCCGATGTACTCTTTGTAGATGTGTTTCTGATGGATTGCGCGCGTAACGAGTCCGCCGTACGGTCCCATCATGAAACGGCCCATCTCCGTGTAAATTGCAACATCGCCCATGCCGGCTGGAACGAGGACTTCATCGTACACTTTATGTACACCCTCGCCAATCACGCGGATGTCATTGCCTTCCTGACCCGGTTTGTACGGGATTCCGACACCGCCGGAAAGATTGATGAATTTAATCTTCACGCCCGTCTCTTTCTGCAGCTTTACAGCCAGCTCAAACAGTGTTTTTGCCAGAACCGGGTAGTAATCGTTGGTTACGGTATTACTTGCAAGGAAGGAATGGATGCCGAACTCTTCTGCCCCTTTTGCCTTCAGAATGCGGAATGCCTCAAAAATCTGCTCGGTTGTCATACCGTATTTGGCATCTCCCGGATTGTCCATAATATCGGTGCTGATTTTAAACAGTCCGCCCGGGTTATAACGGCAGCAGACTTTCTTCGGAATGTAGCCCAATGTTTTCTCAAGAAAATCAATATGTGTAATATCATCAAGGTTAATGATCGCACCAAGCTCTGCAGCCAGTTGATACTCTGCAGCCGGTGTTACGTTGGATGAAAACATGATTTTATCTTTCTCAAATCCCATCGCATCGGAAAGCATCAGCTCCGTGTAAGAAGAGCAGTCGCATCCGCAGTCATATTCACCCAGCATTTTGATCAGTGTCGGGTTTGGGTTCGCTTTCACAGCAAAATACTCACGAAATCCCGGATTCCAGGAAAAAGCTTCCTTTACCGCTTTCGCATTCTCACGAATTCCTTTTTCATCGTAAATGTGAAACGGAGTTGGTACTGCTGCTGCGATTTCTTCCAGTTTTTCTTTTGTTACAAAAGGCTTCTTCGTCATTCTCTTTTGTCTCCTTCTTCTGCTTATTTTGCCTGAATAATGTGAAGCATGTTTGTCATATATCCTTCACCCGTCACCTCGTTGGTGGCAGGGTCTCCGGCCGTAAAAATAACCATATCACCGCGTTCTACAAGCTCCTCACGGCGCACCATATACATAGCATGGGAAATGATGTTCTCCGTAGAATCTTCCTCGTATCCGGTCACCGGACGAACGCCCCAGTAGAGCTGCATTTTTCTTCTTGCCCATTCATATGGGGTAACGCCGTAAATCGGTACGCTCGGACGAAGGTTGGAGATCAGTCTTGCGGTCTGACCGGACATCGTCGGGGTCACAATGCAGGCTGCTTTGATGTGTTCTACCATAGAAACGGCTGCGCTTCCGACTGCCGCGGAAACATTCAGCTTTCCTTCCAGCGCTTTTCCATCGCGGTAATCTTCGAATTTCAGATAACGCTCCGTCTGCTCGGCAATCTCTCCCATCATGGTAACTGCCTCGATCGGATATTTTCCGGCTGCTGTTTCGCCGGAGAGCATGATCGCATCCGTTCCATCATAAATTGCATTCGCAACATCGGCTACCTCTGCACGGGTCGGACGCGGGTTCCGGATCATGGAATCCAGCATCTGGGTTGCTGTGATAACCGGTTTGTATTTATGATTGCATTTTTCAATGATGATTTTCTGTACATGCGGTACCTGGCACGCCGGAATCTCTACACCAAGGTCTCCCCTTGCAACCATCACACCATCTGCCGCATCGATGATGCTGTCGATGTTCTGCACACCCTCCGCATTTTCGATTTTGGCAATGATATCAATATGCTCTCCTCCGTTTGCCACAAGAAACTCACGGATTTCGTTAATTGCCTCTGCATTTCGGATAAAAGAAGCCGCTACAAAATCAATATCCTGTTCAATACCAAAGAGAAGATCTCCTTTGTCTTTCTCCGTGAGGTTCGGAAGATTGATCGAAACGTTTGGTACATTCACACCCTTCTTTTCTCCGAGCTCGCCGCCGTTTACTACGGTACAGACAATTTCCGGTGCATTTACTTTTTCTACGCGCAGGCCGATCAGACCATCATCGATCAGTATTGTGTCTCCCTCTTTGATATCTTCCGTAAGGCCTGTGTAGCTGACAGAACAGTGATTTTCATCTCCGGTCTCCTGAACGGTTGTCAGGGTGAAGGTCTGTCCGGTTACCAGATTTACTTTTTTGCCATCTTTCAAAACGCCGGTACGGATTTCCGGTCCTTTGGTATCCAGAAGGATTGCCACAGGAGTTTTCAGCTCTTTTCGAAGCTCTTTCAGCATATCCATACGCATTTTCTGCTCATCGTGGTCTCCATGAGAAAAATTAAAACGAGCAACATCCATTCCGGTTTCAATCAGTTTTTTCATCAGGTCACGGGAGTTGGTATTTGGCCCCATGGTGCAGACAATTTTCGTTCTTCTCATACTTTCTCTCCTTCTTTATTTTACATGTTCATGCGTAAACAGGTGATCCTGGCAGTATTCATAATTTCCGTTGCATCTGGAGCAGAAACGGAACTCCAGATTCGGATCATCCTTTTCAGTCCGCCCGCAAATCGCACATTTGTGTTTTGTGATTCCATTTGGATTGCGGTATTCGGCTTCTCCTCTTGATACGGCTTTTTTAAATTCTTTCCTGCGTCTGTTCTGCCGGAAAGAGTTATGTTTTCCCTTTCTTGTCATCAGGAAAAACACCAGGACGTTTGCCAGGGAACACAAAATAACAACACATCCTGCCCAGTTTCCGCTCAGAATGCTGGTAATCATGCTATAAGCAAGAAGTGCTACGTCAAGATACGCCAGCCATTTGATCTTGATCGGGATAATAAAGTACAAAAGCACCTGCATATCCGGAAAACTGATCGCAAAGCCAAGAAAAATAGAAAGGCTGATATAATAGGTGCTGAATGCAGTTCCCATCAGCGCCGGATACCCCTTCACTGCGTACTCGATTCCATACAGCAGGAAGGAACCGAGGATCGTCATCAGAATACCCGAAAAGATATAAACGTTATATTTGAAATCTCCCCAGGCTCTTTCAAGACTCGTTCCGATTGAGTAGTAGAAAAACAGCATAATAATCGTAAAGATGTCGAGACTGCTCGGCGGAATCAGAATCCAGCTCACCAGACGCCAGATCTGGCCATGCAGAATATAGTATGGTTCCAGCGTCAGATACTGTCTCATGATGGGAGCCGCAAGCGCAATGATATATCCCGCAATGTACGTTACGATAATGTACATCGTCAGATGGCTTAATGCATATCTCCCATATTTTCGCTCCATTTTGTCTAAAAAATTCATGCACACTCTTCCTTTTTGTTTGTTTTATTTCACCGGCTTTCACTGCCCGAAAATACATTCTCATTATACGTGCTGCCTTTTCGTTTGTCAAACGGTATAACGGTGAATTTCGTCTCTGAAAAAGAGCTTTACGAATGTTTTACTTTCCGGTATAATTTATTAGAAATCTTTTCCAGTTATTTTATAAATATACGAAAAAATTCAGGAGGACTTTATATATGGCAGGATCATCATTTGGTACCATCTTCAGACTGACCACCTGGGGAGAATCTCATGGAAAAGGCGTGGGCGTTGTTGTGGACGGAGTGCCGGCCGGCCTTTCGCTTTCCGAGGAGGATATTCAGGTTTACCTCGACCGCAGGAAGCCGGGACAGAACCGCTTTACCACAAAACGGAAAGAATCCGATACCGTTCAGATTTTATCCGGCACTTTCGAAGGAAAAACGACCGGTACCCCGATTTCCATGGTGGTATGGAATGAGGATCAGCATTCCAAAGATTACAGCGACATTGCTTCCTATTACAGACCGGGCCACGCCGACTATACGTTTGATGCAAAATACGGTTTCCGCGACTACCGCGGCGGCGGACGCTCCTCAGGACGCGAGACGATCGCACGCGTGGCTGCAGGTGCCATTGCCTTAAAAATGCTCTCTGAGCTTGGCATCACCGTTTCCGCCTACACCCGCTCCATCGGTGACGTGGAAATCCAGTCTTTTGATGCCGTTGAAATCGCGAATAACGCTCTGAATATGCCGGATGCAGAGGCTGCCGAAAAGGCTTCCGAGCTTTTAACAAAAGCCATGGCGGAAAAAAATTCCGTCGGCGGTGTGGTCGAATGTGTCGTTCACCATATGCCGGCCGGTGTCGGCGATCCGGTGTTTGAAAAGCTCGATGCCAACCTTGCAAAAGCACTCGTCTCCATCGGCGCCGTAAAAGGCGTGGAAATCGGAGACGGTTTCTCGGTCTGCACAGCTACCGGGCTTACCAATAACGATGCATTCCATGTAAATGCGGACGGCTCCATTGTCAAGCTGACCAACCACGCCGGCGGTATTTTAGGCGGTATCAGCGACGGAAGCGATATCGTTGTCCGGGCTGGTTTCAAACCGACCCCGTCCGTTGCTGCTTCCCAGCAGACCATCAACAAAGATGGTGAAAACATTGCCATCGAAATCAAAGGCCGCCACGACCCGATCGTCGTTGCACGCGCCGTTGTTGTCGTGGAATGCATGACCGCTCTTGTCCTGGCGGACGCACTGCTCGTCGGCATGAGCGCCAAACTGGACAATGTAAAGAAAGTCTGGGCTTTGGACGAGAAATAAAGGCCGGACTGCTTCTTTCTGGCTTCAACACAAAAAATGCCTGCGGGATACAGTTCTTCCTGCAGGCATTTTTGTGTTATTTTTTTAGTGAACGCCTTTTTTCGTAATCAGAATACAGTTCGGCGTCTCCACTTTCATCGGGCGGCCTTTCTGAACCAGCACGTTTTTCTCATAATCAACGGTAAATGTTGTGATCGTGTTGGACTCATGGTTTGCCACTGCGATATGTTTTCCGTCCGGGAACATTGCAATATCCTTTGGATATTCGCCGCTGATCGGAAGTGCAAACTTCTTCTCCAGGCAGCCGGTCTCCGGATCGATATGGAACATTGCTACGGTATTGTCTCCGGCTGTAGAAGTAAACAGGTAGTGGTGATCCGGGGAAAGGCACATGCCGGATGCAGCGTCGTGCGCCTGGTCCACGTTCGCGGATGTGGTGCTGATCGACTGCAGTTTTTCAAATTCCGGTCCGTTTCCCGTATCACGGTAGCTGAATACATCGACTTTGTTCATCAGCTCGTAAATGACATACGCGTATTTTCCGGATTCACTGAAAACGATCTCTCTCGGACCGGATTCACGCTCACAGCGCAGGATATCCACCAGTTTCAGGCGGTCACGCTGTGTGTTCAGCTTGTACATTTTGATCTGGTCAATGCCGTTGTCGACTGCGCAGACATATTTGTTGTCCGGTGTAGGAACAACACAGCTGACATGCGGGCGGAAGTTACGCTCTGCCACACTGCCAAGGCCCTTGTGGAACACGCCGTCCATCAGACTTCCGAGGCGGCCGTCCTTATGGGTATGTACAACGGTTACTTTTCCGTCATGATAGCCTGCCACGAACAGGTATCTTCCGGTTTTGTCCACCGACAGATAGCAGCCGCGCATGCCGTCGATGTCTACTTTGTTGATCGGGGTCAGGTCTCCGTCATCCTCCACTGCAAACACTGCAACGCCTTCATCTGCAATCGAATACAGGTATTTGCCGTTTAAGGAACGGGCAATGTGGGAAGAGTTGTTGACCGGTATGACTTTTCGCTCTGTCAGAGTGCCTTCTTCTACATTTACATCATATAAATGAATACCAATGCTGCTTCCATGGGTATAAGTGCCTACATAGGCTACGTACTCATCCTTCATGTTGTTTTCATCCTTTCTGCCTTCTCGCACATCGTGTGAATTTTCTAAAAATATTTTAACACAATTTCCGCGCCACGACAACGAGGAAAACGGATTTTTGATATGTAAACGGTAACACTTTATTTTTAGACACAGGATATTCTCCTGCAGAGAATTTTTTAGATATTTCTATTGTTTTTAGATTGTAAGAGTTGAGGTTTCCGCTGCATACCATTTCCATTTTCTACGCTCTCGTCAGACTGATTTCCTGACTCATCATTCCCTGCAGTTTCTTGATTGCGCGGCTGTACTGGCACTGCAGCGCCTGCTCGCTTTTCTTGCAGAATCCGCTGAGCTCTTTGTAGCTGAATCCATATGCTCTCCCCCAGAAAATGCGCTGATCCATCGGATTCAGGTTCTGGATGCAGTTCTGCATCACCATTCGTTCCTCAATCTCGGCTGTCGCGGCCGCCTCCCCTTCATTTCTGTTCTCTTTCTGATACTGTGTATAGGAAACTTCATTCTGATAATAATGTTTTCTGCGCTGATTCTTGATCTTGTTTTTTGCCACACAGAACAGCCATTTCGTCATCTCTTCTCCTTCGAGATCGGCAACGGTTTCAAATTTTACCACCAACACCTCCCATACATCGTTCAGCACATCCTTCGCCGTCTCCCGGTCATTGTTCAACTGACCGCAGATATAACGGAACAGCACATGACTGTTTTCCTCGAATATGATCTGAAAAAATCGTTCCTTCTCTTGTCTCATACACTTCTTTCTCCCTCCTGTTATTTCGCTGTCCTTCTCTTCCGGGCCCGTCATATATGTAATGTGTTGAGACTATCGAAATCTTTCGTTTTTTCAGAATATTTCTACTATTTGACCTTATTACTTTTGTTAATAAAGCAAAATATTGCGTTATAACTGCACCGCGGCGCATAATCAAATTTTTTCTTTCGAAATCAGAAATTACTGTTTCTGACAAAAAATTCCCGCAGAAAGGAGCTTTCTTCCTCTCTGCGGGAATCTTCTATTTTGGTTTTATTTTATTTAAAGTAAGCAACACCGGACTCAAAGATCTTCAGATCCTGCTCTCCGTAGATGTTGACTGCTACGCCGTTGTCGCGGCGCTCTGCGTGTGCCATCTTACCAAAGACACGGCCGTCCGGGCTGGTGATACCCTCGATTCCGCAGTAGGAACCGTTGACATTCCAGTACTCGTCGTTGGTCAGGTTTCCGTTGACATCGCAGTAGCGGGTTGCAATCTGGCCGTTTGCCATCAGCTTGTCGATCCACTCTTTCGATGCTACGAAACGTCCCTCTCCGTGGGATGCCGGGTTGGTGTAAACACCGCCAAGCTCGGCGCCTGCCAGCCATGGGGATTTGTTGGTCACAACCTTCGTGTAAACCATCTTGGAAATATGGCGTCCGATAGTGTTGAAGGTCAGAGTCGGGGAATCCTCCGTCTGTCCGAGAATCTCACCGTACGGAACGAGTCCCAGTTTGATCAGTGCCTGGAATCCGTTGCAGATACCAAGGGCAAGTCCGTCTCTCTCATTCAGCAGTTTGGTAACAGCTTCTTTGATCTTCGCATTCTGGAATGCGGTTGCAAAGAATTTTGCTGATCCATCCGGCTCATCACCTGCGGAGAATCCGCCAGGGAACATGATGATCTGCGCCTGGTTGATGACTTTTTCAAAGGCATCGACAGAACCGCGGATGTCTTCTGCGGAAAGATTGCTGAATACCTGAGTGATAACTTTTGCACCGGCACGCTCGAAAGCTCTGGTGCTGTCATACTCACAGTTCGTTCCCGGGAAGACCGGAATGAATACGGTCGGCTGTGCCAGCTTGTGGGAGCATACGTGGATGCTCTTTGCCTGATAGCAGCTGTCTGCAACAATTCCGTTTTCGTCTGCTGCTGCCACATTCAGGGCATCTACCTCCGGAAGCTCTGCACCGGATACGGTCTTGAATACTTTTTCCAGCGGTTTGTTCCATGCGGAAACGGCCTCGCGGATGGTGATTTCGGTGTCTTTATAGGAAAGAACCGGTTTGTCTGTCACTTCACCGATGACGGTGTAGGTGCTTGCCAGCTCTCCGACTTTTTCAGCCGGAACTTCGCAGATCAGATCTGCAATATATGGAGTAAAGAGATCTCTCTCGTCTACATTGTGCTCGATGGTTACGCCGAGAGCATTACCGAATGCCATCTTGGATACGGCTGCTGCGATACCCTGACGGTCTACGACATAAGCGGCTTTCACACGGCCGTTCTGCATATCCTCATGCAGTTTTCTGTAGGTTTCCATGACGCCTTCGTACTCTGGAAGCAGATGTGCGTCGACTGGAAGGTGGATCCACACGAGTTTGTCTCCTGTGTTTTTCAGCTCCGGAGATACTACATCTTTTAATTTTGCAACGTCAACCGCGAAGGATACGAGTGTCGGCGGTACATCGATATGGTTGAAGGTACCGGACATACTGTCTTTTCCTCCGATAGACGGCAGGCCGTAGCCCATCTGTGCGTCGTATGCACCAAGAAGTGCTGCGAACGGCTGGCTCCAGCGGTGCGGATCCTCAGTCATTCTGCGGAAATATTCCTGGAAGGTGAAGCGGACTTTGCTGTAATCGCCGCCGACTGCCACGATGCGGGACAGGGACTCGGTTACGGCATAGACTGCTCCGTGATACGGGCTCCAGCTCGATACGTATGGATCAAAGCCGTAGCTCATCATGGTAACGGTGTTGGTTTTTCCATCCGGAACCGGCACTTTTGCAACCATGGCCTGAGTTTCAGTCAGCTGATATTTTCCACCGTACGGCATCAGCACGCTGGCTGCTCCGATGGAGGAGTCAAACATCTCGACAAGACCTTTCTGGGAGCATGCGTTGAGGTCTGACAGGGTGGACAGCCATTTTTCTTTCACGTCGGCAATGTCACCGCTTCTTTTTAACGGGGTGTCCTCTGCTTTTGGAATCTCTACGAAGACATCATTCTCCTGATGTGCTCCGTTGGTATCCAGGAATGCACGGGAAATATTGACGATCTCTTTTCCTCTCCAGGAGAGTACCAGACGCGGGTCCTCGGTTACGACTGCAACTTCGGTTGCCTCCAGGTTCTCTTCTGCGGCATATTTCAGGAACTGCTCACGGTCTTTCGGGTCGATGACAACGGCCATACGCTCCTGGGACTCGGAGATGGCGATCTCGGTTCCGTCGAGGCCGGCATATTTTTTCGGTACTTTGTCCAGATTGATCTTAAGGCCCGGTGCCAGCTCGCCGATGGCAACGGAAACTCCGCCTGCACCGAAGTCGTTGCATTTTTTAATCAGAAGGCTGACTTCCTCGCGGCGGAACAGTCTCTGCAGTTTACGCTCAGTCGGTGCGTTTCCTTTCTGTACCTCTGCACCGCAGGTCTCGATGGATTCTGTCGTATGTACTTTGGAGGAACCGGTTGCACCGCCGCAGCCGTCTCTTCCAGTACGGCCGCCGAGCAGGATGATGATATCGCCCGGATCGGAATTTTCACGGACAACGGCACGGCGCGGTGCTGCTCCAAGGACGGCTCCGATCTCCATACGTTTTGCCACGTAGTCCGGATGGTAAACTTCTTTGACATAGCCGGTTGCAAGACCGATCTGGTTTCCATAGGAGCTGTAGCCGTGTGCTGCTTCTCTTACGAGTTTTTTCTGCGGAAGTTTTCCTTCGAGTGTCTCGCTCTGCGGACGGGTCGGATCTGCGGCTCCGGTCACACGCATTGCCTGATATACATAGGTTCTGCCGGAAAGCGGGTCACGGATTGCACCGCCAAGGCAGGTTGCTGCACCACCGAACGGCTCGATCTCGGTCGGGTGGTTGTGGGTCTCGTTTTTGAAGTTGATCAGCCACTCTTCGTCTTTTCCGTCTACATCTACCGGTACGACGATGGAGCATGCGTTGATTTCATCAGACTCTTCCTGATCTGCGAGTTTTCCTTCGGATTTCAGTTTTTTCATTGCCAGAAGGGCAAGGTCCATAAGGCAGATGAATTTGTCGTCACGGCCTTTGTAGAGTACCTCACGGTCGCTTAAGTAGCGGTCGTAGCTTTTTTTCATCGGCTCGTAGTAGTCGCCTTCGCCGAAGGTCACGTTGGTAAGCTCGGTGGAGAAGGTGGTATGGCGGCAGTGATCGGACCAGTAGGTATCGAGTACGCGGATCTCGGTCATGGATGGATTTCGTTTTTCTTCGCCGCGGAAGTAGTTCTGGATATGCAGGAAGTCTTTGAAGGTCATGGCAAGGCCGAGGGAATCATACAGGGCTTTTAATTCTGCCTCCGGCATGTCGATGAATCCGTCGAAGATTTTGACGTCTGCCGGCTCTTCAAATTTTGTCACGAGGGTTTCCGGTTTTTCAAGTCCTGTCTCTCTGGAGTCTACCGGATTGATGCAGTGTGCTTTGACTGCGTCAAACTGCTCATCAGTCATCTCTCCTTCGATAACATACGTAACGGCGGAGCGGATGATCGGCTGCTCGTCTTCTTTTAAGAACTGCACGCACTGTACGGCAGAATCGGCTCTCTGATCAAACTGTCCCGGAAGGAATTCTACGGAAAATACTCTCGCACCTTCTGCACGCGGGAAATCTTCCTGATAGCAGATATCAACCGGCGGCTCTGCAAAGACTACTTTACATGCTTTCTCATATGTCTCATCACTGATATTTTCTACATCGTACCGGATCAGCTCCCGTACGTTGGTTACGGTCTGGATGTTCAGATAGTGCTTGATTTCATGCTTCAGATCTTTCGCCTTAATCGCAAATTCCGGCTTTTTCTCCACATAAACGCGTCTGACTGTACTCATTTTTATCCTCCATTTGTCTGAATCATAGTCCCCCAAAAACGGGACAATCTTTCGTTACTTACAGAATAGCATATTTATCTTTATAAATGAAATTAATATATCTTATATGTTTTATAAGTTTTGTTTCTTAATAGACGGACGCATTCCATTTTTCCTGCACTACCATCCCACTCATCACCCATTCTCTCCCGTCCTAAACCGTCAGGCCCGCGCACCTTCTGGTGCG
>ENA-ORNR01001114-ORNR01001114.1-human-gut-metagenome-genome-assembly--contig:-NODE-1114-length-24882-cov-13.014742_pt1 | contig 24882 bp, 8 predicted proteins | sample MGYA00242114_ERZ509020 | MGnify/ENA primary metagenome ERZ509020 (study PRJEB26280, sample SAMEA2338758) | human gut metagenome | biome: human gut; feature: human-associated habitat; material: faeces...
CTGGCCCTGACCGTCCGCGCCCTTCTGGGCCGCAGGCGGCTAAAGCAGGCGGCGGCCCGGTATCAGGATCCGGACTGCCGCATGGGGTGCGGATACATTCTGTGCGCCGTCCATGACCTGCTGGGTCAGCCGGGCCTTCCGGAGGACCCCCTGTCCCCGGAGAACGCGGAGGACCTGGTGTATCTGGAGCGGGAGGTGTGGTACAGCGGCCACACCATGACGGAGGACCAGCGGCGGCGGTGCCTGGCCCTGCTGGAAAGCGCCCGCCGGGTATGGCGGGAGCAAACCCCGGCCCTGCGCCGGTTTGCGGCAAGATTTATCACCTGCAAGGTGTTTTGAATAGAGAAAGAACAAAGGAGGAAACATCACATGAGAGTTACCAAACGCCTGATGGCCGCGCTGCTGGCGTGCCTGATGCTGCTGTCTCTGCTGCCGGTTCCGGCCTATGCGGCAGACGACGGGCGCATCGCCCTGCTGGCCGTGGTCCAGGACGGCTATGTCATCGAGCCGGAGTATATGAGCTATCATGACGGCGACACGGTGAAGGACGTGCTGAAAAACAGCGGCCACACCTTCTCCGGCATCGACAGCGGATTTATTACCGCCGTGGACGGCCGAACGGACAACTACTCCCTGCACTACGACGGCGACGGCTATGCCTTGGACGCCTCGGCCAAGGGACTGACGGCCATCTGGTTCACCACCAATGCCAATCAAAGCTACGGCGAGAATCTGCTGCATCTGGCAGAGCGGATGGCGGCCTACAACACGTCCACCAACGGACTGAAGGACTACGCCGCCGCCAAGGAGGCCTATGACGCTGCCCACAGCGGCTTCTATGCCGCCGCCAACGCCGCGGCGGCCCCCCTGCGCACCGCCCTGGAAAAGGCCATCGACAAATTCGAGGCCTTCCAGAAGGGCGACCGGGTGACCGTGACCATCGCCGCCACCCAGGACGGCAATGCCGTGACCCCGGCGCAGGCCACCTTCACCAGCGAGTTCGGCACCGTGACCACCGTGAAGAACGCCGGTTCCGTGCAGCTGGTGCCCGCCACCTATCAGTTTGACCTGTCCGACGGCGGCATCAACCACGTCCGGGGCACCGTGGAGGTCACGGCCCAGGGCGCGGCTGTGTCCGCTCCCCTGCCCTCCGGCAAGTGGATCAAGGAGCTCCGCCTGGGCATCGACAACCAGTGGAAGGACGGCGAGGACGTCCCCAAGTTTGACGAGACCGACGGCGGCGCCACCTTCTGGGTGCCTGACTATTCCTATGGCACCCTGTATCCCTACATGGTCCCCGGAGACGGCATCGGCACCGCCGAGGGGCAGATGAACGTCCGGGTATACCTGGCCGGGGTGGAGACCCTGCCCAAGTACGCCCGCTCCTGGCAGAGCAAGGCCACGGCGCTGAGCCGGGTCCTTCCCGGCAGCAGCCTAGAGGGCGGGGACGTGGTGCTGGAGGCCCGGTATGCCGTGGACGGCTACGAGCAGTATCAGCCCTATACCCTGCACGTTCTGCGCACCCCCAGCCTGACGGACCTGGTGGTATCCGACGCCTCCGCCCGGCTGAAGCTGGACTTTGACAAGAAAACCCTGAGCTATACCGTGGCCACCACAGAGGACACGGTGACCGTTACCGCCTCCCCCCTGTGCGCCCAGGCCAAGCTGACCGTTGCCGGGAAGGCGGCCCAGGGCGGCGCTCCCGTGAACGTGACCCTGGCCGGCTGCCAGAAGAACGGCAAGGGGCAGTACATCATCCCCGTGGAGCTGACCTTCGAGGGCCGCGCCGTCACTTATACGGTGCTGGTGGAAAAGCGGGAAAGCGTTCTGGTGACCCTGGAGCATGAGCAGGATGTGACGGTGGAGCTGACCAACAACGCCGGGGCGGTGATCGCCCCCCGGCAGCAGACCGGCACCGCCGACGTGTACGCCCTGGTTCCCGGCGACAGCTACACCTATGTCTCCACCAAGAACAGCTATTTCCACACCACCGCCGCCGTGAAGGCCTCCGCCGGGCTGACGGTGCAGGTGCCCACCCCCATTGTGGAGGACTGGCTCAAGGGCCTGGACGCCAAGAGCGGCACCTCCGCCAAGGCCATCCCCTATCCCATGACCCCGGCCTTTACCGCAGGCGTCCACGAGTATGACTTCGCCGTGGAGTCCAACAACGCCACCTTCTTCCTGAACCGGGCCAGGACAGACAGCACCTATGTGACCACCATGGTCTATTACGGTCACTATAACACCAACTTCGCCGACAAGCTGTATGAAAAGGTGCTGACCTCCAAGGACGATGGCTACGGCTCCGTGGCCAACTTCATGGCCGCCGGCGGCCATGGCAACTCCATGGAGCTGCAGGTGGCCCAGGCCAAGGCCGTAGGCGGCGTCACCTTCTATCAGAGCTATCTCATCTCCGCCCACCGGGTCATGACCCTGAACTCCATGAAGCTGGCGGACAACAACGGCAGCGCCCTGCCCCTGAACCAGAAGGACGATGCATCCAAAGCCTTCGACAAGCTGGTGCTGGATTACACAACGTCCCTGGGCCAGCGGGTGCCGGAGATCCAGCTGACTCTGCGCCCCCTGTCCGGCTATAGGCTGGACGCGGACATGACCGTTACCGTGGCCTGCGGCGACTGGAGCCAGACCCTGACCTATGACGCGGACAACAGGCCCAACGTCCTGCGGACGGTAAACGTTCCCCTGAACACCGCCCTGCAGACGGAGGCCGTCACCGTCACCGTTTCCCACAGCGAGCCCACCTCCGTAGCGCAGACCTATTCCATCCGGATCAACAAGCTGCCGCCGGTGGAGACCGCCGTCACCACCGACCCCGCCGACGCCACAGTGTTCCTGACCAGCAACGTCAACGGCCAGCGGATCCTGCCCGGCGAGACCGGCACCTATACCCTGGACACCAACGGAGCCTATACCCTGGTGGTGACCCGCAGCGGCTATGTGGGCCAGAAGCTGGACGTGATCGCCGGGGAGGACAGCAAGAACATCACCGTGAAGCTGGACAAGGCCCCGGAGAGCACCCACAACGACATTCTCCAGCCCGGCGACTGGCCCCTGTTCCGGGCGGACAGCAACAACAACGGCGTGGTCAGCGCCCCCACCCCCATCACCGCCGAGGACGCGGTGCTGGTGTGGGCCAACAAGGTGGGCGAGGGCTACGGCGCCAGCGCCGCCTCCTGCCCCATTATTGCAGGCGGGTATCTCTACGCCTATGCCCGGGACAAGCTGCTGAAGATCGACAAGGACACCGGCGCGGTGGTGGGCGAGGGTACCATGGTCACCAGCTCCTCCTTCGCCATCAACTCCCCCACCTATGCCGACGGCATGATCTTCGTGGCCCTCAGCGGCGGCCGCATCCAGGCCTTCGACGCAGAGAGCCTGGAGTCCCTGTGGGTGTATACCGATCCCCTGGGCGGTCAGCCCAACTGCCCCATCGCCTACTGCGACGGGTATATCTACACCGGCTTCTGGAACTCCGAGACCAAGCAGGCCAACTTCGCGGGCATCAGCGTTACCGATGAGGACCCCACTCAGCCCCAGGAGACCAAGCTGGCCGCCTGGACCTATACCCACAACGGGTTTTACTGGGCCGGGGCCTATGCCTGCGAAAACTTCGTCCTGGTGACCACCGACGACGGCGACAGCGGCTATACCACGGGCTACGGCTCCGTGCTGTCCCTGGATCCCAAGACCGGCGTGCTGCTGGACCAGCTGAAGGCCACCAATGTGGGCGACCTGCGCAGCAGCGTGTGCTATGACCCCGCCACCGACGCCTATTACTTCACCTCCAAGGGCGGCGACCTGTATCAGGTCCGCACCAACGAGGACGGCACCTTCGTGAAGGGGTCCCTGAACCGCCTGCACCTGGACAACGGCGGCAACGACGACAACACGCCGCCCATGTCCACCTCCACACCGGTGATCCACAATGGCCGGGCCTACATCGGCGTGTCCGGCACCAGCCAGTTCGGGGCCTATTCCGGCCACAACATGACCGTGGTGGATCTGGAGAGCTTCTCCATCGCCTATACCGTCCCCACCCAGGGCTATCCCCAGACCAGCGGTCTGCTGACCACGGCCTATGAGGACCAGGACGGCTATGCGTATGTGTACTTCTTCGACAACTATACCCCCGGCAAGCTGCGTGTCCTGCGGGATAAGCCCGGCATGACCGAGGTGGACCACACCTACACCACCATGGAGACCTATAACGGCGATTCCGGCGAGGTCACCATCGAGACCGGGTATGTGCTGTTCACCCCCAGCGGCGCACAGGCCCAGTACGCCATCTGCAGCCCCATTGTGGACGGCGAGGGCAACATCTATTTCAAGAACGACTCGGCCTATATGATGCGGCTGAGCAGCCGCGTCACCGCCCTGGAGATCACCCGGCAGCCGGAGCGCACCATCTATGAGATCGGCGAGACCTTCGACGGCGCCGGCATGCAGGTGACGGCCCTGCTGGCCAACGGCATGACCCGGGACGTGACGGACTATGTGAAGTTCACCGCCGAGCCCCTGACGGCGGAGGATACGGAGATCACCGTGTCCCTGGATCTGACCCGGCTGGACATCCCCGGCGGCCCCAACTGGGTGTTCTATCAGAATCGGGACGGCCAGACCGGCCAGGAGTGGACCTGCCCCACCGGCACGGTGAACATCGACCTGAAGGACGGTCATGTGTACGGCCAGCCGGTGTGGACCTGGAACGACGATTTCAGCGCCTATGCCGAATTTGCCTGCACCGTGAATCCCCGGCATGAGAAGCTGCGTCTGGACGCCCAGGTCACCAGCGAGATCACCACCGGCAGCTCCTGCCTGGAGGGCGGCGTCCGCACCCATACCGCCAAGGTGGTCCTGGACGGCGTCACCTATACCGACGTCCGGACCCAGCCCATTCCCGCCGACGGTCACAAGCTGTCCGCCGTGGCGGAGGTCCCCGCCGCCTGCACCGAAAACGGCGTCAAGGCCCACTGGGTGTGCTCCGTGTGCGGCAAGCTGTTTGCCGATGCCGAAGGCCAGAACGAGACCACCCTGGAGGCCCTGACCATCCCCGCTCTGGGCCACAAGACCCAGCTGGTGGGCGCTAAGGCGGCCACTTGCACCGAAGATGGCTATACCGGCGACGAGGTCTGCACCGTCTGCGGCGAGACCGTCAAGAAGGGCGAGGTCATCCCCGCCACCGGCCACAAGACCCAGCTGGTGGGCGCGAAGGCCGCCACCTGCACGGAAGATGGCTATACCGGCGACCAGGTCTGCACCGTGTGCCAGGAGATCGTGAAGAAGGGCGAGGTCATCCCTGCTCTGGGCCACAAGACCCAGCTGGTAGGCGCGAAGGCCGCCACCTGCACCCAGGACGGCTATACCGGCGACGAGGTCTGCACCGTGTGCGGCGAGACCGTCAAGAAGGGCGAGACCATCCCTGCTCTGGGCCACAAGACCCAGCTGGTAGGCGCGAAGGCCGCTGCCTGCACCGAGGACGGCTACACCGGCGACGAAGTCTGCTCCGTTTGCAACGAGGTCGTCAAGAAGGGTGAGACCATCCCCGCCACCGGTCACGACTACAAGGACGGCAAATGCACCGTGTGCGGCGAGACCGATCCCAACTACAAGCCCGATGAGCCTGTGCAGCCCGAGAATCCCGGCGTCAAGACCGGCGATGAGGCTCACACCGCTCTGTGGCTGGCTGCGGCCTCCGTATCCCTACTGACTGCCGCTGCCCTGCTGCTGGGCAAGAAAAAGCACCTGAGCTGACCCCAAAAAGTCAGGTAATAGCAATAGCCCCGGGACGCTATCGCGTCCCGGGGCTATTTGTTGCTTATGGGAGAAAAAGCGGTCCGCTCAGGCGCTTTTTGCGGCCGATGGTCAGGGCCATCAGCAGGGCGGCCGGGATCATCTCATAGCCGCATGCGCAGGGTAAGCAGTATGCTCAGGACGCGTTCTTTCATAGCTTCGTTTTCTTTTCTTTGTCCTCCGGGGCCGCCGGGGCGGCGGCCTGTGCTTCCTCCGACAGGGAAAACTCATAATGCATGGCCAGGGCCTGGAACAGCTTCTGCATCACCTGCTCCGCCACGGTGCGGATGTCCAATCCCTCCACAAAACGCAGAATCTGCCGCACCTCCTCCTCCGGGACCTTATAGCCCCGCAGGCTCAGGGTCAGGAACATCCGCAGCTTCTTCTCCAGCGTCAGCGTCCCATCGCAGGGGCGGACCATGTAGCCCCGCATAAGGCCGGCGGAGCCAAGCTCCAGGGCGTAGAAGTCCTCCTCCGTCAGCTCCGGCTGATAGGGGCCGAAGATCCGGTACAGCTCCCGGGCGGTGGCCCGGAAAATAAACTCGGACACCTCGCTGTGGGTATAGCTCTCCACATAGATCTCCCGCAGGTTCTCGTTCAGCTCCGTCAGGGTCATCTGGATGGCGGTCTCCGCGGCGTAGACATAGGCGGGGGGCAGCTGCTTCCCGGTGACGTCCCGGGCCATGGAGAACTGGTTAGAGAACATGAACTCCGCCAGCTCCGTCAGGACGCCGTCCTTGGCCCGGAAGATATTCTGAAAAATGCTGTTGGACACCGCCGCCTTGTGAACGATCTCCGCCACGGTGGTTTTTTTGTAACCCTGCTCCAGAAACAGCTTGACGCAGACCGTCAGGATCCGTTTTTTGGCGGGCAGACTGGCGCTTGTGATGGTCGTAATACGCACTTCCTTCCCTATATTTGGCATGCATGCCATAATTGTAACAGAGATTTTCGGAAAAGGCAAGGGGAATTTGGAAAAAAGCCCCGCGCCCCGGACGGGACGCAGGGGGCGGGTCAGAACAGGTCCAGGGTGTTGTCCAGATACAGGGCCTCCCGGACGTGGATATGGTACTCCGGGCGGGTCAGGTAGTGCAGCAGGAACTCCAGCAGCAGGGCGGTGCCCAGGCTGCGGCCCTCGATCTTGAACTGGGAAAAGCCCATGGGGAGATAAACGTCCCGGATATCGTTCACGCCGATGAAGCCGGGGTTCTCCATGGCCCGGGAGAAGCGATAGCCCCCGGCGGCGTCCGGGGCGGTGCAGCGGTGGACGGGACCCTCCAGGCCCAGGTTCTCCCGGCTGACGGACCGGTAGCAGGCGGCCCGGTCCCGGCAGCCGAAGGCGCAGCACTCGTTGCACAGAAGCTCCGTCTTGTCCCGCAGGGCCTGGGGCAGGGTGCCCAGCTGGCGGAAGGCCCGGTTCAGCCGGAAATCCGCCACCACATAGCGGAACTCCGGCCGCTCCAGCTCCCGGCGCAGCAGGGAAAAATCCGTCAGCACCTTGGTGGTGGAGGAGACGAAGTACAGCCCGGGATAGGTCCGGCGCAGATGGTCCAGCAGCAGGTCCGAGTGGACGATGACTCCGTTCTGCGGGCCGGGGCTTTCCGCCAGCAGGCGGCACAGCCGGTTGCAGCGGGGGTCCGACAGGTGCTCCGGCCGCAGCTGGGAGTTGCTGAAGGTCAGCCGGGCGGAGATGCCGTATTCCCGGGTCAGGGCCAGCACCTCCCGGGGGTCCCGGTCCCCGGACCCCACCCGGCCGCCGCCCCAGATGCAGTCCGCCGGTGCGCCATACAGGGAGGCGATGCGGCACCAATCGTAAAAATACTCCCGGTGCTGCCGGAACAGCGGCAGAAACACCCGGTAAAAATCGTAAAATTCAAACAGGCCCGGCAGATGATAGCAGGCGGCGGATGCGGACATGGCGAAACGGCTCCTCCCTTGTGCGGATACCCTTACTGTACCACGCCGCCGGGAAAAAGGCAAGAAAACAGCCCCCGGCGGGAATCCGCCGGGGGCTGCGTAACGAACCGTATATGCCCGGAGTCGTCTTACTCCTGGTCCTGCTCGTCCTGGCCGGGAGTCTCCTCCAGCACCTGGGCGGCGTCCTCCTGCAGGGCCTCCACGCCGGTGGCCTGCTCTTCGGACTGCTCCTCCTGAAGCTCCTCCTCCGTCACGGGGACCAGCTCCTCGGCGAAGTGCCGATAGGCGTTCAGGCCGGTGCCGGCGGGGATCAGCTTGCCGATGATGACGTTCTCCTTCAGGCCCACCAGGTGGTCCACCTTGCCCTTGATGGCGGCCTCGGTGAGGACCTTGGTGGTCTCCTGGAAGGACGCGGCGGACAGGAAGGAATCCGTGGCCAGGGAGGCCTTGGTGATGCCCATCAGAAGCTGGGTATAGGTGGCCTCCTGCAGAGGCTCGCCGTCCTCCCGGACCTCGCCGTTGGCGATGCGCTGGCGGACGCGCTCGTTCTCGTCCTCCACCTCCAGGACGTCGGCCATGGCGCCGGACAGCAGGCCGGTGTCGTTGGCGTCCTCCACCCGGACCTTGCGCATCATCTGGCGCACGATGACCTCGATGTGCTTATCGTTGATGTCCACGCCCTGCTGGCGGTACACCTTCAGGACCTCCTGGATCAGGTAGTTGTGCACGGCGGAGGCGCCGCGGATCCGCAGCACGTCGTGGGGGTTCAGAGCGCCGTCCTGCAGCTGCTTGCCCTTTTCGATGACGTCGCCGTCACGGACCTGCAGGCCGGTGTGGGGCACGGAATAGGTGCGGGTGTCGCCGTCGTCGGCGGTGACGATGATGTTCAGCAGACTGCCCTTGGTGGCCTCCTCGAAGCGGACCTTGCCGCCGATCTCGGCCAGAGTGGCCATCTTCTTGGGCTTGCGGGCCTCGAACAGCTCCTCCACGCGGGGAAGACCCTGGGTGATGTCGCCGCCGGCCACGCCGCCGGTGTGGAAGGTACGCATGGTCAGCTGGGTACCGGGCTCGCCGATGGACTGGGCTGCGATGATGCCAACGGCCTCGCCGGGGCCCACGGGCTTGGAGGTGGCCAGGTTCATGCCGTAGCACTTGGCGCAGATGCCGCTGTGGGCCTTGCAGGTCAGCACGGTGCGGATCTCGGCGGAGTGAATGTCGAAGCTCTCCAGCAGGGCGGCGTCGCTCTCGGTCATCATGTGATCCTTGGAGATCAGCACCTCGCCGGTCTTGGGGTCGGTGATGTCATGCACCGGGAAGCGGCCCCGGATGCGCTCGGAGAATTTCTCGATGACCTGGCCGTTTTCGCTGATCTCGGACACCAGAATGCCCTTCTGCACGCCGCAGTCATCCTCCCGGATGATGACATCCTGGCACACGTCCACCATGCGGCGGGTCAGGTAACCGGAGTCGGCGGTACGCAGAGCGGTATCGGCCAGGCCCTTCCGGGCGCCTCGGGAGGAGGTGAAGTAGTCCAGCACGGACATACCCTCGCGGAAGTTGGCCTTGATGGGGATCTCGATGGTCTTACCGGCGGTGTTGGCCATCAGGCCGCGCATACCGGTCAGCTGGCGGATCTGCTTCATGGAACCACGGGCGCCGGAGTCCGCCATCATGAAGATGGGGTTGTAGCGGTCCAGGCTGGCGGTCAGGGCGTCGGTAACGTCGTTGGTGGTCTTTTCCCACTCGCGGACCACCAGCTTATAGCGCTCCTCGTCGGTGATGAAGCCCATGTTGTACTGGTCCTCGATGTCCACCACCCGCTGTTCGGTCTCCCGGATCAGCTCATACTTCTTCTCGGGGACGGTCATGTCCGCGATGGAGATGGTGATGGAGCCCCGGGTGGAGTATTTATAGCCCGTGGCCTTGATGTTGTCCAGCACCTCGGCGGCGGTGGTGAAGCCGTACTGCTTGATGGTGCGGTCCACGATCTTCCCCAGCAGCTTCTTGCCGCAGGTCTCGGTGATCTCATAGTCGAAGAAGTGCTCGGAACGGGTGCCGTCGTCGTTATACCGCTTCACGAAGCCCAGATCCTGGGGGATGTTGCGGTTGAAGATGATGCGGCCGGCGGTGGCCCGGACCACATGGGACAGCTTTTCGCCGTTCACTTCCTTGGTGACGCGGATCCACACCGGCTGGTGCACGCCGATGATGTGCTCGTTATAGGCCATGAGCGCCTCGTCCTCGTCGCGATAGATGTTCATGTGGACATTGGCCCGCTCCTGGTCGGTAAGCTCGTCATAGCTCTTGCCGGCCAGGGAGAAGTCCACGCCCTGGGGCCAGTATTCGTCGTTGTCCATCTGGCTGACGCCGTTTTCAAACCGCTCGAAGGTCAGGTAGTAGGAGCCCAGCACCATATCCTGGGTAGGAACGGTGACGGGGCCGCCGTCCTGGGGACGCAGGAGGTTGTTGGCGGACAGCATCAGCAGGCGGGCCTCGGCCTGGGCCTCGGCGGACAGGGGGACGTGGATGGCCATCTGGTCGCCGTCGAAGTCGGCGTTGAAGGCGGTGCAGTTCAGGGGGTGCAGCTTCAGGGCGCGGCCCTCCACCAGCACCGGCTCAAAGGCCTGGATGCCCAGGCGGTGCAGAGTAGGCGCGCGGTTGAGCATCACGGGGTGGTCCTTGATGATCACGTCCAGAGCGTCCCACACCTCGGTGACGCCCTTGTCCACCATGCGCTTGGCGGACTTGATGTTGTTGGCGGAGCCGTCCTCCACCAGCTTCTTCATGATGAAGGGGCGGAACAGCTCCAGGGCCATCTCCTTGGGCACGCCGCACTGGTAGATCTTCAGCTCGGGGCCCACGCAGATAACGGAGCGGCCGGAATAGTCCACGCGCTTGCCCAGCAGGTTCTGGCGGAAGCGGCCCTGCTTGCCCTTGAGCATATCGCTGAGGGATTTCAGCGCCCGGTTGTTGGCGCCGGTGACGGGGCGGCCCCGGCGGCCGTTGTCGATGAGGGCGTCCACGGCCTCCTGGAGCATACGCTTTTCGTTGCGGACGATGATGTCCGGGGCGCTGAGCTCCAACAGGCGCTTGAGGCGGTTGTTGCGGTTGATGACCCGGCGATACAGGTCGTTGAGGTCAGAGGTGGCAAACCGGCCGCCGTCCAGCTGGACCATGGGCCGAAGCTCCGGGGGGATCACCGGCAGCACGTCGATGACCATCCACTCCGGCTTGTTGCCGGACAGGCGGAAGGCGTCCACCACCTCCAGGCGCTTCACCACCCGGGCCTTCTTCTGGCCGGTGACGGTTTTCAGCTCCGCATGGAGCTGGGCGCTGAGCTCTTCCAGGTCGATCTGCTGCAGGAGCTTCTTCACGGCCTCGGCGCCCATGCCGGCGTCGAAATCGTCCTCATACTTCTCCCGCATGTCCCGGTATTCCTTCTCGGACAGCAGCTGGTTGCGCAGCAGAGGGGTCTCGCCGGGGTCGGTGACGATATACGCCGCGAAGTACAGGACCTTCTCCAGGATCCGGGGGCTGATGTCCAGCAGCAGGCCCATCCGGGAGGGGATGCCCTTGAAATACCAGATATGGCTGACGGGGGTGGCCAGCTCGATGTGGCCCATGCGCTCACGGCGCACCTTGGCCCGGGTGACCTCCACGCCGCAGCGGTCGCAGATCTTGCCCTTGAAGCTGATCTTCTTATACTTGCCGCAGTGGCACTCCCAGTCCTTGGTGGGCCCGAAGATGCGCTCGCAGAACAGGCCGTCCCGCTCGGGCTTCAGGGTGCGGTAGTTGATGGTCTCGGGCTTCTTCACCTCGCCGTAGGACCACTCGCGAATCATTTCCGGAGAAGCGATTCCGATTTTAATGGCGTCAAAAGTGGGATAACTCATGCTCTATGCTCCTCCTGTTCCTTAAAATTCATCGTCCGCGCCGTCGTAGGAGGCCTCCACCTCTTCCTCGGGCACATAGTCGAAGCCTGCGTCCGCCAGCTCGCTCTCGTCGGCGTAGCGGCTGCGGCGGTCGTCCTCGGCGTCCATCCGGGCCAGGTTGAAGGAATCCGGGGCGTTCTCGTCCTCCTTCAGCTCGATCTGGTTGCCGTCCTCGTCCAGCACCTGGATATCCAGGCACAGGGACTGCAGCTCCTTCACCAGCACCTTGAAGGACTCGGGCACGCCGGGGGTGGGCACGTTGTGGCCCTTGACAATGGCCTCGTAGGTCTGCACGCGGCCGGTGACGTCGTCGGACTTCACCGTCAGGATCTCCTGCAGGGTATAGGCCGCGCCGTAAGCCTCCAGGGCCCAGACTTCCATCTCGCCGAAGCGTTGGCCGCCGAACTGGGCCTTGCCGCCCAGGGGCTGCTGGGTCACCAGAGAGTAGGGGCCGGTGGACCGGGCGTGGATCTTATCGTCCACCAGGTGGTGCAGCTTCAGGAAGTACACATAGCCCACGGTGACCTTGTTGTCGAACCGCTCGCCGGTGCGTCCGTCATACAGCCAGCTCTTGCCCTGGGGGTCCAGACCCGCCTGGGTCAGGGCCTCGGTGATGTCCTTATCGGTGGCGCCGTCGAAAATGGGGGTGGCCACCTTCCAGCCCAGAGTCTTGGCGGCGTAGCCCAGATGGACCTCCAGCACCTGGCCGATGTTCATACGGGAGGGCACGCCCAGGGGGTTCAGCACGATGTCCAGGGGGGTGCCGTCGGGCAGGAAGGGCATATCCTCCTGGGGCAGCACCCGGGACACCACGCCCTTGTTGCCGTGGCGGCCGGCCATCTTGTCGCCGGGCTGAATCTTGCGCCGCTGGGCGATATACACACGGACCACCTGGTTCACGCCGGGCCCCAGCTCGTCGCCGGCCTCCCGGGTGAACACCTTAGCGTCCACGATGATGCCGCTTTCGCCGTGGGGCACCTTCAGGGAGGTGTCCCGGACCTCCCGGGCCTTTTCGCCGAAGATGGCCCGCAGGAGCCGCTCCTCGGCAGTGAGGTCGGTCTCGCCCTTGGGGGTGACCTTGCCCACCAGAATGTCGCCTGCGTGGACCTCGGCGCCCACGCGGATGATACCCCGCTCGTCCAGGTCCTTCAGGGCGTCCTCGCCCACGTTGGGGATATCCCGGGTGATCTCCTCGGGCCCCAGCTTGGTATCCCGGGCGTCGATCTCATACTCCTCGATATGGATGGAGGTGTAAACGTCCTCCTTCACCAGCCGCTCGTTGAGCAGCACGGCGTCCTCGTAGTTGTAGCCCTCCCAGGTCATGAAGCCCACCAGGATATTGCGGCCCAGGGCGATCTCGCCCTGATCGGTGGCGGGGCCGTCGGCCAGCACCGTGGGGTCGTCGCCGCCGTGGACCCGCTCGCCCACGGAAACGATGGGCTTCTGGTTGATGCAGGTGCCGTGGTTGGAGCGCAGGAACTTGATGAGCTTATAGTCCTTGGTCTCGCCGCTGTCATAGCGGACGGACACGTTGGTGGCGTCTACCTTGGTGACCACGCCGTCGCCCTCGGCCAGCACCACCACCTCGGAATCCAGGCAGATCTTGTGCTCCATACCGGTGCCCACAATGGGGGCCTCCGGCCGCAGCAGAGGCACGGCCTGCCGCTGCATGTTGGCGCCCATCAGGGCGCGGTTGGCGTCGTCGTTGGGCAGGAAGGGGATCATGGCCGTGGCGATGGACACCATCATACGGGGGGAGATGTCCATATAGTCCACGTATTCCGGCTCCACCTGGATGGTCTCGTCCTGGTGGCGGCAGGTGATACGGGGGCCGATGAGGCAGCCGTTCTCGTCCACCGGCTCGGCGGCCTGGCAGACCACATACTGATCCTCCACGTCGGCGGTCATATAGGTGATCTCGTCGGTGACATGGCCGGAGGGCCGGTCCACCCGGCGGAAGGGGGCCTCGATGAAGCCGTACTCATTGACCCGGGCATAGGTGGCCAGATAGGAGATCAGGCCGATGTTGGGACCTTCAGGGGTCTCGATGGGGCACATGCGGCCATAGTGGCTGTAGTGCACGTCGCGGACCTCCATGTTGGCGCGCTCGCGGCTGAGGCCGCCGGGGCCCAGGGCGGACAGGCGCCGCTTGTGGGTCAGCTCGGCCAGGGGGTTGGTCTGGTCCATGAACTGGCTCAGGGGGCTGGAGCCGAAGAACTCCTTGATGGCTGCGGTAACGGGCCGGATGTTGATGAGGCTCTGGGGCGTGACAATGTCCAGATCCTGGATGGTCATCCGCTCCCGGATGACCCGCTCCATGCGGGAAAAGCCGATGCGGAACTGGTTTTGCAGCAGCTCGCCCACGCAGCGCAGGCGGCGGTTGCCCAGATGGTCGATATCGTCCTTGGACACCAGGCCGTGGGCCAGGACGTTCATATAGTTGATGGAGGTGAGGATGTCGTCGATGATGATGTGCTTGGGCACCAGGCGGTCCGCCTGCAGGCGGCACTGCTCGATGAGCTCCTCGCCCTGATACTGACCCAGCAGCTCCTGCAGCACGTCAAAGCGCACCCGCTCCTTGATGCCGCACGCCGTCTTGGGGTCAAAGTCCACATAGCGGCTCATATCGCACATGCGGTTGGTGAAAATGCGGATGACCTCGCCGTTTTCCAGCCGGACCTTCACCATACCCACGCCGATGGCGTCCAGGGTGCGGCAGTCGCCGCCGGAGAGGACGTGGCCCTCCTCCAGCAGCAGCTCGCCGGTGGCGGGGTCGGCCACGGGCTCGGCCAGCTTCTGACCCTTGGCCTGGGTCCACAGGGTCAGCTTCTTGTTGAACTTATACCGGCCCACGGTGCTCAGGTCATACCGCCGGGGGTCGAAGAACAGGCCCTGCATCAGGTTCTCGGCGGAGTCCAGCGTGGGGGGCTCGCCGGGGCGCTGCTTGCGATAGATCTCCAGCATGGCCTCCTCATAGGACTTGCAGGTGTCCTTTTCCATGGTGGTCACGATGCGGGGATCGTCGCCGAAGCGGTCCAGGATCTCGCCGTCGGTCTTCAGGCCCAGGGCCCGGATCAGGCAGGTGATGGGGAGCTTGCGGTTCTTGTCGATGCGGACCCAGAACACCTCGCTGCTGTCGGTCTCATACTCCAGCCACGCGCCCCGGTAGGGGATCACCGTGGAGGTCAGCAGAGGCAGGTCGGTTTTCAGGTCGATCTCCTTGCCGTAGTAGATGCCGGGGGAGCGGACGATCTGGCTGACCACCACGCGCTCGGCGCCGTTGATGACGAAGGTGCCGGAGTGGGTCATCAGGGGGAAATCGCCCATGAAGATCTCCTGCTCCTTGATTTCGCCCGTCTCCTTATTGTGCAGGCGCACGCTGACCTTCATGGGGGCGGCATACGTGGCGTCCCGGGCCTTGCACTCCTCCACGTCGTACTTGGGCTTCTCGTCCATGCTGTAGTCGATGAAGCTCAGCTCCAGGTTGCCGGCATAGTCGCCGATGGAGGCCACGTCGGCGAAAACCTCCCGCAGGCCGGTGTCCAGGAACCACTGATAGGATTTCTTCTGGATCTCCAGCAGGTTGGGCATCGCCATGACCTCTTCGTGTCTGGCAAAGTTCTTGCGCAGGGTCTTGCCATAATACTTGTCCTTGGCCATCTTCAATACTCACGCCTTTCTTTTCGCATTTTCTCCGTGCTTTTCCTTGGGAACCGCTCTCCCGGGATTTTGACACGCTCGGCCCGGTTGTTTGTTTTCGCCCGAGCCCACTTGTAATTTTGGGGGAAAGCTGGTATCATAACAGCAGATTGAAATGGGGCATCAGGCCCCATTTTCTCAATATAGCGTCTTATTGTACCACAGGCGCGGCCCCTTTGTCAACATAAAACCCCGCCGGGAGCCCGATTTTTTCGGACTCCCGGCGGGATTTTTCGCAGGCGCCGTATTTTTATGCTGCGCAAGGGATTTTTCGAAATTGCGGGCATTTCCCGCGCGATCCGTCGGACGGAGCCGCGGACGGTCCGCAAATGCGTAGCCTTGCAGCGCGCTGGAAAGCTCCATCCCCGGGTGTCTGGCCCGGGGCCGTTTTTTTGACTGGAGAATGCCGGAAAATTTGGAAAATATTTTGGCATTTTATGCCGTTACATCATTGCATTAAAGTCCAAAAGCTGGTATAATATATAAATCACGCTGAACTTTTATGCAGCGGCGGACAATATATTTTATAGGAGGAACGAGATGACAGCTATCAAACGGTGCTGCGCACTGGCTCTGGCGGTTCTGATGATCCTGACCGCCCTGCCGGTGACGGCATTCGCCCAGGCAGCTGAGCAGGAGGTCAACGCCTCCCTGCAGGAGACCACGGTCAGCGGTATCGCCAACGATATCGCCCGCCAGGTCCTGCGCAGCGGCCAGAAAAACGGCGAAAAAATCCAGATGGAGAACACCGCGAAGCTCGACGACAGCGACGAAGTCGAGATCATCGTGGTGGTCAACGACTCCGTGGCCGACCCGGATTCCCGGGCCCAGGTCAACGCCCTGCTGCGCACGCAGAAGAGCGCCCTGGCTCAGATCAACCGGGCCATTGACGGGCAGGTGGAGCCCCAGCGGCAGTATACCACCCTGCTCAACGGCTTTTCCGCCACAGTGACCTATGGCCAGTACAAGGCCATCCGGAATCTGGACTGCGTGCAGTCCGCCTTCATTTCCCCCACGTTTGAGCTGCTGCCCGACACCGCCAACAGCAACCGAATGATCGGCGGCGGTATCTATAATACCACGGGCTTCACCGGCGAGGGGATGCTGGTGGCCATTCTGGATACCGGCGTGGACATGGGCCACGAGATCTTCAAGACCGCCCCCAAGAGCCCCTCCCTGACCCGGGAGAAGCTCCAGTCCATGCTGGAGACTTATGATTTCCAGGTGGAGAGCATCGTCAAGGGCATCAGCGTGTCCGACCTGTATTACAGCGCCAAGATCCCCTTCCAGTTTGACTACGGCGACAGGGACAAGGACGGCATGCCCGGCGATAAGGGCAGCCACGGCACCCACGTTGCCTCCACCGCCGCCGGCAACACCGGCGTCAACGAGGCCGCCATGGGCGTGGCTCCCCAGGCCCAGATCATCAACATGAACGTATTCAAGTCCACCGGCGGCGCGTCCTATGCGGACATTCTGGCCGCTCTGGAGGACTGCATCCTGCTGGGCGTGGACGTGGCCAACCTGAGCCTTGGCTCCGACTGCGGCTACATCGACTATGACAGCGAGGACGCCTTCACCAAGAGCCTGCTGGACGTGTTCGAGCGCACCGGCGAGAGCGGCGTGTCCCTGGCTGTGGCCGCGGGCAACGCCTATAACGCCGCCTATGGCGACGCCTTCGGCGGCAAGGCCCTGGCCTCCAACCCCGATTACGGCCTGGTCAGCGAGCCCTCCACCTATGGCGAGTCCCTGTCCGTGGCCGCCGTGTCCAACGGCATGGTCAAGGGCCCCTATGTCACCGTGGGCGGCAAGGACCTGGCCTATCAGGACAGCGCCACCATCAGCGAGAACGAGAACGCCAAGCCCTTCCGCAGCCTGTCCGCCCGGGGCTCCATCGAGTATGTGGTGGTTCCCAACTACGGCGCGGAGGAGGACTATGCGGGCCTGGACCTGACCGGCAAGATCGCCCTGGTGCAGCGGGGCGGCGGCATGTACTATGAGCAGAAGGAGCGCAACGCCGCCAACGCCGGCGCCATTGGCATGCTGGTGTACAACAACGTCCCCGGCATGCTGTATATGTCCATCACCGACTGGAAGATCCCCTGCGCCTTCATCTCCCAGGCCGCCGGTGAATACCTGAAGCAGCAGGAGACCAAGACTCTGTCCGTGGCCTCCGCCGACGCCCTGGTGGAATCCCCCACCTATGGCATGGCCGACTTCTCCAGCTGGGGCGCTACCCCCGAGCTGACCCTGAAGCCGGAGATCACCGCCCCCGGCGCGGGCATCTATGCCGCCGTGCCCGGCGGTTATGAGAGCATGGACGGCACGTCCATGGCATCCCCCCACGCGGCCGGCGGCATGGCCATCGTCCAGCAGGCCCTGAAGGCCCAGGACAACAGCATGACCGGCGCCCAGCGCAAGCACATGACCGACACCCTGCTCATGAGCACCGCCCATGTGATCTATGACGACAACGGCGTGCCCTATTCCCCCCGGAAGCAGGGCGCTGGCCTGATGAGCATCAACGACGCCGTGAATACCCGGGGTTATCTGTCCGTGGAGGGCATGGAGCGTCCCAAGCTGGAGCTGAAGGACGATCCCGCCATGAAGGGCGTGTACACCATGAACTTCACCGTCCACAACACCGGCAGCGACACCCTGTATTACGACGTGACCCCCCTGGTGCTGACCGACACCACCGAAGCCTATGTCAACGGCAGCGGGCAGGAGTTCTCCACCATCAGCGGAAGCTCCCGGCTGCTCCCCCACACCTTCACCACCAACTGCGAGAATAACCGGGTGGCCGTGGCTCCCGGCAAGACCGCCGACGTCACCGTCACCGTCACCGTTACCGACGAGGGCCGGAAGATGCTGGCCCAGTTCCCCAACGGCAGCTATGTGGAGGGCTTCGTGACCCTGACCCAGGTGGCCGCCGACGGCAGCGCCCTGACCGATCCCATTGACCTGGGCCTGCCGTTCCTGGCCTTCTACGGCGACTGGACCAAGGCCCCCATCATGGATTCCACCGATTACTGGGAGACGCTGGACGGCTCCGCCAGCCAGGCCCAGGCGTACATGAACACCGCCTTCTCCTCCTCCAGCGAGAACACGGTGGACACCTATCTGGGCGACAACAACTACACCACCGTTCCGTATCTGGCGGACCGCAACGCCATTTCCCCCAACAACGATGACTTCATGGACAGCCTCACCGGTATCTACACCGGCCTGCTGCGCAACACCAAGAGCCTGAAGTATACCATCACCGGCGAAAACGGCCAGGTGTACTACAGCAAGGACTGCGAGTATGTGGGCAAGTCCATCTACAGCTACGACTATTACCGCATTGTGCCCGCCGGTGTGGACGCCGAATATGACGGCATTGAGCCCTGGTACGGCACCGACGCCCACAACGCCAAGCTGCCCAACAACACCAAGGCCACCGTGACCATCGAGGCCACCCTGCCCTATGGCGATGGCGTGGGGACCAACCAGAAGCACTCCTGGTCCTTCCCCATCACCATCGACACCGAGGAGCCTCATGCCGACAACCTGAAGGTCACCGAGTCCGAGGGCCGGTACTATCTGAGCCTGGACGTGTCCGACAACCAGTATGTGGCGGCCGTGGTGTTCTACAACATCAAGAACAGCGAGATGCTCTATGGTATGCAGGGCTTCGGCGAGGACAAGCCCGGCGTCACCAGCCACATCAAGGAGTATGACATCACCGGCTTCGGCGAGACCTTCGGCATGATCGTCCACGACTACGCCGGCAACTCCAAGGTGTATACCGTCCGCGCTCCCGGCAACCCCGACGATCACGGCACCATCACCCCCACCAACATCCTCTGGACCGAGAACTTCAACGAGAAGTGGCTCCCCGATGACTGGAGCGTCCAGAGCAAGGGCGGCTCTCTGAACACCTGGTACCGCGACCAGGACTACATGGCCGCCGTGGATCATGACGACGACAACCAGCAGGACGAGTGGCTGATCTCCCGCACCACCGATATCAGCGGCGTGGATACCGAGGTCCACATGGTCTTCGATTTCTACACCACCTATTGGTACACCGTGGAGTATAAGCACTGCAACCTGCAGGTCATGGCCTCCGGCGACGGCGGCGAGAACTGGCAGGAGATCTGGAACCTGCAGCGGGATTCCGGCCTGTTCACCGCCTGGACCAAGACCCAGGCCAAGGTGACCATCCCCGAGAGCCTGCAAAGCAGCAAGGACCTGCGCTTCGCCTTTGTCTACACCGGTAAGGGCGGCTCCACCCTGTCTATGGACAACGTCCAGCTGTACGCCGAGGAGCGGGACAACTATGTGTCCGTCACCGCCACCGCCGGTGAGGGCGGCACCATCACCCCCGCCGGTCAGACCCTGGTGAAGAAGGGTACCAGCAAGACCTTCGACATCGCTCCCGCCCAGGGCTATGAGATCGTCAACGTCAACGTGGACGGCGCCGATCTCGGCCCCATCAGCTACTACACCTTCCAGCGGGTGGGCGTGGACCACACCATCTCCGCCACCTTCCAGAAGGCCCAGCAGTCCGGCGACACCGTCACCCTGACCACCACCGCCAATGAGGGCGGCACCGTGGCCCCCGCCGGTCAGACCAGATACGCCCCCGGCGCAAGCGCCGAGATCACCTTCACCCCGGACCCCGGCTATCAGCTGGCCTCCGTGAAGGTCAACGGCCGCACCGTGGACGTGACGGACGGCGCCTACACCCTGGTCATGGACCAGAGCTATGCCGTGTCCGCCACCTTCGAGAAGATCCCCGACGTCCCCGTGGTGATGTTCCAGAACGACTTCGAGGACGTGGCCGGCGACAGCTTCCCCTTCCACGGCTGGACCGTGAAGGTGCAGGATACCAGCAGCACATGGAAGCAGTATACCTATTACAACTGGAAGAACGAGGGCAATGATTCCAAGCACGCTTACATCAGCAATGACTGGAAGGGTGCACAGGATGAGTACCTGATCTCCCCGGTGGTGGACCTGTCCGGTACCCGTGACGGCGTTCTGACCTTCGACTTCGCCTACGGCGAGTACGGCATCAAGAACAAGACCTTCACCGCTACGGTGGAAGCTTCTACCGACGGCGGAAAGACGTGGAACGCTATCTGGAACTTCCAAGACAGCTATACCGGCCAGCAGGCCAGCAACTACATCATTTCCGGCAGCGCAGAGGTTCCCGTGCCCGCCGAGTACAATGTGGACGGCGTCCAGTTTGCCTTCCGCTATGTCCATCCCAATGAGGACACTACCGGCCAGCTGGCCATCGACAACGTGAAGCTGATGGCGGTGGAGGACGGCCCTGTGGCCCAGAAGTACACCCTCACCGCCACCGCCGGTGAGGGCGGCTCCATCACCCCCTCCGGTGAGGTGTCCGTGAAGGAGGGCGCGTCCCAGACCTTCGCCATCGCCGCCCAGGAGGGCTACGCCATTGCCGACGTGCTGGTGGATGGCCAGAGCGTGGGCGCGGTGGACAGCTACACCTTTGAGAATGTCACCGCCAACCACACCATCGCCGCCCTGTTCACCAAGACGGCCTCCGACGTGCAGTTCGACAACGACTTCGAGTCCGAGACCTTCCCCGGCCACGGCTGGACCGTGAAGGGCACCCGTACCGACAACCCCTATACCTGGTACAAGGGCACCAATACCAAGCTCAATTCCACCAAGCAGGCCCGCATCGACATGGATTACTATGAAGATCCCTGGGGCGGCGGCTGGAGCGTGGGCGGCATCCGCAGGCCTCTGCTGCCTATGGCAGGCGGCAGCGATAAGCTGCAGGATGAGTATCTCATCTCCCCGGTGGTGAACCTCACCGGCAAGACGCCTACGCTGAGCTTCGACTACCTGCTGTTCAAGTCCGTCATCGGCAACTACTGCTCCGTGACCGTGGAGGCCACCACCGACGGCGGCCAGACCTGGACCACCATCTGGACCGCAGCCGATCTGGAGCCGGTAAGCGGTTATTGGTTCATGGGCACGGCCAACGTTGCCGTTCCCGCCGCCTTCTGCACGGACAATGCCCAGTTCGCCTTCCACTTCTATAAGAAGGCCAACCGGGGCTATGACGATACCGACGCCATGTTCGCCATCGACAACGTGACCATGACCTACGGCACCACCGATCCCTGCGCCGACGGTCATACCCTCACCGCCGTGGCGGAGGTCCCCGCCACCTGCGAGGAGACCGGCGTCAAGGCCCACTGGGTGTGCTCCGTCTGCGGCAAGCTGTTCAGCGACGCCGAAGGCAAGAACGAGACCACCCTGGAGGCCCTGACCATCGGCGTGCTGGGCCACGACTATGGCGAGGCCGCCTGGACCTGGACCGGCTACGAGTCCGCCAAGGCTACCTTCACCTGCAGCCGTGACGCCAGCCATGTGGAGGAGGTCACCGCCGCTGTTACCAGCGAGATCACCACCCCCGCTTCCTGCGAGAGCACCGGCGTCCGGACCTATACCGCCACGGTGACCTTCCAGGGCAAGAACTACACCGACACCCGCACCGAGACCCTGCCCTCCCTGGGCCACAAGACCCAACTGGTAGGCGCTAAGGCCGCCACCTGCACGGAAGATGGCTATACCGGCGACGAGGTGTGCACCGTGTGCCAGGAGGTCGTGAAGAAGGGTGAGGTTATCCCCGCTCTGGGCCACAAGACCCAGCTGGTAGGCGCCAAGGCCGCCACCTGCACGGAAGATGGCTACACCGGCGACGAAGTCTGCACCGTCTGCGGCGAGACCGTGAAGAAGGGCGAGGTCATCCCCGCTCTGGGCCACAAGACCCAGCTGGTAGGCGCTAAGGCCGCCACCTGCACGGAAGATGGCTACACCGGCGACGAAGTCTGCACCGTCTGCGGCGAGACCGTGAAGAAGGGCGAGGTCATCCCCGCTCTGGGCCACAAGACCCAGCTGGTAGGCGCTAAGGCCGCCACCTGCACGGAAGATGGCTACACCGGCGACGAGGTCTGCACCGTGTGCGGCGAGACCGTGAAGAAGGGCGAGGTTATTCCCGCGCCGGGCCACAAGACCCAGCTGGTAGGCGCCAAGGCGGCCACCTGCACCGAGGATGGCTACACCGGCGACGAGGTGTGCACCGTGTGCCAAGAGGTCGTGAAGAAGGGCGAAGTCATCCCCGCTACCGGCCACGATTACAAGGACGGCAAGTGCACCAACTGCGGCGAGACCGACCCCAACTACAAGCCCGCTGAGCCCGAGAATCCCGGCGTCAAGACCGGCGACGAGGCTCACACCGCTCTGTGGCTGGCTGCGGCCTCCGTTTCCCTGCTGGCTGCCGCCGCCCTGCTGCTGGGCAAGAAAAAGCACCTGAGCTGACCCCTTTCCGCAAGGGTTCCGTAAGGTAACAGCAAGCCCCGGGATGCTATTGCGTCCCGGGGCTATTGCATAGAACCTTTGATTCTCTGCGCTCCATAAAAAATCCGCAAGGCTGTGCCCTGCGGATTTTTTTACTTGATTCGGTTACAGATACTTGCGCATGCCCTCGGTGGCCACGGAAGCGTCGGCGGTGAGGGTCACGGTGAACTTCACGGTGTTGGCGTCGCTGAACTTGTCCAGCCAGTGCAGGAACTTTTCCACGGCGGCGAAGTCCTCGCTATGTACGATCTTGCAGAGGTTATCCACATAGACGTGGGAAATATCGTAATTGCCCGCATACAGACCGCTGATGAAGCCCCGCAGGCACTCAAAAGAATCCAAGTGGTATTCACCGGCGTTGACCAGGCGCACAGAGGACTTGATGTCGTAGGTCATGTCCGCGCCGGGCTCGATGCAGACGACACAGCCGCCTTCTTCGGCCACGGAGGCATGAACCAGCTCGATGAGCTGCTTGGTCTTGCCTGCGCCGTTGTCGCCCATAATCAATCTAACCATAAGAGATCACTCCTTTTGCATATATGTATACCATACCATAACTTGACGGAAATGGCAATGGGAAAATATACGGTTTTTTACCGGCCCAGCTTTTCCCGCAGGGCCTGGCCCATGTCCTCATAGCCGGGCTTGCCCAGCAGGGCGAACATATTCTTCTTATACGCCTCCACCCCCGGCTGGTCGAAGGGGTTCACGTCCAGCAGATAGCCCGACAGGCCGCAGGCATATTCAAAGAAATAGATCAGCTGGCCCAGGGTGTCCGCGTTCAAGGCCCCGGCCCGCAGGATGATGTTGGGCACGCCGCCCTCCTCGTGGGCCAGCAGGGTGCCGTCCATGGCCTGGGTGCGGATAAAGTCCATGGTCCTGCCCGCCAGGAAGTTCAGCCCGTCGCCGTCGGCGGCGTCAAAGGGCACCGTGCTCTCCTGCTCCTCCGGGTCGAAGCGCACCACTGTCTCCAGCAGATGGCGCTCCCCCTGCTGGATATACTGGCCCATGGAGTGCAGGTCCGCCGTGAACTCCACGCTGGCCGGGAACAGGCCCTTGTTCTCCTTGCCCTCGGACTCGCCGTACAGCTGCTTCCACCACTCGGACATGAACCGGAAGGACGGCTCATAGGAGGCCAGGATCTCGATCTTCTTCCCGGCGCGGTAGAGCTGGTACCGGGCCCCGGCGTACTGCCAGGCGGGGTTCTGCTCCATATCTCCGGCGGTGCAGACCTCCTGCATCCGGGCGGCTCCCTGCATCAGGGCCCGGATGTCGATGCCCGCCACGGCGATGGGCAGCAGGCCCACGGCGGTAAGAACGCTGTAGCGCCCGCCGATGTCGTCAGGCACCACGAAGGTCTCATACCCGGCCTGATCGGCCAGGGACTTCAGGGCTCCCTTCTGCCGGTCGGTGGTGGCGTAAATGCGCCGGGCCGCGCCGTCGGGGCCGTATTTCTTCTCCAGCAGCTCCCGGAAGAACCGGAAGGCCACGGCAGGCTCCGTGGTGGTGCCGGACTTGGAGATGACGTTCACGGAGAAGTCCACCCCCTCCAGCAGCTCCATGGTCTCCCGCAGCTGCCGGTCGGACAGGCCGTTGCCCACAAAATAGATGTTGGGAGTGTCCTTGCGCCTGAGGTTATAGTTGGGGGAGCACAGGCACTCGATGACGCCCCTTGCCCCCAGATAGGAGCCGCCGATGCCGATGACCACCAGGGCCCGGGAATCGCTCTGAATGCGCCGGGCCGCCGCCTGGATGCGGTCGAACTCCTGCCGGTCATACTCCTGGGGCAGGCGCACCCAGCCGGTGAAGTCGCCTCCGGCCCCATCGTTCTTCTGCAAGTGGTTGTGGGCGATGCGCAGGCGGGGCGCCAGCGCCGCCTCATAGGGCAGGGCGATAAATCGCCGCATATGGGTCAGGTCCACCTGGATCATAGGGATTACCTCCTGTGTAAATCGGATTTTTCATCACACCGTATCTTACCGCGTTTTCCCGGAAAATACAAGGGGATTCCCGTCGAAACGGTGAAAATCCTATCCGATCACATGGTTCGCAGTTCTGCCCGGGGCGCGGTCAGGTCCCAGCCGCGCCCATCCCGCAGCAGCAGCTCCGCCGGACCGCCGGGGATGTGCTCCGG
>ENA-ORNR01001120-ORNR01001120.1-human-gut-metagenome-genome-assembly--contig:-NODE-1120-length-24816-cov-5.492508_pt1 | contig 24816 bp, 22 predicted proteins | sample MGYA00242114_ERZ509020 | MGnify/ENA primary metagenome ERZ509020 (study PRJEB26280, sample SAMEA2338758) | human gut metagenome | biome: human gut; feature: human-associated habitat; material: faeces...
AATATGCGACCGAATAGGGAGCATATGTAGCGTGCATAGATAGCTGCCGGTTAAAAAAAGAAACATACCTTATGGTATGTTTCTTTTTTATTGCTACAGGGTATCTATCCGACCGGGGTACCCGGAAAAAGCGAGTCGCCGTTTAGTGGCGAGCCGGCAGGCGAAGGCAATAAACGTGACAGCGAGCTTTCGCAGAATATGCGACCGAATAGGGAGCATATGTAGCGTGCATAGATAGCTGCCGGTTAAAGAAATAAGGCATACCAGTAGGTGTGCCTTATTTGTTATATATACAATACATAAAAAATACCTGTGCCAAATGGTACAGGTATTTTTTATTAAAGCATATTTACTTTTACTTTTTTCGTCCTGTTAATAACAGGTTAAGCATGGGTATTTTAGCAGATATTTTCTTTAAAATAATGCTGGTAACAAGCGATACTGCAAGTAAGATAATGTAAGATGCCGCTGCACGTTTGGTTGTCATTACAATTCCAAAATGGTGGCTTACCCTTTCAATCATGCTTAACCAGAAGGGATGGGCAAAGTAAACAAGCATGGAATTATCGGATATAAAATCTACGGCACGTGTTAAATAATTTTCTGTTTTCTTTCGTGCAAAAAAGCCGCAGAAGAATAAAATGGATGCTATTGTATAAATAAAGCCTTGCGGGCTTAACTGCTGAAAGGTATTGGTCAGGCTGATTAAGTCGTAACCGTACTGATAATAGTAATAGTAGTAGCTGCCGCAGATATAAATTATTGAAAGTAAATATAAAGCGCTTACACTTTTAAAATTACCGGTAAGTGTTTTGAAAAATTCTTTTTCTTTAATTGCGGTCAAACCGCCAAGCATAAAAATAAAAAGGTAATGCAGCGGTAAATAGTTAAGCCTGTAAGTAAAAAAGTCTTGTAATATTATTGGAAGCTGTTGGGCGGTAATTCCGGGGTGCATTGTCCAGTAATTAAACAGCAGCTGGAACAAAAACAGTGCGGCAAAGCCTGCTTTTAAACTGTATTTCTGCATTACGCCCAGCAGTTTTTGAAAGATTGGGAAGAAAGCATAGAACCATAATAATATAATCATAAAATACAAATGGTAGCATGCCAGCCCCCAAAACAGTATGTTCAGCAGCCCTAATGGAGAAAACCAGGGAATGCAGCCGGGCACGACTGTTGTAAAATATACCATATAAAAAAGCGACCAGCTTAAATACGGTATGCTGCTGCTTTGAAAACGTTTTTTTATAAACTGCCGGTAATTAATTTCCGTTCCGGGTTTATAGTGGCAAAACAGGCCGTAGCCTGATACAAAAAAGAAAGCGGGCACGCTGTAACGCGAAAGTATTTCAAACAACATATATAAATGTTGGTTTGGCGATACCGACATTAAAACCAGCGAGCCGGTATGAATGCCGAGTACGCCGAGCATACAGATGCCGCGCAGTTTATCAATAGTTTTATTGCGTTCTGTCATAAATTCTCCTGAAATATTAAATTTTACCTGCTTATTATACAGCAAATGCAGGTTTTGGGCAAAGAAAAAGAGCGCTGCCTGCGTTTTTATTTTTGGCAGGAAATTAAAATCTGACAGCGAAATATTTAAAATAGTATTTTCTTTTTTACAAAGCCGTTTTAAGAGATAAGGTGATAGGATGGAACTTGGTTTTGTACATATATTAAGCCTGATAGCTACTTTGGCAGTAGTGCTTGGCTGCGGTATTTATTCTTCGCGCAAGGTAAAATCGGCAGATGATTTTGATGTAGGCGGGCGCAGTGCCGGTGTAATAATGGTTGCCGGTTCTATTGCCGCAACCATTATAGGCGGCGCGGCCACTATCGGCACCGCACAGGGCGGTTTTACTTTTGGCTTTGCCGCGTGGTGGTTTACGTTAGGCAGCGGCATTGGCTTTTTAATTATGGCTGCTTTTTATGCGCGTCCTCTGCGCAAAAGCGGGTTAACAACAATTTCGGAATACCTTGTTATTAATTTTGGCCCGCAGGCCGGGCCTATTGCAAGCATTGCCGCTTCGCTCGGCATTTTTTTCAGTATTGTTTCCAGCTCGTTAAGTTCGGTGCATTTAATTGGCGGCATTTTGCATTTGGGCTATCTGCCTTCAGCTGCTATTGTAGTGCTTTTGGTAATGGGTTTTGTGTTTTTCGGCGGCATTAACAGCAGCGGCATGGCCGGATTATTTAAAGTTGGCCTGATTTTCGCTACCATTTTTGTTGGTGGTTATCTGGCTTTTACGGATATGGGCGGTTTAAGCGGTATGCATGAGGCTTTTCCGGAACTGCCGTGGTTCAGTATGTTTGGCATTGGCGCCGACCATGCATTGTTTAATTTATTTTCGATGATTGTCGGTGTTGTTTCTACCCAAAGCTATGTGCAGTCTTTATTTTCTGCCAAAAACAGCAGGGTAGCTGCTTTGGGGTGCCTGCTTGCAGCGTGCATAGCAATTCCTGTGGGGCTGCCTTCCGTTATTATCGGCATGTTTATAAAACTGCATCATCCGGAGCTGAACAGTATTGATACCTTACCGTTCTTTTTATGCAATTATCTGCCGGAATGGCTTGGCGGAGCAGGTTTAGCGGCACTGGTGCTGTCCTGCGTCGGTTCCATTGCCGGTTTGTCGCTCGGTGTGGGAACGCTGTTCAGCCGCGATATTTTCGGTGCGGTTTTAAAAGTTCGCGACAGCAAAAAGCTGCTGTGGATTAATAAACTTACGGTTCTTACAGTTACGCTTGCTGCACTTGTTTTTATTCATTCGCATCTCGATTCTTCCGTTCTGCAATGGAATTATCTTTCGATGGCATTGCGCGGCGCAGGCGTTTTTCTGCCGATGACTGCCGTTATATTCTTTAAAGGCATGGTTGGCAAAAAAGCGGGCCTGCTTTCAATGTTCGGCGGCATTGCATCCGGCTGTGCATGGCATTTTATTTTTCCAACATCACCGTATACTTTATTTGTAAGCTTGTTTTTCAATCTTTTGTTTTTAGTTCCGTCTATAGCATATAATCTTTTGCATAGCAAGAAATAAAAGGAGATTTTTAATGACTGAAAAATTTACCCATCTGCATGTGCATACGCAGTACAGCCTGCTTGACGGCGCCTCCAAAATAGATTTGCTTTTGGCGCGTGCCAAAAAGCTTGGTATGGACAGCATTGCCATTACCGACCACGGCGTAATGTACGGCGCAGTTGATTTTTACCAGCAGGCAAAGAAAATGAATATCAAGCCAATTATCGGCTGCGAAGTATATGTTACACAGTCGCGGTTTGACCGCAGCCAGCGCGGAGGTATTTACCATTTAATTTTGCTTGCCGAAAATAATACCGGCTATCATAATTTAATGAAATTGGTTTCTTTGTCACATCTGGAAGGATTTTATTATAAACCGCGCATTGATAAAGATATTCTGCGCAAATACAGCGAGGGGCTTATCTGTCTGAGCGCCTGCATTGCCGGTGAAGTGCCGGTAAAAATACTGCAGCGTGATATTGACGGTGCGGAACGTGCCGCGCAGGAATATATTGAAATCTTCGGCAAAGAAAATTACTTTTTTGAAATTCAGGACCACGGGCTTGATGAAGAACGTGTTGTTAACCGTGAATTAAAACGCATGGCTACTAAATTAGGTGTGGGGCTTGTTGCCACGAATGACCTGCATTATGTTGAGAAAGCTGACGCCGAGGCGCAGGATGTTTTATTGTGCATTCAAACCGCAAGCACGGTGGATGACCCCAAACGCATGAAGTTTGCCAACGACGAGTATTATTTAAAAAGTTACGAAGAAATGGCGGAACGTTTTGCCGATTGCCCGGAAGCACTGGAAAACACGGTTAAAATTGCTGAGCGCTGCCATGTGGAGCTGGAGTTTGGGCATCTTTTGCTGCCGGAATTTCCGATACCGGAAAAATATGCCAATGCCACGGAATATCTGCGCGATTTGTGCCTGCAAGGGCTGCCGCAGCGGTATGCCAAAGCAGATGAAAAAGTTATGCAGCGTTTGGACTACGAACTTGACATTATTGACCGCATGGGTTACAGCTGCTATTTTTTAATTGTTTGGGATTTTATTAATTACAGCCGCAAAAACGAAATACCTGTCGGACCGGGGCGCGGCAGTGCGGCGGGCAGCATAGTTGCTTATCTTTTGGGCATTACCAATATCGACCCGTTAAAATACGATTTGCTTTTTGAACGTTTTTTAAACCCGGAACGCGTGAGCATGCCGGATATTGACACGGATTTTTGTTATGTTAACCGCGGGCGCGTGCTGGAATATATTATTAAGCGCTACGGCAAAGAGCGAGTGGCGCAGATTATTACCTTTGGTACATTGCAGGCGCGTGCCGCCGTGCGCGATGTAGGGCGTGCACTTGATTTGCCTTACAGCTTTGTTGATAACGTTGCCAAAATGATTCCGCGCGAACTTGGCATTACACTGGAAAAAGCGCTGGAAACAAGCAACGATTTTAAGGCGCTATACGACAGCGATGAAAAAGTAAAACGCCTGATTGACATTGCCAAAAAGGTTGAAGGAATGCCTCGCAACAGCGGTACGCATGCAGCGGGCGTTGTAATTACTCCGCGCGATTTAATTGACTGCGTGCCTTTGCAGCTTTCAAACGAAGGTCTTGTTATTACCCAGTATGATAAAGATAAGGTTGAAAATTTAGGCCTTTTAAAAATGGATTTGCTGGGGCTCAGAACTTTAACCGTTATAGGTGATACGCTCCGCTATATTTACGAAACTACCGGAGAAAAAATTGATATAGAAAAAATACCGCTTGACGATGATGCAACCTGCGCCATGCTGCGCCGCGGCGATACGCAGGGCGTGTTCCAGCTTGAATCTGAAGGCATGACTAAACTCGTTATGGATTTGGCACCCGAAAAATTCAGTGATTTAATACCTTTGGTGGCATTATACCGCCCGGGGCCTTTGGGCACAGGCATGGTGGAAGACTTTATAGCCGGTAAGCACGGCACGCGCACGGCAGACATTCTGCATCCGCTTTTGGAGCCGGTTTTAAAAGATACTTTCGGCGTTATTCTGTATCAGGAACAGGTAATGCAGATAACTTCCGTACTGGCAGGCTTTACGCTTGGCCAGGCCGATATTCTGCGCCGCGCCATGGGCAAAAAGAAAGCCAAAGAGCTGGATTCCATGAAGCAGAAGTTCATTGACGGCGCCAAACTGAACCATGGCATTGACGAAGAAACCAGCACGCAGATTTTTGCACTGCTGCAGCACTTTGCAGGGTACGGTTTTAACAAATCACATTCGGCGGCTTACGCACTTGTAGCCTACCAGACGGCGTATTTAAAACAGCATTGGCCGACTCAGTTTATGGCTGCGTTTTTGTGCAGCATTATGAGCGACAACGATAAATTAAGCTGGTATCTCGGCGTTACCAAGCGCATGGGCATTAAAATACTGCCGCCGGACGTAAATGAAAGCGGCAGGGAGTTTTCGCCGGTTAAAGGCAATGCAATCCGCTTTGGCATGGCAGGCATTAAAAGCGTGGGCGAGCAGGTAATTGACGGCATTATAAAAGCACGCGCAAACGGCGGGCGCTTTACTTCTATTTTGGATTTTTGTAAACGTGTGCCTTCAAGGCTGATAAACAAACGCGTTATAGAAAACTTAATCAACTGCGGCGCTATGGATTCTTTTGGAGCAAAGCGTTCACAGCTGCTTGCGGTTTATGAGCAGGCTGCCGATTTGGGTGCTTCTTACCAGAAAGATTCTGCCAGCGGGCAGATAGGGCTTTTTGGCGATGACCTTTTTGAAGAAGTGCAGGATATTAAACTGCCGCAGCTTGACGAAATGCCAAAAAAATTATTGCTGGAAAACGAAAAGAAAATAGTTGGTTTTTATGTTACCGGACACCCGCTGGACAGCTATTCGGCCGCGCTTGAAAACTACACGCAGATATATAAATTAACCGAAGCCAGTGAAGAAATGGACGGAAAATATTATTCCATTGCCGGGTTAATAAGCGGTGTGCGCCTGCGTACCACTAAAAATGGCGATACAATGGCTATTTTAACGCTTGAAGATTTCAGCGGCAGGATAGAAGTGGTTGTGTTTACCCGCCAGTATCACGAGTTTTCCTCGCTGCTGTATCAGGAAAATGTGGTTTCGATAGAAGGGCGTCTAAAGGTGGACGAGCGCAGCGTGTCTTTGCAGGCTTCCGGTGTACGCCAGCTTAACGAAACCGGGCCTGAAATTCATTTAAAAATTACGCGCGATAAGGAAACCGGCAAGGTGCAGCAGGAAATGCGCCGCATTTTTGCAGCTTATCACGGAAATACGCCGCTTTACCTGCATTTGCTTTCAACCGGCAAAACAATTAAAACCGACCGCTGTTTTTGGATTGACGCCACTAACGACGGATTTTTCAAAGAAATTAAAATTTTGCTCGGCCCGGACTGCCTGCAATAACAAAGAAACAGGCAGGAGTTTAACTAAAATAATGTTTATGCTTGCAAGAGGGCGTTAAAAACTGTAAAATAGGTATGTATATAATTATGTTTATAAAGATTCTGGGAGGTCGCTTATGAATATTGTAGTATGTCTTAAACAGGTTCCGGATACTTCCGAAGTAAAGCTCAATCCGGAAACCAACACCCTTATCAGGGACGGAGTGCAGAATATCATGAATCCGTTTGACCGTCAGGCACTTGAAACTGCCCTTATTTTAAAAGATGCCAACGGTGCTAAAGTTACGGTAGTATCCATGGGGCCCCCGCAGGCTGAAGAAATTTTAAAAGAAGCAATTTCCATGGGCGCCGATGAAGCAGTGCTGGTCAGCGACCGTGCGCTGGCAGGCAGCGATACTCTGGCAACCAGCTTTGCGCTTGCCGGTGTTGTAAAAAGCCTTGGCGATGTAGACCTTGTTTTGTGCGGCAAACAGGCTGTTGACGGCGATACCGCGCAGGTTGGCCCGGAAATGGCTGAACATCTTGGTTTTCCGCAGGCAACAGGCGCATTAAAAGTAAGCGTTGACGGCAATAAAGTTCTGGTTGACCGTGAAAATGAAAGCAGCAGCCAGACCCTTGCTGTGGAAATGCCTGCCCTTGTAACCGTTACCAGAGCTGAAAAAGAGCCGCGTTTTGCCAGCATTAAAGGCAAAATGAAAGCAAGAAAAGCTGTTATTCCCGTTAAAACAGCAGCAGAACTCGGCATTGATACCACAATGATTGGCCTTTCCGGTTCTCCTACCAAAGTTAAAAAAGTTTTCACTCCTCCTGTTCCCGAGGTTAACAGTGAAATCATTAATGAAGAAGATACCGATAAAGCAGTTGACATGCTGATTGAAAAACTTGTACAGGCAAATATTATTACTCGTTGAGGTGAAATGACATGGCAATTAAAATAGATAAAGAACAATGCATTGGCTGCGAATCCTGTGTTGCAACCTGCCCGGCAGGCGCACTCAGCATGGAGGACGGCAAAGCATCCGTTAACCAGGATACCTGCATTTCCTGCGGCGCATGCGTAGGCGAATGCCCGGTTGGCGCAATCAGCATGGAAAAAGCTGAGAAAAAAGAAGTAGCTAACAGCGAAGGCAAAGACCTTTGGGTTATGGCTGAACTTGAAAAAGGCGAGCCTGTTGGCGTAACTTATGAACTTTTGGGCGAAGTTTCCGAACTGGCTGCCAAATGCGGACAGCGCTGCTGCGCAGTGCTTGTTGCTGCCGAAGCAGGCGATATTCCCCAAAAACTTATTGCCGCAGGTGCGGATGTTGTTTATACCGTAACCGGCGCCGAATATGCTGAATATAATACCGACCTTTATACAAATGCTTTCTGCGAACTGGCAGAAGCATATAAACCCAGCGCAGTAATGTTTGGCGCTACTGTTGACGGCCGTGACCTTGCACCGCGCATTGCAGCACGCTTAAAAACCGGCCTCTGCGCCGACTGCACAGGCCTTGATATTGCCGGTGACCTTGTAGAATGGACCCGTCCGGCACTGGGCGGCAATATTCTGGCAACCATTGTCTGCGACGAACACCGTCCGCAGATGGGTACAGTACGTCCCAAAGTATTTAAAGCAAAAGAAGCGGATGCTTCCAGAACCGGTGAAGTTATCAGCTACGAAGTAAAAAATAAAGTTGAATCTAAGGTAAGCCTTGTACGCAAAGAAGAAATTACCGAAGCAGGCAGCATTAAAATTGAAGATGCTGAAGTTGTATGCTCCGGCGGACGCGGACTTGGCTGCTGCGACAACTTTAAAATGCTGGAAGAACTTGCAGCGCTGTTTGAAAACGGCAGCGTAGGCGGTTCCCGCGCAGTTGTTGATGAAGGCTGGATTGACCATGCCCATCAAGTTGGCCAGTCCGGTAAAACCGTAACGCCGAAGGTATATTTTGCTTTTGGTATTTCCGGTGCTATCCAGCATCTTGCAGGCATGAGTTCTTCCGATGTTATTATTGCCGTTAATAAAGATGCCAATGCGCCTATCTTTAAAGTAGCGCAGTATGGCATTGTCGGCGATGCCAAGGAAATTCTGCCTAAACTTATTGCCAAAATTAAAGCATTTAAAGAGGCTTAACGGAGGTTTAATATTTGTGTGGAAAGTAGTTTATATTGCGCAGACCAAAGAGAACGCGCAGGAGATTAAAGAACTGCTTACAAACAATGGCTTTCTGATACAGATGAATGTAGCCGGAGCTAAAAAAGGTGGACAGGGGGGCGCTTATGAAATCAGCGTTCCTTACTCCGAAGCAGAAGATGCTTATGAGGTGCTTTGCGAGAACCGTTTTCGCGCGTAAGCCGGAGGAATATTATGAAAAAAACCAAAATTATCTGCACTATGGGCCCAAGCACGGACGACGCTGCTTTACTGGCAGAAATGATGCGTTCCGGCATGGACCTGGCACGTTTTAATTTTTCGCATGGCTGCCATGAAGACCATGCGCGCCGCGTGGAATTAGTGCGCAAAGCTGCCGCCGAAGTTGAAAAACCAATAGCTTTAATTGCCGATACCAAGGGGCCTGAGATGCGCCTTGGTATTTTTAAAGAAGGCAAGGTTATTTTAAAAGAGGGCGACAGTTTTACGCTTACAACAGAAGAAATTGAAGGCACGCAGGAAATTTCCTATGTAAATTACGCCGGTTTGCCGGAAGAATTGCAGCCCGGCAACGCAATTCTTCTTTCGGACGGGCTTTTGGCGCTTGAAGTAACTGCTGTTGATGTACAGGGCGGCAAAATTTATACCAAAGTTGTGCATGGCGGCGAAATAAGCTCGCGCAAACGTGTAGCCTGCCCGGGGGTGGAACTGAAACTGCCGTTTTTGTCCGAACAGGATATCAGCGACATTACTTTTGCCGCAAAACTCGGTATGGACTATGTTGCGGCTTCGTTTGTGCAAAAAGCAGATGACGTGCTTGCCATACGCCGCGTGCTGGAAGAAGTTGGTTCTTCCATGGGCATTATATCCAAAATTGAAAATCATGCCGGTGTAAAAAATATTGAAGAAATTATTGCCGTTTCCGATGGCGTTATGGTTGCCCGCGGTGACCTTGGCGTGGAAATACCAGCCGAGGTGGTGCCTCTGGTACAGAAAAATATCATCCGCAGCTGCAACAAGGCAGGCAAGCCGGTAATTACCGCAACACAGATGCTTGAAAGCATGATTACCAGCTACCGTGCCACCCGTGCGGAAGCAAGCGATATTGCCAATGCAATTTTTGACGGTACTGACGATATTATGCTCAGCGGTGAAACAGCGTCCGGCAAATATCCGCTGGAGGCGGTGCGCACCATGGCCAAAATTGCCGAGCAGACCGAAACTGCGCTTGATTATGCCCAGATTTTTAAAAACAAGGGCATTGGTGAACGCATCCATTCAACGGAAGCCATCAGCCATGCAACTGTGCAGATTGCGCAGGAACTTGGCAGTGACGCCATTGTAAGTATTACGGAATCGGGCTTTACGGCACGCATGCTTGCCAAATACCGCCCGGCTGCAGGTGTAATAGGCGTATCCCGCCATCCGCAGACGGTACGGGCCATGCAGCTTTACTGGGGCGTTTGCCCTGTATTGGGGCCGTGGTCTGACAATACCGACGAATTGATAGAAAGCTCTTTAAGCTGCGTTAAAAAATGCGGCCTGCTTAAAGACGGCGACAACGTTATTGTTACGGCAGGCGTTCCTGTTGGCAAGCCAGGCACGACAAACCTTATTAAAGTTGTTGCCATGAGCAGAAAGCTTGTCAGCGGCGTTGGCATTGGCCTGCAATCAATTACCGGTGTGGTATGCAGATGTACAAAACCGGAAGATTTTACTGGCAAACTTAAAGCCGGGGATATACTTGTGGTTGACGTTCTTCCTGATGAAGCAGGAAAATACGCGGCCGCGGCAGGCGCTATTATTGCCGAAGAAGGCGGCCTTACTTCCACTGCCGCAATTGTTGCCGTGGGATGCGGTGTTCCGGCCATAGTTGGCGCGTGCGGAGCCATGCAGTCGCTGAAAGACGGCACCACCGTTACAGTTGATACGGTGAGCGGCATTGTGTATGAAGGCACCAGCAATATTATGTAAACGGGAGTTTTGAAATGGCAGCCGATAATGAATTGGAAAATTTAAAAACAGATTGCATTACCGCGCTGCGTAAAGGTGACGAAGATGCTTTTGATGCGGCAGCTTTAAAATTTCAGGAATCTTCAGCCGGAAATTTGCAGTTTAAAATGGGAACGCTCGGGCTGCTGGCCTGCCTGGCGTTAAAGCAGAATTACTGCCGCAGCGCGCTGAAAGCACTTAATTTATTATCTGTTTGTTCACTGGACATAGCTCCGGAGGATGCACAAACAGAAAATGTTTTTTTGCAGAATCTGCGCTATGCCGCTGTAATGGCGGCGCGCACGCATAATAAAGATATTTTTGCCGCTGCCGTAAGCAAACTGGCGGTGCGTTACGCTAAAAATAATTACATTAAGGAAAACACAGATGCTTTTATCAGTGTTTTGAATGCCTTGATGTTTATTGCGGCCGACCGACGTTATACAGACATTTTGCCGATGCTGCGCTGGCTGAGCCTGCGCTTGTGCAGAAACGAAAATGTTACGGAAGAACTGCTGCTTCCGTTTCTGCGCGGATGGGCATGCCTTGCGGCGCAGGCGGCAAGGCGAGGCTGGCATGATGCTGCAAACCAGCTTTTAAACGGCTTGTTTTACTTTTTGCTTAAACAGCGCAGCTTTACTTTAACCCGCAGCATTTTAATGTATGTTATGCTGCACATGCAGATGTACGCAGCGTGGGACGGCGTTGCCAAAGCGTTTGAAGTATATGCGCCGGTGCAGAATTTTTCGCTGGTTTTGCTGAAACAAATGTTAAAGGAAGCTGACGGAAAACTGCGCATTAAAACAGTACGTTTGCTTTTGCGCTCCTGGCGCGATTTTATTGCCGCGGCGGCGCGGCAGGCCATGGAGGACGAACTAAACATTTACCAGAGCTGGTTTTCGTATGGCGAAGCAAAAGAAAGCAAAAAATACCGGCAGCGCAGCCGCCTTTTTATTCAGCTTACGCTGGGTTATTGGGCAGCACAGCAGCCGCGAACCAGCAAAAAACAGCTTAAATACCTGAAAAATATTTTTGAGCAGGACCTTGTAAAAGATAAATATTTGCAGCTTTTAGAAGATGTTCGCTGAAAAGAAGGGCAGTTATAAACATAGCTGCCCTTTTTTATAAAGAAAACCCCGCGTTAGACGCGGGGTTCCAGGAAGCTTAAGCGATAAAGAAAATATATAAAAAATTCCTCCTTTGATAAAATAAAATTGCGGTCTGCCAATCGCAAAATATCAAAGGAGGAATTTGTCATGAAAGACATTCATAGTTTATCACACACGAAATGGAACTGCAAATACCATGTAGTATTCGCACCAAAGTATAGAAGAAAAGTATTTTATGGAGAAAAGAAGGTAGAAATAGGAAAAATATTAAGAGAATTATGTAAATGGAAAGGAGTAAACATATTAGAAGCAGAAGTTTGTCCGGACCATGTCCATATGTTAGTAGAGATACCACCGAAGATGGCTGTATCGTGGTTCATGGGATTTCTAAAAGGGAAAAGCAGCCTTATGATATATGAGAAATGGGGGAATTTAAAATATAAATATCGAGGCAGAGAATTCTGGTGCCGAGGATATTACGTAGATACAGTAGGAAAGAATACGAAAGCGATAGCAGAATATATAAAGAATCAGCTCAAAGAAGATGAGCTAAACCAACAATTAGTGTTAGATTACGGAGACCCGTTTACGGGTGACAAGTAAGGAATAATCGCAAGTGGCAGACCGAGGAACGCCTTTTAGGCGTAGCTAGTAGAATAGCCTTTAAGGCGGTAAATGACAAACCACCGGCTACGCCGGTGGTTTTGATTGTATAATCTGTGTAAAATTTATGTATTAAATAATTTCAGGCTTTTACAAATGGTATAATAAAATTAGTTGTATTTCGGGAGGGACGAATTTATGAGTAACTATTCATTGCCGCTTTTTATGCAGGTTAAAGCAAATGCAGTTACCGACCTTAATAAAAACCTTAATTTGTATATGCCAAAGCTGGTATTTGCCAAAACTTTAATTTTAACAACGGAAGGCCTGCTGCAAACGCTTGACAGGAAAGTAAAAATACTTTTAAACCAGCTGCGCGGCTATGAAATTGTAACTGTTAAAGAAAGTTCGTTTGATTTTGCGGTAGAAGTGGCAAAAAAAGTTGCCATGAATAATATACGCCTTGTTATAGGCCTTGGCGGCGGAACAGCGCTTGATACGGCAAAATATGCAGCCTTTGTTGCCAACGTTGCCTATATTGCCATTCCTACTGCTCTCAGTAATGACGGTGTATGTTCGCCGGTATCGGTGCTTTTGGCGCAGAACGGACGCCGCCACTCATTTACTTCTAAAATTCCGGACGGACTTTTAATTGATACGGACATTATTTTTGAAGCGCCGCGCCTTTTGCTGAAAGCTGGCGTGGGCGATACTATCAGCAACTACACTGCTCTTTATGACTGGCAGCTCGGCTGCGATGAAAACAATGACCGCCCCAACGATTTTGCCTACATGCTTTCGGAAACGGCGTTCAACTCGCTTTTATATTCGGAAGAAAAATCGCTTACATCAATTCCGGGTATTAAAATGCTGGCGCAGTCTTTGGTGCTGAGCGGGCTTTCCATGCAGCTTGCAGGAAATTCGCGCCCCTGCAGCGGTTCGGAACATCTGTTCAGCCATGCTATGGATGAACTTTTTGACCATAATATTCCGCACGGCATTCTGGTAGGCATGGGCAGCGTTGTTTCGTGCAAATTGCAGGGCAGAGACCATCATGTAGTGCTTGACTTTTTAAAAGCCTATGATATCAGCGTTAATCCGGCAAAACTTGGCATAACGGAAGACATGTTTATAAAGGCGTGGATGTTTGCCAAGGAAGTGCGCAAAGAGCGCTATACCATTCTAAATAAAATTAATCTTACGGAAGAACTTTTCCGGCAGCTGTATGTAGCAATGCTGGATGAATGTGAATGATGTATATTTTAAAATTTATTTTATTATGGCTGCTGCCTCCGGGCTGTATGGTACTTCTGCTGGCAGCATTAACATTTTATCTTTCTTCAGGCAAAATTGTAATTTCACCGTTCAGCTTTGTGCCGCAGGCTTATGCGCTTGATTTGACGGCAATGGCGCTAAAAGAGTATCTTGCTTTGGCAGCAGGCAATTTTTTGTAAAAATTTTACAATTTAGGCTTGCCTGCTTTAAACAGCTTGTGATATAATATTACGCGTGTAAAAATACACACGTCTGCGGATTTGCCCGCTGTCCGCAAGGTTAGGGCAGAGCTGATGCAGGCGGAGGAAAAAACAGGAGGAAAGAAAAATGGCAATTATCTCTATGAAACAATTACTCGAAGCCGGCGTACATTTCGGTCATCAGACCCGCCGCTGGAACCCTAAAATGGCTCCGTACATCTTCACTGAAAGAAACGGTATCTACATTATCGACCTGCAGAAAACCGTTAAAAAAGTAGAAGAAGCTTATAACTTCATGCGTGACGTTGCTGCAAGCGGCGAAAGCATTTTGTTCGTAGGCACCAAAAAACAGGCTCAGGAAGCTATCCGTGAAGAAGCTCTCCGCTGCAACATGTTCTATGTAAACGAACGTTGGCTGGGCGGCATGATGACCAACTTCAAAACTATTCAGGGCCGTATTAAACGCCTGCGCACTCTGGAAGCAATGGAAGCTGACGGAACTTTTGACGTACTGCCGAAAAAAGAAGTTATCGGCCTGCGCCATGAAATGGAAAAACTCACCAAATATCTCGGCGGCATTAAAGATATGAAAAAACTGCCGGGCGCTTTGTTCATCATTGACCCGCGCAAAGAAAACATTGCAGTTATGGAAGCTCGCAAACTGAACATTCCTATCGTTGCAACTGTTGACACCAACTGCGACCCGGACGTTATCGACCATGTAATTCCGGCAAACGACGACGCTATCCGCGCTGTAAAACTCCTTACCGCTAAAATGGCTGACGCTGTTCTGGAAGGCCGTCAGGGCATGCAGACCGAAGAAGCTGCAGAAGTTGTTGAAGAAACAGCAGCTGCTGAAGACGCAGAATAATTTTTAAGATTTCAGGAGGAATAATAAATGGCTGAAATTACCGCTGCATTAGTAAAAGAATTACGCGAACGCACCGGTGCCGGCATGATGGACTGCAAAAAAGCTCTTGCCGCAACCGAAGGCGATATGGATAAAGCAATTGACTTTTTACGTGAAAAAGGCCTTGCTGCCGCTGCTAAAAAAGCAGGCCGCATTGCTGCCGAAGGTTTGGTAGAATCCTACATTCACGGCGGCGGACGTATCGGCGTTCTGGTTGAAGTTAACTGCGAAACCGACTTCGTTGCCAAAACCGATGCTTTCAAATCCCTCGTAAAAGATATTGCAATGCACATTGCTGCTGCTAACCCGAGCTACCTGCGCCGTGAAGAAGTTCCGGCAGCAGAACTTGAACATGAAAAAATGGTTCTTTCCGAACAGGCCCGCAACGAAGGCAAACCGGAAAAAATCATTGAAAAAATGGTTACCGGCCGTATTGAAAAATACTACAAAGAAGTTTGCCTGCTGGAACAGCCGTTCGTTAAAGACCCGGACAAAACCATCAGCGATTTAATTACCGAATCCATTGCTAAAATCGGTGAAAACATTGCTATCCGCCGTTTCACCCGTTATCAGCTTGGTGAAGGCATTGAAAAGAAACAGGAAGATTTTGCAGCAGAAGTTATGTCTTTTGTAAAATAAAACTTGTTTAATAAAGAGAACACTTTGGTGTTCTCTTTATTTTTTGCCTTTTTACAAAGATATCATAAATTATGCCTGTTAAAAAGAGGAAAAACAGACAATTTGTAGAATAGAAAATAAGATGTGTAAGTATGTAAATTTGAAGTATAGGGGGCGTGTGTTTTGGCTGAAGAAAGTAAGTTTAAACGAGTAGTTTTAAAATTAAGCGGCGAAGCCCTGGCAGGTGAGAAGGGCTTTGGCATCGACCCGGAAATTGTTGATTCCATAGCAAAACAAATTCAGGATGTTACCGAATGCGGTTTGCAGGTAGCGGTTGTAAACGGCGGCGGCAATATTTGGCGCGGACTGTCCGGAAGCTCGAAAGGTATGGACAGGGCAACTGCCGATTATATGGGGATGCTCGCAACCGTAATAAACTCGCTGGCATTGCAGGATGCACTGGAGAACCGCGGCGTGCCTACACGTGTGCAGACCGCTATTGAAATGCGCCAGATTGCTGAAACTTATATCAGGCGCAGGGCTATCCGCCATATGGAAAAAGCAAGGGTTGTTATTTTTGCGGCAGGCACCGGCAATCCGTATTTTTCCACTGATACAACTGCTGCACTGCGTGCTGCGGAAATTGAAGCAGATGCAATTTTGATGGCTAAAAAAGGCGTGGACGGCGTATATGACAGTGACCCGGCTAAAAACCCGGACGCCAAAATGTTTGAAGAACTTGATTATATCGAAGTAATCCAGCGTAAGCTGAGCGTTATGGACTCTACGGCAATCAGCCTGTGCATGGATAACAAGATACCTATTGTTGTATTTAACATTGATAAGCCCGGCAACATTTTAAAAGCTGCTTTGGGCCAGAAGATTGGTACTTTGGTGGGAGGAAATTAAAATGGCAGAAATAAAGGAAATTTTATCGACGGCACAGACCAAAATGCAGAAAACTATTGAAGTGCTGCGCGTTGACCTTGCTTCGGTGCGCGCCGGCCGTGCCAGCGTTTCGCTGCTTGATAAGGTAATGGTTGAATATTACGGCACCCCGACGCCTGTAAACCAGGTTGCCAGCGTAACCGTACCGGAACCGCGCATGATTGTTATTCAGCCCTGGGAGAAAAATCTTTTGAAAGATATTGAACGCGCCATTATGAAATCCGATTTGGGCTTGAACCCGAACAGCGACGGCAGCGTTATCCGTCTTAATCTTCCTCAGCTTACGGAAGAAAGACGTAAGGAACTGGTTAAAACTGTACACAAAAAAGCAGAAGACGCACGTGTAAGCATCAGAAACCTGCGCCGTGAAGCAAACGACTCCGTAAAGAAAGCTGAAAAAGCCAAGGAAATTACGGAAGACGAAGCTAAAAAAGCTAATGATGATATTCAGAAAATGACGGATAAATTTATTAAAGAAGTTGATACCGTTATGGAACATAAAGAAAAGGAAGTTATGGAAATTTGATGGAATTTCCGAATGTGCTTGCTTTTGAAGCTGAGGCGGCGGTTAAAATTCTGCGCGAAGCGGGATACGAGTGCAGCATTGTTGTAACAGAACCGCCCAAATTTAAGGACAGGCCGCAGGAGGGCTGCCCTTGCGAATATGTGGTTAGACAGCGCAAGCTGGATAACAATAAAGCAGAAATCACTGTGGTGAGAAGGTATAGGAAAGGAGGCGTACATAATGGCACTCAAAATTAATAAAGAAGAATGTGTAGGCTGCGGCTCTTGCGCTGCAACCTGCCCGGTTGGCGCAATTAAAGAAGTCGACGGCAAATACGAAATCGGCGAAGAATGCGTTGAATGCGGCGCTTGTGCAGGCGTTTGCCCGGTTGGTGCAATTAAACAACCCTGATTTATTGCATAAAACTGAAGTGGCCTCCTCTTTTTAGGGGAGGTGCCTCAGTTTTATTGCCTTTAACGGAAAGGTGATATCGTGTTTAATACATTATTTAAATTTAAAACCGGCAATAACGATTTGAATGTTGACGTTAGTGGAATAGATTTGAAAAAAGTACCGCAGCATATTGCCATCATTATGGACGGCAACGGACGTTGGGCCAAAGCGCAGGGCAAGCCGCGCACTTTCGGGCATCAGGCCGGGGCGGAAACTTTAAAAAATATTGTTAAAACTGCCGATAAGATAGGCGTTAAAATTATCAGCGCTTATGCGTTTTCTACAGAAAACTGGAAACGCCCCGTAACGGAAGTTAACTTTATTATGGAGCTTTTAAGCCGTTATTTAACCAGCGAAATTGAGGAGTTCCATAAAAACAATGTTAAAGTGCGTTTTATGGGCAGCCGTGAAGGACTGCCGGAAACTGTAAAGAAGAAAATGGAATATGCCGAAAAAGTTACTGCGGATAATACCGGCATTGTTTTAAATTTGGCTATAAACTACGGCGGCCAGGCTGAAATTCTGCATGCTGTTCAAAATATTGTCAGCGATGTGCAGGGCGGCGTGCTGCGGGTTGAAGATATAGATTCACAGAAATTTGAAGATTATTTATATACCAGAGGGCTGCCGGCACCGGATTTGTTAATCCGCCCGGGCGGCGATTTGCGTATAAGCAATTTTATGCTGTGGCAGATTGCCTATGCGGAAATTTGGACTACGGAAGTATACTGGCCTGCGTTTACGCCGGAAATGTTTTTGGATGCAGTGAAGGCGTATGGCGGGCGTGAGCGCCGTTATGGCGGTTTAATTACTAAATAAGTGGCGGTGTGGCAATGTTAAAAAGAATTATAACCGGCGTAGTTGCTTTGCCGGTAGTTATATTTTTAATTCATCAGGGCGGATATTTATTTGATGCTGCGGTTTTTGCGCTGGCAACGGTAGGCTTGTTTGAGTTCAGGCATATGGCGCGTGCAAACGGGCATGACATTTACTGGCTTTCTACAGGTATAACAGCCATCTGCCTTATTTATACGGCATCGGTATTCCGTGTGATAAGCATTTATTCTTTCATTCTGCTTCCGGCGTTTTTAATGTTGGGCTGCATTTTGGTGCTGCTTGAAGGCATGGCGCGCCATCATAACGACGGCAAGTGGGCTTTTAATACTGCGCTTTCGGTTATGGCAGTAGTGTATATCGGCTTTGGCTTTGCACATTTTATTTTGCTGCGTGACGCCATGTATTTTACTTCGGCAGATTTACAGGTGAGCCTGTGGGGGCTGCCTATTGACCGCGGCGAAATACTGTTCTGGGTTATTATGCTTGGAACATGGGCAAGCGATACTTTTGCCTATTTTGCCGGTTCTGCCTTCGGCAAACACAAGCTGTGCCCGTCTATCAGCCCTAACAAGTCTGTGGAAGGTGCGGTTGCCGGTTTTATCGGCTGCGTGCTTGTTATTATGGGCAGCCTGCATTATCTTAATACCGCAGGCGTATTCCAGGGCTCTTTAATGCTTTCCGTGCTTTTGGGCTTTGGCGTGGCAATTGTTGCGCCGCTTGGCGATTTGGTGGAATCCGTTTTGAAACGTTCTTTCGGTGTTAAAGATTCCGGCAAAATCTTTCCGGGGCATGGCGGCGTGCTTGACCGCTGCGACAGCCTCCTGTTTGCAATGCCGGTTGGATATTATGTTTTTCTGTTCAGCGTAATGCTTAACACTTTGTTTATGTAAGCTTTTGGAGGCATGAAAATGAAGAAGATAGCCGTTCTTGGCAGTACAGGTTCCATTGGCAAACAAACATTGGAGGTTGCTGCTGCCAACCCGGATAAACTGCAGATAAAAGTTTTGGCTGCGCATGTAAACGATAAACTGCTGGAGGAACAGATTGAAAAATTTGCTCCCGATATGGCCGTTTTAACGGATGAAAAAGCTGCGCAGCGCTTAAAAGAACGCTATACCGGCAAAACTAAAATTCTGGCCGGCAGGGAAGGGCTTTTGGAAGCCGTAACCTATGACGGAATTGACACAGTGCTGGCGTCAATGGTAGGCTATGCCGGGCTTTTGCCGACACTGGAAGCGATTAAACATGGCAAGAACATAGCGCTTGCCAATAAAGAAACGCTTGTTGCTGCCGGCAGTATTGTTATGGCGGCGGTAAAACAGCATAATGTTTCGCTTACTCCGGTAGACAGCGAACACAGTGCTATTTTTCAGTCGCTGCAGGGCGGCAGAAAAAACGAGGTAAAACGCCTTATTATTACTGCCAGCGGCGGGCCGTTTTTAGGAAAAACAAAGGCAGAACTTGCAGATGTTACTCTGGAGCAATGCTTAAAGCATCCTAACTGGAGCATGGGTAGAAAAATAACGGTTGATTCTTCAACGCTTGCCAATAAAGGCCTTGAAGTTATAGAAGCGCACTGGCTGTTTGATATGCCTTATGATAAAATAGATGTTGTTGTACATCCGCAAAGCATAGTTCATTCCATGGTGGAATTTACTGATGGTTCCGTTATTGCGCAAATGGGGCTGCCGGATATGCGTCTGCCCATACAGTATGCTTTTTCATATCCCGATCGTTATGATAATGCTTTTGGGCAGCTTGATTTTGTAAAAGCGGGAACGCTTACGTTCCTTGCTCCTGATATCGAAGCATTTCCTGCCCTTAAAATTGCCGTTGAATGCGGACGTCAGGGCGGAACGCTGCCGTGTGCTTTTAACGCAGCCAACGAAGAAGCCGTTTACGCATTTTTAGACGGAAAAATTAAATACATGGACATAGTTAAAACCATAGAGCATGTTGTCGGCAGACATCAGAATATTTTGCAGCCGGTGCTGGAAGATATTGAAAATGCAGATGCTTCTGCAAGATGTGACGCAAAGGATTTTTTGAGTAACTTGTAAAAAATACAGGAGGATTTTTGTGATAACTATATTGGCTGCCCTGTTTGTTTTTGGCGTACTTGTAACGGTACACGAATTTGGGCATTTTATTACTGCTAAAATGACGGGGATGCGGGTTGATGAGTTTGCAATAGGCTTTGGCCCGAACATTGTTCAGAAAAAATACGGAGAAACGCTGTACAGTTTAAGAATCATTCCGTTAGGCGGTTATAATAAAATTGCCGGTATGGAACCGGATGAACCTGCCGATGAAGGTGCGTTTAAATCAAAACCCATTCCTTCAAGAATGCTTGTTATTCTGGCTGGCGTTTTAATGAATTTTATTTTGCCAGTGGTGTTGTTTACCGGTATTTTTGCCGTTAACGGGCTTGATTTGCCGGTTGACAAGCCGGTGCTTGGCGGGGTAATGCCCGGCAAAGCTGCCGTTGAAGCGGGTTTGCAGCCCGGTGACCGTATTGTTGCGGTAGGCGGAAAGCAGGTTGCAACGTGGAATGACATGGTGCTTGAAATAAACAGCTACGGCGAAAAAGAAGTAGTATTAAGCGCCGAACGCAACGGCGTAACCAGGGATTATACCTTAAAACCGGAATATGATAAAGATTACGGCAAGCCTTTGGTTGGTATTTCGCCGCAGATTGAGCATAAAAATTTCAGCATTTTTGAATCGCTTAAAATGGGCTTTAAGTATACCGAATATATTACTTTGATGATGCTGGACGGTTTGTATAAAATTGTTACCGGTGCTGCTCCGGCAGACGTAACAGGCCCTATCGGCATAGCAAAAATTGCCGGTGAAGCCGCAGAAAACGGTTGGATGCCGCTTTTGAACCTTACGGCGCTTTTAAGCATTAATCTTGGCATTATTAATTTGCTGCCGCTGCCTGCTCTTGATGGCGGGCATTTTGTGCTGTTGATTTTAGAGGCCCTGCGCGGAAAACCGCTGGGAGAAAAAGCTGCGACAATGATTCAGAGCATTGGCGTCGGGCTTATTTTAACTTTAACCGTGTGGGCTGTTTTCAGTGATATATCCAGATAAAGAGGTGGCCTGATGGAACGCAGGAAAACAAGGCAAATTCAGTTGGGCAATGTAAAAATAGGCGGCGGTGCGCCTGTTGCAGTGCAGTCGATGACTAATACGCATACTGACGACGCTGCGGCAACACTGGCACAAATTAACCGCCTTACCGAAGCCGGCTGCGATATTGTGCGCTGTGCCGTACCCGATATGGCAGCGGCAGAAGGCTTGAAGGAAATTGTTAGAAAAAGCCCGATACCGGTAATTGCCGATATTCATTTTGATTATCGGCTTGCGTTGGAGGCAGTTGCAGCCGGGATTGATAAGATTCGCATCAATCCTGGCAACATTGGCGGAATGGATCGGGTGCGGCAAGTCGTTGCCGCCTGTCAGTCGAAGCAAATCCCGATTCGTATCGGGGTCAATTCTGGCTCACTGGAAAAAGATTTGCTTGCAAAATATGGTGCACCAACAGCAGAAGCTCTGGTGGAAAGCGTCATGCGGCACGTCAAAATGCTGGAAGATTGCGATTTTACCGATATTGTGATTTCCATGAAATCTTCTACTGTCTCCACCATGATTGATGCATATCGACTGGCAGCACAGCAGTGTGCATATCCGCTGCATCTTGGCGTAACAGAAGCTGGAACAGCACATATGGGGCTGATTAAATCGGCAATCGGCATTGGAGCATTGCTGCATGATGGCATTGGTGCAACGATTCGGGTATCTCTGACGGATGACCCAATACAGGAAATTGCCGCTGCAAAGGATATTTTAAAGTGCATGGGTTTGCGTGGCGGCCCAGAATTGGTTGCTTGTCCAACTTGCGGCAGAACGAGAATTGATTTGGTTCAGACTGCAAAAGAGGTCGAAGCGGCATTGGCAAATGTGGACAAGGATATTAAGGTTGCTGTTATGGGCTGCGTTGTAAATGGTCCCGGAGAGGCGAGAGAGGCTGATATCGGAATTGCCGGGGGCAAAGGTGAGGGTCTTTTGATCAAAAAAGGCGAAGTGATCCGTAAAGTTCCGGAAGATCAATTACTCTTAGCATTGCAGCAGGAACTTGATAGGATGTGATCGAATGGAAAAGTTACTACAGGAAACGTTTGCTGATCTTCGTTTGACGGCAAGGCAGCAGTCTGTTTTTGAGGAAGTATATGTAGAACGTCTGTGTCTGTTGCGGGAGCAAAAAAGAGTGGAGGTTCATATTGTCAGTGAACATATTATTCCATACCGTGAGATTGCACTGTTAGAGTACGCATTGAATCAGTTGTTTGATAAAGCAGGATTTACCGTACAGGTAACAGATCGGTTTCGACTGTCAGAACAGTATACGCCTGAGAATTTTTGGCAGGAATACCAGGACAGCATTTTGATGATCTTGAAAGAAAGCAATGTTCTGGAATTTAACATGTTTTATAGTGGAGAGTGTCATCTCGAAGGGGAGACACTCTATTTGTGCTGTGATGATGATATATTGTTTCGTGCCAGAGAGACAGAGGTGATCAAGAAAGTTCAAGATCTTTTTTCAAGAAAAGCCGGATTTTCGATCACATTAAAGATCAGTTACCGTGAACCGCAGATCCAAGAAGAGGAAGAGATCAGCTATCGCGATGTGATACAACATAAGAATCAGGTGCAGTCGGCGGAGGCATTCGGTACGGAGAAAGTACAAGGGTTCGAGCGTGGTTCCGGAACAAAAAACATGGGTGCACAAGGAAAAACCGCAGGAAGATCACAGGATCCGGGGACAGTCTCCGGACAGAAAGCACCTACAGAGACTGTCGTCAAGACCGCTGCGGAACCGGTTGTGGAGAAAAAGAACGATTCCGCAGAGAAGAAAGCCGGAGGAGAGAAAAAGACGTTTCGAGGCAGTCCTTACAGCCGAAAAGGTGGAAGAGGTTCGTTTCATGGCAATGTGGACGAAGAATGTTTCTATGGACGTAACTGTGATGGCAATATGGTCAAGATTGCAGATATCCAGGAGGATCCGGGTGAGGTTGTGATCGAGGGAATGATATTGTCTTCGGAAGAGAGGGAGCTTAAAAGTGGTAAGATCCTGTTAATGTTTAATATTACAGATTTTACCGATACGATTCAGGCGAAGATCTTTTTGGAGCCGGAAGTATTAGAATCCATTGGCGGAGAACTCAAAAACGGTAAATTTATAAAACTGAAAGGAATCCCGATTTTTGATACCTTTAGCCGCGAGATCACGATCAGTTCAGTACGTGGCATCAAACCGGGCAAAGATACCAGAGAAAAACGGATGGATATCTATGAGGGCCCAAAACGAGTGGAATTACATGCACATACACAAATGAGTGAGATGGACTCAGTAGTTCCGGTACGTGAATTTGTGAAGCGCGCAAAAGAGTGGGGACACCCTGCAGTGGCGATCACAGACCACGGTGTTGTACAGTCATTCCCGGATGCAGATCATGAAGTGGATCGTGACGATGCATTTAAGGTGTTGTATGGTGTCGAAGCATATTTGGTCGATGATCTGATCGAAGCGGTTCAAAATGATGAAGGACAAGCGTTTGATGATACGTATGTTGTGTTTGACTTGGAGACGACAGGAATTGGTCCTAAAAGCAACGAAATCATAGAAATTGGTGCTGTAAAGGTCGAAAATCGAACGATCACCGATCGTTTTAGTACCTTTATCAATCCGCACCGACCGATTCCATATCATATCACGAAGTTGACATCCATTGATGACTCTATGGTTTGTGATGCGGATGGGATCGAAACTGTTCTTCCACAATTTTTGGAGTTCTGTGAAGGGGCAGTCATGGTGGCACATAACGCCGGATTTGATATGGGATTTATTAGCCAGAAATCATCAGATCTCGGGCTTGACTGCAAATTTACGATTGTGGATACGGTGTCTGTTGCGCGAGCACTTTTACCGGAACTTAAAAATTACAAATTACATACTGTGGCAAAGCAGCTTAATGTTTCTCTGGAACATCATCATAGAGCGGTGGACGATGCAGAGGCAACGGCAGAAATCTTTTTGCATATGATCAAGCGGTTGGAGGACAAGGAGATCAAGAATCTGACACAGTTAAACGAGGCTTGTATTCCGAACGAGGAGTCGATTCGTAAGATGCCATCGTATCATGCTGTTATCTTAGCAAAAAATGAAACCGGCCGCGTGAATCTGTATCGTTTGGTGTCAGAGTCTCATTTGAAATACTTTAACAGACGACCGAAATTGCCAAAGAGTCTGTTTATGAAGTGGCGTGAGGGCCTTTTGATCGGTTCAGCGTGTGAGGCGGGTGAGTTGTTCCGTGCACTTGTTGAAGAAAAGCCGGAGGAAGAGATTGACCGTTTAGTCCGCTTTTATGATTATTTGGAGATCCAGCCGATCGGGAACAATGAATTCATGGTTCGTGACGAAGATAAATATCCGCAGATACAGGATGATAACGATCTGAAGGAGCTTAACCGTCGGATCGTTTCTCTTGGAGAGGCTTATAATAAGCTGGTTGTGGCAACCTGCGATGTGCATTTTCTGAATCCGGAAGATGAGGTGTATCGCCGTATTATTATGTCCGGTAAGGGGTTTGCGGATGCGGATCAGCAGGCACCGCTATATTATCGAACAACAGAGGAAATGCTTGCGGAATTTCAATATCTTGGATCTAAAAAGGCAGAGGAAATTGTCATTACGAACACCAATCTGATCGC
>ENA-ORNR01001126-ORNR01001126.1-human-gut-metagenome-genome-assembly--contig:-NODE-1126-length-24752-cov-3.248006_pt1 | contig 24752 bp, 16 predicted proteins | sample MGYA00242114_ERZ509020 | MGnify/ENA primary metagenome ERZ509020 (study PRJEB26280, sample SAMEA2338758) | human gut metagenome | biome: human gut; feature: human-associated habitat; material: faeces...
AGATTACACGGGCGATAGAAAAAAAGAAAAACATCATCCCTGTGATGCTCAAGGGATTCACGTGGCCCGAACATCTGCCTGACGTACTCGCCGAGCTCCCTGACTACCAGGGGCTGTCGGCGACCGCACCCGAGCATTTTGACCTCGCTGTAGAGCGGCTCAAAAGCTATCTGGTAAGTCGTCCGAGCCGTCCGCTCAAAAAGTGGGTCACATATGCCGGCGTCTCCATCGCCGCATTACTGGTGCTGGCAGCAGTGGCCTACTTTGCATTTCTCCAGCTTGCCAAGCCGGTATGCCAGGAGGCCGGCACACGCATCACACTGGCCATGAATGTGATGCACGAGATGGCCGAGGTCAACGAAAATTTTGATAAAGCGTGGCAGTCATATATCAGCCAGCGCTCCAAAGCGAGCAGTCAGAGTATAGCGACACTCGATGCCGACTTTATAGCCGATATAAACACATCATATATACCGTCGGTCGAGAAGCTCGACGATGCCTTTCCCGGCTTTCCGCCACTCAGCAATTACGACAAGTTTCTGCTTGGACTCTACGATATTGATCCGGCTGACATTGACGGCCTGAAATTCGTTGTCACGAGCCAGGCGGCAAGTTGCCGGGAGCAATTCAATATTTGCCGCGCCGCTATCGAAAATAGCCTGTTCAACACTGCCAGTATCAACACCTTGCAACAGGGAGCTATGGCCGAACGCTACGGTATGAATATGCTCTATTACCGCTACCTGGAGTTTATGTCCCATCTGCCCGGGTCGGCTTGGACATCACATCGCGAGATGTCGGCTGACTGGCACCTATATCCGTCGGTGAGCGAATCGCTCGGTGCCGACGAATATGCGCGTCTCGCCGACAAGGAACAGAAAAAGATGGAAAAAGCCATCGAGCCGGTGCAGGCGTTTGTGGATATGCTGTCCAACAAAACCAACCAGCTCGAGGAGTACCTGAGCGACATGCAGCAAGAACTCGAACAGGCTCAACCCGGTGACACAGGACACGATGCCACCGGCCTGTCGTCGGACGCCTCGGCCGGGATACAGGCCGCGCAGCAGCGAATCGAAGCCAAAAGCCGCCAGGTAGCCGAGAGCCGTCGCAAGCTGACCGAGACTGAGCAAAAGCTGCTCGACGAATTTGAATCATACAAAAACAAATTCCGCATTGACGGCACCGAGGACCAGTATCTGAAATGGGGCAAGGTCATCAAGGCTGCGGATTATCTCGCGCTGACAGTAAACTTCAACCGCCAGCGCAAGGATATAGGCATGGAGCCGACCATCACCAACGAGCAGGCGCTCCAATACGTGCGCGAACAACTGCAGGCATACCGCCGCTATCACCCCGATACACAGGCCTATGCACAGAGCGCCGAGGCTTTCTACTCCGAGGTAGCACGCGGCACACGCAATCCGGCCGCCATGATCATGATGGGGACACAGCACGACAGGCCGCACCCGCTATTGCGTCCCGGCGACATCATTATCGAGCGCAACGGAGTGACCGACCTCCCCACATTCGCATCATACAAAGCCGCCGCTGCAAAAAATAATCCCGGAAACATACGATTTCTGCGCCTGTCACAGACAAATTCCATGCAATTGCAAGAAATCGCGGCAGATTTTCCCACAACAGATGTCAACATCGGTCTGCTTCAACTCAAGGACTGAACATAGATACAACCATTTATTAATCATATGAACAATATGCTGCTGCGCGCCATCTCGGGCGCCGTATATATCGCACTGATTGTCTGCTGCTGTCTGCTGGGAGAGTGGTGGTTTTTCGGGCTCATGCTGCTGTTTGCGCTGCTGGCTCTCAACGAGCTGGGGCGCCTGTTCGACTCGCGAGCCCCCTACTCCCCCGCGGCCCGCGCGGCCGATATGCTCCTGTCAGCGTCAATACTCACGGGGACCTACGGACTGCTGTCGCTGCAGGGAGTATTCACCGTCGCATGGCTCTACGTACCGCTCTATCTGCCGTTGCGCATGACTATCGCCATCGCATCACACCGCGATATGCCGGCCCGGGCGGCTGTCAACTCATTATTTGCGGTCGCCTATACCGCCCTGCCGCCGGTAATGCTGTTCGCGGCCTATGTGATCGGCAAGATGCCTCTGGTACTCACCACGTTCGTGATGATATGGCTCAACGACACCGGCGCCTATCTGTCGGGGCGCAGCTTCGGGCGCCACAAGCTCTGCGAGCGACTGTCACCCAAGAAGACCTGGGAAGGATTCTGGGGCGGATTTGCCCTCTGCGTGCTCGCCGGCATACTTTATCCCGTGGTGAGCGGCAGTGCCACCCCGGCCACCTGCGCCATATGGGGTGTGTACGGAGCCGTCGTGAGCGCCGCAGCTACGATAGGCGACCTGTTTGAGTCGCTGATCAAGCGTACCGTTGGGGTCAAGGACTCGGGCAATCTCATCCCGGGCCACGGCGGTATCCTCGACCGCATAGACTCCCTGCTGGCTGTGGCGCCTCTCGCACTGATTCTGGCGATTATTCTGGTCGGAACGGGCAACATTTGACGGCACTTTACCGTAATATATTTTGGAATCTCCCCCCAAAACACGTATATTTGCAAAAAACAACCCCTAAAATACTCACCTGACTAACATGGAAAGCAACGAACAACTGATTAAAGAAGTGACCGCTAAAGCCGAGAAATGGCTGAGCGAGAGCTACGACGCCGAGACCCGCGCAGCAGTGCAGGCTATGCTCGACGCCGAGGATAAGACTGATCTGATCGAATCGTTCTACAAGGATCTCGAATTCGGCACAGGCGGTCTGCGCGGCATCATGGGCGCCGGCACCAACCGCATGAACATATATACCGTGGGCGCAGCCACACAGGGCTTTGCCAACTATCTGCTCGAGGCCTTCAAGGACCTCCCCGAGATAGCAGTGGTCGTGGGCCACGACGTGCGCAACAACTCGCGCAAATTTGCCGAGACTGTCGCCGACATCTTCTCGGCCAACGGCATCAAGGTATATCTCTTTGACAGCTTCCGCCCCACCCCCGAGCTGTCATTTGCCATCCGCAAACTCGGTGCGCAGGCCGGCGTAAATATCACCGCCTCGCACAACCCCAAGGAATACAACGGCTACAAGGCATACTGGAGCGACGGCGCACAGATTATCGCCCCCCACGACACCAACATCATCGACAATGTCAACAGCATCACCGATGTGGCCACCATCCGCTTCAAGGGCAATACCGACAAGATCCAGATTATCGGTCAGGAGATGGACGATGCCTTCCTGGCTGCCATCAAGACACTCTCGCTCGACCCCGAGGTAATCAAGCGCCACGCCGACCTCAAGATAGTGTATACCCCTATACACGGCACCGGTGTCAAACTCATTCCCGACAGCCTGCGCAACTACGGATTCACCAACATCATCCACGTGCCTGAGCAGGACATCCCCTCGGGTGACTTCCCCACCGTGGTATCGCCCAACCCCGAGGTCCCCTCGGCCATGGCCATGGCTATCGCCAAGGCCAAGGAAGTCAACGCCGACCTGGTAGTGGCATCGGATCCCGACGCCGACCGCATCGGCTGCGTCATCCGCGACAACAACGGCGAGTACCAGCTCATCAACGGCAACCAGATCGTGATGATTCTTCTCAACTACATCATGACCCGCTACCGCGAGATGGGCAAGCTCACCGGCAACGAATACGTAGTCAAGACCATCGTGACCACCGAGACCATCAAGGCCATCGCAGACAACAACAACATCAAGATGTATGACTGCTACACCGGCTTCAAGTGGATCGCATCCGTAATCCGCGACCTCGAGGGCACCGCCAAGTATATCGGCGGCGGCGAGGAGAGCTACGGATTCCTGGCCGAGGACTTCTGCCGCGACAAGGACTCGGTGAGCGCCATATCGCTGATGGCCGAGATCTGTGCGTGGGCCAAGGACCGCAACCTCGACTTCAACCAGATGCTCCAGGATATCTATCTGCAGAACGGCTACTCGCACGAGGAAGGCATCTCGGTGGTACGCACCGGCCGCACCGGCGCGCAGGAAATCGCCCAGATGATGGTCGATTTCCGCAAGAATCCGCCCAAGAGCCTCGGCGGCAGCCCCGTAGTAGTCATAAAGGACTATGCCGACCTCAACGAGACCGATCTCACCACAGGCAAGGTGACCAAGATGGACTTCCCCACCACGAGCAACGTGCTGCAGTTCTTCACCGCCGACCACTCCAAGATTTCGGTGCGTCCGTCGGGTACCGAGCCCAAGATCAAGTTCTACGTCGAGGTACACGACCACATGGCATCCGCCGCAGACTACGAGCGCTGCAACGAAGCCGCCAAGACCAAGATTGAAGCGATCAAGAAAGACCTCGGCATCTGAGCCGCATACAACCATCGCAATGCGTCCGCCTCAACGGGCGCATTGCGCTTTATTTCAAGATATTCACCCAAGCCACGCATGGACGCATCGCGCATACTATACGAAGACAACCACATCATAGTCATCAACAAGCACCCCGGCGAGATAGTACAGGGCGACAAGACCGGCGACAAGCCTTTGGCGGAGATGGTGAAGGAATACATCAAACAGAAGTACCACAAGCCGGGGAACGTGTTCCTCGGCGTGGTGCACCGTTTGGACCGTCCCGTGAGCGGACTGGTGGTCTTTGCCCGTACCGGCAAGGCTTTGGCCCGGCTCAACGAAATGTTCCGTACGAAAGAAGTGCACAAGACGTATTGGGCCATTGTGGGGAATTGTCCGCCTGCGGAAGAAGGGGAACTGGTGCATTGGTTGGTGCGTAACGAGAAGCAGAACAAGTCGTATGCTTACGACAAGGAAAAGCCCGGGGCAAAGAAAGCCATCCTCGATTATAAGCTTATCGGACGTTCGGAACGTTATTTCCTTTTGGAAATAGACCTCAAAACCGGCCGCCACCATCAAATCCGCTGCCAGTTGGCCAAGATGGGTTGCCCGATCAAGGGAGACCTGAAGTACGGTGCGCCGCGCAGCAACCCCGACGGGAGCATTTGCCTGCATGCCCGCCGTGTGCGTTTCGTCCACCCCGTATCCAAGCAAGAGATAGACGTGGAGGCACCCGTGCCCGAGGGCAATTTGTGGCATAGCTTCCAAAATGACAAATAGTCATTTCCGGGTCGACGGGAATGGCGTATTTGCAGGCCGGGACGGGTGCGGTCGCAAATAATGGATTCTCGTGCGTAGGGAATCTGACGGAATGCTGCCTTTTGTTTTTGGAGCTTTCTTTTCGATAGAGGATATGCCATGTCTTTCCGCATGGCTTTTTTTATATGTCTTTCCGTCGGGCGTTTCCGCTGTCGTTTTGTTTTTCCTTTTTGAGGCTCTCGGGCTTCCATGTAGGTGGGAAAACAGGGCTTTCGGCATCTCTTCTCCACGGTAAGAAGTTGTTTTTCCGTCTTTTGGTACAGGTCGCTCGCAAGTTCTGCGGACATTGGAAAATCGCTTTCAGCCGAATGAATTTTTATTCGGCTGAAAGCGATTCCGGGAAATGCCGCATAGGAGCAAAAGATGTCTTTGCTGCATGGCTTTTTGTTAACGTTTGGCTTCTCATGGCAGGAGTTTCCGTTTTTGGGGCTATGGTGTAAAAGAGGCGGTTGCTGTCTTTTTGCCGGCATTTTCATTTCTTTTCCTGACATCCTGTCCGCACGTAAGTGTTGGCTTGTGCGGCTGTCCGTAATGCCGGATTTTTCGTTTTTTTGGCCGGATTCAGGCTGTATGCCTTGAAAATGATACAAAAAACAAAATAAATGTAACATAGGCGAAAGAGAAATCTTGTTTTTATTCGTAATTTTGCGGCAGGAACAATCAAATAATTAATCAATAATCCATGAAGAAATACTTCTTGCTCGCATGTGCGTTTTGTGCGTTTGGGGTGGCAGATGCGGCCACCATACAGTTTTCAAGTCCTGATAAAAAGTTGCAGGTGACGGTGGCCGATGACGGTGGCCGCCCTACTTACCGTGTCGTTTGCGGTGAGACCGTGTTCTTGGAACAATCTCCTTTGGGATTGCTGACGAATATCGGTGATTTCTCACAAGGGATGACCTTGCAGGAATCTTCTTTTTCTTCCTCGCCGGTGTCCGGCCACTATGAATTGCCTACTATAAAACGCAGCAAGGTGGACGTGCGGGCCACGAAAGCGGTTTGCCCTTTTTATAAGGACGGCAAGCACATTTTCGATGTCGTGTTCCATGTGTCCGACCATGATGTGGCCTTTAAATATAAGATGTATCCACAGGGGAATACCTTGTGCTGTGTGGTCAAGGAGGAGACGACGGGCTTCGTGCTTCCTCAGGGTACCACGACATTCCTCTGTCCGCAGGCCGGGCCGATGGGAGGATTTGCGCGAACTAGCCCGAGTTACGAGACATCGTACACCGCAGACGGTGAGATGGGAAAGAACGGTTGGGGTAACGGTTACACGTTTCCCTGCCTGTTCCGTACGGGGAATAAGGGCTGGGTGCTGATTTCCGAGACAGGAGTGGACAGCCGTTATTGCGCAAGCCGCTTGATGGGAAAGGACGGCGGCCTTTACACCATCGGTTTTCCTCAGGAGGGGGAATATAACGGTAACGGGACGGCCTGCCCCGGTATCGCCTTGCCGGGCGAAACGCCTTGGCGCACGGTTACCGTGGGGCAGACGTTGGCACCGATTGTGGAGACCACCATACCATACGACGTGGTAGAGCCTCTCTATGAGCCTTCGCGCCGGTATGTCTACGGTCGTGGCACGTGGAGTTGGATTATCGCAGGCGACAACAGCATGAACTATGACGAACAGAAGCGTTATGTGGATTTTGCGGCGGACATGGGTTACGAGAGCGTGCTCGTGGATGCCTGGTGGGATTCGCGCGTGGGATACGAACGGACGGCAGAACTGGCCCGTTACGCCGCAGGCAAGGGGGTCGGCCTGTATTTGTGGTACAATTCCAACGGTTATTGGAACGATGCGCCCCAAGGGCCGCGTGGCCGCATGGACAACATGATAGTCCGCCGCCGGGAGATGAAATGGATGAAGGAAACCGGCATCCGGGGTATCAAGGTGGACTTCATCGGGAGCGCCAAGCAACAGACCATGCAGCTTTACGAAGACATCTTGGCTGATGCCAACGATTACGGTTTGATGGTGATTTACCACGGTTGCACCCTTCCGCGTGGTTGGGAGCGGATGTATCCCAATTTCGTGGCCAGCGAGGCGGTATTGGCCAGTGAGAACCTGAACTTCTCGCAGAAAAGTTGCGATGCCGAGGCTTTCAATGCCTGCTTGCATCCTTTCATCCGGAACACGGTGGGCAGTATGGATTTCGGTGGCAGTGCGCTGAACAAGTATTACAATGCGAAGAATGAACCGCGCGGCAGCCGCCGGGTGACGTCCGATGTCTATGCGTTGGCTACGGCCGTATTGTTCCAGTCGCCCGTGCAACATTTTGCCCTCGCCCCCAACAATCTGACGGACGCTCCGGCTTGGGCGATAGATTTCATGAAGCAAGTGCCTACGACGTGGGATGATGTCCGTTTCATCGATGGTTACCCCGGGAAATACGTCATTCTGGCGCGTCGTCACGGCGATAAATGGTATGTGGCGGGAGTGAACGCGCAGCAGGAAACGCTGAAGACGGAAATCAGCCTGCCGATGTGGGCTTCCGGTACGGAATTGCAGGTATATGCCGATGACAATAAGTTGCAGGGCGAAGTGAAGTCGGTGAAGTTAGGGAAGAAACAGACCGTGAAAGTAACGATTCCGTGCAACGGAGGTCTGATGATGGTAAATCGGTAGAAGAATGATGACGTTCTTGAGCATGATGGTTTTATGCTTCGCCTTAGGTTGGCCGGCCTTGGCGAGGGCACAAGGGAATCCGTGGAACAACCCGGTCGTGTCGCCCCGTGTGGGTACCGGAGGGGAAGTGACTTTTTCGGTCAGTGCCCCTTCTGCTTCACGGGTGGAGCTTTCGGGGCAGTTTATGGACGGTACATGCCCGATGCGGAAAGGAACTGACGGGGTGTGGAGCGTGACGGTAAAGATAGGCCGCCCCGACATTTATCCTTACTCATTCCGCATCGACGGGGTGGAGGTTTCCGACCCGAGCAACCCCCTGGCCTTTCCCAACGAACGTTTCAAGGCTAGCTTGTTGGAGATGCCGGACACGGCAGCCCTCTATGCACGCCATAAAGATGTTCCGAGGGGACAGGTACGCTATTGCAGTTATTATTCCGAGGTCTTGCAGACCGACCGTACGATGTTGGTGTATACCCCTCCGGGCTATGACCGGGAGGCCGGTCGGCGTTATCCCGTGCTTTATCTCGTGAGCGGCACGACCGATACGGAGGAAACCTGGTACAAGGTGGGGCGCGTGGATGCCATTTTGGACAATCTCATTGCCAGGGGAGAGGCCGAGCCGATGCTCGTGGTCATGCCGTACGGTTATATGCCGTCCCACGGTACGCCTATGCCCTCATCGCCTGAGGCTGCCGAAATGTATGCCACCTTTGCCCGCGAACTGACGGAAGCCGTGATACCCTATGTGGAGTCGGAGTTCCGTACGGAACTTTCGCGTGAGTCCCGTGCGGTCGGCGGGTTCTCGCGTGGCGGCGGGCAGGCTCTGTTTGCAGCCTTTTCCCATCCTGAATTGTTCGCCCATGTGGCTTCTTATAGTGCCTATCTTACTCCGCAGGTGATGGACCGTAATTTCGGGCGGCTTATGGAGGATCCCGCACGTATGGATTCCCTCTACCGGGTGAAATGGTTCGGTGTCGGGCGCGGGGATTTCCTCTATGCCGATGTGATGAGGCACCTTGATTATTTTCGGGAGAAAGGTATTTCCTGCCGGACGTGTATCACGGACGGGGGACATACATGGATGAACGCCCGTGCCTACTTGGCTGAAACGTTGAGGCTTTTCTTCCGGTCGTCCGAATCCTGAGGATGGTTTTTGGGGCTATAAAATAATAACCTTTAAATAATAGATTGGTAAAATGAAACATTCACTTATGACCTCTGCCCTCGCCGCATTGTTGGCATGTGCAGGGCAAACCGTGCTTTACGCACAAGATCCCATTATCCAGACCAAGTACACGGCCGACCCCGCGCCCATGTTACATAACGACACCGTGTTCCTTTATACGGGGCATGACGAAGACGACGCGCAGGGTTACGGTTTCAAGATGCTTGACTGGCAGCTTTATACGTCTACCGACATGGTGAACTGGACCGACCATGGCCCGGTGGCTTCCACGAAGGATTTTGCATGGCGCAAGCGTGACAACGGAGCCTGGGCTGCACAAGTGGTAGAGCGGAACGGCAAGTTCTACATGTACTGTCCGCTTCACGGCAATGGCATCGGCGTGTTGGTATCCGACTCGCCTTACGGGCCTTTTAAAGACCCTATCGGCAAGCCGTTGGTATGGCAAAAGGAGCATTGGGACGACATCGACCCCACGGTATATATCGACGATGACGGTCAGGCTTACATGTATTGGGGTAACCCCAATCTTTATTACGTGAAGCTCAACGAAGATATGATTTCTACCTCGGGCGATATCGTGAAAATCGGCAAATTGAAGACTTATCAGGAAGGGCCATGGTTTTACAAGCGCGACGGCCATTATTACTTGGCCTTTGCTTCCACCTGCTGTCCCGAAGGTATCGGTTATGCCATGAGTGATTCGCCCACCGGTCCGTGGGACGTGAAAGGATACATCATGCGTCCTACCGAACGCACGCGCGGTAACCATCCGGGCATTGTGGACTACAAGGGGAAGACTTATGTGTTCGGACAGAATTACGACCTCTTGCGCCTGGAAATGGAGGAACATCACGAACGCCGTTCCGTATCTGTGGCTGAAATGCATTATAATGCAGACGGCACGATTCAGGAAGTGCCTTATTTCAAGGATGTGAAAGTGGAACAGGTTGAACTTTTCAACCCATACCGCCGTGTGGAAGCCGAGACGATGGCTTGGGGCTACGGCCTGAAGACGGAGAAGATGCCGGGCGGCGGCATTTATGTGACGGCGGTGGACGATGGCGACTCGTTGATTGTACGTGGGGTGGACTTCGGGAAGCGTGGTGCCAAACGTTTCCGTGCTTGCATCGCTTCGGAACAAGGTTGTACCGTCGAAATACATTTGGACAGTGTCGACGGGCCGTTGGTGGGAACGTTGGAGGTGAAAGCCACCGGAGGCATGCAGGCGTATAAAGAAATGGAATGCCGCGTGAAGGGAGCTAAAGGCGTACATGACTTGGTATTCCTCTTTAAGGGCGGTGCCGGCAAGAACCTTATGAATTGGGATTTTTGGCGTTTCAGCTGAAGTCGTAAACGATAAAAAAGAAAGTAAATGCGCACGGGAGGCCGGATAGGTGAACTTTTCCAAAGTCGGTTTCCCGTGTGCTTTTTTTGTAAAAGACTATTTTTCCCCGTTGTTCGTTTGTTGCCATGTAACATAGGTTTTTCCTGATGTAGCATGTCGGTGAAGGATTCAACATGGTTATCGTGAATTTCAACGGGAGGATGGCTTGGGAACATGGGTCGGAATATAATTTTGCATCGTGAAACTATAAAACAATAGACAAGATGAAAAGGACAGTTTTGCTTTTTTGCGGGCTATCTTGTGCGGCCTTCGTGACTGCGCAGGATTACCAACGTACTGATTACGGCATTAAAGCCACAGTGGATGCCGTGGATGTGGAGGTACAGTTTTTTACGCCCTCTATGGTGAGAGTGGTCAAGTCGCCCCATGGCGAGAGTTTCAGGAAAGAAAGCCTGTCGGTGGTGGCTTTGCCCGAAAAGGTGGGTTTCAAAGTCGGCACCAAGGACGGTGCCATCGTGATGGGTACCAAGGAACTCCAAGTGAGCTTGGACACGTCCACCGGTGCGCTTTCCTATGAGACAGCCGATGGCAGGCACTTGCTTGCCGAGAAGCCGGCGGAGAAACCCTTCACTCCTTTTGACGATGCCGGTGATGCGACTTATAATGTATACCAGGCTTTCAAATTGGAGACTGACGAGGCCATTTACGGCTTAGGACAGTTGCAGAACGGGAAGATGTCGCAAAGAGGGCAAGTGAAGAATCTTGTGCAGGGCAACGTGGAGGATGTCAGCCCTTTCATCCAGTCTACCAAAGGATACGGGCTTTTCTGGGACAATTATTCACCTACGCTCTTTACCGACAATGCCTCGGAAACATCTTTCCGTTCGGAGGTGGGTGATTGCATGGACTATTATTTCATGTACGGCGGGGATGCCGACGGCGTAGTGGCGCAGGTTCGGCATCTTACAGGTGAAGTGCCGATGTTCCCACTTTGGACTTATGGTTACTGGCAGAGCAAGGAGCGTTATAAGAGCCAAGGGGAAACCGTGGGAGTCGTGCGCAAATACCGTGAATTAGGCGTGCCTCTCGATGGCATCATACAAGACTGGCAATATTGGGGACACAACTATTTGTGGAATGCCATGGACTTTCAGAACCCTCAATTCAATAATCCCCGGAAAATGATAGATGACGTGCATGCGATGAACGCGCACATGGCGATTTCCATCTGGTCATCGTTCGGTCCGGCTACAAAGCCTTACCGGGAGTTGGCTGATAAAGGATTGCTGTACGATTTCCGGACATGGCCTGCATCAGGGACGGAAAGTTGGCCGCCTAATATGGAATATCCTTCCGGTGTGCGGGTGTATGACGCTTATTCTCCCGAAGCCCGTGACATCTATTGGAAATACCTGAACGAGGGAATCTTCAAGCTTGGCATGGATGCATGGTGGATGGATTCTACCGAACCGGATCATCTGGATTTCAAGCCCGAAGATATGGACACGAAGACCTATATGGGGTCTTTCCGGAAAGTACGTAATGCCTATCCGCTCATGTCCGTTGGTGGAGTGTACGACCATCAGCGTGCCGTGTCGTCGGACAAACGCGTGTTCATCCTGACCCGTTCGGGCTTTTTGGGGCAGCAGCGTTACGGGGCTAATGTGTGGAGCGGCGACGTGGGCTCATCATGGGAGACCTTGCGTAAACAGGTGCCGGCCGGCTTGAATTTCTCGCTTTGCGGCATGCCCCATTGGAACAACGACATCGGTGGCTTCTTTGCCGGGCAATATAATAAGAGTTGGAACGACGGGACGGCTCCTAAGAATCCTCTTTATCAGGAGTTGTACGTGCGTTGGCTGCAATTTGGTGCCTTTACTCCGATGATGCGTTCCCACGGAGCGGATACACCCCGTGAAATATACCAGTTCGGAAAGAAGGGCGAACCCGTGTACGATGCCATTGAGAAGATGATTCGTTTGCGTTACTCGTTGTTGCCTTACATTTATTCTACGTCTTGGGAGGTCACGCACCGGCAATCTACGTTCATGCGCGCTTTGGTCATGGACTTCCCGAGAGACAAAAAGGTGTGGAATATGAATGATGAGTATATGTTCGGCAAGGCTTTCCTCGTGGCACCCGTACTTGAGGCTCAGTACACTCCCGAAAAAGTGGTGAAAGTGGACGAGGAAAGCGGTTGGAACCGCGACAATGCGGGGAAGGCTGATGAAAGGGTACACGTGGATTTCATGCAACAGAAGTCCGCAGAGGTCTATCTTCCGGCAGGGACTGCATGGTATGACTTTTGGACAAATGAGAAAATGGAGGGAGGGCGCACCGTGACACGTGCCACGACGCTCGACATCATACCTTTATATATTAAAGCAGGTAGTATCGTGCCTCTCGGGCCCGACGTGCAATATGCCACGGAGAAGCCGTGGGATAACCTGACTCTCCGTGTTTACCCGGGTGCTGACGGCAGTTTTGTGCTTTACGAGGACGAGTTCGACAATTACAATTACGAGAAAGGAGCTTATACAGAGATTTCCATGGCCTGGGATGATTCCTCGCGTCGTCTGACTCTGGGAGCACGCAAAGGCGAATACAAAGGCATGTTGCAATCCCGTAAGTTTACGGTGTTGCTTCCCGACGGGCGGCAAAAGGCCGTGTCTTATAATGGAAAGAAAGTTTCGGTGAAATTTTGATAAGGTGTCCTTTGTCGTGTGGCAAAGGTGGAGTCCCCGCAAGAGGCTACGTTTGCAAGCCTTTTGCGGGGTCTTTTGTTCAGGTTTCATGCCTAAGGATAAGGCTTGTCTTTTGGTATGCCCATTTGCTTAGGCAGAAAACCGGATAGGAGGCTAATATTCCGGCAATGGCATCCACTAAGTAATGTGCCTGGATATAGACTGTGGCCAGTGTCAAAAGGAGGGCGAAAGGTGATAATATGAAGAGGAAACGTTTGCTTTGCGGACGGACCAGATAGAGCAGGATAAAAGTAATGCCGATATGTGAGGAAGGAAAAGCGGCTGTCGGGCGTTCGCCGGAATCCTGCGCCCATTCGACTAAATGACAGAAAAAACCGTCGGCATAGCCCGGTGATGGGAGCATGTCGGTACGATGGCTGAAGTAGGTACCTAAAGACGGGAATATCCCGCTTTCGGCACATTCCGGGGTTATGGCCTGAAAATAGAACTGGGGTCCGGCAACGGGGAGGAATATATAGATGAGGTAAAAGATGAAAAAGGAGCACATGACAGTGAATGAGGCTTTCTCGTAATGGTTATTGCGACAGAGAAAGAAGAAAACCATGACGGCCACAATCATGGGATAATAAGAGAAATAACCCATATTTACGGCTTCGGAAAACCAAGGCCATGGGCAAAGGCGGCTGAACTCCAATGAGGGTTGGCAACTGAAAAGCACTGCATCCCATCGGGCGAATATGTGGTCCAAATTGGGAAACGTCCGGTTGAACTCGTAAGTGTCCGGATACCAGTAGCTGAGCAAAGCCATCTGTGCTGTGATGCGGATGAAAGTCATAAGTCTGCGCGGCCAAAAGAGATAGATTCTCCACAATAAGATTGTACCGAGAAAGATGTACAGACGGTCGGCCAACATGTCCCGAGGGTGGTCCATGTCCGGCCAAAGCACGAACATGGCCAAGGTCGTGAGGATGCTGTAAGTTATGGCCAACCATTCAATCGGCCATAAGCCTTTGGGCTTATTGTCGTTTCCGGTAAGCCATTGGACGGAAATTCTCATAGCCATCCCTCCTTTTTATACCAGTCCATCGTTTCTTTGACTCCTCGTGCCAAAGGGTATTCGGGACGGAAATCCAACTCTTCCACGGCCGGTTGGATGTCGCATTGCCAGTTGCGTTGGCACAGAATGTGGAATTTGTCGCGGTTAAGGGTGGTGGTGCGGCCCCGCCATGTGCTGAAGCTGCCATTTATGGCACATATGAAACGAAGGAACCATACCGGAGCCTTGATGCGGAGCATGAACGGATGTCCAAGCTCCGTGCGTATCAAGTCGCTGAATTCAGTACTGTGGTATACGTTTCCGTCGCTGATGAAAAATTCGCGCCCGATGACATCTTTTACCATGGCAGAGAAAACGGCTTGTACAAGGTCTTTCACGTAAACGAATGTGATTTCCTGCGGACGGTATCCTACGCTGAAGTCTACGTGCTGTTTGATACTTTGCGCCATGACGAAGTAGTCTTTTTCACGTGGCCCGTACACACCGGTGGGGCGGAGAATGACGTAGGGAAAATCTTTCAAAGACTTGAGATAACGTTCGGCTTCCAGCTTGCTTTCCCCGTATGCCGTGTTGGGGCGTGGCGTATCATTTTCCCGTATCGGGGCATATATCCTGGGATTGTCCGAAGTGGCGTGACGTACTGCCTGTTCGCGTATGGCACCGAACACGCTGAGGGAACTGATGAAAATAAAACGCCCGGGCACCATGTCCAGTTCGCGGAGCGCATCGACAAAATGACGTGTTCCCTCCGTATTGGTGCGGAAAAAGTCTTCACGTCGGATACATTTGGTGGCTCCGGCTGCATGTACGATGACATCCCAACCTCCGAATTCGGCTTTGCATGCCGCCAGTTGGGGGCGTAGGATTTCAGGATGTTCCATGTCTAATTCGACGAAACGGATTCGGGAGTCCTGAAGATAGTTCCGGCTACTGGTGGCGCGCATGCCTGCCCATATCACGTGTCCTTCCGTCAGTCCCTTTTCAACGATAAAACTACCGATGAAGCCGCTTGCTCCTGTTACTAATATTTTCATACGCGTTTGTTCTATTTGTTTTATTTCCTGTAAGTTCCGTCGGCATCCTTCACAGGCTCCACATGGATGCCCACATGGGTTTCATTTCCGTATTTCTCTTTCAATTTGTTTTCTATGACCGATGCCTTGGCGTGTGCTTCATACAAAGTCAAATGCCCGTCCATCCGGACGTGCATCTCTATGGCATAGTGGTTGCCGATGCGGCGTGTGCGCAAATTGTGTATGGCCGATACTCCCGGTGTGTTCTCCGCAATGAGGCAGATTTCCTTTTCTATTTCGTCCGGCAATGATTTTTCAGTCAGCTCGTCCACGCACGGTTTCAAGAGTTGGACGGACACCTTCATGATGAAGAAACTCACGATTACAGCAGCCATGGGGTCGAGCACGCTCCATGATTCGCCCAGGGCTATGGCCCCTCCGATGCCCATGGCTGTTCCAATGGAAGAGAAAGCATCGCTACGGTGATGCCAGGCGTTGGCTATGACTGCGTTGGAATTGATTTTGCGTCCCACGTGAATGGTGTAACGGTATATCAGTTCTTTGGAGACGATGGAGATGATGGCTCCTGCGAAAGCAAGCATGCCCGGGACAGGAAGGTTATATGCATATTTTGGGATACGGTTTGGATGGCTCGCAGTCCGTTCCAACAAATGCCTGCGCCTACGGCAAAAAGTACAATACCGATTATTGCCGTGGCTAACGTCTCATATTTGCCATGGCCGTAATCGTGATTTTTATCTTGCGGTTTATTGGAAATACGTGTGAAGATGAGCACGACGATGTCGGTTGCAAAATCAGATAAAGAATGCACGGCATCGGCTATCATGGCCGCGCTGTGCCCCAGAATTCCGGCTATGAACTTGAATACGACTAACAGAAAGTTGACAAAACTTCCTGCCCATGTAACTTGATAGATGGCTTTTTCCCGTTCGGTTAGTTTCATTGGTCTGTTGGCTTATGAAAAAGAAAGAACAAAGATAAGCATTTTCAGAAAAAATAAGAGATAAAAGAGGAGCGGAATGAATAAATATGCTTAACTTGCAGAAAGATTACAGATAACAAACCTCTAAAATATCAAATTTATGGGAAAAACAGGAAAGAAGGGCGGCAAGCGCCTGAAGAAAAAAGAACTGGCGAAAATGTTAATGGAACTTTTTCAAAATAATCCCGCCGAGGTTTACGACATTAAACGTATATTCAGAGACTTGAAACTGGACACGCATCCTGCCAAGTTGATTTGTATGGACTTGTTGGAAGATTTGGCGATGGATGATTATATAAAAGAAACAGAGAAGCTGCATTTTCGCTTGAATACCACGGGGCAAGTGTTTGAAGCCATATTCAATCGCAAAGCGAACGGTAAAAACACCGTGACCCCGTTGGATGGAGGAGAGCCTGTCCTTGTGGCCGAACGGAACTCTTTGCACGCCATGGGAGGAGACAAGGTGAAAGTGACTTTGTTAGCCCGCAGGAAGCATCATGTACGCGAGGCACAAGTGGTCGAGATTCTCGAAAGGAACGACAAGTCGTTTGTCGGAAAGTTGGAAGTGCGTAAGGATTTTGCTTTCCTGCTCACCGAAGACCGTACGTTGGCCAACGACATATTTATTCCTAAAAAAGCGTTGAAAGGTGGTAAAAGCGGAGATAAGGCTGTGGTGAAGATTACCGAATGGCCCGAACATGCCAAGAATCCGATAGGTAAGGTCGTGGATATATTGGGGCAGAGTGGAGACAATACCACGGAAATGCACTCCATTTTGGCCGAATACGGCTTACCTTATGCTTATCCCAAGTCTGTGGAAGATGAGGCTGAGAAGATTGACCCGGGCATCACTGCCGAAGAAATCGGGCTGCGTGAGGACCTGCGTGAGGTGACGACTTTTACCATCGACCCGAGGGATGCCAAGGATTTCGACGATGCGATTTCCATTCGTAAAACGGACGACGGATTGTGGGAGGTAGGAGTACATATCGCAGATGTCTCGCATTATGTAAAAGAGGGGAGCGTTATAGACAAAGAAGCTGTGAAGCGTGCCACTAGCGTGTATTTGGTAGACCGGACGATTCCGATGCTGCCTGAACGTTTGTGCAATTTCATCTGTTCTTTACGTCCGAATGAAGAGAAGTTGACTTATAGCGTCGTGTTTAAATTGGACGACAAGGCTGTAGTCAAAGACTGGCATCTGGCTCATACTGTCATTAAGAGTGACCGCCGTTTTACGTATGAAGAAGTACAGAAGGTGTTGGAAGACCATAAAGAAGCTTCGCCTGAAGACTATAAGATGCCGGGCGACCATGAGGCAGATCCGAACTTTAACGGGCCGGATGTGTTGCCGGCCGAACATTTTGCCACGGAATTGATTACATTGAACCGCTTGGCCAAACAACTTCGTGCCCGGCGCTTTGAGCATGGCTCCATCAATTTCGACCGTAGTGAGGTACGTTTTGACATAGACGATAAGGGCAAGCCGATAGGAGTGTATTTCAAGGTGGCGAAAGATGCGAATAAATTGGTGGAAGAGTTTATGTTGTTGGCCAATCGTACAGTAGCCGAGAGCGTGGGGAAGCAGCCTAAAAATAAAAAGCCCAAGACGCTGCCCTACCGTGTACATGATTTGCCGGATCAGGACAAACTGATTAATCTGAGTGAGTTTATTGTGAAATTCGGCTATAAACTGAAACCGACAGGGTCTAAGGAAGAGGTGGCCAAAGGATTGAACAAGCTATTGACCGACATTCAGGGGAAGAAAGAGCAAAATCTGATAGAAACCGTTTCGTTGCGGGCCATGATGAAGGCACGTTATAGTACGCATAATATCGGGCATTACGGGTTGGCTTTTGATTACTATACGCATTTTACTTCCCCTATCCGCCGTTATCCTGACGTGATGGTGCATCGGTTGCTGACGCGGTATGCTGACGGAGGGCGCAGTGCCAGCCAGGACAAGTATGAAGAGTTGTGTGAACATTGCAGCGCGATGGAGCAGTTGGCAGCCAGTGCCGAGCGTGCCAGTATCAAGTATAAGCAGGTGGAATTCATGAGCGACAAGTTGGGGCAAGTGTTTGAAGGAACTGTCAGCGGTGTGACGGAGTTCGGCCTGTATGTGGAAATCAATGAGAATAAATGTGAAGGTATGGTACCCTTGCGTGATTTGGATGACGATTATTATGAATTCGACGAGCGTAACTACTGCTTGTGGGGACGCAAGTACCATCATCGTTATTCTCTGGGGGATACGGTACAAGTAAAAGTTGTGAAAGCCAATTTGGAAAAGAAGCAATTGGATTATGCTTTGGTCAGGGAATGAGAGGGCGGAATCCAATCATTTGTCTGAATATATTTGGCATTTTTCGGGTCATACGCTAACTTTGCAACGGAAAACGTCTCATTAAACGTGTATATATATGTCACAGAAATTAGTTCAGTCTCAATCTATGCAGCAGGTCCAGACGCTGTCCCCGCAGCAGGTGCTGCAGGTGCGGTTGTTGGAAATGCCCGTTTCAGAACTGGAACAACGTGTGAAAAACGAATTGATAGATAACGGAGCGTTGGAAGAGAGTCTGGGGAGTTCCGAGGATGCCGATACTTCTTCGGAAGATGTCTATGACGGTACAGATGATACAGAGTCGGCCGGGGGCGAAGCTTCTGGGTTGGACGGTGGTTTGCCTTCCGATGAATATCGTCCGGCTGAGGTACGGCAGGCGATGGACGATTATCGCACACCGGACGATGTGCCGGACTATCTGTTGCAGGAACGAGGAGGGAAAGACCGTCCGGAAACGATGGATTATGGCGATACGACATCTTTTTACGAACAGATGACGGAGCAGATGAACGAATGTGACCTGACACCGCGTGAACGGGAATTGATGGCTTATCTTATCGGTTCGTTGGAAAATGACGGCCTGTTGAAAAAGAAACTTTCCACGTTGGCGGACGAATTGGAGATTTATGCAGGAATACAGACTACGGAGTCGGAACTGGAAGCAGTGTTGGCTCGGTTGCAGACTTTCGACCCTCCCGGAATCGGGGCACGCGATTTGAGAGAATGCCTTTTGTTGCAACTCCGTCGGGATGAACATCGCGGAAGCCGGCAAAAGCAGTTGGAATATGAAATTATCGACAAGCTGTTTGATGAATTTACCCATAAACGTTGGGACAGGATTGCCGCTCGCTTGCATTTGACAGAAGCAGAGTGCGAGCGTTTGCAGAGAGATTTAAAGAAACTCAATCCGCGTCCGGGGAGTGCCATGGGCGAGGTGGTAGGACATAATTACCAACAAATCGTGCCGGACTTTGCCGTAGAGACCGATGATGACGGGGGAATTACCCTTTCTTTCAATAAAGGCGATGTGCCGGAGTTACGTATCAGTCCTTCGTTCATGGAAATCCTTCATCAGGTAGACACCGGACGCGCAAAGTTAAGTCGGCCGGAACGGGAAGCTTTGCAATATACTCGTCAGAAGATAGAAAAAGCACAGGGATTCATCGAGGCTGTGAAACAGCGTCGGCGTACGTTGACCGCTGTCATGCAGGCTATTATTGATTTGCAGCGTCCTTTCTTTCTGGAAGGAGATGAGACTTTGTTGCGCCCGATGATATTGAAGGATGTGGCCGAGCGTACGGGATTGGATATCTCTACCGTATCCCGTGCTGCCAACAGTAAATATGTGGAGACCCATTACGGGACTTATCCGCTCAAATGGTTCTTTAGCGACGGTTATGTGACAGGTGACGGGCAGGAGATAGCCACCCGTAAGATTCAGGCCGCTTTGAAGGATTTGGTAGAGGCGGAAGACAAGAAGAAGCCGCTGAGCGATGAGGCGTTGACGGCGATGTTGAATGAAAAAGGCTTTCCCATTGCGCGGCGCACGGTGGCCAAATACCGGGAACAACTGGGGATACCTGTAGCACGGTTAAGGCGATGAGATATAGGAATCTTATTCTATCGGCTCGTTTATTGTCGGTCGTTTTTAGGCCGTATCATGCGCCTATTGTGGGATTTGTGTCTTTGTTCACGTTTACTTACTTGAGCCTGTTGCCGTTGTTTTATAAGCTGACCATTTTGTGTATGGTTTATGTTTTCACCATATTGTTGCCTCGCTTGTGTATTTACGTATATCGTAAACTGAACGGATGGGCACCGGTGCAACTGCGTTTGCGGGAGAACCGCGCCATACCTTATATATTGTTCATCCTGTCTTACGTGGCCTGTCTCCATTTGATGTTCCGTATGCACATGCCGCGTTATATGTGCGGTATTTTAGTGTCGGCTTTGCTGATACAGATGGTATGCGTCATAGTGAATGTGTGGTGGAAAATCAGTATGCATTCGGCCGGGGCAGGCGGCGTGATAGGCGCGTTGGTGGCTTATTCGGTACTGTTCATGTTCAATCCTGTTTGGTGGCTATGTGTTACGGTACTGATTTCAGGAGCTGTGGGGACAGCACGCATGTTGCTCCGTCAGCATAGTCTGGCGCAAGTGGTGGCCGGTACTCTCGTGGGAGTGGTTTGCGGTTTTGCCGGTATAATTTTATTATAGGAAATGAGTTCAATTAAAAATTCAGATAAGTCATGAAACCAGTTGTAAGTATTATCATGGGCAGTACGTCCGACCTTCCGGTGATGGAAAAGGCTGCCAAGTTCTTCGACGAGATGGAAATCCCTTTTGAGATGAACGCTTTGTCGGCTCATCGGACACCGGTCGAGGTGGAAGCATTTGCCAAAGAGGCTGCCGGACGCGGCCTGAAAGTAATTATTGCGGGAGCGGGGATGGCAGCGGCTTTGCCGGGTGTGATAGCGGCCAATACGACGTTGCCCGTCATCGGGGTGCCTATCAAGGGGATGTTGGACGGCTTGGATGCCATGCTTTCCATTATCCAGATGCCTCCCGGCATACCGGTGGCTACGGTGGGTGTAAACGGAGCGCAGAATGCCGCCATTCTGGCCGCACAGATGCTGTCGTTGGCTGATGAAGGGTTGGCTTTGCGTTTGGCGGGTTATAAAGAAAACCTGAAGCAGAAGATTGTAAAGGCCAATACGGAATTGGCCGATGTGAAGTATAAGTTTAAGTGCAATTAAAGACAGACGGATGAACTTGTTCGATTACCGACGCAGGGAGACCGGTGAAGTGCAAATCGGCGGTACGCCGTTGGGGGGGAAGCATCCAATTCGGGTGCAGAGCATGACGAACACTTCAACGATGGATACCGAGGCCTGTGTGGCTCAGACGTTACGCATTGCCGAAGCCGGAGGAGATTATGTACGTCTGACGACCCAAGGGGTGCGTGAGGCCGAGAACTTGCGGAACATCAACGCCGGTGTACGTGCGGCAGGCTGTGCGGTACCTTTGGTGGCCGACGTGCATTTCAATCCGAAAGTGGCCGACGTGGCAGCTTTGTATGCTGAGAAGGTACGTATTAATCCCGGAAACTATGTGGACGCAGCCCGTACGTTCAAGCATCTTGAATATACGGACGAAGAATATGCGCAGGAGTTGAAAAAGATTGAGGAACGTTTCGTACCTTTCCTACGCATTTGCCGTGAGAACCATACGGCTATCCGCATCGGGGTGAACCACGGTTCGCTGAGCGACCGCATCATGAGCCGCTATGGGGATACGCCGGAAGGTATTGTGGAGAGTTGCATGGAGTTCCTGCGCATTTGTGTGAAGGAAGGTTTTAAGGACGTGGTGGTGTCCATCAAAGCCAGCAACACGGTGGTGATGGTACGTAGCGTGCGTTTGTTGGTCGATGCCATGGAGCGTGAAGGAATGTGTTTTCCTTTGCATTTGGGTGTGACCGAAGCCGGTGACGGTGAGGACGGACGTATCAAGAGCGCTGTGGGCATCGGGGCTTTGTTGGCGGACGGTATCGGTGACACAGTCCGTGTGTCATTGAGCGAAGCTCCGGAGGCTGAAATTCCGGTGGCACGTAAGTTGGTGGATTATGTGCTCCGTCGGGACGGTGCCATGATGATACCGGCAGCCGAAGCGGAGGATTTCGATTACTTAAATCCCGTACGGCGGAAAACGCGGGCCGTGCGTAATATCGGAGGAGATCATGTGCCGGTTGTCGTGGCCGACCGTATGGATTTGGCTGCTTCCGGCAGGTTGAAGGGCTTCAAAGCCCATCCCGATTTTCGTCCCGACTACATTTATTGCGGCCGTAACCTGCTTCCCGTGGAAGAGCGTGAGGGGGATTATATCGTGGATGCGGATGTCTGGACCGGTGAACCCGGTACGTATCCGGCTTTCCCTTATAACATGCTGCCTTTCATGAGCCAGTGTACGGCCGATTTGAAGTTTCTTTTCCTTTCATACGGAGCTTTGAATGAAGAAGTGCGTGCCTGCCTGAAATATCATCCGGAGGTGGTGGTGATTTCCCAAAGCAACCATCAGAACCGTTTGGGCGAGCATCGTGCCTTGGTGCACGAACTGACGCGCGAAGGTTTGCAGAACCCCGTGGTCATTTTCCAACAGTACGCCCACGGGCAGGAGGAAAAGGAGGATTTCCAGATAGAGAGCGCAGCCGACATGGGTGCCTTGCTCTTCGACGGGCTTTGCGACGGCCTGTACCTATATAATAATGGTACGTTGGACCATCGTGATATAGATGCCACCGCATTCGGCATCCTTCAGGCAGCCCGTTTGCGGACAACCAAGACGGAATATATTTCCTGTCCCGGGTGTGGGCGTACGCTCTACGACCTGCAAGACACGATAGCGCGCATCAAGGCGGCCACCGGGCATCTGAAAGGTTTGAAGATTGGCATCATGGGCTGCATCGTGAACGGTCCCGGTGAGATGGCCGATGCTGATTACGGTTATGTAGGGGCTGCGCGCGGCAAGGTCAGCTTGTATAAGAAAAAAGAATGTGTGGAGCGGAACATTCCGGCGGAAGAAGCCGTGGAGAAGCTGCTCCGTCTAATCCGGGAAAACGGAGACGACCCGGAATATGCATCATAGACCATCAAATACATTGATTATGGAACAAAAATTGTTTATCTATAATACGCTTTCCCGTAAAAAGGAAGAGTTCAAACCCATCACGCCGGGGCGTGTCGGGATGTATGTCTGCGGACCGACGGTGTATGGGGATGCCCATCTGGGACATGCCCGTCCGGCCATTACGTTTGACCTGCTGTTCCGTTACTTGCAGCATATCGGCTATAAAGTACGTTATGTGCGTAATATTACGGATGTGGGGCATTTGGAGCACGATGCCGACGAAGGAGAAGACAAAATTGCCAAGAAGGCCCGTTTGGAGGAATTGGAGCCGATGGAGGTGGCACAATACTACACGAACCGCTTCCATGCGGCCATGGAGGCCCTGAATGTGTTGCCGCCCAGCATCGAACCGCATGCCACCGGGCATATCATCGAGCAGATAGAACTGGTGAAGGAAATCTTGGATAACGGTTATGCCTACGTCAGTGAGGGCAGCGTGTACTTCGACGTGGAGAAGTACAACAAGACGCACCATTACGGCAAGCTTTCCGGACGTAACTTAGAGGATGTCATCAACAACTCCCGGGCTTTGGACGGCGTGGGAGAGAAGCATAACCAAGTGGATTTCGCTTTATGGAAGTGCGCCCAGCCGCAGCATATCATGCGTTGGCCCAGTCCGTGGAGCAACGGTTTCCCCGGTTGGCATTGCGAGTGTACGGCCATGGGCCGCAAGTACTTGGGCGACCATTTCGACATTCACGGTGGAGGAATGGACCTGATTTTTCCTCATCATGAATGTGAAATCGCACAAGCCGTGGCCAGTCAGGGCAGCGACATGGTGAACTATTGGATGCACAACAACATGATTACCATCAATGGGCAGAAGATGGGCAAGAGCTTGGGTAACTTCATTACGTTGGCACAGTTCTTCAGCGGTGAGCATGAGAGCCTGACGCAGGCTTACAGCCCGATGACCATCCGCTTCTTCATCCTTCAGGCTCATTACCGCAGTACGGTGGATTTCAGCAATGAAGCCTTGCAGGCCAGTGAGAAAGGATTATCCCGCCTGATGGAGGGCGTGGCCAATCTGAAGCGGATTACCCCGGCAGACGGTGGCAGCGTAGGGATGGAGTATGTCGACGGACTTCGCCGGAAGTGCTACGAGGCGATGAACGACGACCTGAATTCACCCGTCGTTATCAGCCACTTGTTCGATGCCTGCCGTGTCATCAATACGGTGGTAGACCAAAAAGCTACGATGTCCGCTGACGTATTGGCCGCCTTGGCCGAAGTGTTCCATACCTTTGCATTCGACATTCTTGGCCTGAAAGAAGAGACGGGAGGCGGAAGCGGACGCGAAGAAGCCTTCGGCAAAGTGGTGGATATGCTTTTGGAGCAGCGTATGATAGCCAAAGCCAATAAGGATTGGGCTACCAGTGATAGAATCCGCGATAACCTGGCCGCTTTGGGCTTTGAAGGGAAAGATACGAAAGACGGGTTTACTTGGAAGCTGAATAAGTAAATCCGGGGCTTCTTTTCCGGTTATGCCGGATAGATAGGAATTGCGCACGTAAGGGGGATGCCTTTACGTGCGCAGTTTTTTTGCAGGTTGGTGGATTGGGGTTTGTTTCGTTGGCAGAGTATGATGCCTTTCCGGAACGGC
>ENA-ORNR01001127-ORNR01001127.1-human-gut-metagenome-genome-assembly--contig:-NODE-1127-length-24738-cov-5.632095_pt1 | contig 24738 bp, 18 predicted proteins | sample MGYA00242114_ERZ509020 | MGnify/ENA primary metagenome ERZ509020 (study PRJEB26280, sample SAMEA2338758) | human gut metagenome | biome: human gut; feature: human-associated habitat; material: faeces...
TGAACTTCAAAACCGGCGTGCTGAATGTGAACAAGCAGGTCTACGATGTGCGCGGTCAGCTCCAGATCAGCACGCCCAAGACGAAGACCTCCGTCCGCAAAATCGTCCTGCCGCCCGCCGTGGTGGCGGTGCTGCGGGAGTGCAAAAAGACGGTGGACTCCCGCTGGATGTTTCCGTCGCCGGTGAAGGAGGACTATCCCATCACACCCGGCGTGGTGCGCCGCAGACTGCAGCTCATCTTGGAGCACGCAGGGTGCAAGCATGTTCGATTTCATGATCTGCGCCATACGTTCGCAACGCTGGCACTGGAAAACGGCATGGATGTGAAAACACTCTCCGCCATGCTGGGGCATGTGTCGGCGGCCACCACGCTGGACATCTACACCCACATTACCGATGACATGCGGCTCACGGCCGCCGCCAACATCGACCGTGGCATCGGCAAAGTAGCACCACAGGAGGACGATTCAGAGCCGGGGTGGGAAACTGCCCCGGCCCAGGCGGAAAAGCCGAGAATGACCGACTTCAAGCCCTATGTGGGCCGCAAGCGCAGATCCGGCACCGGCTGCGTCAGTGAGATCAACGACCACCTCTTTGAAGGACGCTATTCTCCCAAATGGCCCGACGGCAAAAAGCACGCCCGCAATGTCTACGCACACACCCGCGAGGAGTGCGAGGAGAAGTTGAAGGTACTGATCGTGGAGATGAAGGCAGAGATTGCGGAGACGCAGCGGCTGAAAGATATGAGCGAAGGTGATGGAAGCCCGCTGGAGGGGAAGAAAGGCGAGCGGACGAAGAAAGGAAAGTAAAAAAGATTCGACAAAGGTTTCGAGCGACCTGTGTTCTTATCAGTGTTTATTGCTACAGTATCTTTCAGTTATACAGAGATAAAATGTTTGGCATCTCGGAATTTGACAGTTTCCTGTCTCAGTGTTATTATAAAATGAATTGTTAAGCTCATTTGGAAAGGTGGTGTGTCGATGCCTTCTGCAATTGAACTTTTTTCTGGGTGTGGCGGCTTGTCAACAGGATTGATAGCAGCTGGTTTTGAGGTGTTGTCTGCGGTTGAAATCAACCAGACTGCAGCCGATACATATGGATTAAACCACCCTACTGTCAATCTAATCGTGGATGATGTGCGGAATGTGACAGCAGTATCTCTTCTAAGACGACACAATTTGAGGATAGGCGAATTGGATTTACTCGCTGGTTGCAGCCCGTGTCAAGGTTTTTCACGTTTGCGTAAAGGAGAAAGCGGCAGTACAGATCCTCGTAATCAATTAGTACTTGAGTTTTTGCGTTTAGTTCGTGGCCTTCGCCCTAAAACAATTTTTATGGAAAATGTTCCGGGATTGATTACCACCGAATATGGGGAAAAACTATTCAAAGAAATCTTAGCTGAGCTAACTCGTTTGGGCTATACCGTAGATTACAGGGTTGTTGATACAGCTGATTATGGTGTTCCGCAATTTAGAAAGCGCTTTGTATTGTTGGGTTCCAGATACAAACGACACCCAATAGAATTGCCTGAAGTAACTCATGCTTCACCAGAGGTGAGTGTTAGGCAGAATAAATTAGCTTGGAATACCGTTAGAACTGCATTTGCTGGCATACCAGAGCTTCAGAATGGTGGAACAGATCCCAATATTCCTCTTCATACATGCAGCCATATAGGAGAGCTTAATATGAGGAGGGTTCGCACTGTTCCCCATGACGGAGGAAGTCGTTCTTCATTTCCTCCGGATTTGGTTTTGAAATGTCACCGAGATTATCCAAATGGTTTTCGTGATGTTTACGGAAGGATGCATTGGGACCAACCGTCTCCAACAATAACGGGCGGTTGTACAAATATAACTAGGGGTAGATATGTACATCCAGACCAAGATCGAGGTATAAGCCTCTATGAGGCGGCGAAATTGCAAACTTTTCCAGATAACTATGTGTTTGCAGGCAATTTTGGAGAAAAATCGCTCCAAATCGGAAATGCCGTTCCTGTACGCTTAGCTCAAGTTATGGGCGCAAGACTTATTCAATGCTTAAATGAAATAAACGGGCAAGTGTAACGCTTGCCCGTTTATTTTTACTTGAAAAGGGCCCTTAAGTTTTGAGCAGACTTCATGAATAACTCGTCTACTCCAGCCCTCGAAAAGTATGATGTGAATAGATTGCCTATTTGCCTGGAATATTGCTCAGACATCATGAAAGGACGACTATAGCTACATATCGACTCATAGTCTTCTTTCTTACCTAAATCAAATTTGACGATATCAAACAGGCGCCAAGCGACATATTTCAGATCGGTTTTACAACCATTATTGATTGGCAGAACGCTAATGTGTACATTTTCTTTTCTTTTAACTGTCAGTTCGGCCTCTGGAACTTCTAATCCCTTGATAAAACAAATGTTTAGTTTCACTTTGCCTGGCCGGCATACATCACAAGGGGGAGAAATGCACAAGAGGTACTCTGTTGCGGATCCCTTTCTGTTCCGAATCAGTATATCGCCATAGTGAAACTTATTCCGCAAGTAAGTTTCTTTTTCTGCCTTTTTTAATTCTTTTCCAGCAGCAAGAATAGTATTCAAATCTGTATCATCATAATAGTGGTATTTAAGATTTTGAACAAGTTCTGCTCCTGCGAAGAGAATGTCCGGCGAAGATACAAGAATCTGAACCAAAACGGGAAAAACCTCAGAAAAAAAGCATTCACGCTCAATAGAAACTTGCTGTGAAATATCCCTCTGTACATGCTCTTTGTGTTTGTCAATTTCTTCAGTCAGTTCTGTTGGAATTTCCAACTTCGAATAGGGAGCTAACAAAGAATTCACTCGTTGTTCCACTATTATTGTCGAAGCATCATCAAGTATGGAAGAAAAAATTTTGAGCAGTTCTACCCAAGAAGTGCTGTCTTTAATTGCTAAAGTACAAGCATCTTTTATCTGTGTATACTTGACTTCAAGCAGAGCTTTACAGAAAGTGGCGTTCGAATTTTTAAGATGAGGGTATAACGCATGTAGGGCTTCATGAAATACTTTTTGGGCATCGTCATCGCCCATTTTTATGAGGGCATTCAGATGATGCTTGTGATATTCAAACATCTCATCTGATATCTGAGGCGATATGCTACAAGCCTCACATATCTTGTTTTGGATAAATTCCGAAATAGCAGATGGGATATCTGCTTCGCTTAATTCGGAAAAATACATTTGAAGCCAATATATATCTTCAAATGGATGAGAAAAAGCACCAAACAGCTCATCACTTACATGTTGGGCAGATGCCATATAGTCCAGCAATGCAACAGGCATCAGCCCACAGTTATTAATAAAAACATCCGGAATGATGTCGAGAATAGTTCTGAGATTATACGACTGCTTGGCTGCAATGATTAATAACGACTGATGATTGCATCTATAGCAGCTAAAAGAGCTATAAGCGGTCGGAATTGTCATACAATCCTTCAAACAGTCATCTTTTTGCATTGCACTGATGGCTTCAGTGTAGTTGCTTGTATACACGACAATAACTTTGAGTTGTTTTGTTGTTTCGAAAAGCAGATTTATAAAGTCAAAAGCTTTTTCTTTTTCGCCGAGATTCCAGTCAATTAGAGTCAACGGAGACTCCTGAATTTTTTTTACAAGAATCTCTTTTGCAAGATTATCTTTGAAAAGCACAGGAGTAAATCGAATACCCGCGTATTTTTCATCATTCAAAGCGGCCAGAATAGTACTCAGATTAATTTCCATGTCTTTTTCATCGGCATGTGGTATCGGTGCTATTTCGCCTGTAGCAATTGGAGGTGTGGCCAAACCCAATATGGGGAGAGGCGGGGTATCGACTGTCTCTTCGTCACCGAAGTCCAGAGGCTCATCAATTATGCAGTGATCAAATCTGTCGTCGATATATGTCACCGTACTAAAATAATTCTTTAGCCGAGCTCTGGATACCGCATAATCCAATTAATTCACCTCCATGGTGTCTTCAGAAAAAACAATTTTGAAACAAGCGCCGGGCAACACCTTTTCAGTGTCTGCTGCAACTTCGAGCCTGTACCCCTGAGATTCAAGAACTTTTCGCGCAATTGTCAATCCAAGACCTCGACCATTAGGCTTGTACGAAACAAATGGCTCAAAAATTTTCTCTCGATTTGCGGCTGCAATGCCAGCGCCGGAATCCTCCACATACAAGGTCCGTGATGCTTCGTCGAACCGAATCAAAATCGTTCGTATTTGCTGATTGAGCACCCAGTACAACGAGTTGTTAATAAGATTAGACAATGCGGGAAACACCTTGGATTTGGAGATTTTAACTACAACAGAAGGGCTTACTCCATTCACAAAGTCTACCTGATTTCGTTTGATTTCACTTTCCGTAAATCGACAAACCTCGTCTATGAATGTGCTTAGTTGGACAGGTGCCTTCTTTAGACTATAGCTTCGATACATGGGAGAAAGTTGGTTTTGTCGATCAGAAATACTACGGAACCCCATATCGATTTGTCGTAACCAATACTTTGCGGAAGGATCTTTTACATAAGGGGCCATATTACGAATTGCGTTATTGACGTTGATAAATAGCTGATTGAATTCATGGTTCACGATTTCCGCAGCTAATCCCATATTTGCCAAATCACTATAAATATCAAGTTCGGCATTAAGTCTCAAATTGTCTTCTCGCAGCATACCAATTATTTGCTCATCTGAGTATTCGCTGTTCTCTGAAATTGCTGTCTTTGCGGCGAAGCCTTTTTTCGACAAAGCTCCAAGTCTAACATTTTCATTGAAATGAATTCTTTGCACAATAATCATTAAATCGGAATTACACTTATTTAATTTAGCAATAATCTCGTTGCTTTTTTCAACAACGACATCAGGAGAACAAGTAAATAAACCATCAATTTCTGACTTGATTTGTGCTACTGACTCTATAAGGCGTTGTGCCTCAATCCAGTCCGAAGTCTCCATAACTGCGTTATTATTGCGAATAGAAGCGAGCAATTCGAGTACAGGTGAAATATCTGATAGCAACCCATCTCGAATGTCTAAACTATGCTGACAAATGTCATCAAGGGAATTTCGATTTGCTATAATAATCGCTTCAAGACGATCAAGTAACATTTTCTTGATTTGTTGAGGTTTTGTTTGAGCAAGTTCGGTTAAAGTGGAAATCCATTCGTCAATCAAATTTGTTAGAACAAAAGAGGTCTGGGTAACGGAATCTTCTATAAGCAAAAACAATTCTTTGCAGTTTGCCTGAATGCTTTGATTTTTTTCTGTAATTGCCGCAAGGAGAGATTCAGAAAAATATTGTTTCAAATGACCCGGTATTACAAATTGCTGTTTTTTGTATGTTTCAACACGATAATAAATTTCCTCCTTTTCGGCAATAATTTTATCAAGTGTTGATGTAAGCACATCGTACCCGTCGTTTATACTCGCCTTCTGACATATGCTGCCATTGGTCGAACAGAACGCGCTAATTGCGTCATACAAATCCTTATATGTTGTAGCGGCTGCACGACACCATGTCTTAGCTTGTTTAATTAACTCGTTTGCCTGAATTTGTTCTTGCGCTTCAAATTCTTTTCGGATTCTTGCGGCTTCTGCCAGTTCTACATTCCGATTAACATAGGACTGTTGGATGCCCAAGGAGTCTGCACGAACATCTGAAAGATAATCAATAGCAAGTATCGTCAAAAGGTTCTCGATGGTATGAACAAAGTAAAAATAGTATGCGTTTTCGATTAAACCTTCGCGGCTTGACTTATCTTCGAGCATTGGGTTCTTTTCAGTATTAATGTCAATACGACCAAAAATATTTCGGTGGCTGAAAATATACCGACTTGCCTTTTTGCTTCGCCTTTCTTCAATGCTTAGAAAGTCATTTTCCGGCTCCCCATAGGGCAAAACACGCACACCATCACGGTATACACAGATTCCACAGGTTGTTTGTAGTTTACGGGTAATTCTTAAGTAGTCATCTTTGGAAAGGCTACTTCTTCCTTGAGTACCCTCAAGGTGGCAAAACTTGATTTTAAACTCGCCACAATCAACGCTTTCCCAATTTGAAATACCCGGAGTAACGCTTATCCCCGTTGCCAAATCGGCATTACACCTTTGCAACAAGGAGGAATCGGCATTTGGGGCAAAAAGCTGTCCTGTAAAAATGCCTTGCTTGATTGCCCCAGACACTTTTATGTCATAGTAATTATAATCATCTTCAGTAAAGTCGTAATCTTCTTCCCAAAGACTGCCATCAATATAGATTTCCACCTCAAAAGGTAGCCCTTCTGTTACTGTGTGCTTAAAAGTAGAAATGAATGAAGCAAAACGGTTATACATTTTTTCAAGCATTACATCATTTCTACGAGTCTCTGATGATATAGGACTAATGTATCGATTCCAATCGTCGTGAAGTTGATCTATATGCAATATGGTTCCGCATTTAAACGATGCAATGTATTTCTCTACGTCCTTTTTTTCGATGCTTGCTTTGGACAGACTGTTGCGGATTCCATTTAAAAGTGGTGCAACTATACCGTCAATATCATTTTCTGGATACCAACCTGGGTTTTCCAAATTCGACCTTTGCTCAGAAAGCATTTCAGCAATAATACTATCAAATCTAAGTATAAGTTCTTGACTCGACACTCCAAATCTTGTAGGAACTCTTACATCCTCAATAGATATGTAGGGGTTCTCGAAAATGTCCCAATTAATAAAGACAATATTCCATAATGACTCCTCTGTTTTGGTAAACATCCAGAGCTGTTTACCTAATGTTGCGGAGGCCAATCGACCAATGCCTTTTGCGCCCATTAGTGGCCGCCCGCTGGGAGAAGTTTTGTTAGCCCTTTTTGTTTTGGAGTTTGTACCTAAAACAAGCCATTTGGACTCAATATCATTTTGAGACATACCCAGCCCGGTATCTACAATGACAACATGTTGATTCGACCCAGTAGTGGAAAATTCAACACGTAACCATGGCGCATCGGCATCATATGCGTTTTTCATTAACTCGGCAAGAGCGGTAACTGAATCTCGGATTTGCTTTCTACCAAGCAATTCCACTGTGCGGGCTTTAGTTTTAAATCCACTCATGTTATGTCCTCCCTTGGAATAATGATAAAATAAAGCATAGAAGTCATACAATATGGAGGCATTCAATAATGGAATCATCTCAATACTTCATAGCTAAATCTGATAAATACGTTCTGGTGAGAAAGATAGGCAATCGATTTTTTCGGATTATTTCAGATACAAACATTACGCCTGTCGAATTAATATATCAAAAAATATGTTCTGAAGGATACACGTCGGAACAGGAATTGTTTCAAGATATTTTTGATCTTTACGGAAATATTTCGATTTTTTCATTTAATAAGGGAAACGATAGTACTTTGCCCAAATGATTCCTTGAAGACGTGGCAATTCAACATTTTTTATGTTAGTATCATATCGCAATTTAGGCATAATTGCAATGAAGTATTTCTGAGTATGTCGTGTATTAGCATATAAAAGCATAGGTGTTATATCATCGTCTGCGCCGCAATAGACAAAGAATAAGAAAATCCCTCTGAAATCATTGATTTCAGAGGGATTTTGGTCCGAGTAGTGCGGCTCGAACGCACGGTCTCCTGGTCCCAAACCAGGCGCGATACCAACTTCGCTATACCCGGATATTCAATTTCTGTCATTATACCACGGCGGGGAAGAAAATCAAAGATTTTTCTGTCTGTGGTCATTCCTGTGGTCAAAGCCGCTTTTGTGCCGCCTTCAGCAACCGGGGAAAGTCCCGCAAATGCAGGCGTCGCAAGGCTTTGCGGCGTTTCACCTTACCCCGTCCCGGATACCGCCACGGCACTCCCAAAGCAGGCGCGATACCAACTTCGCTATACCCGGATACTATTGATACTTGAATAGGGCTTCGATTCGAAGCCCTATTATTATACCGCATGCTCTGCGCGGTTGCAAGGGTTATTTGCGGTGCGCGGAGCGTTTTTCGGCATCCTTGGGGCGCGTGCCCTTCATCGCCTCGTGTTCCTGACGGAGCTCGTCGTGCAGCTGGAGCGAACTCCACGCGGCATTGTCCTCGGTGACGACGGCCTTGAGCGCGACGACCACGCGGCTGCGGCGAAGAGACGAGAGCAGCGCGTCGAGCTGCGAACCGGAAAGACCGCAGAGCACGAGCATCTCGTCGGGAAAGCCGCCCTCGACGGTTTCCTCGACAGGGGAGAAGCCCTCAAGATCGCAGAGATAGCCGATCGGCTGCGAAAGCTCCTCCGGCGCGACGATGCGCCCGCTCACACCGAGCTTGAAGAGCGCAAAGCGAACCTTTTGCAGCCGTGCGGCGTCCTTGAAATTGTAAAGCAGTGCACATGCCATGGTCAAACCCTCCTCAGCGGTGCTGCGCGGCCTTCTGTGCCATGATATCGGGGTCGATGCAGAAATAGGTGAACTCGCCCGTGGCGAGGAGCTTGCCGCCCTCGCCTAAAATGTCCACATTGACAAGGCAGGTCGTTCTGCCGCGGTGGCGGACTTTGGCGTCCGCGCGCACGACGCCCTCCGACTGGTTGCGGAGAAAATGCATCGAGCTGCCCTGCGTCACGTAGGATCGACCATCCGTGTGGGCGGCGTAGCCCGTGGCGTTGTCGGCCATCGTGTAGATCGCGCCGCCGTGCACGATACCGTAGGGATTTTTGCTCTCGGGGCGGATCTCGAGCTTGAAGATCGCGTGGTCGGGCTCGACAAATTCCGCTTCAATGTGATTATAGGTGGCAAAAAGATTCTTCTTGTTCAATTCCGCCGCCTGCTGGGCGGCTGTGAGCTGTTCCATGAAAGTGCTCCTTTGACATTGTTACTGTCGTATCCTACCACAGTGCGGCGATAAAAGCAACAATGCGGTGAAAACATCGAATCAGTAAAAATCGACAGAAGAATACGGACTTTGTATAACATTATCATGTTGAGCGCAAAAAATGAAAAAACTTGTATCGCTTGACCACTTCCATTTTGCGTGAAAGCCTGCTATACTACCTTTATCATAGAAAAATATGCGCTTGAAGGGGAAAACCCTATGGTATATGGGAGTAGTGCGTCCTCCCGCTGCGCCGCGGGGCCGAAGATCACCGCCATCGGCGGCGGCACGGGCCTGTCGACGATGCTGCGGGGATTGAAAAAATATACAGACCGCTTAACGGCCATCGTCACGGTGGCGGACGACGGCGGCGGGAGCGGCGTGCTGCGCCGTGAAATGGGTATTCTGCCGCCGGGCGACGTGCGGCAATGTATGCAGGCGCTCGCGAACACCGAGCCTGTGATGGAGCAGCTTCTCGGCTATCGCTTTCCCGAGGGGCAGCTCAAGGGGCAGTCGTTCGGCAATTTGCTGCTTGCGGCGCTCAACGGCATGGCGGGGAGCTTTGAAGAGGCCGTCGCCATGATGGGACAGGTGCTGGCGATCTCGGGCCGCGTGCTGCCGGTGACGAACGCGGACGTGCAGCTCGAGGCCGTGTTTGAAAATGGCGCGCGCGTCGTGGGCGAATCGCACATTTTCAACGCGAAAAAGCAGCAGGACTGCCGCATCCACCACGTTTCGCTTGTGCCGGAGCACCCGAAGGCGCTGCCCGACGCGCTCCGCGCTATTTCGGAGGCCGACCTCATCCTGCTCGGCCCGGGAAGCCTTTATACGAGCGTGATCCCGAACCTGCTCGTCGACGGCGTGGCCGACACGATCCGCGCGTCGCACGCGCAGAAGTTTTACATCTGCAATATCATGACGCAGGACGGCGAGACGGACGGCTATGACGCCGACGATCACGTCCGCGCGATCCTGGAGCACGCGGGTCCCGGCGTGATGGATGTGTGCATTGCAAACGACGCGCCTGTGCCGCCTGAGATCATGGAGCCATACGCCAAAGAGGGCGTTTCGCAGCTTGAGCTGCGCCGCGAGGATCTGGAGCAGATGGGCCTTGCTGTGCGCACGTTCCCTCTCCTTGAGCCGGGACGCTATATCCGCCACAACTCCGACGCGCTGGCACGCGCGATTTTGTCGGTGTGGCGGGAATTCAGAAACTGAAACAAGCGAGGAGGCAAACGCCGTCATGTCTTTTTCATCCAACGTCAAGCAGGAGCTGTGCCGTCTGCCGATCAACCGGAAGCTGGAAGCCGCCGCAGAGCTGTACGGCATTTTGCTCTACTGCAACGCGTTTACCGCGGATCTTGTCCGCATCACGACAGAGTCGCGCGATCTGGCTGAGCGCCTGCCGCGCCTGATGAAGAAGGTCTTCGGCTTCTCCTTCGACCAGGAGCCGGAGGAGAGCGCGGGAAAGCTGCTGTTCGTGATGGAATCACAGGAAAAAATCCATAAAATGTTTGCGCAGTTCGGCCTCAGCGCGGCCAGAGACGTGACGCTGCACGTCAATTACGGGATGCTGGAGGAGGATGAAGAGCGGCTGGCGTTTTTGCGCGGCGCGTTTCTGTCCGGCGGCTCGGTCACGGACCCGGCCAAGCGCTATCACCTGGAGCTGACGACCTCTCACTATAAGGTCAGCCGCGAAACCTGCGCGCTGCTGCTCGACGCCGGATTTTCCCCGAAGGAAACGACGCGCGGCGGCAACAGCATTCTGTATTTCAAGCAGAGCGACATGATCGAGGATTTTCTGACGGCCATCGGCGCGCCGGTGTGCGCAATGGGCGTGATGGAGGCGAAGGTCGAAAAGGATCTTCGCAACGGCATCAACCGCCGCGTCAACTGCGAAACGGCCAATCTGACCAAGGTGGTCGACGCGTCGATTGAGCAGGTCGCAGCCATCCGGAAGCTTCAGAAGCAGGGACGACTCAAGGAGCTGCCGCCGAAGCTCCGCGAGACGGCAAAGCTCCGTCTCGATAATCCGGAAGCAACGCTGCAGGAACTTGCCGCCATGCAGGACCCGCCTGTTTCCAAATCCGCAATGAACCACCGTATGCGCAAGCTTGTCGCGCTTGCGGACGAAAGCTGAGAGGAGAAAACTGCCATGGCCTTTGTGCATCTGCACGTCCACAGTGAATATAGCCTGCTTGACGGAGCCTGCCGCATCGGCTCCATGATGGACCGGGTGCAGGAGCTCGGCCAGAACGCCATCGCCCTGACTGACCACGGCGTCATGTACGGTACCATCGATTTTTACCGCGCAGCGAAAAAGGCCGGGATCAAGCCTATTATCGGCTGTGAGGTCTATGTTGCGCGCAGAACGCGTTTTGATAAGGTGCATGGCGTTGACAAAGAACCGTATCACCTGGTTTTGCTCTGTGAAAATGAGGCTGGATACCGGAACCTCAGCTATATGGTTTCGCTCGGCTTTACCGAGGGGTTTTACAACCGGCCCCGCGTGGATATGGATCTGCTGAGGGAGCATCACGAGGGCCTGATCGCGCTCTCCGCCTGCCTTGCGGGCCGGATCCCGCAGGCGATCATGCAGGAGGATCTGGACGCGGCGGAGCAGGGCGCGCGTGAATACGCGGAAATTTTCGGCCCGGGGCATTTTTATCTGGAACTGCAGGATCACGGCATTCCGGAGCAGCGAACCGTCAACGGACATATTCGTAAGCTTGCTGAAAAACTGAACCTCCCGCTTGTCGTGACGAACGACGCACACTATCTGCGCAAGACAGACGCAAAAATGCAGGACGTGCTGCTCTGCATCCAGACCGGCAAGACCGTCGACGACCCAAACCGCATGAAATTTGAGACGGAGGAATTCTATCTCAAGAGCGAAGAGGAGCTGCGCGAGCTGTTCCCGGATGTGCCGGAGGCGTTTGACAATACAGTCAAAATTGCGGAGCGCTGCAATGTGGAGTTCACGTTCGGCAAGTATTTCCTGCCGGAATTCAAGCTTCCGGAGGGCGTGACGAGCCTTTCTTATCTCAACCAGCTCTGCAAAGAGGGCTTTGACGAGCTGTACGGCACGGCGCACCCGGAGTATATGCAGCAGCTGGAATATGAGATCGACATGATCGAGAAAATGGGCTTTACGGACTACTTCCTCATCGTGTGGGATTTCGTGCGCTTTGCAAAATCCGCCGGGATCCCGGTCGGCCCCGGACGCGGCAGCGCAGCAGGCTCGATGGTGACTTACTGCCTGCATATTACCGAAATTGACCCCATGAAATATGGCCTCTATTTCGAACGCTTCCTGAACCCCGCCCGCGTGACCATGCCTGATATCGATATGGACTTCGGCGATACGAGAAGGAGCGAGGTCGTCGACTATGTCCGGCAGAAATACGGCGAGGATCACGTCGCGCAGATCGTCACCTTCGGCACCATGGCAGCCAGAGCCGCCATTCGCGACGTGGGCCGTGTCATGAACTTCACGTTTGCCGAGACGGACGCCGTCGCAAAGCTCGTGCCGACGACGCTTCATATCACACTCAAGGACGCACTGAAGCAGTCCCCGCAGCTGAAGCAGATGTACGACGGCGATGCGCGCGTTAAGGAGCTTGTCGACACGGCCATGGCCCTTGAGGGTATGCCGCGCAATACCTCAACGCACGCAGCAGGCGTGGTCATTACAAAGCTGCCGGTCTACAACTATGTGCCGCTTGCGACAAACGACGGTACCATCGTCACGGAATACACCATGACAACGCTTGAGGAGCTGGGGCTTCTCAAGATGGACTTTCTCGGCCTGCGCAATATCACCGTCATTGACGACGCGATCCGCGATATCCGGAAGACGGAGCCGGATTTCTCCATGTCCCGCGTGACGGACAACGACCCCAAGGTCATGGATATGCTCACGCAGGGAAGAACAGCCGGTGTGTTCCAGATGGAATCGACCGGCATGACAGGCGTCTGCATGGGCCTGAAGCCGCAGTCAATCGAAGATCTTTCCATTATCGTCGCAGCCTACCGCCCCGGCCCGATGGAGTCGATCCCGCGTCTGATCGCCTGCAAGCAGGACCCATCGCTTGTCAAATACAAGCATCCCATGCTGAAACCTATCCTTTCCGTCACCTACGGCTGCATTCTCTATCAGGAGCAGGTCATTGAGATTTTCCGGAAGCTTGCCGGATATTCGCTTGGCCAGGCGGACATGGTGCGCCGCGCCATGAGCAAAAAGAAGGTCAAGGACATCGAAAAGGAGCGCGGCGCCTTTATCCGGGGCGACGCCTCGCGCAATATCACCGGCTGCGTCGCAAACGGCATTCCGGAGCAGACGGCGGAAGCCATCTACAACGAGATGTACGACTTTGCGAACTACGCGTTCAACAAGGCGCATTCCGTCTGCTACGCGGTGATCGCGTACCAGACCGCGTGGTTCAAATGCTATTACCCGCGCGAATATATGGCGGCGCTCATGACGTCGGTGCTGGGAAGCTCGGTCAAGATCTCCGAGTATATTGCCGAGTGCCGCGCGATGGGCATTGCGCTGCTGCCGCCGGATATCAATGAATCCAACGACAATTTCACCGTCGTGCCGGGCGGCATCCGCTTTGGCCTGGCGGCGATCAAGAATATCGGACGCGGCTTTATCCAGAAGGTCATGAACGAGCGAGAGCAGGGCGGGAAGTTCACCAGCCTTGAGGATTTTGCCTCCCGTATGTACGGGACGGATCTCAACAAGCGGGCGCTGGAAAATCTCATCAAGGCCGGCGCCTGCGATGGCTTTGGACTGAACCGCGCCCAGATGCTGCGTATCTATGAGCTTGTGCTCGACGCAGCGGCCAGCCAGAAGAATAAGAATGTCGACGGCCAGATGGGTCTGTTCGATCTGCTGTCCGGCGAAGACAGCGCCGCTGCCATGCCAGCTGTGCAGGCACCGGATATCCCGGAAATGAGCGTGCAGGAGAAAATGAGTCTGGAAAAGCAGACGACCGGTCTGTACCTGTCCGGCCATCCGATGGACGAGTACCGGCCGCTGCTGCGCGGCATGGATGTGGTTCCAATCGGTGAGATTCTGGAATGCTTTGAAAACGGCGGCGATACCTATCAGGACGAGCAGATCGTGAACATTGCCGGAATCGTCGAGGCGGTCAAGATGAAGACCACGCGCTCCGGCTCCATGATGGCCTATGTCACAGTGGAGGACGATACCGGTTCCATGGAGCTTCTGACATTCTCCACGATCCTGGGCCAATATGGCTCGCTGCTTTATGAAAACTCGCCTGTTATCCTGAATGGCCGCATTTCCGTTCGCGACGAAAAACCGCCGCAGATGGTCGTGAACCGCGTGGTGCAGATCGGGGATATGAAGGATCTGGATGCCGCGCAGGCCGCGCGTCAGACAGCGGCGCAGGCGCATACCGTCTATCTCAAAATCGAAAGCTCCGCGCAGCGCTCGGCAAAGAAGGTTCTGCCCATTCTCAAGATGTTCCCGGGAAAAGCGCGGGCCGTGATCTATTTTGCCGACACCGGCGCAAGGATGGGTGGAAGCTGTGCGCTGGACGAGCGGATGCTGCAGGAGCTGCGGGAGCAGCTCGGCGAAAAAAATGTAGTTGTGAAGTAGTCTTGTTTTTTACAAATTCGCTACACTTTTGTAACCTGACATGATATACTATAAAGAGTTGAAAAAGGAGTTGGAACGATTGCACGGAAAACGGGCGGGGCTTGCGCTGCTTGCAGCAGCGCTGACGCTGCTGCTTTCAGGCTGTTTTGTCAAAACAGTTGACGAGTTATATACGCTGCCGCGGCATTCTGATGAATATGACCGGCTGGAGCTTGCAATCGATGCGGTTCTGAGCGGCCAGAGCGCTGTCTATTCTGCGCCGGTGTCCGGCCCGAATCAGCAGTCTGTGCAGCTGGCCGATCTCGACGGCGACGGACAGGAAGAAGCGATCGCGTTTTTGAAGGCAGCAGGGGACAGGCCGCTCAGAGCCTGCATCTTTTCCCGTGTGGACGGCGATTACCACTTGACGGATGTGATCGAGGGCGACGGCACCAGCTTTGCCAGCGTCGAATACGTCCAGCTGACCGGCCAGCCGGGCATCGAGCTTGTCATCGGTCGGCAGCTGTCCACCGACGTGCTGCAATCGCTCAGCGCATATTCCTACTCCGACGGCCATGTGGCCGAGCTGATGAATGCCAATTACTCGGAATACCGCGTAGTCGACCTTGACGGCGACGGCCGGAAGGATATTTTCCTGCTCCGCTTTGAAGCAGAGCAGCCGCAGGGCATTGCAGAGCTTTACCGCTGGCAGGCCGGGCAGATGGAGCGCGAGAAGGAAGCGTATCTAACTGCCGGAGCGTCCCTTGTCAAGCGTATTCTGACCGGAAATCTGATGAAGGACATTCCCGCTGTCTTTGTGTCGAGCGCATATGAGGATACCGGACTTGTGACAGACGTCTTTGCGTTTCAGAACGGCGTGTTCCAAAGCGTCACTATGCGCGAGGCGGAAAGCCCTGTTTCCACTGTCCGCAGCTACTATGTCTACGCCTCCGATATTGACGGCGACGGGCTGATCGAGCTGCCGCAGATTTTGCCGCTTCCGTCGGCAGAGGGATCCGATGAGAACGATTCCGCGATCAGCTGGTACAACCTTGATCTGGACGGACGCAGCCTGCCAAAGCTGACGACCTATCACAGCTTTTCAGGCGGCTGGTTCTTAAAGCTTCCGGACCGCTGGCAGAACCAGTTCTGCATCACGCGCGGCGCAGAGGCGGACGGCGTGCATGGCTATGCATTTTCGCAGTGGGAAGACGGGCGGCGCACAGAGCTGATCTTTACGATCTACGCGTTTTCCGGAGAGAATCGAAATGAATCTGCATCCGCCGACGGCAGGTTCATTCTGGCCGAAAAAGGCGATATCACCTATGCGGCGAAGCTTGGAACAGGGAAGTGGGCTGAGGAGCTGTCTGCGGACAGGCTGCGGGATATGTTCCACTTTATTCATATTGATTGGAATTCGGGAGAGACATGAGGAGCGAAACAGCATGAAAAAGGTTTTGATTTTGGAAGATGAGGTCAGTATCCGCAGCTTTGTGGTCATCAATCTCAAGCGCGCCGGGTATGAGGTCGTAGAGGCCGGGACCGGAGAAGAAGCGCTGGATCTGCTGAAGGCCAACCCGGATGTCGGCGTCGCGATCCTCGATATTATGCTGCCCGGCATCGACGGCTTTGAGGTCTGCCGCAGCATCCGGGTGACGGATAAAAAGATCGGAATTATTATGTTAACCGCAAGAAGTCAGGAAATGGACAAGATCACCGGCCTGATGACAGGCGCGGACGACTATATGACCAAGCCCTTCAGTCCTGCAGAGCTGACCGCACGCATCGACGCGCTCTACCGCCGCATTGACTCCGACGGCTCGTCCAATCAGATCGAACTCAAACACGGTCCGTTCGTGTTGAACACGCGCAACCGGACGTTGGACAAGGAGGGCCGCCGCATCAAACTGACGCAGGTGGAATATGCCATTGTCAAGCTGTTCATGCAGAATCCGGGCCGGGCGCTTTCTCGGGAGGATATCCTCGCTGCGGTCTGGGGCCGGGACTATGACGGAGAGCTCAAGATCGTTGACGTCAACATCCGCCGCCTGCGTATTAAAATTGAGGACGATACCGCAAATCCGACTTATATCACAACGGTCTGGGGCTTTGGCTACAAGTGGGGCGCATAAGGCGTGAGGTGAGGCTTTTTGAAGAAAAAGAAACGCCTGTCCGGCATTGAACGGCGCTGGTTCGTCAATAACGTGGGCGTGATCATGCTGCTGGTCGCAGCGTGCGTGCTCGGCGTGGTGTTCTCCATGGCGGCGTATTACGACACAAACCTTCGCTCCGGCCTCGAAAACAAAGCGAAAACAACAACTGATTTTTTCAGCAACTACATTTCGCAGAGCTATAAGGAATACTACCAGTCCTGCATCAAATTCGCGCAGACCTTTGAGGAAAAGGACCGGCTGGAGCTGCAGTTCATTTCCGCAAACGGAAAGCTCGTCGCCTCCTCCTACGGAAAATTCGCAGGACGTTCCCCCTCGACGCCCGAGATCCAGCAGGCCATCGACAGCCAGCAGATCCGGCACTATAAAGGCAGAAACCCGCTGACAGGGGAGCGCATTCTGGCCGTCTCCAGCCCGATGATCTATACCAACGGTGAGGTGATCGGCGTTCTGCGCTATGTGACGAGCCTGCGCAACGCGGATCTTCAGATCCTGATGATCGCGCTGATCGCCGTGACGATCGGCTTGCTTTTCATCGGCTCGATCTTTTTCCTGAGCAGCTTTTTTATCAAGTCCATTCTGGTGCCCGTCTCGCAGATCAACGCGACGGCCAGGCGCATTGCCGCCGGCTCCTACGGCGTGCAGATCCCCGGTCAGTATGACGACGAGATCGGCGAGCTGGTCAGCACCATTAATGATATGTCTGTCAAGATCGGACAGGCGGAAAAAACACAGACAGAGTTCATTTCCTCCGTGTCGCATGAGCTTCGAACGCCGCTTACAGCCATTTCCGGCTGGGGTGAGACGCTTCTGACATCCGAGAATCTGGACGCGGAAACGCGGCGCGGCGTCGTGATCATCGCGCGCGAGGCCAAGCGGCTGACCGGTATGGTCGAGGAGCTTCTGGAATTCACGCGCATGCAGGACGGCCGTTTCACGCTCCATGTCGAAACCGCCGATATTCTGGCAGAATTTGAGGATACGGTCTTCATGTATGGCAACCGGCTCAAGCAGGAGGGCATCTGCCTGCATTACGACGGCTGCGACGAGGAGATTCCGGAAATCCCGTGCGACGTTGCGCGTATGCGGCAGGTGTTTTTGAACATTCTTGACAATGCGGCCAAGCACGGCGGCGAGGGCAAACGCATCGACGCGTCCATCGCACATGAAGGGAGCTTTGTCGTCATCCGTATGCGGGACTACGGCCCCGGCATTCCGGAGGAAGAGCTTCCGCACGTCAAATTAAAATTCTATAAGGGCAGCTCCAAGGCGCGCGGCAGCGGCATCGGCCTCGCCGTGTGCGAGGAGATCGTCACCATGCACGGCGGCACGCTGACGCTGGAAAACGCGGAGGGCGGCGGAACGCTTGTCACGATCAGCATCCCCACCGGGGAAGAATAAGAGGTTTGCATGAAAAAAGAGAACAATCCTGTCAGCCAGGAAAAATTTAAAACGCTCATCGGCGGTCAAGCCCTGATCGAGGGCATCATGATGCAGGGGCCGGACAAGCGCTCCATCGTCGTGCGCGGGCCGGAGGGCCTCGTCACGAAGGTCGAACCGCTTAAAAAGCGCACAGGCATTGCCAAATGGCCGCTGATTCGCGGTGTGGTGAACTTTGCTTCGTCTATGGTATCTGGTGTAAAGGCGCTCATGTATTCGGCGGAGTTCTTCCCGGAAGAGGAGGAAGACGCGCAGCCGTCCAAATTTGAGCAGTGGCTGGAGAAGAAGCTGGGCAGCGAGAAGCTGGAAAAGGCAGTCGTATCGTTCTCTGTGTTTCTCGGCGTTCTGTTTTCCGTCGGTCTGTTCTTCCTGCTGCCGACGCTCTTGAGCGGTATTTTTGACCGCTGGATCCACAATGCCGTCGTCCGCAGTCTGATCGAGGGTGTCATCCGCATCGCAATCTTCATGGGCTACATGATCCTGATTTCCCGGATGAAGGACATGAAGCGCGTCTTTTCCTATCACGGCGCGGAGCATAAGACCATCCGCTGCTATGAGGCGCAGCTTCCGCTGACCGTTGAAAACTGCCGCGGTATGACCCGGCTGCATCCGCGCTGCGGCACAAGCTTCCTGTTTGTCGTCGTTGCAATTTCGATTTTGCTCTTTGCGCTCGTAAGCGCCGTTTTCCCGACCAGCAATATGCTTGTCCGTATGCTCATCCGGCTTGCGCTGCTGCCGTTCGTCGTGTCGATCAGCTATGAATGCAACCGCTTTGTCGGCCGTCATGACAACGCCCTGACGCGTGCGCTGTCCGCGCCCGGTATGTGGTTCCAGCACTTTACGACCAATGAGCCGGATGATTCCATGCTGGAGGTCGCCATCGAAGCGCTGAAGCTCGTCATTCCGGACGAGGCGGGTGCCGACCGATGGTAAAGAAATACAGCGACCTCTATCTGCAGGCCCGCCGGGCGCTGCTGCCGTCGGAAGGGGAGAATGCCTCCATGGCCGCACGGGAGCTGTTGGCATTCGCGTCCGGGAAATCCGTGACAGCTGTGCTGGCTGATTCGAATTTATATGCAAGCGAGCAGATTGAGGAACGGCTGAACGGTTATGTAAACCGTATGCGAGCCCATGAACCGCTGCCTTATATCCTTGGACAGTGGGATTTCTATGGAATCTCGCTGGAGGTCACGCCGGATGTGCTCATCCCGCGCGACGACACCATGGCCGTCACCGACCTTGCGCTTGACGTTCTGCGCGGCAGGGAAGCACCGCGCGTGCTGGATCTGTGCTGCGGCAGCGGCTGTATTGGCCTCGCCATTGCGCACCAGCTGCCGGACGCCCATGTAACGCTGGCGGATATTTCGCGCCCCGCGCTGGCCGTCGCCAAGCGCAATATCAAGCGTCTGAAGCTTATGAACCGCGTAACGGCAGTCGGGCTGGACGCGCGAAAAAGAGGGCCGAGCTTTGTCGGCACGCTCGACGCGCTGGTCTGCAACCCGCCGTATGTAACGAGCGAGGAAATGACGCGGCTGGAACCGTCCGTGAAGGAATACGAGCCTGCGCTTGCACTGGACGGCGGGAAGGACGGTCTGGACTTTTACCGCGCTGTCGCTGAAAATTTTACCCATCTGCTGGCAGACGGCGGATACCTTTGCTTTGAATTCGGCCTGGGACAGCATGTCGCCGTATCCATGATCCTGCAGGAATACGGATATACGGATATTGTCCTTCGAAAGGATCTGCGCGGCGTTGTCCGAGCAGTCAGAGGCAAAAAGAAGTAAAACAAATGTTTGATTTTTATCAAACGATGTGCTATAGTATAGCTATACACAAAAGAGGAAGGAACTGAGACGATGGAAAAGAAAAAAGCAGCCGATCAGACTCCCAATAACGACAAGAAGCAGGCGCTTGATACGGCCATCCGGCAGATCGAGAAAAACTTCGGCAAGGGGGCGGTCATGCGCCTTGGCGACCGGCCCGATCTGCAGGTCGACGCGATCCCGACCGGTTCTCTGGCGCTCGACGCCGCGCTCGGCATCGGCGGCGTACCCAAGGGCAGAATTATTGAGATCTACGGCCCGGAATCCTCCGGTAAAACGACGCTTGCACTGCATATCGTCGCACAGGCGCAGAAGCGCGGCGGCGAGGTCGCATTCGTCGACGCCGAGCACGCGCTTGACCCGGACTATGCCGCCCGTATCGGCGTGGATATTGACTCCATGCTGGTTTCCCAGCCGGATACCGGCGAGCAGGCGCTGGAGATCACCGACGCGCTTGTGCGCTCCGGCGCGGTCGACGTTGTGGTCGTCGACTCTGTTGCGGCGCTGACGCCCCGCGCGGAAATTGAGGGCGAGATGGGCGATACGTTCGTCGGCCTGCAGGCCCGGCTCATGTCGCAGGCGCTGCGCAAGCTGGCGGGCAATATCTCCAAGACAAACTGCGTCGTCATCTTCATCAACCAGCTGCGTATGAAGATCGGCGTCATGTACGGCAACCCCGAAACGACGACAGGCGGTAACGCACTCAAGTTCTACAGTACCGTTCGTGTGGATATTCGCCGCAAGACCAACCTTAAGAAGGGAGAAGAAATCTACGGTGCCGAAACGGTCGTCAAGGTCGTCAAGAATAAGGTGGCACCTCCTTTCAAGAAGGCAAGCTTCGATATTCTCTACGGTGAAGGTATCTCGCGTGAAGGCGAACTTCTCGATTTGGGTGTGGAACTTGAAGTAGTCGGCAAATCGGGTGCTTGGTACAGCTACGAAGGAACGCGCATCGGCCAGGGCAAGGACAAGGCCCGCGAATGGCTGATAGCTAATCCGGAAAAAGCACTTGAAATCGAAAACAAAATTCGTGAACTGCGCGGCATGAAGGGGCGTCCGACGTCGCTTACTCCCGGAGAACCGGCTCCCAAGCCCGAAGCTCCGAAGGCGGCCAAGAGCAGCAAGGCAACGCCCGTGCGTGAACCCTCTCCGGATGAGGATTTACTCGAACCCGAAGACTTCTACGAATAACACAAACACATGACAACGGACACGAAACGTCCGGCCAACGAGAATCAGCCCCGCAGCCTTATGGCGCGGGGCATTGACGCTTTATCGCGCCGGGAATATTCGCGCAAGGAACTGCGGGAAAAGCTGGTTCATGCTCTGGAAGAAGGACAATCAGCTGCTGAAGTGGATGATGTGCTCGATGCGCTCGAAAGTAAGAACTACCTGAGCGACGAGCGATATGCCAGAAGCCGCGTGCGGATGCGAAGCGCCCGCTATGGGAACCGACGCCTGGCTTACGAATTGTCCATGCAGGGAATTGGAGCCGAGGAGGTCCAAGACGCCTTACAGGAAGCAGGCGACGAGTTTGAACGCGCGTGGGACGTTTGGAGTCGACGTTACGGAAATCCTCCCGAAGACTACAAAGAGAAGACAAGACAGGCGAGATTTTTAGCCGCCCGTGGGTTTGGCTTTGATATGATTGAACGAGTCTTTGATAAAGCTCGCGAAGAAGCTTGCAAAGACGAGGATGACTAATGCGCCATCAAATCAAAGGAACCTGCGGTCGAAATCCTGTTGGGCAGTAAGTGCCTCCCGAAATTTAGACCGTAGTGTTTCATCCTCGAAACCACAATCACAATAAAAAAACGGTCAGTTTCATATGTCAGGTAGCACCAAACAGACAAATTTCGGATCACGCCTGGGATTTATTTTGGCTTCGGCGGGTTCGGCCGTCGGGCTTGGGGCCATTTGGAAGTTCCCCTACATGGCCGGCACCAACGGCGGCGCCGTGTTCATGCTTCCTTATATCTTCTTTACCGTCACGGTCGGCATGGCGCTTTTGCTTGCTGAATTCGCGATGGGGCGCGCCGGTCGCAGCGGCCCGGTGGGCAGCCTTAACAACGTTTGCGGCAAGCCCTGGGGCATTTTCGGCGGCATCGGCGTTTTTACTGTCTTCTTGATTCTTTCTTTCTATTCGATCGTAGGCGGCTGGTGTCTGAAGTACACCGCCGATGCGGCAACCGGTGCTGGTCTCAAGATTGCGCCCGAGCAGCTGGGGGCTTATTTTGGGGCTTTCGTTTCCGATGGCGTGAGCTCCTATCTGATGCTGCTGCTTTTCCTGTTCATCACGGCCATTGTCGTGTTGCGCGGCATCGACAAGGGGGTGGAGCGCTTTGCCAAGGTGCTGATGCCGGCGCTTTTCGTTTTGATGATCGTGCTCATTATTCGCGGCGTCACGTTGCCCGGCGGTTGGGAAGGCGTGAAATTTCTCTTTATGCCCCGCTGGGAAGACTTCAGCGGTTCGGCGCTCTTTAACGCCATGGGCTTTTGCTTTTTCTCGCTGTCGCTTGGCGCCGGTACCATGATCACCTACGGTACGTATCTGTCCGACAAGGCCAATCTTCCCGGCAGTGTCGGTTGGGTGGCGGTGCTTGCCATCCTCTCCTCTCTGCTGGGAGGCCTGATGGTGATGCCCGCCGTGTTTGCCTTCGGGCTCGATCCGGCCGTTATGACCATGCAGCCGTATGATCCCGTAAAGCCCGAAAGATAACGCAGAAACATCCAGTGTTCGGGCAGGTGTTCGCTCAGATGGGGATCAGCGGATGTAACGAGCCAGGCGTTTAGCCCAAGGAATTGAATTTCGTCGCGCAGCGCTTGCAAGCGTTCGGTAACAGAGGTAGACATAAGAGATCGGTTCTCCAAAAAAGACCTTGTGGTCTTGGCACATCCATTCTAGGAAGTTGAACGCGGAAAAGCGGCCGAAGAAATGAAAAACGCCGTCGAAACGGATCGGCGGCGCATCGTTGTAGTGGGTTGCTGCGTCAGAAAAGCTTAATGATCTGGATCGTGAGCGGCATTTCCACAACGCCGTCGTGAGAGGTTTCGCTGCCCACATCAACGCTCACCAGACGCCAGCCTGCATCGCGCATCTCGATTAAAGTCGCCTGCACATCGAACTCAGGGCAGGAAAACACGATTTCATTGAGCGCGCGTTGCGCTGACAGAGGTTGCATCGAGGTGCAGGTGAGTTGTTTGCGGTCGTCCGCTTCCATGAGTACCGACAGGTTTTTGGTCTCAGGGCGAGACTCGGTATCGATGGCTTGGCCTTCGATACCGGACTGCCCGGCGCAGCCCGCAATAAGCGCGGCGACCGCGGCAAGAGCCGCGGTGCCGAAGCGAAATGAAAAAGTAGATTGGCAAGCGATCATAGTGCTGATTTTAGCGGCGGCGCATGCGCAGAATCATGCCGGGCGGCAAATTTGAACTCACCGACTCAAATCGCGAGTCCGAATAGGCCGTTTTCGGCGCGCGCTGCACTGTTGACTTGATATTCGAGGCATTGCCGTGACGGCGTTCCTGACCGAATCGGTTGTTTTCAGGATCACGACGGTTGTCCGTGCGAAGAGTTTTGTTGCGCTGGTGTGAACGGAAGTTGCCGGGCATCGTTTGGGGCAGGAAAATTGCCTGATTTTCCGGAGCAAAGGGATCGGCCGGCTCCCACGAGGCGCGCGAAGAACGACGATCATTGCCCGGAGTGCCCCGACGTGCGGGACGAGCCTTACTGACGACGTTGCGCTCGTTGGTGCGTTGGGTATTCTGTGCGGTCTGACCGTTGTTTCCACGGACGTCAGGATTCGGTTCGCGACGCGTACGACGACTCTTGGTGACTTGCGGTTGCTGCACTTCAGTCGCCTTTTGCCGCGGTTTGCGGCGAATTTTCTTTTCGAAGCGTTCGTCGGGATTGTCAGATAGTCCGGCGGCCTGTGCTTCGAGCTTGACGGCTTCGTGCACTTCCTTGGCAACTTCGGTTTTGGCGGGTTTTTCTTTGCGCTGCTTGCGGCGGGAGTCTCGCAATTTTTCAAGTTCGCGCTTGCGTGCGGCATCGCGTTCCTTTTCGTCGGCGACGATGTCTGCGGGCGGTTCGCCTTCGTAACCTTCGGCCTTTTTGAGATCAATGCGCTTTTTCAAGAGCTTTTCAATGGCCGACAGCAGATCCTTTTCATCGTCGCTCACGAGACTCACGCCGTGCCCGGGAACGCCCGCGCGCCCCGTGCGGCCGATACGGTGCACATAGTCTTCGGCGACATTGGGCAATTCGTAGTTGATGACGTGCGGGAGCCCTTCAATGTCAAGGCCACGAGCAGCAATGTCGGTTGCCACCAGCACACGAATGGACTTGTCTTTGAAGCCGGCAAGCGCTTTGGTGCGTGCCGATTGACTCTTGTTGCCGTGAATGGCGGCAGCGACGATGCCGTCTTTTTCAAGCTGGGAAGCCAGACGATTGGCCGTGTGTTTCATGCGGGTAAAGACAAGTACCTGATCCCACTGATTGTCCACGATCAGGTCGCGCAACAACTCGCGTTTGCGTTTCTTGGCGATGCTCCAGGCTTCCTGAGAAATCAGCGTGCTTTCCTTGTTCTTGGCAATTTCGACCGAGACGGGATTGTTGAGGTAGGAGTCGGCGAGCTCACGAATTTCAGCGCTGAACGTTGCCGAGAACATCAGAGTCTGACGCTTGGCGGAAAGCAGCTTGACGATACGGCGAATATCGTGGATGAAGCCCATGTCGAGCATGCGGTCGGCTTCGTCGAGAATAAGAAATTCCACTTCGGAAAGGTCAACATTGAGTTGGCCGGCATGATCGAGCAGGCGGCCGGGGGTGGCGATGAGAA
>ENA-ORNR01001138-ORNR01001138.1-human-gut-metagenome-genome-assembly--contig:-NODE-1138-length-24581-cov-13.801027_pt1 | contig 24581 bp, 9 predicted proteins | sample MGYA00242114_ERZ509020 | MGnify/ENA primary metagenome ERZ509020 (study PRJEB26280, sample SAMEA2338758) | human gut metagenome | biome: human gut; feature: human-associated habitat; material: faeces...
ACCCCGGAGTGCGCTACCAGCCGCTCATGCGCACCATCAGGCTCGTGCGCCTCATCGCCTACTACGAACTCGGCGAGCGCGAGCTCCTCGAGAGCGAGGCCCGCTCCATGTCGCGCTCGCGCGGACACAGCACCTACGCCACCGAGCGCATCGTGCTCCGGTTTCTCACACGCACACAGGTACCGCCGCTCGAGCGACAGAGACTGCAACTGCTCGACAAACTGCGCCGCGATTTCAACTCCCTCTACGACAGCAAATACGAGCGACAGCTCCTCATCATATTCGACTTCACCGCATGGATTGAGTCCAAGCTCACCAAGGAGCGCCTCTCCGACGCCATACAGCGCCATCGCGACGAGCAGGTCTTCTGACGACGCTTAACAAAAAATGAGTTAAAAAAGTTAATCGTTGACATTTGTTTACATGTCACCGATATATAATCGCGTCATTCGCAGTCGTACCAACGTGCGCTATAGTAGCCATTTATAGCTATTATAGCTATGATTAGCACACCTTGACGATATAGATTTTTGCGATAATTGCAATTTTAAGGGCACTTTTGAGGGGTATATTTGCATACGACAAATAACCCTACCATGAAAACTCCGAAGAAAATTGTAGTAATCGGAAGTTGCAACACCGATTTGATTATCAAGACCGAGCGGTTTCCGCAGCCGGGCGAGACCGTGCTGGGCAGCGCCTCGCAGATGGAATCGGGAGGCAAAGGCGCCAACCAGGCCATCGCCGCCGCACGCCTGGGCGGCCGGGTGACGCTGATCTCCAAGATTGGCTACGACCTCTTCGGGCTCCAGGCCATGGAGCTCTACCGCAACGAGCATATCAACACCGAGTATATCGTGACCGACCCGCGCCATCCCTCGGGCATGGCCATGATAGCCGTGAACTCGTCGGGCGAGAACTATGTCATAGTATCTCCCGGCGCCAACGCCACCCTCGGCATCGACGACATACGCCGCGCCGAGGAGGAAATCGTCACCGCCGACATCGTGCTCATGCAGCTCGAGATACCCATGGCCACTGCCGCCTACGCCATCGACATGGCACACAGCCACGGCGTGCGCGTGGTGCTCAATCCTGCTCCCGTGCCGCCCTCGATAAGCGATGAGCTGCTCTCCAAGCTCTACGCCATCACTCCCAACCGCATCGAGGCCGGTATGATCTCGGGCATCAAGGTCACCGACATGGCCAGCGCCGCCCGGGCCGCCCAGGCCGCCCAGGAGAATCCCAGCGCCGAATACGTGCTGGAGCAGGCCATTCTGGCCGGGCAGGAGACCCTGGCCCAGACCATCGACATGAACCCGGTGCTGAAAAAGGCCGGGGTGGTGGACGCCGGAGGCAAGGGCTACCTCATCATTCTCGACGGCATGCTGCGGGCCCTGCGGGGCGAGGAGCTGCCCCAGGTGGAGGAGGACGAAAAGGCCCAGGATAAGGCGGATTTCGGCGCCCTGAGCCTGGAGGACATCACCTTTACCTATGACACGGTGTTCATCGTGCGCAAGAAGGAGGGCGTGTCCATCGAGCCCTTCCGGGCGTATCTGGACGGCATCGGCGACAGCCTGGTCATCGGCGAGGACGACGAGGCCTTCAAGGTCCATGTGCACACGGATATCCCCGGCCAGGCCCTGACGGAGGCCGCCAAATACGGCACCCTGGAGCTGGCCAAGATCGAAAATATGCGCACCCAGGCGGAGGAGCTGGCGGCCGGCAAGCAGGCCCAGAGCACCGACGATCTGGACGCCGTGGAGGAGGAGCTGGAGGCCATGGAGGGCGGCGTGGCCGCCCCGGAGAAGCGCTACGGCTTCCTGGCGGTGTGCGCCGGTGACGGCCTGGCCGCCACCTTCCGGGATCTGGGCGTGGACCGCATCGTGTCCGGCGGCCAGACCATGAACCCCTCCACCCAGGCCATTTTGCAGGAGGTGAACCGCACCCCCAGCCAGGTGGTGTTCGTGCTGCCCAACAACAAGAACATCATCATGGCCGCCCAGCAGTGCGTGGGCCTGACGGAAAAAGAGGTCATCGTGGTGCCCACCAACACCGTGCCCCAGGGGATCTCCGCCATGATGGCGGTGGACCCGGAGGAGGCCGATCCCCAGGTGATCCTGGCGGCCATGACGGAGGCGGCGGAGAACGTGGTCACCGCCCAGGTGACCTATGCCGCCCGGAACTCCGATTTCGACGGCTTCGCCATCAGCGCCGGGGACTATCTGGCCCTGACGGACGGGAAGCTGTTCGGCACGGACCAGAAGCTGGAGACTCTGCTGGATCAGCTGGCGGCTCTGGCGGCGGACAAGGGCGCGGAGTTCATCACCGTGTTCTATGGCGACGGCGTCACCCAGGAGGACGCCCAGCGGGCCGAGCAGCGCTTTGCGGATGCCTGCCCGGAGGCGGAGGTGTCCCTGCTCCCCGGCGGCCAGCCTGTGTATTACTATATTATCTCAATTGAATAATATATTGTGCCGTTTGCGCAAAAAAGACGCCGGAGGTCTCCTCCGGCGTCTTTTGGCATCGCCGCAATCGGGCTCTGCCCCGCCCGCCATTCCGCTGCTTTTGGGCCGGGTAGAACCCGGCCCCTACAGGTGCTCTACTGGTGATGCGCTCATCGTCTTGCTGAAAAAATCTCCATCTTGCCCCAGGGGGCGGGGTGTGATACAATGGCCTTACTTTATAATAAGGAGCGTGCCGGTATGATGCACCTGGAAGCGGACGTATTCCGGAAATTCGACAAGCAGTGGGCCCTGGTCACGGCGGGGACCCCGGAGCATTACAACACCATGACCATCAGCTGGGGCGGTCTGGGCACCCTGTGGAGACGGCCGGTGGCCACCGTGTATGTGAAAAAGAACCGCTATACCTTTGAATTCATGGAGCAAAACGACTATTTCACCGTCAGCTTTTACCCTGAGGCGCAGCGCCGGGCCCTGTCCCTGCTGGGCAGCACCTCCGGCCGGGACGGCGACAAGGTGGCGGCGGCGGGCCTGACGCCGGAGTTCCTGCCCCAGGGCATCACCTTCCGCCAGGCGGAGACCACCCTGGTCTGCCGCAAGCTCTATTGCCAGGACTTCGCCCTGGACCAGATCCCCCGGGACGTTCAGGACATTTTCTATCGGGACGAGCCGGTCCACCGGATGTACATCGGCGAGGTGGTGGACATCATCGGGAATGAAAGTCTTGCCAATCGCCCCTGAGTGTGCTATACTCAGGGCATAGCATACGGAAGCTCATATAGCCTTGCGGATATGGTGCAAGGCGTTTCTACGGGGCCGCCCACGGCCCTGCTATGGGTGCTCTGCCGGTGAACCGGCGGGGCGCCCATCTATTTTTTTCTGAAGGAGCGATGCGGTATGACACAGGTTTTACGCGGCAACATCATCCAGGCCCCCCGGCTGGGGGAGCTGGACATCCGGGAGCACGGCTATCTGGTGCTGGAGGACGGCGTGGTGCAGGGGGTCTATGACGCGCTGCCCCAGGCCCTGGCCTCCGCCCCCATAACGGACTACGGCGACCGGCTCATCATGCAGTCCTTTGTGGATATGCACCTCCACGCCCCCCAGTATCCCATGCTGGGCATGGGCATGGACCTGCCCCTGCTGGACTGGCTGAATACCTACACCTTCCGCACCGAGGCCCGGTTCGCAGACCCGGACTTTGCCCGCCGGACCTATCGCCGCCTGGCCTCCGACCTGATCACCAACGGCACCACCCGGGTGTGCATGTTCTCCTCCCTGCACACCGAGGCCACCTGGATCCTCATGGAGGAGCTGGAGCGGGCCGGGGTCACGGGCTATGTGGGCAAGGTGAATATGGACCGCAACGCCCTGCCCGGCATTCTCCAGGAGACCACGGAGGAGTCCGTCTCCGAGACCCTGCGCTGGCTGGACGGCTGCCATTTTGAGCACGTCAGGCCCATCATCACCCCCCGCTTCACCCCCAGCTGTTCCAATGAGCTGATGGCCGCCCTGGGGGAGATCGCCCGGGACCGGGGGCTGTATGTCCAGTCCCATCTGTCGGAAAACAGGGGGGAGATCGCCTGGGTGAAGGAGCTGCACCCGGACTGCGCCCAGTATTGGGAGACCTATGACAAATACGGCCTGTGGAAGGACCACACGGTGATGGCCCACTGCGTCCACTCCGACGCCCGGGAGTGCGCCGCCATCCGCCGGGCCGGGGTGGTGGTGGCCCACTGCGCCGGGTCCAACATCAACCTGTGCAGCGGCGTCTCCCCGGTGCGGGAGATGCTGCAGCAGGGCATCTGGGTGACCCTGGGGTCCGACATCGCCGGCGGGGCACAGCTCCCCATGTACAAGGTCATCACCATGAGCATCCGGGCCTCCAAGATCAAGCGCATGGAAACCGACTGGTCCGAGGACTTCCTGACCGTGCCGGAGGGGTACTATCTGGGCACCACCGCCGGGCACCGGTATTTCGGCGGGGGAGAGGGCTTCGCCGTGGGCCAGCCCCTCCACGCCATCGTGGTGGACGACGGGGACTTCCCGGAGTCCGTCCGCCCCCTGACGGTCCGGGAGCGCTTTGAGCGGGCCATCTACATGCTCCATCGCCACAACATCACCGCCGTCTGGTCCCATGGCCGCCAGGTGAAGTGAATATCTGCCGCCGCTCCCGCGGGAGCGGCGGCTCAGCTTGTCAAAAAAGGGCGTGGCCCTTTTTTGACAAAAGGCTTGCAGTCTGCCGCGCGCATAATTTGTTCGCTGAAAGCGAACAAATTCCACACTTGCAGACCGAGAAGTGTTTTTTGCGACGTACACGCCGCCGCAAAAAACGGGTTGCACTTTATTTGCCGCCTGCGGGCGGCAAACTCTGCGAGGCTTTTTTGACAGACTCTGCCGCCGCTCCCGCGGGAGCGGCGGCTTTTTTGCCCCCTTTTGTGGATACGCCGCGCCGAATCATTTGATCAAAACGGCCCTGTAAAGTGGAAATATTGGAAGAATGCTGAAAAATATACAGAATATTCATGGAAGATATTTCCAATAACTTCCGCTGCCGTCCACCCGGCACGAACAAACACAAATGTGCGTGTATTGTGGACGGAATCAGCGGGGCGTAAAAGGGGAGGCTGACATTTTGGCGGATTTGTCCAACACGGACGCAGAGCCAGGAAACTGTTCGTGAGATAAGTACAAAAAACAATGGGCCGTTTATTACGGTGATGTGATACCGAAGCATCGGAAAAAAGCACCAACCGGCCGTCCACCCGGCGGAAACACCGGAAACGTTTCCTGAAAAAATCCTTGTTTTTGGAAGAAATTCCTTGCTTTTGCAGGAGAAAGGAAGTATAATTATGCAATCGGAAAGCGCCTCAACACAGCAGGGGAGCGGAACGAAAAAAACAGGAAGGAAGTCGATCGATGAAAAAGACGAGAATGCCGCAGCGGCTGCTTGCTCTGGTATTGGTGCTGATGATGCTCATCAGCGTCCTGCCGGTCAGCGCCATGGCGGCGGAACTGACGCCGTCTGACCCCGAGACCGGGCTGACGGCCACCGATGTGACCAATGAGCTCACAGACAGCGACCGTCTGGCGATCTTCGAGGAGAACATGGACTCCGGCAAGGTGTCCAGGTCCGAGATCCCGGCAGACGACGAAATGGTCAAGGTCATTGTGCAGCTGGATGCAGACAGCCTGCTGGATGTCCGCAACCGCACCAATGCCAGTATGTCCATGCTGGACTTCCAGCAGACGGACGCAGCCAAGGCCCAGCTGAAGGACATCGCCAACCTGCAGCTCTCCGTGATGAACACCATGGAAAGCAAGGGCATTCCCAGCTCCTTCACCTTCAGCTACACCTCCGTGGTCAGCGGCTTTGCCGCCCAGGTGCCTTACGGCAAGATCCATGACATCAAGAATATTGACGGCGTAGAGGACGTGGTGCTGTGCCAGACCTACTACACCGATTCCATGGGCTCCGCCACTCTGGGCCAGGCCCTGACCGCCGCGGAAGTGGCGGCCTACTCCAACAACACCCAGTATCAGGGCGAGGGGATGCTCATCGGCATCCTGGACACCGGCCTGGATGTGAACCACGAGGCCTTTGCCAACGCTCCTGCCGTGCAGAAGCTGCAGAAGTCCAGCCTGTCCAAGCTGCTGTATACCCTCAGCCAGGGCGAGGACGGCAAGACCAACATCACCGCCTACAGCTATGCCGCCCTCTGGTATGCCCAGAAGCACAGCTCCAGCTCCCTGGTGCTGCTGACCGAGGACGACCTGTATAAGAGCGGCAAGGTGCCCTTCGCCTTCGACTATGCCGACGCCGACGCGGACGTGATCCCCTCCGCCGACGCCGTGGAGAAGTACGGCAATGACCACGGCACCCACGTGGCCGGTATCACCGCCGGCAAGACCGTGGACGCCGACGGCAGCGTCACCTTCGCCGGTCAGTCTCCCGAGGCCCAGCTGGCCATCTTCAAGGTATTCTCCGACTCCACCAACGGCGCCTCCACGGATACCATCCTGGCGGCCCTGAACGATGCCCTGCTGCTGGATGTGGACGTGATCAACATGTCCCTGGGCTCCAACGGCGGCTTCGGCCGGGAGGCCGAGGGCGACCTGACCACCAAGTATTACGACCTGGTCAAGTCCGCCGGTATCCTGCTGAACTGCTCCGCCGGTAACTCCTATTCCTCCTCCCAGGGCGGCGCAAAGGGTGACTTCACCTCCGTGTCCGACCCCGACACCGGCATCATCAGCTCCTCGTCCTCCTATGACGCGGCGCTGTCCGTTGCCTCCGTCAACGCCAACGAGACGGCGGCCTTTGTCACCGCCCAGGGCCGCGTCCCCTATCAGGACGTGTCCGGCCACGACTTCACCGCCCTGCTGCTGGGCAATGACAGCTCCAAAACCTATGAGTACGTCATGGTGCCCAACACCGGCGACACCGCCGATTACCAGGGCCTGGACGTCACCGGCAAGATCGCCGTGGTCATGCGCGGCGGCCTGTCCTTCGAGCAGAAGCAGCTCAATGCCGCCTCTGCCGGTGCTGCGGGCTGCATCATCTATAACAACCGCGACGGCTATCTGCTGAACATGTCCGTGGATAACTACAAGATCCCCACCGTGTGCATCAGCCTGGCCAACGGCCAGATGATGGAAGCCGCCCAGGAAAAGACCCTCACCGTCTCCAAGACCGAAAAGGGCTCCGTGGCCATGAGCGACTTCTCCTCCTGGGGCCCCCTGCCGTCTCTGTCCCTGAAGCCGGAGATCACCGCCCCCGGCGGCAGCATCTATTCCTCTCTGCCCTTCGCCCAGTACGGCTACATGAGCGGTACCTCCATGGCGTCTCCGTATCTGGCGGGTGTGGCCGCCGCTGCTTTGCAGTATGTCAACACCCTGATGCCCGGCGCCTCCGATACCGACAAGCAGCTGCTGGTGAACCGCCTGCTGATGAGCACCGCCGACATCCTGTATGATGAAAACGGCGTGGCTTACTCTCCCCGCAAGCAGGGCTCCGGTATGGTGAACCTGGCCGAGGCCGTCACCACCCCCGCCTACCTGTATGTCCGGGGCCAGGACAAGACCAAGATCGAGCTGGGCGACGACGCCGACCAGCTGGGCGTGTACAAGCTGAGCTTCGTGGTGAAGAACCTCACCGGCTCCGCCCTGTCCTATGACGTCAGCACCACCGTCCAGACCGAGAGCACCACCACCGACGGGCTGTACATCGCCCAGAAGGGCTATGTCCTCTCCGCCGACACCAGCGCCATCAAGGTCTCCGGCGGCGCCCTCAGCGGCTCCACCGTCACCGTGCCCGCTAACGGCGAGGCCACCGTCACCGTCACCGTCCGCCTGTCCGACGCGGATCGGGCGTATCTGGCCAAGTTCCCCAACGGCATCTATGTGGAAGGCTTCGTGGAGCTGACCAACAACGACGATCCCAGCCTGTCCGTGCCCTTCCTGGGCTTCTACGGCGACTGGACCAAGGCCCCCATCTTCGAGGACGCCGATATCTACAACGGCCTGGACGAGAAGATGTACGCCACCAACGTGGCCGGTGTTTACGCCATGATGTACGTGGTGAAGCTGGGCATGTATCCCTTCGTGGTTCCCGAGGGCTACGACACCCCCTCCACCTCCGCCGATAAGATCTGCGTGGACCTGGGCGGCGGCAACGGCGTCAGCAACCTGTATTACCTGCAGGCCGGTCTGCTGCGGGCGGCCAAGACCACCAACGTCACCATCACCGACAGCGACACCGGTGAGGTGTACCTCAACAGCGACGGCCTCAATGTCCGCAAGGCCATGTACAACTCCAGCTCCGCCGCTGTGCGGCCCGGCTATGTGGGCGAGATCTTCCCCCCGCTGACCGGCATCCACCTGATCCCCAACAACACCCGCATGACCTACACCGCCGCCGCCTATGTGGACGGCTTCGACGTGCAGGACAACCTGAAGAACACCTATTCCTTCAACTTCACCTCCGACGGTGAAATGCCCTATATCGTTGACCGCGAGAACCTGCAGTTCCGCACCGGCGACGACGGCCGGAAGTACCTGGACGTGACCCTGGCCGATAACTTCTGCCTGGCCGGCGCCACCCTGTACTCCACCCAGTGGAAGACCAACGTCAACAACGGCAAGAAGGAAATGAGCATCGGCTCCAACTACTATGACGGCATCATCCCTGCCCTGAAGGCCGACGGCACCTCTCCCCGGGCTTACGAGGAGTATACCTACACCTTCGACGTTACGGACTTCTATCAGAAGCTCCTGCAGGGCACCTTCTATGTGGTGGCCTACGACTACGCCATGAACCAGTGTGCCTATCGCGTGACCCTGCCTGAAAACGCCGTCACCAAGATCACTCTGGATCAGACCGCTGTGACCCTGCCCCAGAAGGGCTATGTCCAGCTGAACGCCACTGTGACTCCCGACGACGCCACCGACCAGAACCTGGTTTGGAGCTCCTCCGATTCCAGCGTGGCCGAGGTGAAGAACGGCATCGTGGCCGCCAAGGCTCCCGGCACCGCCACCATCACCGTCAAGTCCTCCGTCTGGCCCGATGTGAAAGCTCAGTGCCAGATCACCGTCACCGACGAGGTGGGCGCGGACGTGCCTATGAGCGAGTTCCGGCTGAACACCTCCTCCGTGACCATGCTGGCTGGCACCACCTATACCAATGTCCGGCTGTATGGCTACGCGCCCTTCTATGCCACCGACCTGAACCTGGAGTGGACCTCCTCCGACGAGTCCGTGGTCACCGTTGAGCCCAACGGCGAGGGCGATGAGCTGACCCAGTATGCCAAGCTCACCGCTCTGAAGCCCGGCACGGCCACCGTTACCGCCAAGGCCAAGAACGGCACTGCCTCCTATGACCTGGCCGTCACCGTCACCGAGGCCACCGGCTCCGGCAGCTTCAACATCGTGGGCGACACCCTGGTCAGCTACAGCGGCACCGAGAGCACCGTCACCATTCCCGACGGCGTCCGGGTCATCGGGGAGAACGCCTTCAAGAACAACGACTACGTTCTCAACGTCATCTGCCCCGACTCCCTGGAGGAGATCGGCTATCGGGCCTTCTACGACTGCGACAACCTGCAGAGCGTCAGCCTGCCTGAGACCATGAAGGTCATCAACGAGGGCGCGTTCTACTACTGCAAGAACCTAAAGACGCTGGGCCACACCGACGACGGCGTCCTGCCCAAGGGCCTGACCTCCATCGGCGTCAAGGCGTTCTACTTCTGCGAGGCCCTGGAGGGCGACCTGGTGATCCCCGAGGGCGTCACCAGCCTCAGCGCCGGTATTTTCTATAATGCCTACGCCCTGACCAGCATCACCATTCCCGACACCGTCACCTCTATGGACGCAAACGGCGACCAGTTCGCCAACTGCACGGCTGTAACCTCCGTGACTCTGTCCAAGAACCTGACCGAGCTGCCCAAGACGGCGTTCTTCACCTGCAAGAGCCTGAAGCACCTGCCCGACCTGTCCAACGTCACCTCCGTTGGCACCAGCTGCTTCGCCGGCTGCGCCGCCCTGGAGGAGATGGTGATCCCCGAGAGCCTGACCTTCATCGGCGCCAACGCCTTCGCCCGCAGCAGCCTCACCGAGATCACCGTGCTGGGCGATCCCACCGGCCTTGACTCCGCGTTCTACAACAGCCTGAACCTGACCACCTTCGTGGCCCCCAAGCTGACCACCATCGGCAAGCAGATGTTCCAGGGCTGCACCGCGCTGGTGAACTTCATCGTTCCCGACAACGTCACCCTCATCGGCGAGAGGGCCTTCCAGGGCTGCACCAACCTGAAGACCCTGACCTTCCCTGCCTCCTACAAGGCCGAGACCCTGTCCTTCGGCCTGACGCCGTTTGTCAGCTGCCCCGCCTTTGAGGGCTATGTCATCGAGGACGGCGCCAGCATCGTCCGGACCGAGGACGGCACCCTGCTGGCCGGCGGCGGCAAGGTTCTGGTGAGCCTGCCCCGGGACTTCAAGGGCACCTCCTACACCGTGCCTGACGGCGTGGAGACCATCAGCGACTACCTGTTCTATAAGAACACCACCATCACGTCCGTCACTCTGCCCGCCAGCCTCAAGAAGATCGGCACCGCCGCCTTCCAGGGCTGCACCAAGCTGACGTCCATCGCCCTGCCCGATGGCTTCACCACCCTGGGTGAGCACGCCTTCGACGGCTGCTCCGGCCTGAAAACCGTGACCTTCGGCCAGAGCCTGACCGCTGTTCCCGCCTACGCCTTCAGCAACTGCTCCGCCCTGACGGCTGTGGACCTGCCCGCCACCGTGGAGACCGTGGGCGATTACGCCTTCCGCGGCTGCGCCAAGGCCACCGCCCTGTCCCTAAAGGAGGGCCTGACCTCCATCGGCGCCAACGCCTTCTACGGCTGGAAGGCTCTGAAGGCCATCACCATTCCCCAGTCCGTCACCTCCCTGGGCGGCTCCGCGTTCTATGACTGCAACGCCGCCGCTTCCATCGACTGCGGCAGCCTCACCGTCATCCCCGAGCGCGCGTTCTACAACGCCAAGGCCGTCAAGACCGTGAAGCTCAGCGACAACGTCATCTCCATCGGTGAGCGCGCCTTCTACTCCTGCTCCCTGCTGGAGACCATCAACTGGCCCTCTCAGCTGAAGACCATCGGCAGGCAGGCCTTCTACTATGCCCGGAAGCTCCAGAATCTGGACTTCTCCGGCACCCAGCTGGAGTCCATCGGCAACAGCGCCTTCTATCAGCCCTATGAGGCCCGGACGCTGGCCTTCCCCGACACCCTGCAATCCATTGATAGCAAGGCGTTTGCTTATCTGAACTACAACAAGACCGCCTATGTCACCGAGGTCAATATCCCCGCCTCCGTCACCAGCCTGGCCAAGGACGCCTTCTATTTGGCCAGCGGCCTGAAGAACATCGTGGTGGACGCCAACAACCCCGTGTATGCGTCCTCCAACGGCGTTGTCATGCTGAAGGATACCGGCGATATCTACATCTGGCCCCAGGGCAACGAGACCACCGAGTTCACCCTGCCCGCCACCATGACGGAGATCCCCGATAAGATGTTCCAGAACAACACCAGCCTGAAGAAGGTCATCGTTCCCGCCAGCGTCACCAAGGTGGGCAGCTACGCCTTCTCCAGCTCCAAGATCGAGGAGATCTATTTCGAGGATTCCGCCAACGGCCTGACCGTCGGCACCTTCGCCTTCTACAATTGTCCCAATCTGACCAGCCTGCGTCTGCCCTACGGCCTGACCAGCATCGGCGCCAACGCCATTTCCAAGACCGGCCTGGAGACCATTGTCATTCCCGACACCGTCACCGAGATGGGCGGCAGCGCACTGGCTTACAACGACAATCTGAAGAATGTCACCCTGTCCAAGAGCATGACCGCCGTCCCCAGCCGGGGCTTCGTGGGCTGCGAAGCTCTGACGGAGCTGACTCTGCCCGCCTCCATCCAGGATTGCGGCGTCACTGACACCTCCGTGGCCTTCAACGACTGCACCAGCCTGCAGAACATTTATGTGGCCGACGGCTCCCTGTACTTCAAGAGCGTGGACGGCGTCCTGTTCGATAAGAACGGCGCGAACCTGCGCTACTATCCCGAGGGCCGCACCGCCGAGAGCTACCGCATCCCCGAGGGCACCATCCGCGTGGGCGGCAACGCCTTTGCCGGCAACCTGTTCCTCAAGAGCGTCAGCTATCCCACCACCCTGGAGCGCATCGGCACCAAGGCCTTCTTCGGCTGCGAGAACCTGAAGGATTACTACTTCAACGGCATGACCGCTCCTCTGCTGGAGACCACCGTTTCCCTGACCGGAGCCTATGCCAACGTGGCCCTGTACGCCAACTTCGTGGGCCTGTGGGGCACCACCGGCACAGGCGGCTTCGTGTACAACGACTGGGGCCTGAACCTGTACTATCCCCAGGGCGCTGTGGGCTACACCGCCTATGTCTGGGATAAGTACTTCAACACCGAAAAGGGCAGCGTCAACATCATGGACGAGAGCTACTTCACGCCCACGGACCTGACCGTCACGGAAACCGGCGTCCGCAACGCCCTGCTGACCTGGACCGCTGCCAAGCAGTCCAACGCCGAGGATATCGTCTATAAGGTGGAGCGCAGCGTGGCTGCCCACTTCCAGGATGATACCCAGGATACCTGGACCTTCGAGGGCTTCGAGACCCTGGCCGAAGGCCTCACCGCCTGCACCTATACCGATACCACCACGCTGCCCTTCGGCCGCAGCTATGCTTACCGGGTCACGGCTTACAGCCTCACCGGCGAGACCGGCCCCGCCGCCATCGGTTATCTGTATATTGATGCCGACCCCAACAACGCCGATGAAATGGCGGTGCTGGAGCTGATCAAGAAGATCGAGGCCCTTAAGCCCATCGAGAATCTGACCAACGAGGACGAGGCTTACCTGCGCCAGCTGCTGGCCGAGTACAACGCCCTCACCGATGCCCAGAAGGAGCTGGTGTACAACTATAGTACCCTGCTGGCCGCTCTGGAGCTGGTGGGCCACAACCCCGAGCTGAAGAACGCCAAGCCCGCCACCTGCACCGAGGACGGCTACACCGGCGATGAGGTCTGCAAGATCTGCGGCGAAGTCATCACCAAGGGCGAAGTCATCCCCGCCACCGGTCACAAGACCCAGCTGGTGAACGCTAAGGCCGCCACCTGCACGGAAGATGGCTACACCGGCGACGAGGTGTGCACCGTGTGCCAAGAGGTCGTGAAGAAGGGCGAGGTTATCCCCGCCACCGGCCACAAGACCGAACTGGTGGGCGCTAAGGCCGCCACCTGCACGGAAGATGGCTACACCGGCGATGAGGTCTGCACCGTGTGCGGCGAGACCGTGAAGAAGGGTGAGGTTATCCCCGCTCTGGGCCACAAGACCCAGCTGGTGGGCGCTAAAGCCGCCACCTGCACCGAGGACGGCTACACCGGCGATGAGGTCTGCACCGTGTGCGGCGAGACCGTGAAGAAGGGTGAGGTTATCCCCGCTCTGGGCCACAAGACCCAGCTGGTGGGCGCTAAAGCCGCCACCTGCACCGAGGACGGCTACACTGGCGATGAAGTCTGCACCGTCTGCGGCGAGACCGTGAAGAAGGGCGAGGTTATCCCCGCCACCGGCCACAAGACCCAGCTGGTGGGCGCGAAGGCTGCCACCTGCACCGAGGACGGCTGCACCGGCGACGAGGTCTGCACCGTCTGCGGCGAGACCGTGAAGAAGGGTGAGACCGTCCCCGCCACCGGCCACCATTATAAGGATGGCAAGTGCACCGACTGCGGCGAGGCTGACCCCAACTACAAGCCCGGCGTCAAGACCGGCGACGACAGCAACACCACCCTGTGGGTCATGCTGCTGACCGTCTCCGCTCTGCTGGCTGCCGCTGTGGTGGTCCTGCCCCGCAAGAAGCACACCCGCTGAATATGACGCCTGTCTCTGATCCGGAGACAGAGTGACCCGCGAGACCCGGAGACCGGAAACGGCCTCCGGGTCTCCGGCATTTTGTACAAAAATTGTTCACAATCCGGACTCGCTAAAACATGCAAATAAATTATTACTGCGCAAAATTCTGCCGACAATAATAGACACTGTGTCGAATTGAACGATGAATGGTGACGCAAAAGCAACATGAACGATAAACTGCGCTGTTTTTAACGATTTAGTACGGTAACGCTTAATACACTGATGTGTTAAAATGACCAACTTGGTTTATACATAAATCCTGTTTTGTGTAAAAACTCACAATGTGTCGTTATAGCGCGAACAAAGTGCTGATTTTTGTTTTTGTCGAAATTTCTATAAATTTTGTGGCAAATTACACGACTTTTTCATTGCACTGGACAAGGAAACATGGTATAGTAACCATAGCTGTATCGGACAGGCCGGCTGATAGGGCATCACGGCGGCCCGAACCGATCCAGTACCCAACTTTACCGGTATAAACCGGAGAAAGAGAGAGTACGCATATGAAACACGCGCATACCCTCAAACGGGCGATGGCCGTGGTGCTTGCCCTCGTACTGACGCTGAGTCTCGTGACCCCCACCTGGGCCATGAGCAGCAGCTCCGTTGCGACCAAGGGCGAGAACAACGGTATCACCTGGGAAAAGGTGGACAACATCAAGTTGCCCATCAAGGAAAACGCGGCTGTTGAGGAGGAAGCCCAGCAGCAGTATGCCGACACGGACGTGGTCCGCGTCTCCATCGTGCTGAGCGACCCCTCCACCTTGGACAAGGGCTTTTCCGCGTCCGACATCGCCTCTGGCAGCAAAAAGGCGATGAAGTATCGCGACAAGCTGGAATCCAAGCAGGATAAGATGGCCAAGACCATCTCCAAGAAGGCCCTGGACGGCCAGTCTCTGGATGTGGTTTGGAATCTGACCCTGGCCACCAACATCATCTCCGCCAACGTTCAGTATGGCCAGATCGAGAAGATCGAGAAGATCAAGGGTGTTGATTCCGTCCTGATCGAGACGCAGTATGAGCCTTGCGTGGTCAAGGAGTCGGAGACCACCGACCCCAACATGGCTACCTCCTCCTCCATGATCGGCTCCAGCGTTGCCTGGGCTGACGGTTACACCGGCGCAGGCTCCAAGGTGGCCATCATTGATACCGGCGCTGACACCGATCACCCCTCCCTCAACGGCGCTGCCTACAGCTACGCTGTCAAGGGCCTGGGCATCACCCCCGTCACCGCTGCGGATTACGCTGACAAGCTGGAGAAGCTGAATGCCCTCAAGAAGAACGGCGACCTGAAGGCCTCCGACCTGTATGTCAGCGCCAAGATCCCCTTCGGCTTCAACTACATTGACGCCGATCTGGATGTCACCCACGACAACGACAAGCAGGGTGACCACGGCTCCCACGTCACCGGTATTGCCGCCGGCAACCGCTACATTGAGCAGGCCGACGGGTCCTTCGCTCCCGCTCTGGATACCGCCCTGACCCAGGGTGTTGCCCCTGATGCCCAGGTGTACACCATGAAGGTCTTCGGTAAGGGCGGCGGCGCTTACGATTCCGATTACATGGCAGCCATCGAGGATGCCATGATCCTGGGCTGCGATTCCGCCAACCTGTCTCTGGGCAGCGGCAACCCCGGCTATTCCCGCCAGTCTGACGCCAAGTACCAGGCCATCCTGGAGGCTGTTGTCAACAGCGGCATGGTCGTTGCCATGTCCGCCGGTAACTCCGGCCACTGGTTCGAGAACACCCCCTATGCCTATCCCTACGCCGAGAGCGTCAGCTGGGCCACCAACGGCAGCCCCGGCTCCTACACCAACTCTCTGGGCATCGCCTCCGTGGATAACGTTGGCTCCACCGGCAACTATATTGAGTTCGCCGGCACCAAGATGTTCTACAACGACACCTCCGAGGCTCCCATCCAGCCCATGACTGCTCTGGCCGGTGAGCAGCGCTTCGTCTATGTGGATGCCGTCGGTAACCCCGAGGACTTCGCCGCTGCGGGCGATGAGCTCAAGGGCGCCATTGCCATGTGCAACCGCGGCTCCATCAACTTCACCGCCAAGGGCAACAACGCCGTTGCCGCCGGTGCCATCGGCACCATCGTGGTCAACAACGCGGCGGGCACCATCAATATGTCCACCGACGGCTACACCGGCACCGCTCCTTACGTCTCCCTGACTCTGGCTGACGGCCAGATCATCAAGGCCAATGCCGAGAAGAAGGAAGCCAACGGCGTGACCTACTATGTGGGCAAGCTCACCGTGGGCGCCAAGCCCGGCGTGAACGTTCAGACCGCTGATTATTACACCATGAGCGACTTCTCCTCCTGGGGCATTCCCGGCTCCCTGGAGCTGAAGCCCGAGATCACCGCTCCTGGCGGCAATATCTACTCCCTGCAGAATGGCGGCGGCTACCAGAATATGTCCGGTACCTCCATGGCCTCTCCCCAGGTTGCCGGTATGGCCGCTGTGGTGGCCCAGTACATCCGCGCCAACAAGCTGACGGAGAAGACCGGCCTCACCGCCCGTGCTCTGGCTCAGTCCCTGCTGATGTCCACCGCTGTCCCCATGTATCAGGATTACGGCGAGGGCAAGTATGGCTACTATTCCGTTATGCAGCAGGGCGCCGGCCTTGCCAATGTGGGCGCTGCCGTTTCCGCCGGCACCTACATCAAGATGGATAAGAACGCCAACGCCGGCGCTGCCGACGGTAAGGTCAAGGTGGAGCTGGGCGACGATCCCGCCCGCACCGGCGAGTACAGCTTCGGCTTCACCATCTACAACCTGAAGGATGCTGCGACCTCCTTCAACCTCAGCGCCGACTTCTTCACCCAGAATGTCTTCGCCAATCAGTTCGAGGACGGCTCCGTGGTGAACTTCGAGGACACCTGGACCACCGACCTGACCTCCAACGTCACCTGGACCGTGGACGGCCAGATGGTGGAGATGACCGCTCCCGAGGGTCTTGCCAACTGCGACTTCAACGGCGACGGCAAGGTCACCAAGGCCGACGGCCAGGCGCTCCTGGACTATGTCACCGGCGTCCTGGATTCCATCTCCAATAAGGACAACGCCGACTTCGACAACGACGGCAGCATCGACACCTACGATGCCTACCTGTTCTTCCAGCAGCTGAACAAGAGCACCGTGGAGATCCCCGCAAACGGCAGCATCCATGTGGAAGTCAATGCCAAGGTCCTGGGCCTGGACAAGTATGACAAGGGCAGCGACAACACCGGCACCTATGTCGAGGGTTATGTGTACGCCGACGAGGTTGCCTCCGCCGAGGGTGTCAAGGGCGACAGCCACTCCATCCCCGTCCTGGGCTACTACGGCAACTGGACCGATCCCTCCATGTTCGATATCGGCAGCTATCTGGAGTATCATGAGGCCAAGACCGAGTCCCGTGTGCCTTACATGTACGCCTACAACAAGAACGCCACCAAGTATCAGGCCCTGACCGTCCAGTACGCTGGCGATTCCGGCATGTACTATTTCGGCGGCAATCCTTACGTGGATGAGACCTATGATCCCAACCGCGCCGCCATCAACCCCGACACCACCGTCTTTGCCCGTGCTACCTTCTCCCTGATCCGCAACGCTGCGGATGCCCGGGTGACCATCACCGGCGAGAACGGCAATGTCTACTATGATAAGGCGTCCGGTTCTCCCACCGCTGGCGCTTACTACTACAGCAACGGCGGCAGCTGGCGCAATGCTCAGGGCTACATCGGTATCAACAATGCCCCCACCAAGGCTGCTGAGGGTGAGAAGATCACCGTCAAGGTCACCGAGGCTCCCGAGTACTACGTGACCTACGATGCCGAGGGCAATGCCACCACCAACTGGGATGCCCTGGGCGATGGCGCCAGCCGGACCTACACCGCTTTCATCGACCGGACCGAGCCTGTCCTGTCCAACGTGTACTTCAAGGAAGACGTTGAGACCGGCACCCGCAGCCTGGTCCTGACCGCTCAGGACAACCGCTATGTGGCGGCCGCCTTCCTGATCGACTATGACAAGATGTCCATTCTGGACGGCACCGCCGGCTCCCCCGAGGGTGCTGCCGAGGGCGCTGCCACGGATATCTCCCTGGATCTGAGCAAGGCCGAGGGCGTGGATCACCTGTACATTCAGGTCTGCGACTACGCCAACAACGCCGCCACCTACAAGATCAACCTCAACAAGGAAGAGCTGAATGGCCCCGTGTCCGTGACTCTGGATAAGCAGTCCATCAAGATGTACAAGGGCGGCACTGCTGCTCTGAACGCTGAGGTCAGCCCCTTCGGCGTGAAGCCCGATGGCGTGACCTGGAAGTCCTCCGATGAGACTGTCGCCACCGTCAACGAGCGCGGCATCATCACCGGCGTCAACAAGGGTACTGCCACCATCACGGCGGCCTCCATCAAGGATCCCACCGCCACCGCCGAGTGCGTGGTCACCGTCCAGACCGTGGACACCACCCTGGTGGGCGCGCTGATGGATACCAACGGCGATGCCCAGTTCTACACCTGGGATATGGAGCACGACACCACCTGGAAGAAGCTGGTGAACTTCGAAACCACCAAGAGCGTGTCTGCCTCCACCTTCGACGCCCGCACCGGCGACGTCTATCTGCAGGATGGCAGCTTCAACATCAACAAGATGGACCTGGATACCGGTAAGACCCTGGCTACCTATCCCGGCTTCGAGGGCGAAATCCCCATGTGGGATATGGAGTACAGCCTGGTTTACTCCACCGAGGCCAAGCCCATGCTGGCCAGCGTGTACTACACCTACTTCCTGTCTCCCAAGCCGGTGGATAACCTGGATCTGTCCGCCTTCGACCTCGGACTGTATCTGTGGCTCTTTGCCGACGCTTCCTACTTCACCGCCGTTACCTCTCTGGGTGCCAACAAGATCGACACCGATAAAGACGGCGTGAAGGATACCGACACCGAGCTGTTCCTGGCGCTGGATGACGCCGGCAACATCTGGACCATGAATGTTTATCCCACGGTGGATGAGAAGACCGGCAAGGACACCTGGGGCGCCTCCTTCGGTATCCTGGAGTCCAACCTGGCTAACGTTGGCTACGCTGCCAACCCCACCGATGACGGCGACCTGTATGACTCCCTGTACGCCACCGTCGAGGGCCAGGAACTGGTTCTGTACCTGGCCAACTTCACCGGCGACGCCAGCCATGTCTACCGCATCCTCCTGAATGAGGACACTGGTAAGTGGGAAGCTGCCGACATCGGCAACTTCGGCGACGGCGTGTGGCCTGCCACCCTGGTGGGCACCATGTACCACGCCAATGAGGACGCCGCCAAGGCCGTGAACGCTGCCATGAGCAAGACCACCGTCCACACCGCTCAGGCTGTGGAGATGACCCCCGCTCAGATCCAGCGCTACAACGGCGCCGAGACCCAGGCTGCCAAGGGCTCCCTGAACACCGCTGCCCCCGTGGCTGCCGTGGTGAACCTGCCCATGGGCGACGCTGCTGAGAACGCCAGCACCTCCAAGGTCACCGTGTCCGCCGATGAGAAGAACGTCACCGTGGATGTCCTGGCCAAGGATGCTGCCACCAACGGCCTGTTCACCGTGGATTACGATGCCGCCAACCTGACCCTGACCAACGTGGCCTTCAACACCCAGTACAGCTCCTACAAGGATGCTTCCGGCAAGGTCACCCTGGGCTATGTGGACCTCAACGGCGTGGCCGCCGGCTCCACCGTGGCCACCCTGACCTTCACCGTCAATGATCCCACCGCTCTGGACAAGATCAACGTCACCGTTACCGAGACCGAGCGCAACGATCAGACCGTGAACAACGCCGAGACTCTGGCTGCTGACCTGCACACCGAGACCGAGACCGTGAACGCCAAGGCCGCCACCTGCACCGAGGATGGCTACACCGGCGACGTGGTCTGCAAGGCCTGCGGCAAGGTCATCACCAAGGGCGAGGTCATCCCCGCTCTGGGTCACAAGATCGAGCTGGTGGGTGCCAAGGCTGCCACCTGCACCGAGGATGGCTACACCGGCGACGAAGTCTGCACCGTCTGCGGCGAGATTGTGAAGAAGGGCGAGGTCATCCCCGCTCTGGGTCACAAGATCAAGCTGGTGGGTGCTAAGGAGCCCACCTGCACCGAGGACGGCTACACCGGCGACGAAGTCTGCACCATCTGCGGCGAGATTGTGAAGAAGGGCGAGGTCATCAAGGCCACCGGCCATCAGTACAAGGATGGCAAGTGCACCGTCTGCGGCGCCGCTGATCCTAACTACAAGCCCGGTGTCAAGACTGGCGACGAGAGCAACACCGCCCTGTGGGTCCTGGTGATGGCCTCCGCTGCTATGCTGGCTGCCGCTGTTGTGGTTCTGCCCCGCAAGAAGCACTCCCGCTAAACGGAAAAACAGCCTGGGATGATCTCCATCCCACGAGCTGAGATGCCCCACCCCCTATAGAGCCAGCCCCCGGCGGAATCCGCCGGGGGCTGGCTATTTTTCCCCAAAAGGGCTTTGCCCTTTTGGGGAAAAAGGCTTGCAGTCTGCCGCGCGCATAATTTGTTCGCTGAAAGCGAACAAATTCCACACTTGCAGACTGAGAAGTATTTTTGCCCAGGTACACGCCCTGGGCAAAAATGATCTCATTTGATTTGCCGCCTGCGGGCGGCAAACGCTGCGAGGCGCTTGCCGGGCTGGATACTGCACAAAAATAGCCCGTGGGCGGCAGCTTTGGCTGCCGTCCGCGGGCCTTCTCATGTCCCCGTCCGCATGTTCAGCGGGTCATCCCGCAGAGGAAGCCCGGTGTCCCGCTTCTGGGGCGGGATAGGCCGGGACATGCAGAAATACCGGCTCTCGTCGGCCACATGGTCCTCCTGCCGGGTGTCCACGTCCTCCGCGTCCGTTTGGTCGAACAGAAGTTCCGGGATCGTCCGGATAAACGCCCGGCACCCGGAGAACACATACAGCATGGGATACCCCTGCTCATCGAAGCTCATGCGGTAGTGCAGCTGCATCCACCCGGGGATCCGGCGGTTGTCCCCCCGGGTGAAGAACACCCGGTGGCGCAGGGCCGTCTCATAGATGCTCTCGCCCCGGCTGGTATCCCAGATGGCCGGGTCCGCCACCCCCTGAATCTCCCGGCCCTTCAGCCAGGGGTGGGTGTCCTCTATCCGGCGGATCTCCGCAAACTGCTTCTCAGGCGTCCACCGGACGCCCACATCCGGCTCCCCGGTGCAGCCGTACAGCTCTAAAATCCGATAGATCACCCCGTCATAGTCCACCGCCCACCAGCCGCAGGAGAAGGGCTTGGCATAGCCGAAGTCATAGCTGCGGTAGACGGGCCACTCCCGGGGGATGTCGAAGGGGGCGATGACATGGGTGAACCGCCGGTCCTGATAGTGGGCGGGGTCGTTGGTAAATTCCTGGAACACCTGCCCCTGGAACACGTCCCACTTGCCCTCCAGCCAGGCGTCCCGCAGCCGCCGGGGCAGGGCCTCCAGCTGGCGCAGATAGTCCGGCTGCTTTTTCAGCAGGGCCCGGTTGTCGGTGACCTTGGCGGGGATGAACACATAGTCATCGGGGTTTTCCCCCGCCTGGAACCGCCGGTCGATGAACAGGCGCTTGATATAGCTGTGCCCCGGCCCGCCGGGGTTGCAGGTGTAGTACAGCCGCTTGGGAAATTCGTTGACGCCCCGCAGGCAGGCGGCAAACTGCCGCAGCCACTCCTCCTTCAGCTGGGTGGCCTCGTCCAGGAAGATCACGTCGTATTCCGCCCCCTGATAGCGGTCCATATCGCCGTCGGCGGCGCAGTAGCCGAAGTCCAGGACGCTGCCGTTGGGGAAAACGAACTGCCGGGCGGTGGCCCGGTATTCCGCGAGACCGGCCAGCTCCTGCCGCAGAAAGCGGATGTGGTTGGCCTCCAGCTCCTGATAGGTCCGGCGCACCAGCAGCAGACGGATCCCCGGATAGCGCAGGGCCAGCAGCTTGGCCTTGGCGCGGACGGCCCAGCTTTTGCCGCCGCCACGGGCCCCGCCGAAGGCCACATACTTCTTCCGGCACCGCAGAAACTCCTGCTGCCGGGGGTTGGGCCGGTCCATGGTGAGAATTTTTTCCGTCACAGGCTCCAGTCCTCCGTTTCCTCCGCCAGCTCCACCCGGACCACGCCGCCGCCGGGCTGCTGCCCCTCCAGGGTCTGCTGAAGGTTCATCAGCTCCCGCAGAACGGCGGTAAGCTCCTTGATCTCCCGGGTGTCCAGGTCCTCTGTCAGCCGCTGCTCCGCCTGGCGGCGCAGCCGGGCCGCCAGATTCCGCAGACGGGCATTGGCCCGCTGGTCGTTGGTGCCGTGCCAGCCCTCCAGAACCGCCCGGCGGCCGATGGCCGAGGAGGAGACGCCGTATTTTTCCGCCAGGCGGCGATAGCTCCAGCCCTGGGCGTTGAGCCTCTGCAGCTCCTCCCAGGGGATGTCCTCCCGTCTCACCATGGGGCCGCCTCCTCTCCGCACAGGCAGTCGGCGAAGTAGCTCTCGGCGTAGTCCGCCAGACAGTCCCGGCAGACGGTGCGGCCGTTGATGCGGTAGTAGGCCTGGCCCTGATAAATCTCGCCGCCGCACAGGTCGCAGACGGCCGCGGTGCAGCAGCCGTCCTCCTCATAAATTCTGGGAAATCGCATGTTGATCTCCTCCTTTCACCTGTACCGGGACAAAAGGGGAGTGGTGCCCATCCGGTTGCCGGAATCGGGGCAACGGTGGCGGAAATGGGGCGATTCCCGGGCCCTACAGGCGGCGTTTCGGCGGCCCCGCCCAATGGCCCGGTGCTTTTGGGCCGGGTAGAACCCGGCCCCTACGGACGGTTGCCGGAAACCATCCCGTTCTTGCGGCCTGCCCATCACCAATCCACGTATTTGGTCATGCGGTCGGAGTTGGTGACCTGGGTCTGGGCCGGGGGCCTGCTCCAGCGCTCCCAGGACTCCGCACTGCGGCAGGCGGCCTTCCAGTCCCGCATGGGGGCCTTTCCCACCATCCAGCCCCGGGCCTGGTAAAAGTCGATGAAGGCCTGGGGCTCCACCGGCGAGCGTCTCTGCAAAACATAAGCCCGCACTTCATCCAGGGTGGGTGGGACAAAGCGCCCTCCGGCGCTGCCGTCTCCACCTCCCGTCCGGTCCGATTCCGTCTCGTCCGGTTCTGTTCCGTCCTGTCCGGTTCCGTCCGGTTCCGTTTCGTTCCGTTCAGTGGTTTCGGCTTCCGAAACCGGGGTTTCGGCGGGGCTTTTCCGGGGACGCCCGCCCTTTTTCCCGACGGCGGCGTCGTTCTGGTTCCGGATGAACTGGGCGCGCAGCACCTGATAGACCACCCCGGCGCCGCCGATGAGATCGGTTTCCGTGCCGCTGCGCATAAAGCGCATGGCGGCCAGCACTGCCTGGCCCACCTCCTGGTCCGTCAGCAGCTCCAGCATTTCCAGCTGGTCATCGAACAGGGGAATGTGTTTTTTCTTGGCCATAATGAACCACCTCCTGCATTCCCCCGGAAAAACCGCCGTCCGTTGCCCGCCTGCGGACAACCGCCCATGAAAAAATGCCGTATTACGCGCCCTACCCCGCTGCGTCTGCCGGGAACCACGGGGCGGGGGAGTGCATAGGATGATGGCGGAGAGGGAGTTTTCCGCTCTCCGCTTCGTATCATACCGGAACCTGTTAAAAAGTTTTTAACAGCGCCGAAGTATGATACCAAAACCTGTTAAAAAGCTTGAAAAGCTTTTTATAGCACCGAAGGTGCGTCAGGTTTTGTATGAGACGTCACAGTGTGCGCCCAGCGCACGGGACTCCTGATTCCGTTTTTGAATCAGGAATCAGTATCAGAGGAGGAACACACGGAAATGATGATACATCTCCTGCACGCCGCCTTTGTGTACCAGGCACCGGACGGGGAGGTGGAGGCCCTGCGGGACGTGTCCCTGGACGTGGAGGAGGGGGAGTTCTGCAGCATCGTGGGCCCCTCCGGCTGCGGCAAATCCACGCTGCTGTCCGTCCTGGCGGGGCTGGAGACCCTGACCGGCGGGGAGGTCACCGTGGACGGCGAACCCCTGCGGGGCCCCTCGCCCAAGGTGGGCTTCATGCCCCAGCAGGATCAGCTGTTCCCCTGGCGGAGCATCTGGGACAATGTGACCCTGGCTCTGGCCGTCCGGGGGGAGAATACGCCGGAAAACCAGGCCCGGGTCCGGAGCCTGCTGGAGCGCTACGGCCTGTGGGCCTTCCGGGATAAGCGGCCGGGGCAGCTGTCCGGCGGTATGCGCCAGCGCTGCGCCCTGATCCGCACCCTGGCGGCGGATCCCCGGATCCTGCTGCTGGATGAGCCGTTCTCCGCCCTGGACTATCAGACCCGGCTGTCGGTTTCGGCGGATATTTACCGCATCATCCGGCAGGAGGGGAAAACCGCCCTGCTGGTGACCCACGACATCAGCGAGGCCATCAGTATGTCGGACCGGGTGGCGGTGCTGACCCGGCGGCCCGCCGGGATAAAGGCCGTTCACGACATGGGACCGCTGCGGGGCCTGCCGCCTATGGAGCGGCGGGACACCCCGGAATTTCACACATTTTTCAATGCCATCTGGAAGGACCTGGGAGCCCGGTATCTGCTGCGCCGGGGCCTGACGCCGGA